>Ga0316197_10003104_pt1 | contig 11807 bp, 11 predicted proteins | sample OudBiesiAoxic_MG_FD_204939 | JGI IMG/M metagenome (GOLD analysis project Ga0316197, IMG submission 204939) | Coastal sediment microbial communities from Oude Bieten Haven, Netherlands - site A oxic | ecosystem: Environmental > Aquatic > Marine > Coastal > Sediment | place: Netherlands...
CGGCGATGGAGGGCTACCGTGTGATGTCCGCTGCCGAGGCTGCGCCGGTTGGGGATGTGTTCCTCACGGCGACCGGCGACATCCATATCTTCCGGCCGGAGCACTTCGACGTCATGAAGGACAACGTGATCTTGGCGAACGCCGGACACTTCGACGTCGAACTCGACCTCACCGGTCTCGATGCAATGTCGGTCGGCCGCCGCGAGATTCGTGACAATCTCGAGGAGTATGAGCTCGGCGACGGGCGAAGGATCATTGTCGTGGCCGAGGGTCGCCTCGTGAATCTTGGTGCCGCCGAAGGACATCCGGCCGACGTTATGGATATGTCGTTCGCCGATCAGGCCCTGGCCGCCGAGTGGCTGGTCGAGACCGGTGCGGACCTGGTACCCGACGTCTATACGCTGCCGCACGAACTCGACGAAGACGTCGCTCGTCTCAAACTCGCCTCGATGGGGGCGACCCTCGAGGTCCTGACGGAAGAGCAGGCGAGGTACCTGGAGTCCTGGGAACAGGGAACGTGACGAGAGAGGATACTCGAGCCCTCGGACTCCAGGCTGCGGCGGGTCTCGGGACTCGGGTCTGGCGGCGCTAATCCCGTCACACCCGCGACCTAGCGTGTCGGCATGTTCTGCCTCGCCTGTACGATTCCGTGTTGCGAACCCCTGTGCTCCGCATGTCGGCTGGAGCTCCGCGAGGCTTCTGAGGTCTCGGTGGGAGTGGGGCTGACCGGGGTTGCCGGCTTCGCGCACGAGGGCGCGGCGCGGCGACTCGTGCACGCGCTCAAGTATCGGGGGGTCGTTGCGGCAGCCGAGCCGCTCGCCGAAGCCCTGGCCGCGAGGATCCCGGGATCGACCACCGCGCTCGTACCCATCCCGCGCGCTCGATTGCGAATGCTCCGCTACGGCATCGATCCGGCTGAAGTGCTCGCCCTGGCGGTGGGGCGGCGTACCGGGCTACCGGTCCTGAAGGCACTTCGGCCGCAGTGGTGGTGGCGAAGCCATGCCGGGCGCACGCGGGACGAGCGGTCGTCGCTCACGTTTGGCGCTGGCCGGGTAGCCCTGCCAGAAGGGGCAGCTCTCGTTGATGATGTGCTCACAACCGGCGCCACGGCACGCGCCGCCGCCACTGCGCTTCTGGGTCTTCCGACTCTTGTCGCGGCGGCGACCCGTGCGAGTAGAGTGAATCAAGGAGTTGGCCTACTTGGAGGTGCAGTGGCGGTTCTACCGTCCAACGGTCCGCATGACCGGATCACCCTCCGCGCTCGAACGATCGATGTTTCTGGTTTGGCGCGCAGCGACACGCCGGGACAAGGCCACGGTGGTGACCGAAGGGAGAACGAGTGAACGTTCGGATCCATGCGCGGAGTACCGAGATTGCCGACGATGTGCGCGAACTGGCCCTCGAGAAGGTCGAGCACGCATCAAGGATCTTCGATGATACGACGAATGTCGACGTCGAGTTCTCGGAGAGCGGCAATCCGCGCCAAACCGATGCCCGGTTCCGCGTTGAGATCACTTCGAGCGCCGCCGGCCAGATCGTGCGCGTGGAGTCCGAAGCATTCGACGCGAGGGCGGCGCTCGACACCGCTTCCGACAAGTATGAGCGGCAGCTCCGGAAGCTGAAGGAACGGCTGATTCAGCGCTCCCGGAAGTCCAGCCACAAAGACCTCAACCCACTCGATGATCCGGTCGATGACTCAAATGACCGAGACGCCGTCGTAGTGAGAAAGAAGCAATTCACGCTGCGGCCGATGTCGGTTGAGGAAGCTGCACTGCAGATGGAGATGCTCGGACACGACTTCTTCGTCTTCCTCGACGCAGACACTGGCAAGCAGTGCGTGCTCTATCACCGGCGGGACGGCGACCTCGGGACCATTGAACCGGAGTAAACCGAGCGAGTCGGAGTAGTCGAGCTGACATGAAGAGATTGCTTGTCGTCGACGATGTGCCATTGTTTCGGGCGGGTCTGGCCTCTGCTCTGGGGGATGCTGGATTCGAAGTAGTCGCAGAAGCCGGCAGCGCGGAGGCAGCCGTGTCTGCGGCTGAGGAGTATCAGCCGGATCTCGTGCTCCTGGACATCCTGATGCCGGGCATCTCCGGACTCGAGGTCGTCGAGAAGATCGCCGCCGTCGCTCCCGAGAGCAGCATCGTCCTGCTCACCGCCAGTGAGTCCGAAGAGGATCTGCTGGTAGGTGTGAAGGCCGGAGCACGCGGCTATGTCACCAAGGATGCCCCATTCGAGGATCTCGTCGGCGCGTTGAACGCGGTCGATCGCGGTGGCGCCGCTGTTTCTCCGAACATGGCGGGAAAGCTGCTCGACGTGACGCGTCAGCTGCTCCGTCACCAAGAACTGCTCCTTTCGCGAAAGCCCGTCCTCACCGGCCGTGAGATCGAGGTCCTGGGTCTCGTTGCTCAAGGTCAGACGAGTCGCCAGATCGGAACACTGCTCTTCATCTCGGAGAACACCGTCAAGAACCACATCCGCAACATCCTCGACAAGCTGGGTCTGCATTCGCGCAGCGAAGCGGTGCTCTACGCAGTCCGCGAGGATTTGATCAGCCTCTCGTAGCGTTCGGCCGGCAGCAGACCCCGGCTGCCGCTCAACAACAGCAACGCTCCCGTAGTATTCGCCACCATGTCCATTTTCTCAAAGGCGCTCCGGATCGGGGAGGGCAAGCGGCTCAAGGAACTCGAGGCACTCGTTCTCCGAGTCAACGCGCTCGAGCCGGAGTTCGAACCGCTGAGCGACGCTGATCTCGCAGCGAAGACCGTCGAGTTCCGCAACCGAATCGACGCCGGCGAGCCCGTCGACGATCTCGAAGACGAGGCGTTTGCCGTTGTGCGTGAAGCGGCGAGGCGTACGCTCGGCGAGCGGCACTTCGATGTCCAGCTCATCGGCGCCGGCGCACTCCATCGAGGGATGATCTCCGAACAGCGCACGGGTGAGGGAAAGACCCTCGTGTCGACGATGCCGTCCTACCTCAACGCCCTCTCCGGCAACGGCGTGCACGTGGTCACCACCAACGACTACCTGGCGAAGCGCGACTCGAACTGGATGGGGCAAGTCCACCGGTTCCTCGGTCTGAACGTGGGCCTGATCCAAGCCGACATGCTGCCGGGGGAGCGCCAGCCTGCCTACGGCGCCGACATCACCTACGGAACGAACAACGAATTCGGCTTCGATTACCTTCGCGACAACATGGCGATGCGTCCCGGGGACCGCACTCAGCGAGGCCACCACTACGCCATCGTCGACGAGGTCGACTCGATCTTGGTCGACGAAGCACGGACGCCGCTCATCATCTCCGGTCGTGTCGGTGAGACCGGCAAGTGGTATCGGGAGTTCGCTCGCATTGCCGATCGGCTCAGAAGAGATGAGCACTACGAGGTTGATGAGAAGAAGCGCCAGGTCATCGTCACCGAGTCGGGCGTCACCCGGGTCGAGGAGATTCTTGGTGTCGAGAACATGTACGACCACGCAAACGTCGACTTCATCCACCACCTCGACGTGGCGCTCAAGGCCAAGGGGCTCTACCAACGAGATGTCGACTACCTGACCCGCAACGGCGAGGTCATGATCGTGGACGAGTTCACGGGTCGCGTGCTCGAAGGACGCCGCTACTCCGAGGGCCTCCACCAGGCGATCGAGGCGAAAGAGGGCGTCCAGATCAAGGAAGAGAACCAGACGCTGGCGACGATCACGCTTCAGAACTACTTCCGGATGTACGAGAAGCTGGCCGGAATGACCGGGACGGCCCTCACCGAGGCGGGCGAGTTCCACGAGATCTACGGTCTCGACGTCCTCGAGATTCCTACCAACCAACCGATCGCTCGCACCGATCAGGCAGATGTCGTGTACCTCGACGAAGATCACAAGTTTGCGGCGTTGGCGGACGACATCGAGCAACGCAGCAAGAACGGGCAGCCGATCCTCGTTGGCACGGTCTCGATCGAGAAGTCGGAACGACTTGCTGCGACGCTGAGCAAACGCGGGGTGAGATACGAGGTGCTCAACGCCAAGCAGCATGAGCGCGAAGCGCACATCATCGCGCAGGCCGGTCAACCGGGAGCCGTCACGGTTGCTACCAACATGGCGGGTCGTGGAGTCGATATCAAGCTTGGTGGAAATCCGGAGGACCTCGCTCGCGGGGACCTCATGCGCAAAGAGATCGCCGAGACGGATCCCGAATACGGCGATGCCCTCGCCGCAGCGACCGAGCGGTACGAAGCCGAGATCGAGCAGCAGCGACAGGCTGTGCTCGACGCCGGTGGCCTCTACGTACTCGGCACCGAGCGGCACGATTCTCGTCGCATTGACAACCAGCTCCGCGGCCGCTCCGGCCGCCAGGGTGATCCGGGGGAGTCGCGCTTCTATCTGTCGCTCGAAGACGACCTCATGCGCCGGTTCGCCAACGAACGCGTCGCGTCGATCATGGAGCGCCTTCGAATCCCGCCGGATGTCCCCATCGAGCACAAGATGGTGACGAAGGCGATCGAGCGCGCCCAGACGCAAGTCGAGTCCCAGAACTTCGAGATTCGCAAGAACGTCTTGAAGTACGACGAGGTGATGAATACTCAACGCGAGATCATCTACCAATGGCGAAACCAGATACTCGACGGTGACAACACCGACGAACTCCTTGCCGAATGGCGTGCCGAGACGATTGGCTCCGAGGTCGCAGAGATGACCACCGGTGTCGATGCGACCGAGTGGGATTGGGCCGAGTTCGAGGTCCGCATCAAGGCGATCTACGACCCGACCATCGGTACCACATCGTTCTCCGATCTGGAGTCGCTCACGGCCGACGAGGTGGTCGACGCGTACGTGGCGGACGCCGATGCCGCGTACGCCGTGCGTGAGGAAGAATTTGGTGCGGATGTCGTGCGCCAGCTCGAACGGACGGTCGTGCTGTCGGTGATCGACAACAAGTGGCGGGAACAGCTCGCCGAGATGGACTATCTCCGGTCGGGCATCGGCCTGCGGGCTATGGGCCAGCGTGACCCGCTGGTCGAGTACCAGCGCGAGGCCTATGCCTACTTCGAAGAACTCGTCTACTCCGTGAAGCACGACGCCACGAGGTACATGTTCCACGTCGACGTGGTCCAGCGCGAACAGGCGCCGCGGGCTCAGGTGACGACATCATCGGCCAAGTCGGTACAGCAGGTGAAGGCGAGGCAGGTCGTCCGAGCGGGGGAGAAGGTCGGCAGGAACGCGCCTTGTCCCTGCGGTTCCGGGAAGAAGTACAAGCGCTGCCATGGCGCTGTGGGGGCAGAACCGCTTTCGTGAGCGGCTCTGACCTCCGAGAATTCGAGCAGCCCCGTCGCGGCCCACGCACCTGCAACGTCGGCGTGCCGGGTACGCTCCTTTCACCATGGAACCGAACGACCTTCGAACGCTCCTGAACGAACTGCGCTCCCGGCTCGACGACGCCAGGAGGTTCCTTTGACGTTGCACGCAAGGAAGCTGAGCTCGTCGACCTGAAAGCGCAGGCGTCCGAGCCCGACCTGTGGGACGACCAGGACCGGGCCCTTCGCGTAACGAGGACGCTGGCACGGCACGAACAGACGATTGGGCAGGTCGCCACCCTCGAGGGTGTGCTCGAAGACGCCGAGGTACTGATCGAGCTCGCCGTTGAAGAGGGTGATTCCGCAGCACTCGAAGACGCGTCGCAAGAACTCAACAACACAGAGGCGACGCTGGGTCGCCTCGAGCGTGAGACCCTCTTCTTCGGTACCCACGACGACTCCACAGCGATCGTTTCGGTGCACGCCGGAGCGGGAGGGGTCGATGCCCAGGACTGGGCCGAAATGCTGCTTCGCATGTATCTGCGCTATATCGAACGGACCGATCTCACCTTCGAGGTTGACGAGTACATGGTCGGGGACGAGGCCGGGATCAAGTCGGCGACCATGACGGTGAAGGGCGACCATGCGTATGGGATTTTCGAGAGCGAGCGCGGTGTGCATCGCCTCGTTCGAATCAGCCCGTTCGATTCGAATGCCCGGCGCCACACCGCGTTTGCCGGCGTTGATGTCATACCTGAGGTCGACGTGAAGGAGGTTGAGATCAGCACGGAGGATCTGCGGATCGACACCTATCGGGCTTCGGGCGCCGGTGGTCAACACATCAACAAGACGGACTCGGCGGTCCGGATCACCCACCTGCCGACGGGCGTCGTCGTGAGCTGTCAAGCCGAGCGTTCCCAGACGCAAAACCGTGTCCGAGCCATGGCGCTGCTTGCGGCCCGCCTGGCAGAACGGGCGCGCCTCGAGCAGCAAGAGCAGGTCGACGCGATCCGCGGAGATCAGACTGAGGCTGGATGGGGCCGTCAGATTCGTTCGTACGTGCTTCAGCCCTACCAAATGGTCAAAGACCTGCGTACCGGTCACGAGATCGGCAACATCCAAGGCGTTCTCGACGGCGACCTCGATCCACTGGTCGACAGCTACCTGCAATGGCGGCGCGAAGAAGCGAAGTAGCGGTCACGGCGGCCTGCGCCGACAACTCCCGCAATACCCCGGCTAAACGGACCTCATGAGTATTCTCAAAGCGCGCTGGCGGGTTTGGTAGGACAACGCAGCAGCGATAGGGATTTCATGATCCGTCTCGAGAATGTCACGAAGGTCTACGACGGTGGCGTCGTGGCCCTCAAGGATGTCGACCTCGACATCAACAAGGGTGAGTTTGTGTTCCTCGTCGGCCCGTCAGGGTCCGGCAAGTCGACGCTCATCCGATTGATGATGCGCGAGGAAGGTCCAACCAACGGGGACATCTGGATCGCCGGAAAGCACGCCTCCCAGCTGCCCGGTTGGAAGATTCCCCACCTCCGTCGATCGATCGGTACCGTCTTCCAGGACTTCAAACTCCTGCCGAACAAGACCGTCTACGAAAACGTCGCGTTCGCTATGGAAGTGACCGGGAAGTCGCGATCGGCAATCAACGGCCAGGTTCCGCAGGTCCTCAAGCTCGTTGGTCTTTCTGAGATGGCCGAACGGCTGCCGCGGCGCCTCTCCGGCGGGGAGCAGCAGCGGGTCTCCGTCGCACGAGCGTTCGTCAACCGGCCGCTCATCCTCTTGGCGGACGAGCCGACCGGCAACCTCGATCCGGCGACGTCGGTTGGCATCATGAGGATCCTCGACCGGATCAACCGCACCGGGACGACCGTGGTAATGGCGACCCATGACCACGCCATCGTCGATGCAATGCGCAGGCGCGTCGTCCAGCTCGACCGGGGCCGGGTGCTCCGCGACGAGAGCCGAGGCGTATACGAGACGGCTGCCGATGAGACCGTCGTGCTTCCCGACGACGTCACGGTCGGCGAAAGCTCGACCGAATCAGGCGAGACGGTGACCGTCGTCGAGGCAGATGAATCCGTGAGCGTCGAAGTCGAGGACCCGTCGACGGGTGTGGACACCGCTGTGGACCTGCCGGAGCCGGAAGGCGACGACGCAGTCTCTGACGAAGGCGACGCCCCAGACGCCGGAGACGAGGTGTCGGATCCGGACATGCAGGTGGGAGATGGCGGCGAGGCCGGGAAGGCGGATGCATCCGGCGAGGCAGAAGATGCAATCGACGGGGCGAAGCGATGAGCCGTATCTCCTATCTCCTGAGCGAGGCGATCTCGAACATCGGCCGCAACGGCCTTGTCGTGCTCGGCGCCATCCTCGCCGTGTTCATCTCGCTGACCCTCACTTTTGGCACATTGGTCTTCGGTGAGGTGGTTCGCATCAACACGCTGCAATGGGAAGATGATGTTCGTGTCCTCGCCTATGTGCGCGACGACGCTCTCACTTCGGTCCCAGACCTGCAGGCCGAGATGGAGAGTTGGGATGAGGTGGACACCGTCTACTTCGTTTCGAAGGCCGAGGCCCTTGACGAGGCTCGCGTGCTCTTGTCGAACGTGCCTGCGACACTCAGAGTGATCGAGGAGAGCCCAGACATCGTCCCCGCCTCGCTTCGCATCAAGCCGGTGAACTCCGACGACTACCAGACGATTGTGACGCGGCTCCAAGCAACGCCGGGTCTTCTGCGAGTCCAGTCCGCGGGTCAGGCCATCGATGCGATGATCTCGTTGCGCGATGGACTCCAGGTGATGTTCTGGCTCCTCGCCCTCGCTCTCGGAGTCGCCGCCGTCGCGCTCATCGCCAATACGATCCACATGGCGATCTACGCTCGACGTGAGGAAATCGAGATCATGCGTCTGGTGGGCGCTTCGAATTGGTTCATCCGCGTGCCATTCCTCCTCGAGGGTGCGATCGAGGGCTTCATCGGCGCCGTTCTCGCTGTCGGTTTTGTTGTCGTTGCGCAGCAGTTGGCGGTCGATCGGTTGACCGATCTGCCGGAATGGATCAATGTGGCCGTTCAACCTGACTACCTCTATTCGCAGGGCGCGCTGGTCCTGTTGTTCGGGGTGCTTGCCGGTCTCATCGGCAGCGGCCTGAGCCTCACGGTCCACAAGTCCCTGCGAACGTGATACGCGCGCGCCGTTTCCTCGCTTCTGGTCTCGTCTTTGTCCTGGCGCTCGCTGTCGCGCCTGCTGTCGGGGCCGATGATCTCGGGCAGGATCTGCAGGGCGTCAGGAAGCGCATCGAGTCGCTGAACAACGAAATCGACGCTGTGACGTCGAACCGTGGATCGCTGGCCCGTGAGATCGAGGCAACGCAGGAGCGAATGGACGACGTGCTCGCGTCCATAGCGTCGCTTCGGAAGGATCTGCTTGCCGTCGAGTCCGACATCTCTGCCAAGACACACTCTTTGCGCGACGTCCGAACGAACCTCCACGCCCAGTATCAGTCTCTCGCCATGACGCGATCTGCGTTGGGCACTGCACGCGACGATGCGGTCGATCATGCCGTCGAAACCTACATGGGGGCGGGCTCCGGCGTTCCGACGGTTGCATTCTCCGCAAAGATCTGGACCGACATCGCCGTCAGTCTCGTCTATCTGGATCAGGTCACCGCCACCGGGACGGAGATGGTTGAGCGGTTTGAGCGCTTGCTCGTTGATGAGCAGAACGCGAGCGACGCGATCGCCGCTCGCGAAGCCGAACTCTCTCTCGACCTTGCCGAACTCAGGGCTGCCGAAGGAGAATTGGCGATTCTGCAGAACGAGATGCAGCGCTCGAGCGACGCGCTCACGGAGGAGTACGAGAACCAGCGATCGCTTCTCGCCAGATATGACGCTCAAATCGAGGAGATCGAAGTCGAGATCTCCTCGCTCGAGAAGGAACAGGCATCGATCAAGAAGCTGATCGCCCAGCAGGCCAAGGCTGCAGGTGCCGCCCCCGGCATGCTTGCGCGGCCGGTGCCTGGGGCGATCAGTTCGGGCTTCGGCCCGCGTGTGCATCCGATTCACGGATACTCCCTGATGCACAACGGTGTCGATATGAACGCCGGAATGGGTCAGCCGATTCTCGCCGCCGAGGCCGGTACCGTGATCTTCGCCGCCGTGAAGGGTGGATATGGCAACACGCTCATGGTCGACCACGGCGGCGGCATGGTGACCATCTATGCTCATCAGTCGAAGTTCGCCGTGTCCGCCGGTCAGTCGGTGAAGCGAGGCCAGGTCGTCGGCTACGTCGGTTCGACCGGTGTGTCGACCGGCGCGCACCTCCATTTCGAGGTTCGCATCGGAGGCAACCCCGTGAATCCCGCCAAGTACCTCTAGGCTGCCGGCACCATGGCTGAGGGTCGCAAAGTCGTCGCATCCAACCGGCGTGCACGCCACAACTACGAAATTCTCGACACGTTCGAGGCCGGGATGGTGCTCACGGGCTCAGAGGTGAAGAGCCTGCGAGCGAGCCAAGTGCAACTCAAGGACGCCTATGCGACGCTGCACGACGGCGAACTCTGGCTCGAGAATGCCCATATCGCTCCCTACTCGTACGCAACGGCGGGCGGTCACGATCCCGAACGGAAGCGAAAGCTGCTGCTGCACCGTCGGGAGATCGATCGGTTGACCGGCAAGGTGCATGAGCAAGGGCTGACGCTCGTTCCGCTCCAGGTCTACTTCACGCACGGCCTTGCGAAGATCGAGATCGCCCTGGCGAAGGGCCGGCACACCTACGACAAGCGCAAGAAGCTCATCGAGCGCCAGCAGAAGCGGGAGATGGATCGCGCCCGGAGCCACCGCCGCTAGCGTCCCGTTCGGTTCTTGGGTGACTCGGAGAAGCCTGCTTTCCCTCCAACGCCGGAGGCTTCAGGGCGTGCGCCGACTCGCGCTGGTCGACCTTCGTGCCACCAAACGGGCTTCGTGACGATCCTCGACCGACCACCCCTCGCCGTAGTGGACGATCTCGAGTCCATCCACGAGGGACGGTGCCTCACCCACGTCGAGGACGTATGGCCGTGCGGGTCGCTCGTGGTGTTCGAGGTTGCGCACTGTGGCAACCGAGAACGCAAAGAGGCCGCCGGGGGCAAGGCGGTCGATCACCAGCGGGAACAGGTCCCGCTGGAGGTAGTGGACGATCAGCACGAGGTCCCAGGTCCCCGGCGGGACGGCGTCGGTGGTGAGATCTGCGTGGACGAAATCGATGTCGGCTTTCGCAGCCCGCGTCCGCTCCGCGGCTATTTCGATGGCAACCTCGGAGGTATCGACCATGGTCGTAGCCCATCCCCGCTCGGCGAGCCAGATGGCGTGCCGGCCCGCCCCGCCTGCCACATCGAGCGCCCGGCCGGGTGACCGCAGGAACGGCGCAAGCTCAACGCGCACGAACGTCGCGGGTTCCATCGGCGCCGTCCGCTCGCGGTACCGGGTGTTCCAGGAAGACCGCATGCGCCGGTTCTCTAGGCGGAGGGCAGAGAATCGAGCTGGGCGAAGATCTCCTCGACCTGCTCGAGCTCGAGGAATCCCGGGATGCGCAGCAGCGTCGTACCGTCGGGTCCGGTGAACACCCAGAACGGGAAGGCGCTGGCGCCGAACTGCTCGGTGAGCGCAAGGTCGGCGTCGACGATTGCCGGGAACGGGAGCTGGAGCTCGTCGAGATACGGCTCGAGCGGATTTCCCCGGCTGGGATCGATCGATGTGGTGACACTGAGTAGCTCGACGTTCGGGTAGCTCGCGGCATTGGCCTCGTACCACTCGGAAAGCGGCGGAAGCTCTCGCTGGCAGTGGGGACACCAGTGTGCCCACACGAGCCACGCGCGCGTCGTTCCGTCCGCGGGATCGATGGTGACGTCGGCCTCGGTGTAGTACTCGGGACCGGTTACGTCACCGAGCGCGACCCCGAGAGCGGCGTCTGGCTGCCCCTGCTCGAACGGAGGAAGCCACCCTGAGGGTGTGACGGCTGCCGACGCACTCGGCGTGGCAGACCCGATCGGCGCCGCCGCAGCAAGCTCGTCGACTTTGCGATCGACGTCGACCACGGACCGGCGCACTTCTGATACGTCGAATGCCACGCTGTCGACCTGTTCCTCCAACGCGGCAACTTGGTCATCAGTGTTGCCGGCCGAAAGCAGGGTGAAGGCCTGCATCGCAAGGATCGCGATGATTCCGACCCCGATGGCGATCAGGAATCCTCGAGACGTGTTGTTCCGGCGATTCTGCGCTTCCCGGGCGTTGACGTCGATCGTTGCGGCGGCAGGCATGCCCGGTCCCGGCGTTTCGGGCTCGGTGCTGGTTGGCTCGTTGTCCATGGCCGGCAGGCTATCTGCGGTCGGTCGATAGCGGGGCGATGGGGGAGCGGTTCCACGAGATCGTGCGCTACGATTGGTGAGTTGAACGCGCCTTGCGTGTTCCCCTTTGCGGGGGTGACATGGTTTCGACTGTGAGGGTTGAGGCGCCGGAAGCGAGCCGAGGTCCCCGGAGCC
>Ga0316197_10003105_pt1 | contig 11802 bp, 9 predicted proteins | sample OudBiesiAoxic_MG_FD_204939 | JGI IMG/M metagenome (GOLD analysis project Ga0316197, IMG submission 204939) | Coastal sediment microbial communities from Oude Bieten Haven, Netherlands - site A oxic | ecosystem: Environmental > Aquatic > Marine > Coastal > Sediment | place: Netherlands...
TTTTGCTATTGCTTTTTCTCCTGGCAATAATACTTTTTTTGCCGAATCAATTAATGTAATTACACTTGTACTGGTTTTGTCTGTTATTACCACATCTTTTAATGTTCCTGTTCCTGTATTTTCTAATGTCTCTGTATAAGTTACTATATCCCCTACTTGAGTGTATTCAGTGATAATATTAGTTGTCCCTTTGGCTGTTATTACTGGTTTATTACTTGCTATAAATGTATACGTTGCCGGAGTTCCAGTTGCTGTCACTGTCGCACTTTTCCCTATTACCTTATCATCTGGCTTTACAGCTCTAAAATTTGCCGTATTTACTATACTTCCATTATCTACATCCTCTTGAGTTACTGTATACTCACCAGTTCCTGTCGCAGTCTCCCCCTCTTTTTTTCCCTTTTCTGGTGGTAAAAGTACTATTTTATCCAATGTAACTCCTGGTATCTTTAAATCCGATACCGATAGATCTTTCAATATAATATTTCCTATATTTGTTACATTGAATTTATATTCAATGATATCTCCTGCCTTTGTATAGTTATCTCCTTTTATTATCGTTTTACTTACTTTCAATCCTCCAATTATATCTGGGTATACAGTCTTTTGAGCTGCTGCATACAAGGGCTCACCATTTGCATTATCTTTACGAGCTTCTACAACTGCTGTCCTTACAATACTCCCTTCATTAATATCATCTTGAGTTATTGTTTTGGTTGCCGTTGTTATGATACTCTGTCCTGGTTCAAGTTTTGTCCATGTCCATTCATTAAGGTTGACATCTGATGTCGATGCTACTTTATCTATATCTCCTAACTTTTCCACTTTAATATCCTTAGCATCTGCTAATTTAATATTAAAAAGAGTATCATTTCCAGGGTTAGTTATAGTTATTTTATATTCAACAGTCTCTTTTAAGTTATAGTTTTTTTCATTGATAACTTCCTTTTTAATGTCTAACTTATAATCACCTGTAGGAATGTTCCCTCTAACTTTAGGGTTACGTAATTTTTGCTCATTTTTCCACTGCCCCGTTGATGAAGTAAATCCAAAATAAACCTTACTTCTCTTCTGATAGTTCTCAGAATCTTTAGTATCATTAGAATTTGCACCCAAATATTCTTTTACAATATCCCCAGAGTAAGTATCTTTTACTATACCGTCAAAGGTATATGTAAATTTTTCTGTTGTAGCATTCCAATCAAGTATAACCTTATGCCACCTTCCATCCTCCATCTCTTCTACTTCCTTGTAAGGAGAATTTCCTCCAATAATTCCTGAATAATCTTTTGTCGAGATTTTTCCTTTTGCTATAAATGCAATATGGTCTTTTGTTACGCTTTCTAACCCCCATCTATCTATATTATCTTTATCTGTAAAATATAATGCTCCTGGATCTGAATTCGGATTTGTATAAGTATCAAACTTAACTCCAAATGAAAGTGGAAAATTCCCCCCTCCATAACCTATATTTTCTCCATCTTTTCCATAATGATCATTCTTATAATCTGCCGATTTCAATACAAAAGCTATTCCATCTGCTCCAATATCTTTATTTCCTTCTCTATCGGTATATTGCTTTGCAAAAGACGTTTCTGCTGGTTCACTTTTATTTTTTCCTAGGTATATTTCATATTCAAAATGAAAATCCTTACTCAGATCAAAAACATCCCGCGACCAAGCTGCACCTTGAAGATATGTCTTATCTGGAGTTATTATCACCTCATCACTACTCATAGTTGCAGCACTATAAGGTAAAAAGTTACTATAATTTCCATTAATTTCCTTTCCCCATAATTGCATTGATATAACTAACAAAAACAATAAAACTATTTTTTTCATCTTTTCCTCTCCCCTTATAAACTAAATATTTATTTGATATTAACCATTGATTTTTCTATAAAAATTAAAACAATATAGCTAATTTAAAAATAAGCTAACAACTGTATTTTTTCATAAAAAAATACAGATCTCGTAAGATCTGCAACTGGCTGCCATTTTAAAGGCCCTTTAGTTTTGCGTCATAGGATTTCTCCTGTTTTGCCAAAAATTATATTTCATTTACAAAATTAACTTAATAACTTTAAAAAATTTAATAACTATTTTTCCCCATAAAAAAATACAGACCTCGTAAGATCTGCAACTGGCTACCATTTTAAAGGCCCTTTAGTTTTGCGTCACAGGATTTCCCCTGCTTTGCCAAAAAATTATATTTCTATTTTCAAAATTAATTTAATAACTTTAAAAAATCTAATAACTATTTTTTCCCATAAAAAAATACAGACCTCGTAAGATCTGCAACTGGCTACCATTTTAAAGGCCCTTTAGTTTTGCGTCACAGGATTTCCCCTGTTTTGCCAAAAATTATTTTTTTATTTTTCGTTCAGTACAGAATAACATTTTCTACATATATTTTCAAGACTTTTATAAAAATATAATGACTATTTTTATAAAAAAATGAATTCTATAATTTTATAGAATTCATTCCCTCTTATGTTTAAATAGATTCTATCGCAGGATAAAATCTACCTCCTCTTCTTCTCCTACTATCTTTATTAAAAGCTTATCTGGAACTCCTATAATAGTTTGTCCTGATCTCTCTATCCATCCCTGTTTAACACATAATTTTCTGGGAGAATATGACGAAGTTACCCTTATTTTATTATCTTTTAGCTTTATTCCTACTCCTCCAATATCTGTATCGACATAGAAGGTTTCTTCTTTTAGTTGGAGTTTGTATGTATATTTCAATTGATTGTTTACATAAATTTCAGCTCTCTCTGCTTTAGTTGCCTTAATTTTGTGGACATTCACACCTAAAGTCAAAAAAATCCCTATAATTAATCCATAAATTATTAGATCCCCTCTTTTAAAATACATCCTATTCTCCTATCTTTTCACCCATATAAACCTTCGTTTCATAGCCATTTTTTGTATTTTTCAAAATATCACTGTCTATAGTAACCTTTCCTTTTTCAAATAATAATAGTACAGAAGATCCGCCAAAGGTAAAGTATCCCTTTTCCTCTCCTTTTTTAACATCGGTATTAGGAGTGTAGGTCTGTTCGATCCCTCCTACCATGGTAGCTCCTATTTCAGATATCAAAATATCTCCGTATTCATTGGTTTCTAATGTAGTTAATTCCCTCTTATTTTCACAGAATACCCTAAAATTATCTTTTATTGCATAAGGTGATACAGAATAATAGTATCCATCTATCTTATTTCTACTTCCGATCTTTCCATTAGCTGGAAAGTGATATCTATGATAATCAGCAGGAGCTAACCTTATAACTATCATACTTCCACCTTTATATTTTCCCCATAATTCTTTATTATTTAAATATTTTTCTAAACAAAATTCAGAACCTTTTACAAAAAATTTATCCCAGTCATTGACCTCTTGAAACCCTATTATCTTACCGTCTGCAGAAGAAACAACTCCACTTTCTATCTTTCTTGCATTGCTCTTTAATTTTCTATAGAAAAAATCATTAAAAGAAATAAATTCTCCTACTTTCTTTTGAGATTCACTCATATCTATATGGTTATCCTTCACAAAATCTTCTATTTTGTTGATTGAATTTTTTTTGTCCATCAATTTCCCATAGAAAGAAGACAGGCATTTTCTTTTTACTAATAATTCCAAAGGTAGTTTTCCAAATGGATTATGATATAAAAATTTTAAAAAGCTCTCCCCTGGAACATTTTCTACTAATATCTTATTTGTTTTTCTATCTATATATTCAATCTTATCTAATTTCATATTTACCTCTCCTCTAAATTTATAAATTTTTAATAATTATCTTTGTATATTATATCATAAAATTCATATATTTAAAAAAGAGAAGCCTTCATCTCTGAAGGCTTCTCCTATAAAATCAATTGTTATTTATTTTACTAACCCATTTATAGTTTTTAACTTATTCCCTGATATTCTATTAACTATAATTGCAATTGCACCATCTCCTGTTACGTTACAAGCAGTTCCTAAGCTATCTTGAGCGAGGTAAAGAGCTATCATTAAAGATATTAAAGTCGGAGTAAAACCAAGCATAGTTTCTAGTAATCCTAATGCTGCCATAACCGCTCCTCCTGGCACTCCTGGTGCTGCTACCATTGTTATCCCTAGCATAAGTATAAATCCTAAAATATTTACAAACGTGATTGTAACACCATTTAACATCATTACAGCCATAGCACAACTTACTATGGTTATAGTACTTCCAGAAAGATGAATAGTTGCACATAGAGGTACTGTAAAATCTGCTATCTCATTCTCAACTCCATTTTTAATAGTTTGCTCAAGTGTTACAGGAATTGCCGCTGCTGAAGATTGAGTCCCCACAGCTGTAAAATATGCAGGGATCATATTTCTTATAAGTTTTATGGGATTAGCTCCTGCTAAACTTCCCGCTACTGTATATTGAAGAAATATCATAACAATATGAATAGTAAATATTATTATAAACACCTTAAAAAATACAGACATAATTGTTTCAACTTGCCCTGCATGAGCCATATTTGCAAAGATTCCAGCAATATGAAATGGTAGCATAGGGATTATCATTTTTTTTATTAATCCCTCAACAATACCTTGAAATTCCTTCATAAATTTCTTGATAGTATTTCCCTCACTGGCTGCTATCCCAAGTCCTAATGTAAAAGCTAGAAGAAGAGCTGTCATTACCCCCATAATCGGTGGCATCTCAATATTAAAAAAACCATCTAAAAGAGCATGTTCTGGATTTGAAGTATCTGTTAACGACATAGAGCCTACTACTAATATCTTTGGAAAAATTGCACTATTCACAAAAAATGACATTGTCCCAGCAAATACTGTTGAAAAATAAGCGATTAAAGCAGTAATTCCTAAAACTTTCCCCGCTCCTTTCCCTAGATCTCCTATTCCAGGTGCTACAAATCCTATTATAATCAGCGGAATTACAAATCCTAAAAAATTTCCAAAAATCCCATTAAATGTAGCCATCCCTTTTACTAAAGGAATAAAATCAAGCTTTCCTAATATTACACCGATAATAATCGCTATTATCAATTTTGGTAGTAATCCTATTTTTTTCATATCTAGCCCCCCTAAAATATTTGTAGTCTAAATTCACTATACACCTTTCCTTTAAATTTTTCAATCTATTTTTAGTGTTTTTTTAGCACAAAAAGACTTATACGTGCTTAAAAAGAACTATAAACAAACTAAATGATGTATATTAAATTAAAAACATTATGACAAATTAAAATATGAGTTAAAATTCCACATAAAACCTTCTTTTATCCTTAAAATTTAAAAGGTTATATATCTTTTTCTATGTATATTTTAATCAAGAAGTTAAATAAGTTTCGAAGGAGGAAAAAATGAGGGAGAACAAAATATTATGGATCATAATCTTTAATTTAATAATTATATTTTCTGAGATCTTATTTGGAATAATCTCAAATTCGTTTGCATTAATAGCAGATGCATTACATAATGCCGGAGATGTTATTGCCATCGTTATCACCTTTATTGCATTAAAATTAGGTACAAAACAGACAACATTCAAATACACATTTGGATTCTTACGAGCTGAGATGATGGCAGCCTTTGTAAATACTCTATTTTTATCTATAACAATGATATATATGGTCTATCAGGCAATCTATAGATTTTTTAATCCAGAAATCATAGAGCCTCTCTATATGATAATTGTAGGAACCATTGCAGTAATTGCAAATGGTATCAGTGCATATCTCCTAAACACCATGAATATCTCTATACACACTCATCATGAGCATAACCATCACCATCATACACATGGTGGTGATGCCAACATTAAATCAGCTTATTTACACATGCTCAGTGATGCTCTTATCTCAGTAGGTGTAGTAGCTGCTGGTGTTTTTATTTATTTTTTTAAAATTTATTATATAGACTCTATTTTGACTATTATTTTTTCATTCTATATTTTACGTCATTCCTATCCATTATTAAAAAAAAGTTTTTTATCTCTTATGGATACGAACATTACAGATATCTCTCTGGATGAATTGGATAAAGTCATTAAAATCGATGATAATATCATTGAATACCATGATTTACATATCTATAAACCTAGCTCAAAATATAATTTTATATCATTTCATATTGTTTTAAAAAATAATAATTTAATTTTAAAGGAAATAGAAGAGATCACTAGTAAGATTAAAGACAACTTAAAAAAATATGATTTTAATCACATACTGATCCAGGTAGATACAGACAGACATATAAAGAATAAAATCAATTGTGAGTTAGAATTATAAATTTTATTTTACCCCCCTTAGCCCCTGTTGGGGCTTTTTTTGTTATAAATTTTAATAGCTCCTCCAAAAAAATTATCTAAACTCCAATAAATGTGGTATTAAAGTAGAAGAAATACTTTTTTATTAAAAACTTTGAATAAAATAACATTTTTATAACACTTTCCTTTTAGTTTATCCTCTAAATAAAAACTTTAGTATTAATTAATTGCACCCGACTTAAAAATATGATAAAATCATTTAAGTTTTTTAACAATTTCTTATTCTTTTTAAGGATATAGAAGCCAATAAAGAAATAAAAAACTTTGTGGTTTAAAATAGCGGAAACTATATTTTAAAAAATATAAAAATATTAAATCAGGAGGATACAATGATTAAAATTGATTGGAATTATATTCTACAATTAACTAAAGACCTTATGGAAATCCCAAGTCCTGGAGGACTTACTTATGATGGTATAGAAAGGTGTAGAGAGGAATTTGAAAAATTTGGTATTACTCCTAATTTCACTAAAAAAGGAGCTTTAATCGCGCAAATAGATGGAGAAGAAGATGGAAAAGTTACCATGATATCAGCCCATATAGACACTTTAGGAGCTATGGTAAAGCACATCAAGCCCAATGGTAAATTAATTCTGAATAATATCGGAGGATTTTCATGGAACAGTGTCGAGGGAGAAAACCTTACTATCCATACCTCTAAAAGAGGAACCTATAGCGGATCTCTCCTTCCTATAAAATCTTCTAGGCACACTTATGGGGAAGAAGTTACTACCTTAGTTCGGAATCAGGAAAATGTTGAAGTAAGAATCGACGAATTTACAACTTCCAAAAAAGAAACAGAAAATTTAGGAATATCCATAGGAGATTTTGTTTCCTTTGATACAAGAACTACGTTTACCTACAATGGATTCTTAAAATCTCGTTATATAGACGATAAAGTCTGTATTGCTCAGTTATTTAGTTACATTAAATACCTCAAAGATAATAATATTAAACCTAAAAATAAGGTTTATTTTTATATTTCAAACTATGAAGAAATAGGCCACGGTATATCTGTAATACCTAAGGATGTGGATCAATTTATAGCTCTAGATATAGGTTTGGTTTCTGACTACTCTAACGGAGATGAAAGGAAAGTTAATATCATCGCTAAAGACAGCAGAACCCCCTATGATTTTAAATTAAGACAAAAACTAGTAGATCTATGTGAAGAAAACCAGATAAAATATACCGTAGATGTGCACAACCGATATGGTTCCGATGCATCCATTGCAGCTACCCAAGGATTTGATGTCAATTTTTCATGTATAGGTCCCAGCGTTGATTCCAGTCACCACTATGAAAGAACTCATAAAGATGGAATCATTGAAACTATCAGACTTTTAATAGCTGTTCTATAATTTTTAGGAGGAATATATTTGAAAACCCAAGATCTAACAGAAAAAATCGTCGATAAACTTACCTCTAGTTTTGATATTAAAAAAAATCAAACATTAGATGGTATTCAATATGATTTTTCAGGTATTTATACTGAAGAAACCAGTAAATATATCCTTTCAAAAGAAATGATTTATGATTCATTTTCAAATAACGAAACAGTCCTTTGTAAAACATTTGAAGAATCTGAATTTTCAATAGATCACGACATTTTAAAGAAATATATAATAAAAAATTTGAGTTTTTTTAAGGGAAAAAAAGAAAACCAAATGAGCAGTATGATCACATTTGTTTATATAGGAGGTCATCTTTCAGATATAGACAAAGATAAAATAAAAAAATTTAAATTTCATAAAAGTTTTTTATTTGGAATAAAGGGCTGGATCAATACAAAAATAATCTATATAGATATATTAAATAAAAAGATTATTACAAACAAGATGGGAAAGAAAGACATGGCATTTTTTAACAGTTTTTTTAAGAAATAAAGGAGGAATTTTATGAATTCTGTATGGTTATTGGTTGTTACAATCTCTATTTTTATTGTAGCTTATACTGTCTATGGAAATTATCTTTACAAAAAATGGGGGATCGATCCATCCAGAAAAACCCCTGCACATACTATGCGTGATGGTGTAGACTATGTTCCGGCTAAAGCTCCAGTTTTACTTGGACATCATTTTTCTTCTATCGCTGGTGCTGGTCCTATCGTAGGTCCTATCGCAGCAGCTATATTCGGATGGGTTCCAGTTTTACTATGGATCATAATTGGAAGTATTTTCTTTGGAGGAGTACATGATATGGGATCATTATTTGCTTCCATCAGAAATAAAGGTAAATCCTTAGGAGAAGTTATCGGAATCTCAATGGGTTCAAGAGGAAAAAAATTATTTGCAATATTTGCATGGCTTACCCTTATATTAGTTGTAGCTGCATTTACTAATATCGTTGCCAATACATTTGTGGCTGTTCCCCAAGCTGCAACTGCATCTCTATTATTTATAATTTTAGCTATTGGATTTGGATTCTTTGTATATAGAAAGGGATTTAGTCTGGCTGCTGGTAGTGTAATCGGTGTAATTGCTCTTATAGGGTGTATATTCTTAGGTAATCTTTTCCCTATCAGTCTGAGTAAAAATATTTGGATGGTTGTCTTACTTGGATATATATTTATTGCTTCTGTTACTCCTGTATGGATCCTATTACAACCTAGAGATTATTTAAATTCATTCTTACTATATGGAATGTTAATCGGAGGATTTGTAGGTATACTAATTATGAGACCGACTATTAAACTGGCTGCTGTTACTTCATTTAATATAAATGGAAAACTACTATTTCCAATGTTATTTGTCACTGTAGCTTGTGGTGCAGTTTCTGGATTCCATTCCCTTGTGGGTTCAGGAACAACATCTAAACAACTAGATAATGAAAAAGATATTAAAGTTATTGGATATGGTTCTATGTTAATTGAAGGGGTATTAGCCGTTATTGCCATAATAACAGTGGCTTATTTATCTAAAGGTAAGTTCACGAGTCTTTTAGGAGCAGGAGGTCCTATTAATGTTTTCTCTGATGGTTTAGGTACTTTTATGACTTCTTTCGGAGTAGATTATAGTATAGGAAAAAGTTTTACAGCTTTAGCTATTTCAGCATTTGCATTGACATCTCTAGATACAGCTACAAGATTAGCTCGTTTTATCTTCCAAGAGATGGCAGCAGATATAAAATCTCAAGATAATCCATTAACTAATAAATATACAGCTACACTTATAACAGTTTTAATAAGTGGTTTTTTAGGATTTAACGGTTGGACAACTATATGGCCAATCTTTGGAGCAGCAAATCAATTACTTTCAGCTCTAGCTCTATTAGCAATAGCTGTTTGGTTGAAAAAAATGGGGAAAGAATACAAGATGGCACTATACCCTATGATCTTTATGTTTGCCGTTACATTAAGTGCATTAACTCTCATTATTAAAGCCAATTTAAACAACTATATACTATTAAGTTTTGCAGTAGCACTATTTATTCTAGCAATTATACTTATCTTAGAAGCTAAAAAAGCTTTTGCCGATAAAACTGAAATTATAGATATAGAAAACGACAGTAAATAGTAAAATTATTGATAGAGCTTTTAATAGAGATCCAAAAGGATGTAAAAATGAGTATAAAAAAGAAAATGGAATTTATAAAAAATATAAAATTATTTTTTCAGGGAGCCTTTAACTATAAATATCTATCTACAAATAAAATCGATGAAGCTTTAAGAGATGAAATTGATGAATTTTTATTTATTTGTTTTTCTGAAAATTTAGGAGTTGAACTTCCGATTAACTATTATACCTTGGAATTACTCCCACATTTAGGAGATGAACTGGGTCTTTGGGAAGAAAAGATGATCGATAGAAAAAGTGTTTGGGAAGAAAAAGTTACAGAGTGTCCACTATAATTATTCTAAAAAACTGGAAGGTGAAACAATGAGCAAAATAATTTTTGTAGGAGGAAAGGGAGGAGTTGGAAAAACTACCTGTGCCTCCTCCCTGGCATGGAAATATTCTAAAAAATATAAAGTTTTATTAGTTTCTACAGATCCAGCACACTCAACTAGGGATCTTTTCGGTGTCCCTCCTAAGAAAAATGAAGATTTCTACACTTATTCTGAAAATTTAGATATTTTGGAGATCGATGGAGAAAAAGAATCCAATATATACATCTCTAGGATAAAAAACCAATGTTGTGAGATGCTGAGTCCAGTTATTTTGTGTGAGGTAGAAAAACAATTAGATAATGCAGGTATCTCACCAGGAGCCTATGAATCTGCTATTTTTGAAAAAATAAGTCAACTTATTCTAAAGAATACAGAATATGATTATATAGTTTTTGATACTGCTCCTACAGGACATACCTTAAGACTCATTACATTTCCTACATCTATGAATACGTGGATGGAGAGTCTTATAAAAAAAAGAAAGAAAATTCTCATGTTAAAAAATATGAAATTCAATAAGAAAAATAAATTTTCTGATGACAGTGTTTTAAATATTTTAGAATCTAGACATAACTGGATATCTGATATCAGCAAAGTTCTCATGGACCCTTCTAGAGTTTCTTTTAACTTTGTCATGAATGCTGAAAAATTATCTTTCTTAGAGACAAAAAGAGCAGTCAAAACTTTAGATGAATATGGAATTAATATTGATAAAATTATCATCAATAGACTCCTCCCTGATTCTTCCGATCCATTTTGGCAAGGTAGAAAGGATAAGGAAAATTTATTTCTTGATCTGATTTTTCAAGATTTCAAAGAAAAAAAACTGATTCCTATTCCATATTTTTTAGAAGAAAACAACAACATATTAGAAACCATTGGAAATTTAATAAAGTAATAAAATTAAATAAAGGCTCTCAGAATTTTTCTGAGAGCCTTTTGTATCTAAATTTTTTTACAACCAAAATATTTAAAAAAAATTATATATTCTTAGCTGTTGTTCCATAATATGCTGCTAAATAAATTTCTTTAATTTCTTCTGAAGATGTATCTCTTGGATTTGTAAGGGTACAAGGGTCATTAAATGCATTTACACTCATTCTTTCAAGGATACCTTTGAATTTATCTTCTGAAACATCAACTTCATCTATCTCTTTTAAAGATAGAGGAATTCCTACTTTTTGATTCATGTCCTTAACAGTAGTCACAATATCATCTACACCAAGCATTTTTTCTATTTCATTAAATCCATCTGTAGATTTTCTATTATATTCTATAACATATGGCAATAATACTGCATTTGCAAGTCCATGAGTTATTCCTAATTCTCCACCGATTTTATGAGCCATACTATGTACAATTCCTAAAGAAGCACTTGTAAAAGCCATTCCTGAAAGTGTAGATGCATTATGCATATCCTCTCTAGCTTTTAAGTCTTCTCCATTTTTATAAGCAGGTATAAGACTTTCATATACCATCTTAATTGATTCCATTGATAATGGTTTAGTATAACAAGTAGCAGCATTAGAAGTATATGATTCAATTGCATGAGTCATTACATCCATTCCTGTATTAGCA
>Ga0316197_10003107_pt1 | contig 11800 bp, 8 predicted proteins | sample OudBiesiAoxic_MG_FD_204939 | JGI IMG/M metagenome (GOLD analysis project Ga0316197, IMG submission 204939) | Coastal sediment microbial communities from Oude Bieten Haven, Netherlands - site A oxic | ecosystem: Environmental > Aquatic > Marine > Coastal > Sediment | place: Netherlands...
CAACAGTGTTTTTGGGCCTGGTCGTACTTTCTTTTGTTATTTCCCAGATCCACAAATTTCTTGAGCTTTGGGAAAACAGGGGTAAAAAATTAAACGGAAACCAAAAGCAGACCCAATTGGATAATTTGCCGAAACCTGTTTCCCCGGCGGATAAGGGAAAATACCTCCCCACCCCCAGCGAGCTTACCAGCATATACAGGCCGCTGGTTGAGCAACTGAAAGAGCCTTTTCAACTCACACAACTTTTTGAAAAGACAAAAGAAATGAATTTGCCCCATCCGCATCTATCCATAAAAAGTCTGCAGGAGGCCGATATACTGGTCGCCCAGGGAGACGGCATGTTCATCTGGAATAAACAAAAAGCAAATTAAGGGTTAAACCATGCTAGATCTATTTTACCTGTTTTTATCAAACACCGGCTATTTTCTGGCTGACTACCGCCATGTCATTATGATCATCGTCGGCTGTGTATTCCTCTATCTCGGGACAGCCAAAAAGTATGAACCCCTTTTGCTGGTGCCCATCGGTTTTGGTATCCTGGTCGGCAACGTCCCTTTCTTTAAAGGCTTTGGCATAGGGATCTATGAATCCAATAGTGTTTTGCACTATCTTTATTTCGGCGTGACAACCGGTGTCTATCCGTCGATTGTCTTTTTAGGTTTGGGCGCCATGACCGATTTTTCCTCTCTGCTCGCCAACCCCAAATTAATGCTGCTGGGAGCAGCCGCACAGATGGGGATTTATTTTACCCTGCTGGGCGCCCTCTTTTTCGGATTTCTCCCCAAAGAAGCGGCCTCCATCGCTATCATCGGGGGCGCTGACGGACCGACATCAATATTTTTAACAGCCAAACTGGCACCTCATCTGATCGGCCCCATTGCCATTGCGGCCTATTCGTACATGGCTTTGATTCCGGTAATCCAGCCGCCAATCATGAGACTGTTGACCTCCAGGAAAGAACGTCTAATAAGAATGCCACCCGGCCGGGAAGTATCCAAGAAAGAGCTTATCATATTCCCCGTGGTGGGTGTTTTGCTGTGTTGCTACCTGGCACCGACGGCACTGCCGTTGCTGGGAATGCTGTTTCTGGGAAATTTCTTAAAAGAATGTGGGGTTGTCAATCGCCTGGCCGGAACCGCCCAGTCGGCAATCATTGATACGGCCACCATTTTCCTGGGCTTTACCGTGGGTGCCAGTACCCAGGGCGATGTATTTTTGACCCCCAAAGCCCTTGGCATTTTCTTTCTCGGGGCTGTAGCCTTCTCAATCGCTACCGCTTCCGGTGTGATTTTCGGCAAAATCATGAATATGTTTCTAAAGGAAAAAATCAACCCCCTGCTGGGTGCGGCGGGCGTTTCCGCGGTCCCCGGCTCGGCCCGGGAAGTTCATGTAATGGGCCTCAAAGAAGACCCGACCAACTTCTTACTGATGCATGGAATGGCATGCAATTCTTCGGGAGTAATCGGTTCCGCCATCTGCGCCGGTATTTTGTGGAGTTTTTTTATATAGAGCCTTCATCCTGAAAAGAACATTTTGTCATTATTCGCCAGGGTCTCACCGGCCGGAACTGCCGGTGGGGCCCTTTTATGTCCTTCCGTGCTATTCATTTTATCCTTTGCAAGATAATCTTTTCATGCCGGCCCTTTCGTCCAGTTTTCAAACTGGAGCGAACTTATTTTGTTGACTAGAAGATAACCGGCATATATAGATATTAACCAGTGATAGAATCCTTTTGGTCATACTGCCACGGCCGACATGGCTTGAAAAAATAAGGAGACCGTCATGAATGCCAAAATTCTGATTAAAAGAAAGTTTAAACCGGGAAAGCAAAAGGAAATAATTTCCCTGCTCAGGGAATTACGATCCGGGGCACTCCAGCAACCCGGTTACATTTCCGGAGAAACGCTGACATCCTCAGAAAATCTACAGGTTCTGATGGTAATAGGAACCTGGCAGGACATGGAAAGCTGGTATAACTGGAAACGAAATAATACGAGGCAAACGTTGGAACAAATGCTGGAGACTTACCAGGAGGAATCGACCGAGTATCAGGAGTTCACCCTGGGAGCGTTTATTGAGGAATAAAGCCTGATGAATTCCTGGAAGGCTAATTCATCATAGGTTTGGTGTTTCGAGATATATGTCTGCATTGCAGCCTTTCAATCCGCAATCCCAAATCGCCTATTCAATTCCTTCTCTTTTCAAAAGCTCCTGGTGCCAGCGCGCAAATTCGTACATCCCGATAAAACGGTCATCGTCATTGATAATGCCGATGGCCATCTCAAGGACCCCCCTGCCATAAGCATTGCTGTATTCTTCCAAACTGCGCGATTGAAGAAATTCCCGAACTAGCATCTGGCTGGTACGCTTGGTTGGATCCTTGCGGATGTCGATGGGATCTTTCGGCTCTAAAAAAGGATCCCACTTGTCAAAACCCTTTTTGAGAATATGTTTTTGTCGGCGTGGCGACATGGCGTCAAATACGGCTTTTTTGCGCTGTTCGACTTCCTCGCTGGAAAATTCACTCATTTCTTTTTCCTCGCATGACTCTTGGGCTGGACTTCCTCCACGGGCTCTTCGGCAATTCCAAGAAATACATCATCAAAATCCATGATCATGGCCGAAGATAACGGAACGAGCAGATCTACCAGCTTAACATTCTTGGATCCGATATCCCGCAGCAGTTCGGCTGATATCTGTTGCAGCTGACCGTGGACAGCATCCAAATTTACCGTCGGGTATTGTTCTCCCTGTTTGAAACCCGACTTGCCGCAGGTGTGTCCGGCACCACCGATGGCGGTGGGAATTCCATAAAATCGGCAGGTGAGGGGCCGGTAATCATAAAGCTCGCATAAGTCTTTCTCGCTTAATAGCGGGCAACGAACCCGTTCAAGTGCCATTTCGGCAAGCAGTTCACCCTCGTTTCTTCCGGACTGGAGCTCTTTGAAGGCCTTGCGTTTGATTTTATAAATCCCACGGTCCGCACGGTTGGCTTTTTCAACAAGCTCAACCCTGACTGACCCCTTGAACTTTTCATTGAATTTATGATGAATGTATAAAGCCTCAATTAAGGTCAGATCGAATAGGGCAAAACAACAATCCGCACATTTTTCCTCGCAGTTCACACACTCGCCATGGGATGCTTTGACCCGCTCGAATGCGGCCTCCGCTTTCTCCACCAACGCTTCATATTTTTCAAAATAAGGTTTCAGATTGATTTCCATTGATGTGGTTAACTCCTTTTTTAAGTAAGGTTCAGGGCTAACAACCGAGGTGCAGACAGCCGATTAGCCATTCGAACGGTTAACCTCTGAACCCAGAACCCTGATATGGTTTTTTTTAATGTTTCACGTGAAACATTAAAAAAATATGTTACTTTCCAATACAAAACCGGCTGAAGATTTGATCCAATAGGTCCACTTTGACATTGGTTCCAAGAATCTGCCCCAGTAAATCGATGGCCTCCTGAAGAAGGATGGCAACCAGTTCCATGGGTATGCCGTTGTTGAGATCCCGACGAATAATATCGGCCGCCTCGAGGCTTTTCGTCATAAGCAATTTTTGCCTCAGGTTGGGAATGATCACAGCATCCAGATCAAGGGGCTCTTTTCCAAAGGCCGCTTCAATGATCCGATCCTTCAGATGATGGATGCCGCGGTCGTAGAGCGCCGAGGTATGAACACAATCAATTTTTCCCCATGTAGCGGGCAGTTTGCAGATATCATCACCGTTGATTAAATCAATTTTATTCTTAACGATAATCTTCGGTTTAAAACGGATCCGCTGGATTATGTTATGATCTTCGGCAGTCACCGGACAGTTGGCTTCAACCATGAAAAGAACCAGATCGGCTCCATTAACGTTTTCAATGGTTTTTTCAATGCCGAGGGTTTCGATAGGGTCATCGCTATCATGCAGTCCGGCCGTATCGATAAGAATAACCGAATACCCATTGATATTTAAAACTTCTTCAATCATATCCCGGGTAGTTCCAGGCACGGCCGTGACAATCGCTCGCTCTTTTTGAACCAGGCAATTGAGCAGGCTTGATTTCCCCACATTCGGCCGGCCGATTACCGCAACCTTTAATCCGTCCCGTATAACCCGGCCGTCGACATGGTACCGTATTAAGGTTCGCAGCGGTGTAATGACCCCGGCCTCAACCTCAGCGGCAGTCCTTTTGGGTTCGGCAATGTCCTTCACATCATCCGGAAAATCAATGGCGGCTTCTGTTCGAGCCAATAATTCGATCAGAAATTCCCGGATCTGCTCAACCGACCTTCTGAGCTTTCCATCGACCTGAGCGGTGGCGACCTGCAAGGATTTATCCGTGCGCGCGTTAATGATGTCAGCAACCGCCTCGGCCTGGGTCAGGTCGATGCGACCATTCAAAAAGGCTCTCTGGGTAAATTCTCCGGGATCGGCAACTCGGGCGCCGTGTTTGCAAACCAATTCCAGAATGGCATTCAGGGCTACCTGGCCGCCATGGGCGTTGATTTCCACCACATCCTCCCTGGTATAGGATCGGGGGGCCTTCATGACTGACAACAAGACCTCATCGACGATTCGCCCGGTATCAGGGCAGATAATATGACCGTAGTTAAGCCGGTGGGATTGGAAACCGGTCTGGATGGCAGTTTTTGGAGATGAGCGGTTTCCGGAGTCGGAGGTTGCTTGTTGTTCAGCGGGAGAGAAAATCACCGTAGCAATCAAAACGGCCTTGGGACCGGATATTTTAATGATCCCGATTCCACCCCCGCCGCCGGGTGTCGCAATGGCTGCTATAGTGGAATTATCCATTGAACATAGTTCGCTTCGCTCACTATTGGGTGGCGTACTACTCTGACGGCCACGAAAAACACTTTATTTCTAACAAGCTATAGAAGTTCCGAAACTTTTAACAATTAATGCGATGCCTGCCTGCGGGGACTTTTATTATTGGGAAAAATGACCAGTTTACGCATATAGCCCTCTCCCCTGCTTTTGGTCTCAACCTCGGGGTCATCTTTTAAGGCCATGTGAACAATTCTGCGGTCGTATCCGTTCATTTGACCCAGAGATATCGGTTTGCGGATCCTTTTGGATTTATCAGCCAGCCGCATGGCAAGTTTTACCAGATTGAGTTTTCTGGTTTCCAGATAGCCTTCTACATCCACCTGAACTCTGATCTTGTCATGGTGGTTATTGTGTTTATTGACAATTTTATCCACAAGGGACTGAATGGCTTCGAGGGTTTGTCCCTTCTTTCCGATAAGAACTCCGGCATTCCCGCCGGCGACATTCAACAGAATCCGGCCGTTTGTTTCTTCAGCCGATATCACAGCATCGGAGGTGATCGCATCGATGATGCGCTGTAATACAGCCTGCGCCAGGTCCAGAGGATTTTCCTCCAAATTACGGCGTTGCGGGGCTTCGGAACTGTCGCTATCCGAAAAAGATGCTTCGGATTGAACTTTCCCCTCAAATACGAGGGCATCATGCTTCTCAGAGTTAGCATCCACAGCAATTTCCGCGTTTCTGTCGGGCACAGCGACCCTTATCCGGGCATTTTTAGCCCCGGCCAATCCGAAGATACCGCTAGACCCACGTGATAAAACCTCATAATTGATCTCATTGGGTGTTATATTTAGATCGTCACAGGCATTTTTGACGGCTTTTTTGATATTTTTTCCTTCAAATTCTAAAGAAGACATTTTGTACAACCTCCGCTACCGCGCTATGCAAATTTCTTCTGAATATAATATTGTTGAGCAATCGAGAGAATATTATTTACCAGCCAGTACAACACCAGTCCGGATGAAAAATTGATAAAAATGACTGTAAAAATAACCGGCATGAACATCATCATTTTCGCCTGGGTGGGGTCCCCCATCGGCGGGGACATTTTCTGCTGCAACAGCATGCTGGCCCCCATGATTATCGTCAGGACCGGAATGCCGTAAGGTGGTTCCATAAATGGGATATGGTCAATTGCGAAATGGCCCAGGCGGTCAGGAGCCGACAGATCATCGATCCACAGAAAAAAGGGGGCATGTCGCAGCTCGATCGCCTGATACAGCATGCGGTACAGTGCAAAGAAAACCGGCAATTGAACGACCATGGGCAGGCAGCCGCCCAGGGGATTGATTTTATAGGTCCGATAGAGGCCCATGACCTCTTCGTTCATTTTCTTCTTGTCATCTTTATATTTCTCTCTGATCTCCTTCATCAGCGGCTGGATCTTTTTCATTTCACTCATGGATTTATAGCTTTTAGAACCCAGCGGCCACAAAACAATTTTGATTAAAAGGGTCAGTATTATAATGGCAATACCATAATTGGGGATTACGCTATAAAGTTTGTTCATTAACCAGACACAGGGTTTAGCAATAATGTCAAAAAAGCCAAAATTGAGTGCCTTGGAGAGGTCATGTCCCATCTCGCCCAAAATTTTCATGCTTCGCGGTCCGAAGAAAAGTGAGTACTGATAGGTCTGCTGGGTGCCGGGCCGGATATCGCTGACCGGATTCAGATATTGGGCTTCTATCAGGTTGCCGTCTTTGACATACAGCCGCATGCTGGCTTCTTCAGCATGATCGGGAATGATACTCGTCATAAAATACCGATCCTGTAAGGCAACCCATTTCAAACTGCCCGAATAGGTATTTTTATCGGCGATATCATCGATATCCACCTCTTCAAGATTGTCATTGATAAACACACTGGGTCCCTCAAAACCATAGACCCGTTTGTCATTGGGAACGCTCCCCCTTAGGGCTACATATAGCTTGTCCTGGATATTGCGATCCGAACCGTTTTTGACGGTGACATCGAGTCCAATCATGTAAGATGCCGGTGAAAAGCTGTAGGTCTTTTCAACGATTATGCCCTGCTCGGCGGTCCATGAAAACATTATCTTCTGCGATCCCTCCTTAACACTGAGCGTATCAGCATTAAGGTTGGCTGAAAAAACCGCGGTTTCAAGCCCGGCAAGGCTCTTGCCATCATAACCGAGCAAAACGGTTTCAAATGTGCTTTCCTGGGGAATGATCTCTTTTAATGCAGAATCCTCGGTAACGTTTTCTTTGTAATTTTTCAATATAAAACTGGTAAACCCCGAGCCCTCCTCCGAGATCTTGGCCCTGTAAAGCGGGGTATCGACGGTAATGATTTTGGCCTGCAGCGCGGGTTTGGCAACCGCAGTTTCCGTAACGCCGGTTGTTCCTGTAACGGCTTCTTCCTGCTGCGCGGTATAAGGCTTCACCGGCTGGACCTGTTCGGTATTGACCGGCGGCTGTTCGGTCTTTTTGGCAGTTTTTTGAACCACATCTCTATCAACAAAAAAGAACTGCCACACTAAAAAAACCGCGGCCGACAGGACAATAGCAATTAACAAACGCGCTTGTTCCATTGTCTTCTCCTAAAACTAAAACTAACAAAAAGCTTAATTATAATGATAAGTTCGAATTTGATCGATTAAACGGGGCATGTTCTCTGTGGACTGACCTAATGGAGGGCTGATAAAATCCGATATATAGGACTCAGCTTAAGAGATCCATTCCTTATAAATTGCAGATTTTAGTAATCTTCCGTTTAAAATAGGACCGGTCACAGCCGGCCTTACCGCTGCTCACATCTTTTCAGGTTCAGGGAACCGGATCAACACCGCCGGGATGAAATGGGTGGCATCGCAAAACACGCTTTAAGGCTAACAGCAGACCACGGAGCGGACCATGCCGCATGATCGCTTGATAGGCATACTCTGAGCAGCTGGGATAAAATCGGCAAGATGGTCCCAGTAGCGGAGACAGCGTGTATTGGTATACCCTGATTAAAACAGTGCAAAGGATCTGGAAAAATTTATTGATAATCATCATATCCCGATATCAGGTCAAATATATTCTGCAATGACCGATAAGCCTTTTCTGAAGAAATACCAGCGCTCTGCCTTTTGGCAATGATGTTGATATCCCACCGGCCAGACAAACAATGCCGGTTTAATCGAAAAAATTCGCGCACTAGTCGTTTGATTCGGTTTCTTTCGACAGCCTGTCCAACCTTTTTTGTTACCGTCACGCCCAGCCGCGTTTGATCGCACTGCGAAGGTAAAATATATGCAATAAAATGAGAGCTTTGTACCCTTCGTCCAAATTTTGACAGAGCGATAAACTCACTTCGCTTAAGAATCCTGTCGGCTTTCGTGAAGGAAAAACGCAACGGACAAGCTTCCTTTTTGAGATAACTTCTAACCCGCCAGACGGACCCTGCCTTTGGCTCTTCTCCGGTTGATAATTCGTCTGCCCGATTTGGTCGCCATTCGTTTTCGAAAGCCATGATTCCTGGCCCGTTTAATTCTACTGGGCTGAAAGGTTCGTTTCATTTTACTATTCCTTTACATATTTGCGCTTCGCGCTTAAATGTGGCCACTCACTGTTCATTTGTATAACGTATTGCTATTACATGAAATACATATATCCGACGCTGGATACCCGACAACCGCAATCAGCCATTAAGTATCGAGCATTGCGTAGCTTGGTACCATAAACCGAAGAAATAAAGCACACACCGTTTGCTCTGTCAAGAGCAAATATCTGCGATGGTTCTAGTCGCCAATAACTTCGAAGATGTCAAATTGTTCCATGTGAAACTTCGGGCTGGGATAAATGACGATCTGTTTGCCGATGGAGCGCTCGAGGTGGGCAATGAGGGAACTTTCTTCGCCAAGCAGGAGTTCGGCAATCTGCGGATTGACCCTGAGGGTCAACCGCCTGCCGTCCATATCGTGAACATCACGTAAGATCTCGCGGTAGATATTATAGCAAATGGACTGCCTGGATAATATATAGCCTTCCCCGTCACAATATATACAGGGCTCGCAGAGAATTCGCGTCAGAGGATCCCGGGTACGCTTACGGGTCATCTGGATTAACCCCATTTCGGATATGGGCAAAACATGGGTTTTACTTTTGTCTTTTTTCAGGGCCTCTTTCAGGGCGCTAAAAATCTTTTCCTGGTTACTCTTTTTCTCCATATCAATAAAATCGATAATGATAATTCCGCCCAGGTCCCTGAGCCGGATTTGATAGGCAATCTCCTTCACCGCTTCAAGGTTGGTTTTTAAAATCGTTTCTTCCAGGTTATGTTTACCGACGTACCGGCCGGTATTAACATCAATAGCCACCAGGGCCTCGGTATGTTCTATCAGAATATAGCCGCCGGATTTCAGCCAGACTTTTCTTTTTAGGGCACGGGAAATATCACCCTCCAGGTTGTAGGCATCAAAAACCGGCTCGTGGCCTTCATAAAATACCACGTGGTCCTTTAAGCTGGCCATGTAAGTGTCCAGAAAGGCCAAAACCGCCTCATAGGTTGGTTTTGAATCAATTACCAGTTTTTCGACTTCCTGGATCAAAAGGTCACGCACCGCTCGCAGGCTGATGGAAAGCTCCTGGTGCAGCAAGGAAGGCGCCGGGGCAGCCTCAAATTTTTTCTGGATGTTTTTCCACAGGTTGTTTAAAAACCCCATTTCATAGGCCAGCTTTTCTTCCTGCTCGCCTTCCGCAGCAGTTCTCACAATGTAACCGAAATCCTCGGTCCTTAATTTTTCCACCATTGTTTTTAAGCGTTCGCGTTCGGTTTCATCTTCGATCCGCCGGGAGACACCGATATGATCGGAATTGGGCATCAACACCAGAAAACGACCGGGAAGGGAAATATAGGAAGAAATACGTGCGCCTTTGGTTCCCATGGGGGATTTAGCCGCCTGGACTAAAATTTCCTGGCCTTCGTGGATCAGCTCTTCGATAGTAAAATCATGTTTATTAGAAATTTCCAGTCCGGGATTTTCCTCGCGGCTGTCTTCGTCCACCTCGGATTCAATTTCAAATAAGCGCTCATATTCCTTAAAATCATCATAGAACACATCATCCACATAAATAAAGGCGGCCTGGCTTAAACCGATATTTACAAAGGCGGCCTGCATGCCGGGTAACACACGTAATACGCGGCCTTTGTAAATATTTCCGGCAATGTCGGAGTCATCTCCGCGGTCAACATAAAACTCGGCGATCTCACCGTCTTCTAAAAGGGCCACCCTGGTTTCGTGTTGAGCGACATTAATAACAAGTTGTTTATACATTCAGCAAAACTCCGTTTTGCGGACATTATGCAAGATGCAGATTGATGAGGAATAACCTACCTGAGCCCCGGCGAGATGACGCAACGCTCTGTGCGCCTGTGCCATCACCTCTCTTTTGCCAGTTTAGCAATTTTAGCTTTCTTGATCTCTTCCTCCGGAAGATCGAATACATGGCGCAGCACCTCACCGGGCCTTACCGTCTTGCCCGGTTCCGATTTTAGCGTCATCAGCAAATGCTTTGAATCGGTCAATTCGATGTTTACTACCATATCCTTTAAATCTATCTTTTTCAACTTTCCTTTTCGATTCGTAAGGGTAATGGTGGCCTCGGAACCGCAGACAAAGGATGCTAATTTCTCCCTGTCAAAATCGTGCCCGGGAACTGAAATCCGGTAGACACTTAATTTGGCCATTTGGGCCCCGGATTTAGGGGGGGTCAGACGGCAGTCATGAATGTGCAGACCTCGCGGCAGATGAGTGTTTAGCCCCTGAAGGACGGCATCCGGTTGGACAAAGTCCGCGACGGCAAGGGTAAAGTGTTCCTGGTGGCTTTCAATGCCGATGGGCAGCGGATCATCGAAGGAAATTTTGGGCTTGGGATGAAACCCCTGCGAATATTTAACGGGTATTTGAGCGCGTTTAAGTGCCCGCAGGAAAATATTGACCAGTTCAAGATGACCGAAGTATTTCGCCTGGTCCAGTTTGGAGAAATAGACGTTCAGTTTTTTAAACGGTACGTCTTTATCCAGCCCGCCACCGGAATATCGAAACAGTTCCTTTTTAAAGTTCTGATAAGTTTTGACATTGATTTCTTCAAAATCGCAAACACCGCACTGGTTGCAGTCCTCCAGGCGGCAGTCGGCCGTGAATTTGCTCTCCAGAGCCTTTTCCCATTCCTGGCTTAAAAAGGCTTTGTCAACCCGGCTGTCGATATGATCCCAGGGCAACGGTTCGTTGACATCCCGTTGCCTGACAGTAAAAAAATCAGGATCGACGCCGGTCTCTGCCATTGCCGCCTCCCAGGCCGGATAGTTGAACTGGTCGCTCCAACCGTCAAATTTGCACCCTTTATGATAGGCGGCAATCAGCAGGCGGCTCAGCCGTCGATCCCCCCGGGCCCAGAGACCTTCCAGCCAGCTGACCTCCGGGTTCTGCCATTTGAATTGAATGCCGGGCAGCCGTAATTGCTGATGAAGCCAGTTGATTTTGGACCTTGATTCTGCCAATGAGAGTTGGCCGGCCCATTGAAAGGGGGTGTGAGCCTTGGGAATGAAGGTTGCGACACTGACATTGATCTTGCCCCAGTGACCCTCGGAACTTTTGATTTTTCGCAACTTGTTTACCAGCGCCACCAGCGCCACCAGGTCCTCATCGGTTTCGGTGGGAAGCCCGATCATAAAATATAGCTTGATCACCTGCCAGCCCAGGTCAAAGGCATTTTGAACGGTGTTAATAATTTCGTCTTCACTGATATTTTTATTGATCACATCCCGCAATCTTTGACTACCGGCTTCCGGCGCAATGGTAAAACCGGTTTTGCGAACCTTTTTAATCAGCTTCATCAGTTCCGGGGTCAGCGTTCCAGCACGCAGCGAAGGCAAAGAGACTGCGATATTATCAGATTCAAAGTTCACCATCAGCTGTTCAATCAGTGGAGCAATACAGCCATAATCGCCGGTGCTC
>Ga0316197_10003108_pt1 | contig 11796 bp, 12 predicted proteins | sample OudBiesiAoxic_MG_FD_204939 | JGI IMG/M metagenome (GOLD analysis project Ga0316197, IMG submission 204939) | Coastal sediment microbial communities from Oude Bieten Haven, Netherlands - site A oxic | ecosystem: Environmental > Aquatic > Marine > Coastal > Sediment | place: Netherlands...
AACAGGCTCCCGGTGGCAAACCCGGTGATCAGTGCGCCCCAGACACGACGAACGAACTGTGTCGGACGGATCGGCGTCAACACCGCGACCAGTCCGGGGAGGAACACGAATGCCAGCACGATGGACACGCCGCCTGGGGAACCAGGTAGACCTGGATGCGGCCAAGGTCGCTGAACTCCATCGTTCCGGCGGTGCCGGCGGCGATCCCGAAGACACCGATCGGTGCCAGACGGGCGACGAAGCCGGAGAGCTTCGACAGCGCGTCACCGATCACGGACAGGTCCTCGATGACCCGTTCCTTTCCGCGCACGCCGATCAGCGCCGCACCGAGAGCGATGCTGAACACCACCACGGCAGGGACGATCGTGCTGGCCATCGCGTTGAAAGGGTTCGAGGTGAAGTAAAGGTCGAGGAAATTGAACGCCGCAGGTTCGTCGACGAGCGACGAGGTGAAGAACGTCGCCGACTCCCAGTCCGGATAGGAAAGCGGCATCAGGGCGACGACGTAGGGCAGCACCGTCATCTGCAATAAGCGGATGAACACCAGTCCCACGGTTTCGAGGAAGGCCGCGGACTCGCCGAAGAACAGACCGACGCTCACACCGAGCACGAAGCCGATCAGCACCTGGGAGGCCAGGCCGGGACGGCGGAGTCTCCAACGTCGAGTCTTTTGGGGTTCGTCGGTCACAGACAGACTCTAGCTGACACCGGCGATGTCCGAATAGGGAACAGAGTGTCGCCCTGGGCCATGAACTGTCCCTCCAGGGAATGGCCTGTCACGACCGATCAGCGGCTGATCACGTACTGAACCACCGTGTAGGCCAGGTAGATCGCGATCAGAGGCACTCCATACCACCGCTTGAAACGCCCCGTCTTGCACGCCGCATGAATGAAGACCCGGAACAGAACCAGGACCAAGAGCATCGTCGGCAGGTGAAGTATAAAGAGAAGATGAGGAATCTTGGAACCATGCTCGAGCAGCGGCAACGGGGCTGCAGAAGCCGAAGCCCCGACAACGAACAAGACGTTCAAGATATCCGCCCCGATCACGTTTCCCACCAGCAGTTCCTTGTGACCCTTGAAGATGCTCGTGATCCCGATCACCAGTTCGGGCAGAGAAGTCCCCAGCGCCACCAGGGTCGCCGCAATCACGACCTTGGGAACCTGCCAGTGCACCTCGGCCAGTTCGGTCACGGAGAGGATCATGGCCCGGCTGGCCAGGATTACCACGCCTAGCCCGAGCAATGCGAAGGCGATCAAGACGGGCACCGACCGCTTCGCGCCGGCCTCGACGTCCTCGTCCTCGTGCAACTGAAACGGCTCGCCGTGGGGGTGCTCGCGACTCCACTTGACCGAGTAGTAGAGGTAGGCAACGAGCAGGCCGAGCATCAGCAAACCGACCCAGCGTGAGAGCACCGCTTGATCACCGAGCATCCACCACGACCCGTAGCACAGCCCCGCCAGCAGTGCGCCGGATCCGAACTGGACCCAGCCCTGCCGCCCGAGGACGAAACGGTCGGCGGGAAGCACGACCAGCAAGCAGCCAAGGCCGAAGATCAAACCAGTGTCGGCGATCACCGAACCGATGGCGTTACCCAACGCCAGACCGGGTTCTCCGCCCCACGCCGCGACCACGGACACGGCGGCCTCGGGACTGGTCGTTCCCAGCGAAACCACGGTCGCCCCGACGATCACCTTGGAGATGCCGAGGTGATAGGCCAGACCCGCCGCGCCATCCACCAGCCAGTCGGCGCCCTTGATCAGCACGCCGGCCGTCACCGCGGTGATCAGCAGCAGCATCCACTGTGACAGGCCGACGAACCACTCTTGCGGGATCAGGTGTTCCACGGTGTCAGGTCCTCGCGGCGGTCCAGCGGACGAGCCGACCGATGCTCAGCCCCTGGACGAAGATGGAGAAGATCACCACGACGTAGGTCGCGACCAGGATCAAGTCGCGGTACGGCGAGGGCGGCAGGGCCAGGGCCAGTGCGATCGAGATGCCCCCCCGGACCCCGGCCCAGACCAACATGCGAATGGTGTATCGCTCGATCGGCAGGAAGCGGCGCAGCACCGTGACCGGAATTGACACGCTGATCGCCCGCGCGGTCAGCACGAGAGGGATGCACAGCGCTCCGACGAGAAAGTAGATCGGATCGAAATCGAGCACGAGCAACTCGAGGCCGATCATCACGAACAGCAGGGCGTTGAGCACTTCATCGATCAGTTCCCAGAAGGTGTCCAGGTGCTGGCGCGTGCGGTCGGACATGCCGAAGACGCGACCGTGATTGCCGATGAACAGGCCCGCGACGACCATCGCGATCGGCCCCGACGTGTGCAGGGCTCCGGCGAGAGCGTAGCCGCCGGAGACCAGAGCCAGCGTGATCAAGACCTCGACGGTGTAGTTGTCCACGCTCTTCAGCATGCGGTAGGCCAGGTACCCGAGCACCAGACCGACGACCGCACCGCCGACGGCCTCCTCGAGCAGCAACTCGCCCGCACCGACCCACGAGAACTCCTTGCGTTCGGTCACGAACCCCAGCAACAGCGTGAAGATGACCACGCCGACTCCGTCGTTGAACAGCGATTCGCCGACGATCCTGGTCTCGAGGCTCTCCGGCGCGTGGGCGCTCTTGAGGATTCCCAGGACGGCGATCGGGTCGGTCGGCGAGATCAACGCGCCGAACAGCAGTGCCCACATGAACGGCACGGGGTACCCGAACGCGGAGACCAGAAAATAGAAAGCGCCCGCGACCAGGAGGGTCGAGGTCACCACGCCGACGGTGGCCAGGGACAGGATAGTCCACTTGCGCTGCAGCAAGGCGCTCAGGTCGACGTGCAGCGCGCCGGCGAACAGCAGAAAGCTGAGCATGCCTTTCATCAGCACGGCGTTGAAGTCGATCCGGCCGAAGATCTCTTCGGCCCATTGATCCACGACGAAGCCGAGGTGGCCGAGGACGGTCAGCATGATCGACAGCACCAGCGCCGCCGTCATCACACCGATCGTGTGCGGCATGCGCAGGTAGCGCTCGTTGACCCAGCTGAGCAGCGCGGTGACCGTCAGCAGGATCGCGATCAGGGCGAAAATGCTCATACTTTCCCGATACTCCTCAACTCTCCCAGTCGTAGAAGCCGCGCCCGCTCTTCTTCCCCAGCCGACCCTCGGCCACCAGGCGGCGCAGGATCTCGGGCGGCCGGAAGGCCTCCGAGCCGAGTTCCCGGTGCAGGTAGTCGGCGATGGCCAGGCGCACGTCGAGGCCGACGAGATCGGTCAGACGCAACGGACCCATCGGGTGGCGGTAGCCGAGCGTCATCGCCTTGTCGATGTCCTCGGCCGAGGCCACGCCCTGCTCGAGCATGCGCATCGCCTCGAGCCCGAGCACGAGGCCCAGACGGCTCGACGCGAAACCGGGCGAGTCCTGGACCACGATGGCTTGCTTGCCCAGGGCCTCGGAGAAAACGAGCGCACGCGCGAGGGCCTCATCCGAGGTGCGCTCTCCGCGCACGACTTCGAGCAATGGCATCAGGTTCACGGGATTGAAGAAATGCAGACCCAGCACGCGCTCGGGCCGCGACGTGGCCTCGGCGATCTTCGTGATCGGCAGCGACGAGGTGTTGCTGGCCAGCAGCGCATCGGGGCCCACGAGCGCATCGACCTCGGCGAAGATCTTCTTTTTCAGTTCGAGTGACTCGGGCACGGCCTCGACGACGACGTCGGCGTCGGCCACGGCCTCGGCGAGATCCGGCCCGGCGTGAATCCTCTGCAGGACCGAAACCTTTTGGGCCGGCGTGACCTTGCCCTTCTCGATCCCCTTGGTCAGGTTGGCGTGAATTCCCGCCATCCCCTGCTCGATCGCCTCGGGCGAAACGTCGTTGAGCACGGCATCGATCCCCGACGCGGCCGCGACCTGGGCGATCCCGTGCCCCATCGTTCCCGCACCTATGACGGTCACCTTCTTTATTTCGGACATGTCATCCCCTTCACGTGGCGTCTCGGGTCGTCGCAAAGCATAGCAAGGCCACGGCGGTGGTCAATTCACTAGAATGCCCCATCGGAGTGAAGAAGACGCGATGTTGCACCGGGTAGTCACCACGATCGACGCCACAGTCTGGGCGGTTTCGGTCCACCTGCTCGTCGGTGGTTTGCTGTGGACGGTCTTCGCCCGGTCGGACGGGACACGCCGTTCGGCCCACAGCCTGCGCAAGACCTGGCCCGTGGCCTGCGGTGCGGGATTGTCGTCCCTGCTGTTGTGGTGGCTCCTCGGCGAACCGCCCGGCCGATTGCTCGAGCCCGCCGGCTGGGGCCTTCCGGGGGCCTTCACGCTGATCGGGTCCCTTGCCACGTCGGGCTGCTACCTGGTGCTCGACGCCACCCGGTTGGAAGCCAGGGGCGCGTTGCGGCCGGCCCGAGCGCAAGTCCGGGCGGGCGGCAAGGTCGCCTTTCTGGCGATCGACGCCTTGCTGCTGCTGTTGCTGGTCTCGACGATCGTCGATGCGGTGGCGCGACGCGCTACACCGGTCGCGATCGAGCCCGACGCCGTCGTCCGAATACTGGCCGGCGCGGCCGGCGCAGCGGGAGGCGGCGTGGTGGCACTGCTGGCCGGCCTTTCCGGAAAGCCGCGCCCATCGGGTTACTTCGCGGCGGTCTTCTACATCGTCGGGCTGGTGTTGCTCGTCGGAGCCACGGATCCACGCTAGACTGTCGGGTCGGCCTTCCCTGGGAATCTTGATGAATCAACGCATCCAGCAGAAATCGGCCCGCATGGCCGTCATCGGCGCCGGCCAGATGGGCAGTGGGATTGCACAGAAGATGGCCACCGCAGGCTTCCAGGTCTTGCTCGTCGATCTCGACGAGGAGAAGGTCGCCCGTGGCATCGACACCATCCGGGGCACGCTCGGCCAGGGCGCCGAGCACGGCATTTTCACCGCAGAACAGGTCGTTGCGATCATGGGACGGGTCGAGGGCAGTTGCGACTGGGAGCGACTGGCCGATGCCGATCTGATCGTCGAGGCCGTCTTCGAAGAGCTCGACATCAAGCGCGAGGTCTTTCGAAAGCTCGAGGCCAACTGTCGCCCTGATGCGATCCTGGCCACCAACACGTCTTCGTTTTCGGTCCACGAGATCTCGGAAGCGCTGGAGCACCGGGAGCGCGTCCTCGGCCTGCACTACTTCTATCATCCGGCCAAGAACCGGCTGGTCGAGGTCGTCCTGACCGACGACACGTCGCAAGAGGTCCACGACGCCGTCTGGACGCTGCAAGAACAGCTGGGAAAGACGCCGATCCGCGCGGCCGACTCGCCCGGCTTCGTGGTCAACCGCTTCTTCGTGCCGTGGCTGGTCGAGGCGATCCGCCTCTTGGAACAAAGAGTGGCCGACATTCCGACGATCGAAGCCGCGTGCAAGGCAGCCTTCGGTGTCGGCATGGGCCCGTTCGAGCTGATGAACGTCACCGGGGTCCCGATCGCCCTGCACGCCGCGACGACGCTGGGACGCTCGTTGGGGTCGTTCTACGCACCTCCCGAATTGCTGAAGCAACAGGTCGAGGCTGGCAAGACCTGGGACCTCACGGGCCAGTCCGATCCGTCCCGCACCGAGGCAATCAAGAGGCGCATGCTGGCCGTCGTGTTCTACGTCGTCTGTCAACTGGTGGACGAAAACGTCGGCTCGCGTGAGGAAGTCGACATCGGCGCGCGTGTCGGCCTACGCTGGCGCCGCGGCCCGTTCGAACTGATCAACGAATTCGGCGTGGAACACGCCCTGGAGCTGGCACACGCGGTCGCCGATCGCTGGGAACTCGACTCACCCCGCCTGCTCGTGTCCCAGGCCGAAGTGGGCGAGCCATTCGAGTTCCGCTTCGTGCGCACCGAGACCCGCGACGGGATCGCCACCTTGACCATCGACCGACCGGACGCCCTGAACGCGCTGGATCCCGCCGTCGTCGCGCAACTGACCGACGCCTTTCACCGGACGGCATCGGACCCGGGCGTGCGGGGCATCGTCATCGCGGGTAGCGGCAAAGCGTTCATCGCCGGCGCGGACATCGGCTTCTTCTTGCGACACATCGAAGACAAGACCATCGATCACATCGTCGAATTTACCAAGGCCGGCCATGCGCTACTCGACGCCATCGACAATTGCCACAAACCCGTCGTGGCCCGCGTCCACGGACTGGCGCTGGGAGGCGGACTGGAGATCGCACTTGCCTGCGACAGCATCGTCGCCACGCCCGCGGCGCGCTTTGCCTTTCCTGAAACCGGGCTAGGAGTCTACCCCGGTCTCGGCGGCACCCAGCGCACGGCGCGGCGCGTCGGCATCGGCATGACCAAAGCGTTGATCTTCACCGGAAGACAGCTGGACGCGGAGCAAGCCCAGCGCATCGGCCTGGTTGACGCGGTGACGCCGGCCGACCGGCTGGACGAAACGGTCCGGACCGCGATCGAGCCGGGCCTGGGAGAACATCCGACGCCGACCTTCGACGGTGAAACGGCCGCGCTGGCCAAGTTCTTCGAGCATCACTCGGCCGAGGACTTGAGGACGGGGCGCGTCGATCCGCGAGGCTCGGAAGATCTGGCCAGGGCGCTGCGGCAGGTCGAACGCAAGGCGCCGATCGCGCTGCGCATCGCGGAACGGTTGATCGACGAAGGGTTCGATCACCCGTTGCACGAGGGGCTGCACATGGAGCTGGAGCACCTGGTCGAGATCTTCAGCACGGACGACGCCTACGAGGGATTGTCCTCGATCGGCAGCAGAGCGCCCGAGTTCAAGGGTCACTAGAGGAGCCGGCCTAAAAGTGAACCAGCCGCCGGATGAGAACAAGAAGGGCGTTGTCGATCGCATCGTCTTTTTCGTCGCAGACACACTGGACGCGCTGGGCCTGAACGGTACCCGTCTGCGCTGGAAGTGGAACCAGAAACGAATCCAGCTGGGCGAGTCCGGCATGCAGGCCGAGAACCTGTGGCGGTCGACGCGCAGCAAGCACAAGATGTGCCCCTCGTGCCGCGCGCTGGTCATGCGCGGGGCCCGGACCTGCGAGGAATGTGGAACGCCGCTGGCAAACGTTCGGACGCCGGGGGTCGGGCGACTGATCGCCAACGTCCTGCCGGGGGCGTCGGCCGCGACGTCGTTGATCCTGCTGGCCAACGGCTTCTGGTTCCTGATGACGATGTTGGCGCAGATGAAGGGCGGCGCCGAGGGGTTCGGCATCTTCAGCCACTTCGGCGGGGAACTGCTCTTACGCTTCGGCTCGGGCTTCAGTCCCTACACGCTCGGCGGCGAGTGGTGGCGCATCGTCACGCCGATCTTCCTGCACGGCGGTGTCCTGCACTTCTTTTTCAACTCCTACGTGCTGCTGCAGCTCGGACCGATCGTCGAAGCCGAATTCGGCACCGCGCGATACTGGATCATCTATCTGCTGTGCGGAATCGCGGGGAGTGCCGCCAGTCAGTTCGGATCGGATCTGATCCGAGGCCACGCCGTCAACACCGTCGGCGCCTCCGGAGCGATCATGGGACTGATGGGTCTGCTGCTGGTCTACGGTTGGCGGCGCGGAGGGGCGAGCGGCGAGGCGTTGAAGAGCGCCATGATGCGCTACGCGATCTACATCGTCATCTTCAGCCTGGTCGTCCGCGGCATCGATCACGTCAACCACGCCGGCGGCTTCGCCTGCGGCGCGCTGCTGGCCTTGATCGTACCGACGGGACCCTACCGGAAACCCGCCGAGGCCCGGGCCTGGGAGATCGCGGCGATCGCCGGCGTTCTGCTGGTCGTCTACTGTTTCTACAAGGTGGCGGCGTCGGCGATGGCCTGACGCGACGGTTCAGCTTTCCGGATTCTCCTTGAACACGGCCAGCAACTTGTCGGCAGGCGTCAACCCCTCGAAGATCTGACGGACCCAGCCCTGCTTGTCGATCACGTAGGTCGCAGGCAGGATCCTGTGATCGTAGTGCTGCCCCATGGCCTTGATGTCGGCGACCGGGACGAGAAGAATCGGCATCTTCAAGTCGGCCCGTTTGATCATCCCCAACAACACGTCTGGGCCGTCGTGCTCGTCGGCGGCGATGCCGACGATCGGGATCGGAATCGAAGCCTGGAGTTTCTGCAGCTCGGGCAGTTCCTTCCAGCAGAACCCGCACCACGAGGCCAAGAAATTCAGCACGACGCCGCCTTCGGAGTAGAGTTCGCTGAGGGTGAATTTCTGACCGTGCGTCGGGCTGTTGGGGTTGATGTCCTCGTAAGTGAAGTCGCGAGCGGCGGTGGGTTTGGCGGCCGTTTGGGGCGACATGACGGCGACACAACAGGCGAGGCTCAGGCCCAAACACAGCGCAGCACGCAAGGCTCGACTCCCCTTCCGATCTTTCCAGTCCATCCTCTCTCCCTTCGATTCCGGTCGCATCAAGATACGCCGAGGTCCCGTCTCGCGCACGTCCGACTGTGGCCCGGCGTCACTCCCGCGTGAAGGCGAGCCGAATCTCGACGTCCTGTCGGCGGTACAGGCAGGCCCCGTCGACCCCTTCGCAGACGTAGTACAGCGCGTAGGCCGGCAGGACGACCTGGGTCGCTCCCGCAGAGGGACCCAGGACCTCGAACTCGACGCGGCGGACCTCCTCGCTGGCGGCTCCGAGGAAGGCAGCGGGATTGTCCAGTTCGATCCGACGCCGGTCCACGCTCCAGCCCTCGGGAGGATCGAGCCAGAAGACCAGACCTCCGACCTCGTTGTTCCAGTGGGCGTCGGAAGCCTGAGCGGGCTCGAATTCGACGTGCACGCGCGCCGTACGGCCGTCCGACTTCGTACCGGGAACGACCACGGTGCGCACCTCGACGAACTTACCGGGGTCGCGGTGAATACGATCGTCACGCTCGAGATCCCGTTCGGCCGCCTCGCCCGCCGCGAACTTTTTTGCAGGAAGGGCAAGCTCGGCGCCGCGCGGTTCGACCGTCAGCTCGACGGGTGCGTCGCCGCGCGCCTCGATCTCGCGACGCGCCTCGGCCACCCAGTCGTAGAATGGATAAGGCTTGTCGAGGCGCGGCCCGTACTGCTGGATACGCCGGCGCCAGATGTAGTTGTTGGGATCGATCGAAAGCGCCGCGGTCCACTCCTCGATGGCGCGCGAGAAGTCGTCGCCCCTGGCTCGTTCGGAGTCCGCGCGGGCGCGAAAGGCCACGCCGGCTCGAAAGCGCGTCCAGCCGTCGCCGGGTTCCAGATCGATCGCCCGGGTGTAGGCATCGATCGCCGCGTCCAGCCGTGACGGCGCGCCCCATGACAGCAGCGCCTGGGCCAGCTCGCGCCAGTCGGCGACGCTCCCGGGGTCCATCGAGGCGCGCAATTTCTCGGGGTCCGGTGGCGCCTGCGCCTCCTGGGCGGCGGGCTCGGGAGGGTCGAACGGGCGATCGACGAAGCCTTCGAGCGCCACGAGAGGATCCACTCTGGGAGAGACGACGCTGCGCACGATGCCGTGTTCGTCGATCAGCACGGTGATCGGCACGTAGGTCACCTCGAGCAGATCGAGCGAATCGACGAGAATCGGCCAATCCATCGCCTTCCACTGCATGAACAACCGGGCGCGGTCGGGATGCTGTTCCTCGATGATGCCGACCATGCGGATCTTGCCCTGCTTTTGCAGCTCGAGAGTGCTTTCGTGCCACCCGGGCACGTGACGTCTACAGCCCGCTCACCACGAGGCGAAGAGGTGCAGGATGACCTTTTCGCCACGGAAATCGGCGATCGAGGCCGGCTGGCCGTCGGCAAGGCGCGGCAGCACGACCGCAGGAAACGGCTTGCCCTCGGCGATCGCCTCCGGCAGGCTCAACTGCGCGCCGGCGTTGGTGGACAGAACCAGGGCTCCGATCAACGCAGTCATCGTCTTCATGGGTCGCGAACCTCCAGAGGGTGGCCAATAATACAACCGCACCCGGACCATGGTTGTTCCGGGACACGGAGGATGCGATGGATGTCCCACCTTTCAACACCTATCTCGGCACCGAGATCGTCGGTCGGGACGACGGCGAGGTCGAGGTCGCCCTGGACCTCAAACCTCACCATCTCAACCGGCGCGGCGTGGCTCACGGCGGCGTGATCACCTCGCTGCTCGACAGTGCGCTGGGAGGGGCGGTGATCTCGTCAATGCCGAAGGAGTGGTGGTGCGCCACGACGACTCTGACGACCCAGTTCATCGGCGGTGCCAGCGAGGGACGTCTCGTCGCCACGGGACGGCTGCTGCGCCGGGGTCAGAGCGTCGCCTTCGCCTCGGGCGAGGTGCTGGACGCACGGGGCAAGATCGTCGCGTCGGCAACGGGCACCTGGCACCTGTGGCCGCACAGACCCGACAAGCGTCCAGTGCGGCCCACGGCCCGGGGCACCGTCGTCATGCGCGGCACGGGAGAGCCTGTCCCGGTGGGGAAGATCATCGCCGTCGGTCGCAACTACGCCGACCACATCGTGGAGATGGGCAACCCGCCCTCCTCTCCGCCCGTCGTCTTCCTGAAACCTCCGAGCTCGCTCGTCCCCGACGGTGGCGAAATCCATCTGCCGGAAGGAGCGGGCGAAGTGCACCACGAGGTCGAACTCGTGATCGTGATCGGTCGCAGCGGACGACAGATCGAGATCGACGATGCCCTGGACCACGTCCTGGGCTATGCGGTCGGCCTGGACATGACGTTGCGCGATGTCCAGGCGGCCGCAAAGAAGGGCGGCGAACCGTGGAGCCTGGCCAAGGGATTCGACGGAGCGGCGCCCGTCTCGCCCGTGACCCCACGCGAGCAGGTCGGCGACGGAACGGGCCTCGAGATTTCGCTGAAGATCAACGAAGCGGTCCGCCAGCACGGGAACACGTCCCAGATGCTGCGGCCGGTGGCCGATCTCGTGGCCTTCTGCTCTCGCTGGATCACGCTCGAGCCGGGAGACCTGATCTTCACCGGGACCCCGGCAGGCGTCGGCCCCGTCAGACCCGGCGACGTGCTCGAGGCCGAACTGGAGCGTGTCGGCACGTTGCGAGTCACGGTGGCCTGACCGTTCAGGATCCGTTCGGCAGCTCGAATTGCGACCGTCGCACATCGAACATCTGGAACGCGGCGAGCACCAGCGCGTGCGTGATCGTCCCGTCCACCAGCATCGGCGGGACGTCGACCAGCGGGACCTTGACCAGCTCGAACTGTTCGTCGGGATCGGGATCGGCGCTACCGTCGAATTCCAGCTCCCGTGCCAGGTAGGTGTAGCAGCGGTTGTTCTGGATCGGCGGATTGGGATGGACCCATCCGATCTCCTCGACCGTCCCCGCCCGGTAGCCGGTTTCCTCCAGTAGTTCCCGGGCCGCAGCCACGGCCGGGTCCTCGTCGCCGTCGCACATCCCACCCGGGATCTCCAGCGTCGGTTGCGCGACGCCGAAGCGAAACTGACGCACCATCAGGACCTCACCTTCGTCCGTGATGGGGATCACGTTGATCCAGTCCGGCGCGTCGATGACGTAGTACCAACGCCCCTCGCCGCCCTCGGGCGGCACGAAGCGGATGCGGTCCAGATCGAAGATGCGACAGCTGTGGATGCGGTCGGTCTCGGCGCGGCGCCAGGGCTTCATGGCGAACGGCCCTCCTGCGATGTGAAGCGCCCCCTGGTGGGCGAGCGCGACATGCTAACACGCGGGTTCGCCGACAACGGCCGGCGGCTGGCATAATGGGCGCATGCTTCCTTTTGAACGACACGTCTTCGTTTGCGAGAACCGGCGCGACCCGGACAACCCCAAGGGTTGCTGCGCCCGCAAGGGTGCCTCGGAGATCCGCGACCGGCTGAAAGAACTGACCTTCGA
>Ga0316197_10003109_pt1 | contig 11796 bp, 10 predicted proteins | sample OudBiesiAoxic_MG_FD_204939 | JGI IMG/M metagenome (GOLD analysis project Ga0316197, IMG submission 204939) | Coastal sediment microbial communities from Oude Bieten Haven, Netherlands - site A oxic | ecosystem: Environmental > Aquatic > Marine > Coastal > Sediment | place: Netherlands...
GGTCAATACGCTGAGGGCAGTCTCCAGTTTGGCCGCGCCCCAGCTTTTGGCCTGTCGTGCCACCCGGTCGCGGTCGCGCACGCCGTAGACGGGCGCGCCGGGGCTGGCCGCGATCCGGTAGAGCGTGCGGAAATGGCGGATTGCCATAATGGTAAGTGTAACGGCGGTGACACCCTGAGCTTGCAGTTTGCTCATAACGGGGCTGATGTCGCGCGCGCGGGCTTCGGCGACCACGTGCAATATGTCGTCGACGTCCGCCTCAGTCGAGGTGGGGGCGCAGGCCATGATATCTTCTGTGCTCAGCCCGGTGTCATCATTCAGTTTGTAAAGCGACAGTTTTTCGACAGTCTGGCGAAAATCACCGGGATCAAGGACGCGGGCAAGATCGGTCAGGGCCGGCATTGCCTCGCCATCGGGGTGCAGCCCGGCATCGCTGAGCATGCGCTCGATTTCGGCCCGGTCGGGTGGGTTGTCATAGATGGCTGCCGCAAAGGCGCTTGGATGTGCTTCGAATGCCTTGCGCACTTTTGATGTCTTCTTGAGATCACCGCCGGTGACGACGATCTGTGCATCGCCCGGCTGCCAGTCGGCCAATGCGTCGATCAGGATCTTCGCGACATTGTCGTTCGCGTCCTCGACGAACGCTGCGCGGGGGCCGGGGAAGAAACCAACCGCCTTGATCGCGTCCAGCAACATCGCGGGATCGCGACGCAGGTCTGCCGCCGGAATGCGGGTAAGACGCATTTCTTCTTCGGCGTTCGGCCCAAGCAGTTCCTTGAGGAACTCCTGCCGCTTCAATGCGACACGCATTGCATCGCCCCCGAAAATCAACAGGCCGGCATTTTCCGGATCGGGGCGCGCGAAATAGGCGTTGGCATCGCGGGTGTTGAGTTTCATGTGCCTAGATCTGCCGCGTAAAGGCGCGTGACGATCTGATCTGCGATCACGTTCATCAGACGCTTCTGCGCGTCCTGCTCTCCGGCAAGGGTTTCAACGGTTGTTCCGGTGGCGGAATATCCGACGAAGTTTTCAACTGTACCAGAGGTTACCACCTGACCACTATCAATGCTGCGCAGACTGAATTGAACAACCCCGATCAGGTTGAACCGCCCGGTATCGCCTTCGCGGTCAATAGCAAGACGCGCTTCGGATGTATTGATGATCATCGAAAGCGCAAAGGCCGGATCACTGCTGCGGCCCAGCCGCTCTTCCAGTTCCCGCACCAAAAGGTAGCTGTCCTGTGAGCCGGGCGGATCCACAAGCACGCGGTTTTGCAGGGTCTGGCCGTTTCCGCCCGAACCGTAGATCGGTGTGAACCCGCAAGCGGCAAGCGCCAGCGGGGCCAAAAGCACAAATCTGCGGTCAGGCAACAACATTCACGATCCGTCCGGGGACAACGATGACTTTCTTTGGCGCGGCCCCATCAAGGGTCCGGATGACAGCTTCGTGGGCGAGGGCGATTTTTTCAACCTCTTCCTTGGCCATATCTGCGGGCACGTTGATTTCGGCGCGCCGCTTGCCGTTGACCTGGATCGGCATGGTGATCGTGTCGTCAACCAGCATCGCTTCGTCCGCCTTGGGCCAAGGCGCGTTGACGATCAGACCGTCGCCGCCCTGATGGGCCCAGACATCCTCGGCCAGGTGAGGGGTCATCGGGGACATGAGCTGCGCGAGGGTCATGATCGCCTCGCGCTGTGCCGCGTACCCGGCCTTGGATTTCTGCAAGGTCGCGGTGAAGGCATAGAGTTTTGCGATGGCCGCGTTGAACCCGAAGGATTCGATTCCCATGGTCACATCATGGATCGTCTTGTGCAGGGCGCGCAGCAGATCGTCATCGCCTTCGCCTTTTGCATCCTTGTCCATCTGTCCGATCTTGTCGCACAGGTTCCAGACACGGGTGAGGTGTTTGAAGGCGGCTTCGGCACCTGAGGCTGTCCACTCCACGTCCCGTTCCGGGGGCGAATCGCTCAGCACGAACCAGCGGGCGGTGTCGGCGCCGTAGTTGGAGATGATGTTGAGCGGGTCGACCACGTTTTTCTTGGATTTGGACATCTTGGCGGAGGGGATGATCTCGACCTCGGTGCCATCGGCCAGTTTGCCGTCGGTCACGTCCTCGGGCAGATGATAGACCGGCCGTCCGTTCTCATCGCGTGTGAGGTAAATCTCATGCGTCACCATGCCTTGGGTAAACAGGGCATCAAAAGGTTCAATCGCGGACTTTGGCAGATGCCCCGTGATGTGCATCGCACGGGCAAAGAAGCGCGAATAAAGCAGATGGAGAATCGCGTGTTCGATGCCGCCGATATACTGATCGACATTCATCCAGTATTGCGCGTCTTCCATATTGGTCGGCGTTTCGGCACGCGGCGCGGTGAAGCGGGCGAAATACCACGACGAATCGACAAAGGTGTCCATCGTGTCCGTCTCACGCTTGGCCGGTGCACCGCAGGCCGGGCAAGCGCAGTCGCGCCACGTGGGGTGGCGGTCCAGCGGGTTGCCCGGCGTGCTGAAATCCACATCATAGGGCAGTTCGATAGGCAGGTTATCTTTCCTTTCGGGCACCACGCCGCAGGCGTCGCAATGCACAACGGGAATCGGGCAGCCCCAGTAGCGCTGGCGGGACAGACCCCAGTCGCGCAGGCGGAATTTCGTGACGCCCTGACCAACGCCATTCTGCTCGCAGAAGTCGATGGCGGCGTCGATGGCTTCTTCGCCGGTTTGCCACTGCTCTCCGGCAAAGCCCCGGTTGTAGAAGACCTTGTCGGTCTTGGGCGGGACGTAAGCCTCATCAAGCTCTTCGGCGCTTTCCTCGGACGGGAGGAAAGTCGAGATGATGGGCAGGCCGTATTTCGTGGCGAATTCAAAGTCACGCTCGTCATGGGCGGGGCAGCCAAAGATCGCACCGGTGCCGTAATCCATAAGGATGAAATTCGCGATATAGACCGGCATTTCATGCGCGGTATCAAAGGGATGGCGCACACGGATGCCGGTATCAAAGCCAAGCTTATCAGCGGTTTCGATAGCCTCTTCGGTGGTGCCGCCGGTGCGGCACTGGGCGCAGAAGGCTGCGACGTCTTCATTCTCGCGCTCCAGCACCTTGGCAAGCGGGTGGTCCGGCGAGATGCCGACGAATGACGCGCCCATCAGCGTGTCGGGGCGGGTTGTGTACACTTCAATCCGGTCATGGCCATCGGGCGCATCAACGGTTGAGAACGCGAATTGAAGCCCGCGCGATTTACCGATCCAGTTGGCCTGCATCAGCTTGACCTTGGCGGGCCAGTTATCAAGCGTATCCAGCGCCTCGAGCAATTCTTCGGAATGTTCGGAAATCTTGAAGAACCACTGCGTCAGCTCGCGCCGTTCCACCAAGGCGCCGGAACGCCAGCCACGGCCGTTTTCGACCTGTTCGTTGGCAAGAACGGTCATATCGACCGGATCCCAATTTACGATGGCGTTCTTGCGGTAGACCAGATCAGATTCAAGGAAATCGAGGAAAAGCGCCTGTTGCTGGCCGTAGTATTCCGGGTCGCAGGTGGCAAATTCGCGGGACCAGTCAATGGACAGACCCAGCGGCTTCATCTGGCCGCGCATGTCGTCGATGTTGCCGTAGGTCCAGTCCTTGGGGTGGCCTCCGATGGCCATCGCGGCGTTTTCGGCAGGCATGCCGAAGGCGTCCCAGCCCATCGGGTGCAGCACGTTGTGGCCCGTCGCAATCTTGCAGCGCGCGATCACGTCACCCATCGTGTAGTTGCGCACATGACCCATATGGATGCGCCCGGACGGATAGGGAAACATCTCAAGCACGTAGTACTTGGGCTTGGACGCATCGCGCACGGCCTTGAAGGTTTCGTTTTCTTCCCAGGCTTGCTGCCAACGGGCTTCAATTTCAGCAGGGGTGTATCGGGACATTACGCTAGGACCTTTGAGAATTGAAAACGCCGGGCTGTTGCTTCGACAGGGCCCGGCGCGAAAGTAGTATAAGAGTGTTCGGGCTCAGAGACGGTTATCGGCAATGCGCAGTTCGCGGGCACGGCTGAGAATTGCATCCTCAACCGCACGGGCAGTGGCCCTGTTGACGGCCCGTGCGCCACGCGTTTGCAACGCCACATTCAAAGACCGCGCATCAAGAGCGGGATCATCGATAAGGACAGTCGCACGGTAGGCACGACCGCCACCGGGAGGGGTGCCATACCCCGTGACGATCACTCCGGTGAACGGATCGACCGACTGCACAGGCAGAAAGTTCAGCACCTCAAGAGAGGCAGACCACAAATACTTGTTTACAGAGACCGAGCGTTCCGCGCTCTTGCGGTTAAAGACCGACCAGATCGTGTTGTTCGGATCTGTCTCAATGTTGCTGGGGTTGTTTGCATTTGTATATGTGTCAGGGCGCGCGGTGGCCTCGCTGCCCAGATTGCGCAGGGTGCCGCAGGCGCTCAGCATGCCCAAAAGCATGACAGCGATTCCGATTCTGCATAGCGTGTTACGGACCATTACAGCGTTCCTTTGCCTGTTTAGGCAATGGTCTATCCAAGCGGCGCTGCGTGGGCAAGGCATATGTATTAAGGCGATTCTGGGATCAATCCGGCGCATGCGGCCCTATTCTGTCCCGTCATGCGACACAGTAGTGTTAAAACTGTGGCAAAGCTGCACCATTGGGCCGGGCAATGGTGAGATGCGATTTGTGCTTCTTGCCAACCAATGGGCATTGGATGCAAACACCCTCATGTACCCTTTCCGGATTCCCTGGTCTGGGCATGTGAATTCAAACTGAGGGAAAACTCATGAAAAAAGTTCTCTTCGCTACAACGGCTTTGGTTGCGACCGCCGGCGTTGCAGCAGCAGACGTTACCTTTGGCGGCTATGGTCGCTTCGGTGTACTGTACGTCTCCAATACCCCCGATCAGGATGCGGATGGCGTCAAAGAGTTTAACGTCACGTCGCGTTTCCGCCTGCAGATCGACGCAACCGCAGAATCTGATGCGGGCGTTACCTTCGGTGCTCGCGTTCGCCTCGAAGGCGAAGAGCGTGACGCCGCAATCGACCGCCGCCCCGAGTTCAACGGTGTGCGTTTGTTCGCACGTACCGGTGGCTTTGAAGTCGGTGTTGGTAACATCTTTGGCGCGCTGGAATTCATGCCCGGCATGTACCCAATCGATCTGGGTCTGACCGGCCACAACTATGACTATACCGCGTACAACTTCCGCGGCGACGCATACTCCTCCGGTGGCCTGGGCTCCAGCGGTAAAAACGGTGTTGAAATGCTGTACTCCGCAGGCGACCTGTCCGTACACGTGTCTTACTCCGAACCTGCTGACCGTGTCGCGGCACACATCGCGTACACTTGGAATGCCTGGACATTCGCACTTGGTGGCCAGGACTCTGACATCCCGAGTGACACCGAGTGGGCGGCATCCGTTGGCGGTTCCATCGGTCCGGTTGACGTAACTCTGGCATATGCCGACAACGGCATAAGCGGCGATCACGTCGTTCTGGCTGGCCGCTTTGACGTTGGCGCAGCGACAAACATCGAAGGCTACATCGCGGACGCTGATTACTGGGATGACACCGGCTACGGTATCGACTTCAACCACGACCTGGGTGGCGGTACCTCCCTGCGTGGTGGTGTTTCCACAGGCGGTAGCCTCGGTGACGAGACAGCTGTCGACTTCGGTGTGCGTTTCAACTTCTAAGTTGAACGTTACTTAGGTGATTTGGGGCGGGCCTTTGGCCTGCCCCTTTTCTTTTGTGCAGGCATGTTGTTATTTGCGCCTCTGAACCGGAGGAACCAAGATGAGCCTGCAAGAGATCAAAGACCGCATTGCACAAGCTGAGAAAGACGCTGGTCGCGCTGCCGGGTCGGTACATCTGATCGCGGTCAGCAAAGTACAGCCCAATGAACGTGTGCAGGCCGTGCTGGAAGAAGGCCACCGCTGTTTCGGCGAGAACAAGGTGCAGGAGGCTGCTGGCAAATGGCCTGCATTCAAGGAAAGCTTTGCGGGCATCGACCTGCATCTGATTGGCCCGCTTCAGTCTAACAAGACCCGGCAGGCCATGGACCTTTTCGACGCCATCCATTCGGTCGACCGCCCCAAGCTGGCCAAGGTCATCGCGCGTATAGCGCAGGAAGAAGGTCATTGCCCGGATATTTTCATTCAGGTGAACACCGGCGAGGAAGAGCAGAAAGCCGGTATTTTGCCTGCTGATGCAGATGCGTTCATATCAGATTGTCTTTCGATGGACCTGCCCGTGAAAGGGTTGATGTGCATTCCGCCAGTGGACGAAGAACCCAGCCTGCATTTCGCGCTGCTGGCCAAGATTGCCAAGCGCAACGGGTTGACGGGTCTTTCCATGGGAATGAGCGGTGATTTCGAGCGCGCTATTGCCTTGGGCGCCACGCACGTGCGCGTTGGGTCGGCGATCTTTGGCGCGCGTGTCCCGGGTTGATCCAGAGGAGCGGCTTCGCCGCACTGCATTATTGATTGGTTCTTGTGCGCTGATGTAGTTTTACGTCCGGGCTGGTGATGCGTTCTGGGGTTGCGAAGCTTTTGGCTCACCATCCCAGAGGGTCTGGTGCCACCATCGCTTGATCCCGTTCATGTCAGACCGCCACCCGCTTCCCAAGAAGAATAGCGGTATCCAGCAAGCGGGTCCCTCCGCGATTCGTCTTGGCAACCGGCTGTCGCCCTGCCCTGACATGCTCAAGCGATGGCGGCTCCAGCCCAGAGAAAGGGTGACGGGGCAGTCCAGTGCTCAGGGGATGACCAAGCGGGTACGGTGTCGGATGCGTGGGGCGATGTGGTGCAGGCTCTGCCTTGAGAGGGCGATGCAGCCTTCGGTGGGATAACCCGGTCGACGCCATTGGTGGATGAAAATCGCCGACCCGCGTCCGGGCACGGCATAGGGCCAATTCCAGTCTGTCAGCAGGATCAGATCGTAAAGCGGGTCACTGCGGCGCAATTTTTCATGACTGTGGGGATAAGGCGCACGGACCATCATGTTGTAATCTTCGTCGCCGGGATCATCAGACCAAAGATCGCCGGGGTGGATGGGGACGGCCCAGTCTGCCGGCCGCGCCATGCGGTCAGGGCGGTAGAGCATGCCCACGATCCTGTGAGCCCCCCGTGGTGTTGCACCATCCCCTTCGCGTTTGCGGCTGGTGAGTCCGCCCTTTCCGATGGTGCAGGGATAGGTACGACCCAAAAACCGCAGGCCCTTCGGGCTTAGGACCATATCCCATGGCGATGCTGTGCGGTTCACAGAAGATGCCCGGACTTCTTGGCTTTGGTGGCCAGGTAGGCTGTGTTGTGGCGGTTTTCGCCAACACGCAGCGGCACGCGTTCTGCCACATCGATACCACTTGCCTTCATCATTTCGACCTTGCGCGGATTGTTCGTCAGCAAACGGACAGCAGAAAATCCCATGGATTTCAGGATATCCGCGCCAAGCCGGAAATCGCGTTCGTCATCTTCAAAGCCGAGGCGGTGGTTCGCCTCCACCGTATCAAATCCCTGATCTTGCAAGGAATAGGCGCGCATCTTGTTGGTCAGGCCAATCCCGCGCCCTTCCTGGTTCAGATAAAGCAGGACGCCGTGGCCTTCTTCTCCCATCTGCGCCAGTGCGGCACGCAATTGAGGGCCGCAGTCGCATTTGAGGCTGCCGAGCAGATCACCGGTGAAACAGGCAGAATGGAGGCGGGTCAGAACCGGCTTGGCACGGTCCGGTGACCCGATCTCAATCGCATAGTGTTCTTCGCCGCCGTCCTCTGGCCGGAAAATATGCAGCCGCCCGGCGTCGGAGACCTCCATGGGCAGTCGTGCGTTCACGACCGGATGCAGGGGGCTGCGCGTTTCCAGCGCCGAAGCAGCAGCGTTCAGATCAAGCGTAGTGAGATGATTCTGAGCCGCAAAATCCACGCCGCCGGGCAGATCCAGCACCAAAGCGGCGGGCAGCAATCGCGCAGATTTTGCCAGCTGAAGGGCGGCACGGTGTACATCTGTCGCCCCCCCTCGAGCACAGGCGAACGGGCCTTTCATCGGGGCGCGCAGATCATCTGCGGGATTTGCAATGCTTTGGACCCAGGCGGGTGTGGCATCCTTGGGCAACGCAATACGTGCCAGATCGCCGTCATAGACACGTGCCTTGAGCGTCTCGGCCCGGCGTGCAGTGATAGCCAGCACAGGTTCGCCCCCCAAGGCAAGCAGATCGGCAAGACGTTGAGACGTCAGCGTTTCCGCAGCCATCACCAATGCTGTACTCTCACCGTGCAGCATCACAGGTACACCCATCCGCAGGTCTGCGCGGGCGCGTGCCAATTGCTCTGTTATGTCGGGAGCAAAGCTCATCTTTTGTTACGACTCCGGGTCTGGATTGAAAGATATCTATGTCAGCCGGGGCGGAATTGAAACATTTGAGCGGTATTGGCACACGAGCCCGTGAAAGAAATGCACAAAACCTTGTCGAAGATCGCGACAGACCACATTTCTATATCAACGAACAGTGGAGACAGCCCAATGGCGCAGTTGAAGAAGATATTGCTGGTGGATGATGATGACGATCTGCGCGAGGCGCTGAGCGAACAATTGATCATGACCGAAGACTTTGATGTTTTCGAGGCCGCCAACGGTGGTGATGCCATGACGCGGGCCAAAGAAGCCATTTACGATCTGGTCATTCTGGACGTTGGTCTGCCCGACACTGACGGTCGCGAGTTGTGCCGCCTGATGCGCAAGCAGGGCGTGAAAAGCCCGATCATGATGCTGACAGGACATGACGGTGATGCCGATACGATCCTGGGCCTTGACGCAGGGGCGAATGACTATGTCGCAAAGCCCTTCAAGTTTCCCGTCCTGCTGGCGCGTATCCGCGCTCAGCTTCGACAGCATGAACAATCCGAAGACGCGGTTTTTCAACTTGGGCCATATACGTTCAAGCCATCAATGAAGATGCTGGTCACCGAAGACGACAAAAAGGTGCGGCTGACTGAGAAGGAAACCAATATCCTTAAATTCCTCTATCGTTCGACCGACGGTGTGGTGCCGCGCGATGTGCTGTTGCATGAGGTGTGGGGATACAATGCAGGCGTGACCACCCATACGCTTGAGACGCATATCTACCGGCTGCGTCAAAAAATTGAACCAGATCCGTCAAATGCGCGCCTTCTTGTGACCGAATCTGGAGGGTACAGATTAGTTTCATAGACCGGGAACTATTCTCGATTCTCGGAGTTACAATTTCAGAGCGTGTTTTTTCATGAGTTTTCGCTCTTCCTAGATCCCGAAGTTTGTGTCCGGGTAATGACACATACCTCCCTGTTGGACTGGCCGGACCTTGGTGTCCGGCCTTTTTTCTTGTGGTGATCGCTATGGCGGCCTGCTGACACACGGGGTAGGTTCGCGCCGAGTCACACCAGCGGAGCCTGCCATGCCCTTTACCCTTGCCACATGGAACATCAACTCGGTCCGATTGCGCGAACAGCTGGTGCTACGCATGCTGGCGGAACATGGACCGGACGTTCTGTGCCTGCAGGAGTGTAAAAGCCCGGTCGACAAGATTCCGACCGAAGGCTTTGCCGAGGCCGGATACAACCACATGGTTGCGCGGGGGCAGAAGGGCTATAACGGCGTGGCGATCCTGTCAAAGCTGCCTCTTGAGGATGTGGGCGACAAGGATTTTGCGGCACTCGGCCATGCCCGCCATGTTGCGGCAAAGCTTGAGAACGGCACTACGATCCATAATTTCTACGTGCCTGCGGGTGGCGACAAACCTGACCGAACAATCAACGAAAAGTTTGGCCAGAAGCTCGATTACCTCGCCGAGATGCGTGACTGGTTTCACGAGCAAAAACCGGAAAAGGCAATCCTTGTCGGTGATCTCAACATCGCGCCGCGCGAAGACGATGTCTGGGACCACAAGAAACTTCTCAGGGTCGTCAGCCACACCCCGGTTGAGGTTGAAGCCCTGGGAGCCACGCAGGACGCCGGGCAGTGGGTCGATATCACCCGGCAGGACATCCCCGAGGGCAACCTTTACAGTTGGTGGTCTTACCGCTCCCCCGATTGGGACACGGCAGACAAGGGACGCAGGCTTGATCACATCTGGGCCACGCCTGATATTTCCAACGCTGCGCACTCCAGCCATATCCAGCGGGTGGTGCGCGGTTGGGAGCAACCCAGCGACCATGCCCCGGTTTTTGCAACCTTTGACCTTTGATTCACGCGGCAAAGCGCTCATATAACCCTCAAACGCGAGCAAGCGAGGACTGAAGAAGATGGAATTAGACCTTACCGGCGCAGCGGGCGCCGACCTGATCATTGATAGCGACGAAGCCAGCTTTATGACCGACGTGGTCGAGGCGTCTCAGACGACCCCGATCATCGTGGATTTCTGGGCACCTTGGTGTGGCCCGTGCAAGACACTTGGCCCCATGCTGGAAGATGCCGTGCGCGCGGCCAAGGGCGCGGTCAAGATGGTCAAGGTCAACGTGGATGAGGCGCAAATGATCGCGGGCCAGCTGCAGATCCAGTCGATCCCGACGGTCTATGCCTTTCACAAGGGGCAGCCGATTGACGGTTTTCAGGGCGCGCAGCCGCAATCCGAGATCAAGGCGTTCGTGGACCGCGTGGTGAAAGCGGCTGGCGGAGAAGCACCCGGTGACGGATTGGCCGAAGCAGTTGAGGCCGCAGAGGAAATGTTGGCCGAGGGTTCGGCGACGGACGCGGCACAGACGTTTGCAGCCGTGCTGGGTGAAGACCCAAATAATGCTGCCGCTTACGGCGGGATGGTTCGCGCGCATATCGCGATGGGTGAGTTGGATCAGGCCGAGGCGTTTCTGAATGGTGCACCGATCGAGATTTCCAAGGCACCGGAGCTTGAAGCCGCCCATGCACAGTTGCAACTGGCGCGGCAGGCGGCAGATGCCGGTCCAGTCGCCGATCTGACCGCTGCGGTCGAGGCAAACCCCGAAGATTTGCAGGCGCGTTTTGACCTTGCACAGGCCCTGTACGCAAACGGCGATGCGCCCGGTGCTGTGGATCACCTGCTTGAGCTTTTCAAACGGGATCGCGAGTGGAATGAAGGGGCGGCCAAGACCCAGCTCTTTACGATTTTCGACGCTTTGAAACCAAATGATCCGGTTGTTCTGAACGGACGGCGAAAATTGAGCTCGATGATATTTGCCTGATCAATTCGTAGCGCTACGTCCCCTTTCATGATCAAGCCAACAGACCTGCCAGATACAATCGCGATATTTCCGCTGGCGGGAGCATTGTTGCTGCCGCGTTCGCGGCTGCCATTGCACATTTTCGAACCGCGTTACCTTCAGATGATTGAAGATGCGCTTAAGACGGACGCACGGCTTATCGGGATGGTGCAGCCCAACACGGTTCCGGGACGTGACGGCCACGGCCTGCACACCATCGGCTGTGCCGGACGCATCACTCAGTTTTCCGAGACAGAGGATGGCCGTTACATGATCACACTTGGTGGCGTGTCGCGGTTCCGTGTCGTGAAGGAAATCGAAGGTTTCACGCCCTACCGCCGGTGCGAAGTAAACTGGGAAGGCTTCGAAAGAGATCTCGGCAAGGACGAGGCTGACAATGGCTTTCAGCGTAAAAGCTTCCTCAATCTGCTGGGCCGCTACTTTGAAACGCGGGGTCTATCGGCCGATTGGGGCACGCTCAAGGAAGCGGATGATGAATTGCTGATCAATTCGCTATCCATGATGCTGGATTTTGAAGCCGAAGATAAGCAGGCGTTGCTTGAGGCGCCTTCGCTTGAAACCCGGCGCGAGACATT
>Ga0316197_10003111_pt1 | contig 11794 bp, 7 predicted proteins | sample OudBiesiAoxic_MG_FD_204939 | JGI IMG/M metagenome (GOLD analysis project Ga0316197, IMG submission 204939) | Coastal sediment microbial communities from Oude Bieten Haven, Netherlands - site A oxic | ecosystem: Environmental > Aquatic > Marine > Coastal > Sediment | place: Netherlands...
ATTACAGTAAGCGGTTACATTTTTGTGACTAGGTTCGTTTTATTTAAAGTAATTATGTCTTTTTTAGTGATTTGTGGTTTTTTAGAAGATATATCACAGATTAGTGAGCAAGATATGTGCTTGATTGAAAATAGCTAGTGAACAAAGTGAGCACACGTATTACGAATTAACAAATGTTTCCTCTGTGGCTTATTAATAGAGAGGACATTATTTTACGTTACTTAAATTATAGCCCCGATATACGAGGCTTTAAAATAGTTAATGAACAAATAAGAACAAGTAAATACATTATAGCTTGGGCCTAATCACTGAATGACATTAGCTTAAACAAAAAAACAATAATTATATTGTGCCGTCATTTGTATCATCAATTGGTTAACTTTTAACTAAAGATAAGCTCAATAGATGTATCATGTAATAGAGCGTTAGAAATAATTTAATTACTCAAACTAAATGAGAGTGAATTAGGACAGAGGTGCACGCTGAAATGCAATTACTAGCATTTAGTTGCTAAACATTTTGAAGTAAGCAGACCTACTTTGAATAAAGCCCTTAATAACAAATACTCCCTAATAAGCTGAGTATTTCATTGACCTTAACTATTGATTACAAAAAGTTAATAGGCATTTGTGACTAATCTTAGATTAGTCACAAAAATCAATAATTTCTGATTAATATCCGTCTATTGCAGGGTGGTAATCAAGATCCTCATAAGAATCCCAATTACGTTGCCATTGATCTGAAATATGGTTATTCACTAACAGACCATCAATATAAAAGAAATCACGATATACGTTGCCAATTTTCTTTCCAATTGATTCTTTGACAAGTTTGTTAGCCTCTTCGATAGACCAAGGTTCATTTTTATCTTTTAAAAATTCAATACAGATGTAACCCCAATCATGTATGAAATCTTTACCAAGATCACCACCAGGAGCTTGTAAACAACGAGCCTTAATCTCTTGATGGCTTATATCACGAGCACCAACCTCTTTTGCAAATCCTTTATCAAGGTATTCTGTTTGGAAGGATTTATCAATGAGCGTATTTTTACCATTTGTATCTTTTTCGTAACCCTTACAAATATTTAAATCATCATCGAAAACCACAAGAAGTGAACTGTACTGGTTTGGATTTAGCTGTTTACCTTTATTACCTTGCGCTTTTGCATAAGTGATATTAACGCCGTCAAAATTTTTATTAGCATTCGCTATATCTGATGCATGATTATTTTCTTTTTTATGACGGGCAAGTAAAGCATGGTAGGAAGGGAATCCCGCTTTTTGGGCAGTTAACTCAAGCGCAGCAACATGGCTTATATTATTTTCTATTTTAAGCGTTTTGGCATTTTTTTTGATTTTAGAAAGGAAGGTCTGGGTAATCTTATTCATAATCTTATATCCTAAGCAAAAAGATCTGTGAATCCACTCCCTAATTCTCTACTTTTTACTGTATGTAATAAGATATTACTGTATGTAATAAGATAAAATAAAATAAATATTTGGTTCCCGAAGGAGTTTGCCATTTAGGAGTGTGCAGGCTTCCATACAGCCTTTGACATAAAAGGTACTCCATCTGTAGATTAATGTCAAAAACTGTTATGAAAAGAAAAGATTAAGCCTAGATGAACATCCACTGAAGTATATGCTTAAAAATGAGTGACTAACAACTTCCACTAAGTCGACCGACTTTAAAATAGGCAGTCATATTACGCTAAGCTGAACATTCTAAAGTTGCCCACCCACACCTTTAAACTTTTCAACAAAAGCCGCTATTTTTTGGAAAACTGTTTGCTTTTGTGTGCGATATTGTGGATTAAGCGGGCTTAACTTAGGTAACGATTCATTAAGTGCAGTGCCATTTTCAGATGCAAACTCTCGCTTTAGGGATGAACTAATATAGCGTTTAGCTGCGTCACTATTTAATTTTTCTGAAGCTATGATGTCACTTGCTTCTCTCTTTTGCTCCGCTTGCGCGAACTTGAAGAAAGCATCAATAATGCTGGCTTTGTCACTTATTTTATCCAGATCAGTCTGATTAATAAAATCAATAACCAAGCTTTCTTTCGCTCTATTTCCTAAACTCCCTCGAATAAGACGGCGAACTTCATCGATCAAACCTTCTTTACTCTTGTTCTTTTTATTATGCTCAAAAATAAGGCCTAGAATATAATCGAGGTTAATTTCTTGAGATTTAAGCAAATCGACTTCAAAGACAACATCGTCCCAATCAACTGTTGACTCATCTTTTTCATCACCTTGTTTTTGTTGACGGAGCCAATCACGCGTATCGTTATAAGTTGATCGATAATCCTGAACAGCACGTTCACTAGGCATATCAATAGCTTTCATTTTAGCTATGTCATCATCGTTTAAATAATATTTTTCTTTAAACTCTTGAGTGGCTTCTTCGTCACTCGTATCTAAACCTTGTAAAACCTTTAAGCCAATAAACTCATCGTAATTTTGTAGAATGTTTTCTGCTTTTAGATATTCACCAAATAATTTTGCAAAGGCTTTCTTGTCTTCTTCTTTTTCAATCGATTGAGGTTCAGGAAAACGCGTTTGCAATTCTTTAACGATATCGACAAAGCCTCTGCGAGCTTTACCAGTGACGAGATCATTAAAGCCTTCCATGTATTCTTTATAGCTTTTTTCTAAAACCACATTTTTGGTGTTTTCATCGCCAAATAAGGTGATAGCATCAATGGTTGCTTGTTCTAGGTCTCGGAAGGTCACAATGTTACCAAAAGTCTTGGTGGCATCATAAATGCGATTAGTACGTGAAAATGCCTGCATTAAACCGTGATAACGTAAGTTCTTATCTACGAATAACGTATTGAGTGTTGGCGCGTCAAATCCAGTTAAAAACATGCCAACGACAATTAATAAATCAACTTCTTGATTTTTAACTCGTTGAGCAAGGTCGCGGTAATAGTTTTGAAAGCCATTACTGTCCACGCCATAGTTACTTTTAAATAATTTATTGTAATCAGTAATCGCAGCGGCTAAAAATTCTTTAGCGCTGCTATTCATTGCATTTACTTCAAAACTTTCATCTAAAATTTCACCAATAGAATCTTGTTCTTCATTCGCTGCAAACGAAAATATAGTCGCGATTCGAAGTGGTTTATCGGACTCTTGCTGTAGTTTACTAAAGGCTTCGTAATAAGCTTTGGCTGCATCAACACTGCTTACTGCGAACATAGCGTTAAAGCCTTTTGCACCAGAATAGGCGCGATGCGTTTTTTGGTTAAAGTTATTTAAAATGTACTGTGAAATTTCGTGAATTCGATTAGGGTGCAAAAATGCTTTTTTATTTTCGGCTGAGCTTAGCTTTTTATCATCTTGCTCTGTTTCAATACTTTTAAATTGCGGGCGAACATCGTTATAGTCGACTTTGAATTTAAGGACTTTTTCATCACGAATAGCATCGGTAATCACATAAGTATGCAATTGTTGACCAAAAACACTGCCCGTTGTTTCTGCTCCTAGCGCATTTTCAGGAAAGATGGGCGTACCAGTGAATCCAAATTGGTAGTATTTTTTAAATTTCTTCTTTAAGTTTTTTTGTGCTTCACCAAACTGACTACGATGACATTCATCAAAAATGAATACGACTTGTTTGTTATAGGTGGGTAAATCACTTTCATTCTTAATTAAATTGTTCAGTTTTTGAATAGTCGTTACCACGATTTTGTTATCATCTTTATCGAGGTTACTTTTAAGGCCCGCAGTACTATCAGAACCATTCACACTATCCGGTGAAAAGCGCTGGTATTCCTTCATAGTTTGAAAATCGAGGTCTTTCCTGTCTACCACAAAAAATACTTTATCAATACAATCTAAATCAGTCGCTAAGCGAGCCGCTTTAAAGCTAGTCAGCGTTTTACCAGACCCAGTGGTATGCCATATATAACCGCCACTTTCAGTGTTACTCCAGCCTTTGCTGTTAAAGGCACTTTTAATCTTCCATAGAATGCGTTCTGTTGCTGCTATTTGATAAGGACGCATTACCAGTAAAGTATTGCTCACATCAAATACAGAGTAGCGTAAGATGATTTCGAGTAATGTTTCTTTCTGGAAGAAGGTTGCCGTAAAGTCTTTTAAATCTTTAATTAATGCATTATCAGATTTTGCCCAATGCATGGTGAAGTCAAAGCTGTTTTTATTGCGTTTCGTCGTGTTGGCAAAATAACGCGTATCTGTGCCATTAGAGATAACGAATAGTTGCAAATATTTATACAATGAGTTTTCAGCGTTAAAGCTTTCTTTGCTGTAGCGATGGATTTGATTAAAGGCTTCACGAATCGCAACACCGCGTTTTTTCAGCTCTATTTGTACGAGCGGTAAACCATTGACCAAAATAGTGACGTCATAGCGATTCGCGTGACTACCTGTTTGTTCAAATTGCTTAATGACTTGTAATTTATTCCGTGCCATTACCTTTTTATCAAACAGATATATGTTTTCAATATGGCCGTCATCAAAAACAAAATCATAGATGTAGTCGCTGTGAACCTTTCGCGTTTTATCAATAATATTATCACTTGGCGTATTGAGGTACTGTTCCTGAAAACGCAACCATTCGGTATCAGTAAATTCCGTTTTATTTAGTTTTTGCAACTGTTTACGTACATTCATCATCATCGCATCAGGCGTTGTTACCGACAATAAATACTCATAACCTTGGTTGACTAAATCTTGTATGAGCTCTCGCTCTAAGTCGCCTTCACTTTGGAAGTTTTCTGAGGCTTGCCAATCTTTGACGTACTTATCTAAAACAATAAAATTGTTAGATTCTGCGATTGTTTTGTAGGTCGTCATTATCTTGAATCCTTTTTTATTGTTTTTTATTTTTTGATTGACCAAGCAACTTTTTAACTTCACGGTCAAAGTCAGATTCTATTTTTTGTTGTTGGTTAAACTGCTCATACGCTGCATGCGCTTTTTGCTCTGCCGCTTTACGGGAAACATGACCATAGCCTTCTAGCACTTGGTATTCATTAAAGGCTAAAAACTTATTGACGCTTTCAGCAAAGGCTTCCATTGTAAAGCTAGTGCGACGTTCAATAATACCTTCAATGTAATCAAAAAATGCCGTAATAGTGCGCTCTAGTTTTTTTATGTCATCTTCTGCTAAATAATTTTTAGCGATAGTTGTATCAGATTTAATCACTCGACCAGCAGGGGCATTTTTATAAGTAGTCATTCCCATTAATGGCTGATTAGCGTCGGCTTTAAGGGCAATAATTTCTGCAGCTGTATGGCCTGTAATAGCGAAGTGAAATTTATCTTGTACATGTGCGTAGAACAATTGCGTGGTTTTTGATTTAGGATCGTAGTCAATACTGCATTCGGCAAAAATATCGGTAATTTGCTGATAAATACGTCGTTCACTAGTGCGTATCGAGCGAACCCGTTCCAGTAACTCTTTAAAATAGTCTTTGCCAAAGAACTGACCATTTTTCATCCGGTCATCATCCATCGCAAAGCCTTTGATGATGTAGTCTTTAATTAACGCAGTCGCCCAAATGCGAAACTGAGTCGCTTGCGCTGAGTTCACTCGGTAACCCACTGAAATAACTGCATCAAGGTTGTAGTATTTCACTGCTTTGGTTTGAGTTTTGTCAGCAATAGCGCCATGTGCAGTGGTGTTTTCCAAAATGGAAACAACCAGTTCTTCTTGCAACTCGCCACTTTCAAAGATATTTTTTAAATGCTTTGAGATGGCTGGTACGCCCACACCAAATAGCTCAGCGATGCGTTTTTGCGTAAGCCAAATAGTTTCACCGCTTAGCAACACTTCTACTTTAACTTGGCCCTTAGAATCGCTATAAAGTAAGAACTCTGAGGTTTGGTCTTGTAGGCTAAGATTAAACATAAAAATCCTCCACAAAACGATTTTTTAAATACATGTTATCTAGACAATCAGCTATATATTTATTTAATAATTTATTCATTACTGCGCCCTAATCCCTTTATAAATATTGTCTATTTCTTTTACTAAAAACTTAAAGACGCGCTTATGGTCATCTTCGACCTCAGTCACTTCATGTCCGGCGTGTTTTGCATGGTTATATAAATTGATCACTCGCGCATACGGGTTAACTTGCCCCGAAGCCCTATCACCTCTAACACCAGGCAAAAGCTCTCCCCACTCTTCATAGCCTAAAAATGTGGAGGTCTTTTCAAGCACATTACGCAAAAAGTTAAAATGATATTTGTGGATATCGCCTGAGTCTGCCGCTTTCATTAATTCATTCTTTAAATGTAGGTGATACGAAAAGGGCGAGTCATTTTTTTGTTCAACCAGCTCATGATCGCCATCATCAAGCTTTCGTAATACAAACTTTGGCGCTCTATTAAACTCATTATGCAAAACATTATAAAAAAGCGGATTGTGAGTGGTGATAATGAACTTAAGGCCAGAAATAGTGAAATCACTCGATTTAATTAAACGCGCTAAATCAACAGCCAACTCTATTAGATGGTTGTCATCTAACGAGCTCACCGGGTCATCAATAAACACATACTCTAACTGGTTAAACTGGTCAGTTTCGCGATCAGCTTCTTCAGGAACATTTAAAATGCTAATTACTTGTTCGAGCAATGAATAAAAAATACTCCAAATAAAGTTACTTTCTTCACCCTTAGATATTTTAATTCTTCTATCCGGCTCGTCATCTCCACCTTGATGTGAAAACGTCACCTCAGAAAAGGCTTTGACGGTAACTTGGTTACCATCTTTATCATTAGCCGTGTATTGCGGATTAAAACGGGGCGTAAGTTTATCGTTGGCGTAACGCTGGAACGTGGTGATCACGTTCATGTCTTGCCCTTGCTCTTGCAAAATCCAATCGGTAAACGTATTGGATTGGATTTTTAACTTTGGCTCTGCATCAGTATCTAAATCGTTATCCCAGTAAAACAAGTCTTCCGTAAACGCGTTGTAATACAAAATCTTGTGACGCGACAGAGGTGTTTTATCTGCATCGTCAAGAGCATCTTGCCCATCGTCTTTCGGCGCTATGATCTCTTTAAATTCACGCGACAAACGCGTTTTACCAGTGCCATTAAAGGCATAGATCAACTGCACCTTGTTTGTACGTGCTTGTAGCTGTTCAGCTATTTCCGCTAGCGTGTTACTCATTAAGCCACCACATCTGAATTAGATCGAGGGAAGCTTAATAATAGATCGCGATAATATTCATATTGCTTTTGATGCAGTTCAATTTCGTGCGGGAGACCTTTAACAAGTTCGTCGAATTTATCGAGGATACGGACGATTCGTTGTTGGTCAGCTATAGGTGGTATGGGTATTTTAACCTTTTTGAGAGAATCCATAGTTAAGGAAACATTTGCGCCACCTCTCATCAAAGAGACTAACAGTACATCTTTTTTATCAAATAGATAATATCTTAGAAATTTTGCTGATAAAACTCTACTGTCATTGGGGATGATCGCACACAAAATATTACCAAGAGCAAATTTACCGTCTTGAAAATATATCCGGTCTATACTTGCTACCCCATGACCTCTTGATGATATTAATGGTACACATACAGCAGCACAATCAAATTGATATTCTAAAGATGACTGTCTTTCTTCAGTTGTGGCAACAAGTGGATGTTTACCAGGTGTTGCTTTTTTAATTGGTGTTAAACCTTTTTTGATATCACAGCACTCTCCAATTTTTAAATATTGAGTCGTTTCTGTAAATTGCAGCATTTCAAACTGATAATGGTTATACTGCTTTTTGCGCATGTTAAGCTCGGCGATCAGCTCGACGGTCATGGCGGAAAATGCGTCCAGAATGCGCACTATTTCGGCTTGTATTTCCAGTGATTTTTCTTTGTTATCTGGACATGGGATGGGGATTTCGTAACTCAAGATCGCTGTTTTATTTCCACGCGGCATTTTTGCGCCTTTTGCGTGCAGCATGTTGTATAAGAAGAACTCGTCTGATGACAATAGATAGTATAGGTACTGTGAGTCTACGGTTTGTTTAAACTCGCTAAGTATACGTATTGCGAGCACGTCACCACTACAGCCCCCCGAATTAGTTGCCTTCCAAATCTTTTTTAAGTAAGGGCGAATATTTCCGAGAAGAATATCTCCGATTTCATAGGCTGTCACGCGGTCGGTATTTGGTAAATAGGTTGCATCAACACGCCCCCCTTTGTTGGCAACAAGGTTGTCTACTCCAACAAACGAGATGGCGCCAAGCTCAGAAGCATCAACTCGCGTCGGTGAATATTCGGATATATCCCTAAGCGACTTCCACTCCACCTCAACCCCATCTAGCAACTTTCCCATAAAGCTTGAATAACTCATGCTCTAAACCCCTCACCTTCAATCTCAGCCCCAGTCCCTTCTATTTCCAGAATAATGGCATCAATATCACTACGAAGCTGGTTGATTTTAGCAACTGTGGTTTTAAGCTCTGTATTTAGCTTTGTTATATCCACTACTTCACGGGTGTCTTTGGCTTCTACATAACTACTCACCGATAGGTTGTAGTCATTGGTAGCAATCACATCCAGATCAACGGATTTGGCAAAGTGGTCAACATCTTCCTTGATAGCGAAGGCCTTGATGATTTGCTCGATATGTTCGTTGGTTAGGGTATTATTATTGGTTTCTTTTTTAAACAAACCGCTGGCATCAATAAACTGTGTGGTGGTGTCGGTTTTGTGTTTAGACAACACCAAGATATTCACAGCAATAGTGGTGCCGAAGAACAGGTTAGACGCAAGAGAAATTACGGTTTCCACGTAATTATTATCAATAAGATACTGACGAATTTTTTGCTCTGCTCCACCACGGTAGAAAATACCCGGAAAACAAACAATTGCCGCGCGGCCTTTGCTTGATAGGTAATTTAGCGCATGTAATACAAAGGCAAAGTCTGCTTTTGATTTTGGTGCGAGTACACCTGCTGGTGCAAAGCGATCATCGTTAATCAGCGTTGGGTCATCACTACCAATCCATTTCACTGAATAAGGCGGGTTAGAGACTATCGCATCAAAGGGTTTGTCGTCTAAAAAGTGCGGTTCGGTTAAGGTATCACCCAGCTGAATATTAAACTTATCGTAATTGATGTTGTGCAAGAACATGTTCATACGCGCCAAGTTGTAGGTGGTGTGATTGAGTTCTTGACCAAAAAAACCATCTTCAATGATATGTGCATCAAAATGCTTCTTCGCTTGTAAAAGCAATGACCCAGAACCCGCCGCTGGATCGTAGATTTTGTTAACGCTGGTTTGCTCGTGCATAGCAAGTTGCGCAATCAGCTTAGAGACATGCTGAGGAGTGAAAAATTCGCCACCTGATTTACCAGCATTGGCTGCATAGTTCGAGATTAAAAATTCATAAGCATCACCAAACAGGTCGTTTTCATTATCTTCAAATTGAGTAATATTAAGTCCCGCAACGCCTTTTAGTACCGCCGCTAAGCGTTTGTTTTTAGCGTCTACCGTATTACCCAAGCGGTTACTGGTGGTATCAAAATCGGCAAACAGACCTTTGATGTCTTTTTCAGAATCATAACCATTAGCTGAATTTTCAATCGCAGCAAAAACAGCGGCTAAATCAGTGTTTAAATTCTCGTTTTTATTCGCGTTTGCAGCAACTTTACTAAACAGCTGGCTAGGGTAAAGAAAGTAACCTTTGGTTTTAATCGCATCTTCTTTGGCAAAACCGATGTTTTCATCATCATCAGACATGGCTGCATAATTAACGCTTTCGTCACCACCAGTAATGTAGACTTCAAAGTTTTCACTGATAAAGCGATAGAACAGTGTACCAAGTACGTACTGTTTGAAATCCCATCCATCGACTGATCCGCGTACATCATTGGCAATTGCCCATATTTGACGCTGAAGCTCGGCACGTTGTTGTAAACTTGTCATATATTATTTTCCTATTTTTAACTGCTACCCGAGCATTTGCTATTGGGAATATATTTATTAATTATTGCCGCCGTAAAACGGGCTACAAGACATGGCTAATAAGGTGTTTTCCTATCGAAAAAAAACCTAATAACCCGATACCCTTTAGCTCACAAAGGGTTTTATTTAATTGTTTAATTGTGTTGTAAGTATCTACTATTTCTTTATTAACTTCTTATGCTTTACTCAATTTTTTACCATTAAAAAATAACTGATAATGTACTAGTATTAGGTATTGTAGAAATTAATCTTTATTGACAATAGGAACCAAAACGTTGATTACTTTTTCTAGTGCCTCTTTACGTTCATCAAAATAATCGTAACGATCATAGATCCCCTCTACCCCTCTAATTGCATGATTTAAACAACGCTCAGCAATATGACCTTGTACTCCCACTTTTGCCATTAAGCTTCTAGAGGTTCTTCTTAAGTCGTGTACTGAAAAATGCTCAATTTCCCCCATTTTGTTAGGAGGTTGTACTGCACGCCCTGCTTCTCTTCCAAAAAGCTTAGAGATAGCCCTATTTAACGTATCTTCACCCATATATGGGTTCTTACTTCTACTACGATTCGGAAATACATAATCAGAACCAAAAGAACGGATTTTTAGTTCTTTAAACCACTCAATAACTTCTACTGATAATGGAATTGTTATTTCTACACCAGTCTTGCTTCTTTCTTTTGGTATTTTCCAAATTTGTTGTTCAAAATCGATTTCATGCCATGGTGCTTGGCATAACTCACTCTTTCTAACAGCTAAAGCCAATAATAATGCGCATGCTAAATAGTTATCCCTCGTGAAGCTTTCAATGTTCTCCTGAAACAACATAAAAACGTGCTTAATCTCTTCAATTGATAATGCACGACGTTTGCTTTTTTCAATCCCACCTGCATCTGAAATACCAAAAGCACTAGCGGGGTTGTTTCTTAATAAATCAAGTTTTATCCCATGATTAAAAAGTTGTTTCATGTGTCCAAGAGCATCATTTGAAACTGTCTTATAACCTTTATTCGTTATAGATTGAATTACCTCTCTAACATCTCTTGGAGTAACATCTGTGATATTTATAGAGCCAATAAATGGCGATATATAAGTGTTAAACACTTGTTTTTGAATGTGATGACTTTTTATTCTTGGAACAAGGTCATTACTGTACCAATCATCAAACAACTCTTTAACTGTAATAACATTCTTCTTCTTTTGATTTTTTCTAACAGTGAGAGGGTCGGCACCTTCACGAATACTCTTTTTTTCAAGTTCAGCTTTCATTCGGGCGTCTGCGAGTGAAACTTCTGGATATTTACCTAATGTGAGTTCTTTGCGGTTGCCTTGAAATAGATACCGTAACTTCCAGGTAGGAGAATAGGGAGGACGTACCCAAAAGAACAAACCATTTCCGTCTGAAAACCGTCCAGAATCACCTTTAATCAGTGATTGGAGTTTAGTTGCAGTTAGTTTTCCCATTTTTATTCCTTAAGCTACTTTTGCCTTAAAATCACCTTTAGTCTTGATCACCTTTTTAATTATAACAAGGGTTATTTGATCCTCTTTTTGATCACCACTTATAACGGAACAATGTGGAACAATGATGAACAAACTCGAACAACAAGAAACAAAGAAGCCTGCAATTGCAGGCTTCTTTGGCATTATTGAACATCTTCGAATATTATTCTATGTTCTGTACCTGCTCACGCATTTGTTCGATTAAAACTTTACATTCAACCGCTGCCGCAGTGATGTCAGTATTGATTGCTTTTGAGCCTAGCGTATTAGCTTCACGGTTAAATTCTTGCATCATGAAGTCTAAACGACGCCCTACTGCACCACCTTTTTTGAGGACG
>Ga0316197_10003112_pt1 | contig 11792 bp, 12 predicted proteins | sample OudBiesiAoxic_MG_FD_204939 | JGI IMG/M metagenome (GOLD analysis project Ga0316197, IMG submission 204939) | Coastal sediment microbial communities from Oude Bieten Haven, Netherlands - site A oxic | ecosystem: Environmental > Aquatic > Marine > Coastal > Sediment | place: Netherlands...
AGCGAGTCCGTCGCCGTGAACACGACACCGCCGGACGCGTCGCGCAACCTCACCGTCACGTCGATGTCGCGACGCGCCAGCTCCCCGCCCACCACCACGAGACCCCAGTCGTAGGAGCCGTCGCCCCCGTCGAGCAGCCAGACGTCGTCGAGCGCGACGAGCGTCGCCGGATCGATGGTGGTCACCGCACCCGTCACCGACGTCGGCACCGAACCGGTGTCCACCACCATCGACTCGACGGTGCCGTCCGTATCGAGCGCGGCGGAGACCCCGTCGTCGGCATCGCCATCGAGCAGGATCCACGTTCCGGCCGCCGCGCCGACCAGCAGTGCGGACACGCCGAGGCCGGCGCCCAGCCACCCCCGGCGCCCCATCAGCGTGTCCAGCGTGAGGTCCACGCGCTCGTGCGCACGCCATCACGCTGCCTCATCGCACCTCGATGCACCACGAACAACAGCATCGCACGATCGAGATCGTTTCGGCACTCGCCCCGCGAGGCGGCACGGTGCGCAGACAGAGCCCGCTCAGGACCGGATCCGACTCCGCCAGTCCTCGGGCTTCACACCGAGCTGCACCAAGCGCTCCCGTGCAAACACCGGCGTCTCGAAGTCGCCACCTGCCACCAGGTGTGCAACCTGCTCACCGTCGTCGGCCCAGACGTGGCAGGTGTTGACGTTCATCTGCCACATCGCCCGCCGCTCGTCGTCGCTCGGTGGCGTTGGCTCGGCCCCACCGACCCCACCACCGACCCCACGACCGACCTGCGACGCCCGCATCGACCAGATGCTCTGCATCGCCACCGGCGCCATCGCCTGCAGCAGGGCGGTGGTGTGCGTGCATCCTCTCGGACCTCCGAAGAGTTCTCGCACCTTGTGGGTGAACCCACGGGCGATCGACAGGCCGACGAGCTCGTCGTAGTGGCCGACGATGTTCGGGCACGTTTCGTTGGGGTGGGTCTCGAACACCACCGCTGCCCCCACGATCTGGAGCGACGGGAACGAGACCTCGATGTCGAGCTGCATGTGATGGATCGTGAGCGGATCGGGGTCGACGTCGATGTAGAGACCGGGCGGCTTCTGGTCACGCACGGCTCCGCGGATCAGCAGCAGATCGTCGCGCTTGCGGTACGCCTGCACGCGGTACTCCCGATCGTGCAGCACCTCGAGCGGCTCGCCGTCATCACCGCACGGCTCGGGCGGCAGGATCGACGTGGTATCGAACAACGACGCAGTCATCGTCGCACGGTACCGCGCCGGATCCGCAAGACTCCGAGCCGTGCCGAACCTTCGATTCCACGACATGACGGGCACCCACGTCTCGCTCGAACCGATGCGATTCGACCATGTCGACGAGATTGTGCGTGCCGCGTCGGGCGACCGTTCGACGTTCGAGTGGACCCAGGTGCCGGATGGACCCGCCGCAACACGCACCTACGTGCAGTGGCTCCTCGACGACGCCGAGCACGGAGCAGCAGCGCCGTTCGTGCAGCGACGGCTGTCGGACGGGATCGTGGTCGGCTGCACGCGATACCTGAACCCGCTGTGGCCGCTCGGACGGGACGATCCCGACGAGGTCGAGATCGGTGGAACCTGGCTGTCCGTCGACGCGCAGCGGTCAGCGGTCAACAGCGAAGCGAAGTTGCTGTTGCTCGGCCATGCGTTCGACCAGTGGAAGGTTCAACGGGTGGCGATCTGCACCGACGCCCGCAACCGGCGCAGCCGAGCAGCGATCGAACGGCTCGGGGCAACGTTCGAAGGGGTGTTGCGTCGGCACCGCAGATCGACCGGCCCAGGCGAGCAGCTGCAGCTGCGAGACACGGCCGCGTATTCGGTGGTCCGTGACGAATGGCCGCCGATCCGCGACCGGCTGAGAGCGATGATCCGGCCGTCGGCGAGCTCCTGATCGTCGACCGAGCGTCCCCGTCCGATCGGACCGGCCGAAACTGCTCGTCGAGACCGGCGACGACCTAACGTCAGCACGTGCCCCTGTCCCACAGCAACGTCCGCCTGAGCACGGCGGCGATCGTCGGCCTCGCGGCGGGAGCACTCGGCGGGCTGTTCGGCGTCGGCGGGGGTCTGATCATCGTCCCCGGACTGGTCGGGTTCGCACACATGGACCGCCGGCTCGCACACGGCACGTCCCTCGCAGCGACGCTTCCGATCGCCACCGCGAGCCTGATCACCTACCTTGCATACGGCAACGTCGACTGGCCGGTCGCACTGTTCCTCGCCGTCGGTGCGATCGTGGGAGCGATCGTCGGGACACAGCTCCTCAAGGTCATCCCGAAGCGGATGCTCACGATCATCTTCGTGATCACCGTGGTCGCCACCGCCGGCCGCCTCTTCCTCGGCACCGACGCCGGTGGACGCGACGACCTGACCCTCGGGATCGCGCTCCTCCTCGTCGTGATCGGGTTCCTGACCGGCACGCTGGCCGGGCTGCTCGGCATCGGGGGCGGGGTGATCATGGTGCCGGCGATGGTCGTGCTGCTCGGGGAAGTGCCGGTGGTGGCCAAGGGCACTTCGGTCGCCGTCATCGTGCCCACTGCCATCATGGGAACGATCCGCAACCGCAAGAACGCCAACGTCGACATCCGTGTCGCGGCGGTGGTCGGGATGTGTGGCGTGGTCAGCGCGGTGATCGGCGGCACGATCGCGGACCGGTTGAGCGATGACGTCTCGAACGTGATGTTCGCCGCGCTGCTGATCTTCGTCGCCATCACGCAGCTGCTCACGCTGCGCACCGGTGACGCATCGTCCGAGCGGTCGACGGCGCCGGCCGAGCGGGCCGACTGATGCTGGCCGCCGTCGTACTCGCGCATCCCTCACCGGATGCCTACTGCGCTGCCCTCGCCGATCGGGCGGCAACCGGGCTGCGGGCGGCCGGCCACGACGTCGAGCTGCTCGATCTGTATGCGAGCAACTTCGTCGTCGCGATGTCACCGAGCGAACGAGCGGCCTACCACGGTGACGAACCGATGCTCGACCCGCAGGTCAGGCGCCACGCCGACATCGTCCGCAGCGCCGATGCCTTGGTGTTCGTGTACCCCACGTGGTGGAGCGGCCTGCCGGCGATGCTCAAGGGCTGGCTCGATCGGGTGATGGTCCCCAGTGTCGCCTTCCGGTTCGACGATGCCGGCAAGGTGCGGCCCGGGCTCGGCCAGGTTCGACACATCATCGGCATCTCCACCTACGGCTCGCCTCGGCCGTATGTGCGACTGGTCAACGACAACGGCCGGCGGATCCTCACGCGGGCGTTGCGTCTGTCCTGTGGCGTACGAGCCCGGCCACGATGGCTCGCGCTCTACTCGATCGACACGTCGACGGTCAGCGACCGAGTCGAGTTCGCCGCACGGGTCGAGCGAGAACTGGCAGCCCTGCGATGACGCGGGCGCTGGTGGTGTACTGCCACCCGCTCGAGGACTCGCTCGTCGCTGTGGCGCGCGACCGGGTGATCGCCGGGCTGCGCGCCGGCGGCGCCGAGGTTCGCCACACCGACCTGTACGCGCTCGGATTCGACCCGGGCTTCACCGCATCCGACCATGCGAATCATCTCGTCGCCGGTGCCGACCCGTCGCTCGCGGACCACGTCGCCGATCTGCAGTGGTGCAACATGCTGGTGCTGGTGTACCCCACGTGGTGGTCGGGGCAGCCGGCGATGCTCAAGGGATGGATCGACCGGATCTGGGTGAACGGTGTCGCCTGGGAGTTGCCCGAGGGGGCGAACCGGTTGCGACCGTTGCTGCGCAGTCTGCGTCGGATCGTCGTGGTGACCACGCATGGTTCCTCCAAGCTGGTCAACGCTGTCGAGGGCGAGAGCGGCAAGCGCACCGTCACGCGGAGCCTGCGCACGATGTGCCATCCGCTGACGCGAACCAACTGGATCGCGCTGTACGGCGTCGACACGCTTCCCGCCGAGCGCAGGGCGGCGTTCCTCGACCGCGTCGAGCGTCGGCTGGCACGCCTCGCCTGACGATCGGTCGTCGCTCACCGGGCCCCGGTGCTGGTGCTCGACGTTCAGCACCCCGGAACACCTCAGCCGTCGGCGATCGCGACGGCGACCGCTGCTGCGACCGCCGCATTGTTCTCGGCGAGTGCCAGGTTGGTCGGCACGCTGCGGCCGTCGGTGGCCTCGGCGATACGGCCCAGAACGAACGGGGTCACCGCGGCTCCCACGATGCCCGAGCGGGAGCACTCGTCGAGGGCCCCATTCAGCACCGCGTCGAGTTCAGCGACATCGAGCGCTGCCGACTCGGGAACCGGAACCGTCAGGAGCACGCCTGACCCCGGTCGGCTCCGTGCGGCCAGAATCCGGCCGACCTCTCCGGCAGATTCGACGCGGTGGGCGACCGGCAGCCCCGACGAACGGGTGTAGAAGGCCGGAAACCAGTCGTGCCGCCAGCCGAGCACCGGCACCCCCGCCATCTCGAGGTGTTCCAGCGTTCGCGGCAGGTCGAGGAAGGCCTTGGCGCCGGCCGACACGGTGACCACGGGGTGTGAGGCGATCGCATCGAGATCGGCGGAGATGTCGCCGGTCAGCTCGCTTCCCCGGTGGACGCCACCGATCCCACCGGTGGCGAAGACCGAAACGCCAGCGGCGGCAGCGATGGCGACCGACGCCGACACGGTCGTGGCGCCGAGTTCCCAACGCTGCGCGACGGCGACCGCCACATCTCGTTCGGCTGCCTTGCGGGCAGGCCCGAGGATTCGCTCGTCTTCGTCGTCGGTGAGCCCGAGGCGAACCACGCCGTCGAGCACGGCGGTCACCGCAGGCACCGCCCCACCCCGACGAATCGCTCCCGTGCAGCGGTCGAGGGCCTCACGGTTGTGCGGCGACGGAAGGCCGAGGTGGGAGAAGATCGTCGACTCGAGGGCCACGACGGGCCGGCCATCGGCGAGCGCGTCACTTACCTCATCGGAGCACACAGGTTCGAGCACCCCGTCAGGCTAGGGCGGCAGGCCCCGCCACGTCTGCGGAGCACCGATGGATCGGCGTGCGCTGGACGCCGCAGCTGCGTCAGAACGCGCCGACGTACGCACCGTCCGGATTGCCATCGCTGACGACCCCGGGCGACTGCTCGATCGTGATCGCCAGCGCGCTGACCTCACTCTCGACCGTGAACGTCTCGATCTCCGGATTCGGCCCGAAGATGCCGAGCGAGATCACCTGGTCGTCGACCACGCCCCACAGCTGGTAGGTCTGGTCCTCGGGAAGCGCCGGCAATCCACGGGCGACGACGAAGCCATGACCGTCCTGATCGATGACCGCCTCGGCGGAAGCGTCCGACCCGTCGGCCTCGAGCGTCGTGGTGATCGAGTCGCGATCGGCCTGTGCGACCTCGAGCGCTGCGGCGATCGGATCGTTCGGCGCGTCGGCCTGATCGGCGAGCCCGACCGCGACGAATGCGATGACGGCAGCTGCTGCAGCCGACACGATCCACGGGGCCACCGACATGATGCGACGGCGGCGCTGATCGCGTTCGACACGGCCGTCCGCCAACGACATCACCTTCGCCAGTTCGGGTCCTGGGGGAGGTGCCTGCTCGCCGATCTCCTCGGAGATGCGGCCCCACAGGTCGTCGGGTGCGTCCATCCCGGTGAAGGCCAACATCGTGGCCACTTCGCGGTGAGTCTGGACCTCGTCGGCGGCACGCGGGTTGACCTCGAGGTAGTCCTCGACCCGGCGGCGCTCGTCGTCGTCGACGGCGTCGAGGGCGTACGCCCCCAGCAGCTCGTCGAGGTCGTAGAGATCACCTGAGTTGTCGGTCGTGCGGTCCATCGGTCCGTCCGTCTCGTCGCGCGTTCCGTCGTCGGCGTGGTCGTCCATGTTTCCAGCCATATTCATTCCGATCCAACCGTGACACCGGCTTCGACCAGTTCTGCCCGAAGCCGTTTCAGACCCGAACGGATCCGGCTCTTCACCGTGCCCTCCGGTTCCCCCAGCTGCGCGGCGGCCTCTTTGTACGTGAGACCGCCGAAGTAGGCGAGTTCGATCGCCTCGCGTTCGCCGGGCTGCAGTGTCTCCATCGCTTCGCGAACATGTCCTGCGAGCGCCATGTCCCAGACCTCGTGGGCCAGGTCGTAGCCCCCGTCGGCCTGCTGACGGGCTTCCTTCTCCTCGCGGGTGCGGCGCGCTGCGTCGGCGCGGATCAGGTCGACCGACCGTCCGTGTGTGTGCGCGAGCAGGAAGCTGCGCAAGGTACCGCGCTCCGGGTCGTAGCGATTCGGCTCGTTCCAGAGCTTGACGAAGACCTCCTGGACGATCTCCTCGGCGCGGGAGTGATCGTTGAGCAGGCGTTTCGCAAGGCCGAAGACCGCACCGGCATGGCGACGATATGCCTCGGCGAGCGCCGCCTGCTGATACCGGCCGATCGACACCACGAGTGCGGCGTCGGAAGCCTCGGTGTATTCGCGTCTCACATCATCCATACGGTCCAAGGGTCCTTCCCGGATGCCCGAATCAGCAGAATATTTCAATCGCCCAGGCGTGTGAACCGCGTGACGGTCTCGACATGGTGGGTCTGGGGGAACAGATCGAGCACCTCGACCCGTTCGGGTGCGTACCCGGCGGCGCCGAGCAGGGTGACATCTCGTGCCAGCGACACCGGATCGCAGCTGATCAGAACCAGCACCTGCGGGTTCAGCGCAACCAGACGTTCGGTACCGGGTCGCGCCAGTCCGGGGCGAGCCGGGTCGGCCACCACGACGTCGGCGTTCGGCAGCTGCTCGTCGACCGTCCACGTGCCGATCTCGCTGCACACGACGTCGGCACCGGCACGGTCGACGAGGTTGTGCTCGGCGTCGCGGCACGCCGACCGAGCGGACTCGACGAGGGTGACCCGGCGGGCGTCGGCCATCGTCGTCGCCGCGAACAGCCCGACACCGCCGTAGGCATCGACGGCATGCGCAGCCCCGACGAGCTCCGGCGCCGCACGGCGTACCGCATCGACGAGCAGTTCGGCCGCTTGCTGACCCGACTGGAAGAACGACCCGGCGGACACGCGCAGGTCGACACCGGCCACCCGCTCGGTGAGCCAGGCCCGCTCGCCGATGTGCACCCCCGACGGGAGGCCACGGACGCCATGTCGGTGCGCCCGGCTCCAGATGGCGGTGATCGCGCCGGTGGCGACCGAGGTGCGCAGTGTCACTTCGGCGTTCTCGTCGAGATCGAGCAGCGGGAGCAGCCGCGACAGCGTCGACTCGGCGACCGGGCAGCTCGACGCTGCGACCACACGATCGCTCCCCTGCTCGCGGAACCCGACCACGTCGCCCGGACCTCCGACCACCCGGATCGTCGTCCGGTAGCCGAACGGACTGACGGCGGCACCGGCAGCGACGATTCGCTCGACCGCCGCCGACTCGACCCGTCCCACCCGGCGCAGCGACTCGGCCACGATCTCCGCCTTGGCGTCGAGCTGCCCCGTCGGGTTCAGATGCATCCAGTCGCACCCTCCGCAACCGGCGCGGCGGTGGGCGCACGACGGCGAATCGCGCAGCGGCGAGCGCTCGAGCACCTCGATCACGGAGCCCTTGGCGTAATCCTTCTTGGCAGACGCGAGTTCGACCTCGACCAGCTCACCGGGGAGCGCCCCCTCGACGAAGACGACCCGGCCGTCGTGGTCACCGCCTTCCTGGCGGGCCATCGCTTCGCCTCCGGCCACGAGGCGATCCGGTCGCAGGGTCACATGCATCCGGTCAGCGTACGACCGGATGCATCTGACCGCGGAACGGCGCATGCCCCGTGATGCACCTCCACGCGCGACACTGGAGGGGTGAACGACGACAGCTGGTACTGGGATCTCCAACAACAGCAGGCTGTGCCCGCCGACGAGCGCGGCGCGGGCGACCACCTGCTCGGTCCGTACGCGACCCGCGCCGAAGCCGAGAACTGGAAGGCGAAGGTCGAGGCCCGCAACGAGGGCTGGGAGGAGGACGACGAGGCATGGGACCATGCCGGCGAGTCCGACACCGAGGAGTGACCGGCCACGCTCCGTACGCCCGCGCTGCAAGCGGGCCGCCGCGGCACGGGCGCGGCTAGGTTGCCTGCCCGATGAGCCGACCGATCCAGATCGCCCCGTCCGTGCTGCCTGCGGACTTCTCCCGTCTCGGCGACGAAGTCGCCGCCCTCGACAAGGCCGGGGTCGACCTGATCCAGTGGGACGTCATGGACGGACAGTTCGTTCCCAACCTGACGTTCGGCCCCGACGTGATCGCGGCCGCTCGGCCGCACACCGACCTACCGTTCGAGGCGCATCTGATGGTGCACACGCCCGACGTGATGGCCGAGCAGTACGTCGCCGCCGGATGCTCGCGACTGATCGTGCACGCCGAGGCCTGCACACACCTGCATCGCACACTCGGCAACATCAACTCCCTCGGCGCGACCGCCGCGGTGGCCCTCAATCCGGCAACGCCGGCATCGGCGGTGGCCAACGTGCTCGACCTCGTCGACCTCGTGTTGGTGATGACGGTCAACCCTGGCTTCGGGGGTCAGGCATACATACCCACGATGGAACCGAAGATCGCCGAGGTCCGCAGGATGATCGACGATGCCGGGCTCGCCGAGACCGTCGATCTCGAGGTCGACGGTGGGATCGGACCCGCGACGATCAGTGGTGCAGCGGCGGCCGGCGCCAACGTGCTCGTCGCGGGGAGCGCCCTGTACCGAGACCCCGAAGGTCTGGAGCACGCGGTGTCCGAGCTGCGATCGCTCGCCGGCGCCGCCCGCTCGACCTGAGCACCACCCGCCCGTCGCCGGCGTCGCCCATCAGATCGGTCGGCGGTACATGCCCCACATGTGCGGGCCGCCTGGCACGTCCCATTCGGAACGGACCTCGAAACCGTGGTGGCGGTAGTAGCCGACGTTCTCGACGGTCTCGGTCTCCAGGTAGCACGCCAATCCCGCCTCGTCGGCGTGCTCGAACGTGGCGCCCATCAGAGCTGCACCCAGACCCTGACGCTGCCAGTCGGGGTGGGTGGCGAGCAGTTGGAGGTACCAGTGCGGGTCGGCCGGCGTGTGCTCGGCCATCACGGTTCCCAAGAGCTCCATTCGAGCGAGCCGGTCGGGTGGCGCCGGCGCCGGCGGCGGATCGACGGTGAAGTCGATCTCCGGTCGCCCGGGTGGGATCCAGACAGCGATCGCCGCGGCATCCTCGGTACACCACACCTCACCGAGACGGACCCACCCGGCAACGGCCGGGCGGAACACGTCGCCTCCGTGGGCGAGATAGACGTCGTCGTCGGGGTACAGCCACCGCATCACCGGGTCGTCGACGAATGCGCGCATCGCCGTGACACACATTCGGGGGGCGTCGGCGGCAGTCGCCCTGCGAACGATCATGCGGCGAGGGTAGATGCGATCGCGACCCTGTGACACCCCTTCCGTACGATCGGGCCGTGGCCCTGTCTGCGACGGCCGTCGCTCCGCAGCACGCACTCGATGCGCTCGACGCGGCCATTCGCGGTGCGCAGGGGTCCGACCCGCTCTCGCCCGTCACGGTGGCAGTCCCCACCAACATGAGCGGGGTCATGGCACGCCGGGCACTCGGCCGCGCTCGCGGCATCGTCGGGGTCGACATGGTCACCATCAACCGTCTCGCCGAGCTGATCGCCGGCCCTCTGCTCGCCGAGTCGGGTCGATCACCGATGTCGAACCCGGTGATCGACCTCGCCGTGGCCGCCGTACTCGACGCCGACCCCGGCCCGTTCCGCACCGTCGCCTCGCATCCTTCCACGGTGGTGGCGCTGCGAGACCTTCATTCCGAACTCCGTCTCGCCGGGCCTGCAGCCTCGGCCGAGCTGCAACGCAGGTCGACGAGGGGCGCACAGTCGGTCCGGGTCAGTCAGGCGGTCACCGACGCGCTCCGAGCCCGCTGGTACGACGAAAGCGACCTGTTCGTGCACGCGACCGAGGCGATCTCGACCGGGGCGCCACCCGAACTCGCTCGGCTGGTCGTGTACCTCCCCGAGGAGATTCCTCATCTCGCCGCCGAGTTCCTCCGGGTGTTGGCCGAGCACATCGACGTGCGGGTGGTCGCGCAGCGCGTGGACGATCCGTGCGACACCCTGTCGAGATCGACGATCGAGGCACTCGGTTGCGAGCTCGCCGGAGAACCCGCCACCACCCCTGTCCGGCATCCTGGACCTGTCCAGGTCGTGAGCACCACCGACGCAGACGACGAGGTCCGCATCGCCGTGCGACAGGTGCTCGATGCTGCCCGCAACGGTGTGAGCTTCGAACGAATTGCCGTGTTGTGGCCCACGCACCGCCCCTATGCCCGCCTGGTCGAGCACCATCTCACCGCCGCAGGCATTCCCTGGAACGGTCGCCCCGGCACTGCAACCACCGAACGGCTCGCACCGCGCCTCGTGCTCGACCTGCTCGACGTCGACCGGCGGGGCCTTCGACGACGCAGCCTGTTCGACCTGCTCGCCGATGTCCCCGCACGAGGCGCTGACGGCGCCTATCTTCCCACCGCATCGTGGGAGCGCGTCAGCCGCTTCGCAGGGGTGGCCCGCGACGACGACTGGGCAGTACGTCTCGGGGCACTCCGCGACGACGACCGCACGGGACCGGCAGCGACCGAACTGGCCGGTTTCGTCGCCGACCTCCGCAGCCGACTCGGGCACCAGGCCGCCACCCGCCGCTGGTGGGACTGGGCACAGTGGTGCACCGACGAGCTCGAACGGTGGGTCGGCCGACCCACCCTCGATCGTCTCCCCGACCCCGAATACCGAGCGTGGGAAGCGCTGACCCGAGCGCTCGACCGTCTGCGTCACCTCGACCCGGTGAGCGGTCCCGTCACACGGCATCGATTCCGCAGCACGCTCGAGGCCGAACTCGACGCCGCCCCGGCCCGCCTCGGACGCGTCGGCGACGGCGTCACGGTCGGCCCACTCGCGGGCTCGACCGGGCTCGATGTCGACGTGGTGGTGCTCCTCGGCGCAGCGGAGGGAACGCTTCCGCCCACGCCGACGAGCGACCCGCTGCTGTCCGACGGCGACCGGGCGGCGATCGGGCTCCCGACCTCCGACGATCACACCGCCCGTCTCCGCCAGCGCTTCCTCACGCTGCTCGCCACCAGTCAGGTCACGGTCACCGTGCCGCGGGGCGACCTTCGTGCAACCACCCGTCTGCAGCCGTCCAGGTGGCTCACACCATGGCTCGACGGGCCGGTCCAGCAGGAACGGCCCCGATGGCTCGGCGTCGACTCCCACCATGCCGGTCTGGCAGCGACTGCCTTTCCCGTCAGCCCGGCCGAACACCGGCTCCGCGAGCGCTACGTGCATGCTCGGTCAGGCGGCGCCCTCGCCGATGCCCCGGGCGCCGACACCGACACCGTGTTCCTCCGCGGCCTGCGACTACGGGCCGGGCGCCGCTCCGACCTGCTGACCACCTACGACGGTGACCTCTCGTCGGTCGACGTTCCTCGCCTCGACGACACCGTCTCACCCACACGTCTCGAGATGTGGACGGCATGCCCTCACGCCTACTTCCTGCGTCATCTCCTGCGCATCACACCGATCGACGAACCCGACGACGAGATCAGCATCACCGCACTCGACCGAGGCTCCGCCCACCACGATGCACTCGACCTGTTCCACCGCGCGGTGATCGAGGGCGACCTGCCGCCACCCGGCCCGAACGGCTGGTCCGACGTGCACCGCGACGCGCTGGGCCGCTTCTTCGACTCGGTCTGTGCCGTCGCCGAGCGGCGAGGGCGCACCGGTCGACCTGCGTTCTGGGCCGACGAACGCTCACGCATGAGAACCGACCTGCTCGGCTGGCTCGAT
>Ga0316197_10003113_pt1 | contig 11791 bp, 7 predicted proteins | sample OudBiesiAoxic_MG_FD_204939 | JGI IMG/M metagenome (GOLD analysis project Ga0316197, IMG submission 204939) | Coastal sediment microbial communities from Oude Bieten Haven, Netherlands - site A oxic | ecosystem: Environmental > Aquatic > Marine > Coastal > Sediment | place: Netherlands...
ATCGAGCAGACTGACCACGGATCCAAGTTCGCCTGAACCATCGAGGTTCGAGTGGTCGCCCCCGGCCGCTAGATCGCCATCCATGCGCAGCGCCACGAAGCCTCCCGCCGCGATGAAACTCAGCGGTGCACCGGACCACGCATCGCCACCCAGTCTCGGCGCGACATCGACCGAGACGCCCCCCAGCGAGACAGGCAGAGACTCCCGATTGAAGATCTCAATAAAATCTGAGGTGAACAGACAATCGCTATTCAGCAACCACTCGTTCAAGCGCAGTCCAGTTCTGAGCGCGAGTGCCTGGGCACGGTTCGCCATCCCGAGCGTCGGCTGCCCCAAACCCCACTCCAGGTCTCTGCCCAACCGCGCGACCGTCGCCCCAGGAACCTGCAGCCCGTAGACCACCGAATCGACCATCTGCATCGCGCCATCCTGCAAGAGCACCTCCGATCCATGGCTCCGCAGACCAGGCACATCGACAACCAGATACCCGCCGGCAGGTAGCGGTGGCGCCCCGCCAATCGTGAAGCCGTTGATCAAGTGGCCGTTCACATCGAGCTCCGTCCCTGAGTCGTTCCAGAGCTCAACCCGGCCGGCATCAGCGTCGATCTCGCTCAACAGCAACTGCGCAAAGTCGGGATCGACCGTCCATGATTCCGACACCGCCGCATCCGCGTCCGCCTGCCAATCTCCGACCGAATTCTGTCCAACCACCTCCACAACATTGGTGCCGCTCAGGCCGCCCAGTTCGATTGGCATCACAACTGGCGTGTCGACGCTCCAGGCGCCACCATTGAGACGGAATCGATAGTTCACGATCCCCGGTCCAGCGACGTCCAAGATCGCGCCACTGCGCCAGGTCACCGCTAGCGGCTCGCCCGAGATCGAGGCACCCGCCGCGACGAGATAGCCCATGTCCAAGCCATTCGGGCCAGTCCCGATGGCCGGGGAGCCGAGGCCGAGAGTGTAAGCTCCATCAACTATCAAAAACCCTGGATCGCCATGGAGGTTGCCGGTGCCCAGATCGTGGAACGCGGGGGCGATGAGACTGCGGTCGACTGTCAATTCGGTCTCGGCGATCAGGTGTTTGAACATCTGTGGGTAATCCCAGAAAATATTCCCATCGAGGGTTGCACCCTTGCCTGGTCCCTGCACCGCAGTCCCGCCGGTCTCATCGAACTGGATCACCGCTTTCTGCATTCCGACAAAGGTATTGTTCACCGCGGTGAGGAATGCCTCCTCCTTCAGCAGCACGGCGTGGTCGCAGTTCAAAAAAAGATTCCGCACCATCATGACGCGGGTGCGGTTCGGGGCGCCCGATTGCGGCAACCCGGTCGCCACCGCATTCGAGGTCGTCGCGCGCGTGTTCGCTGGATCCTTGCGGAAATCCATGAAGACATTGCCGGAGACGAAGGCGTCGGTGCCGTCTAGATCCAGTCCATCATCGTCACCTCCCATAAATAGGTTGTCGATGATCTGCAGCACCGGCCCCGGCGCTTCGGCACCGGTGAAATCGATGACGTCGCCACCATTCGAAGCCTTGCCAAAGGTGTTGCGACGCAGGATCAGATAGCCGGGCGACACCAGATCCTCACCATGCACGACCTCGCCGCCGGAGATCCCCGGGATCGCCGAATCTTCGATCAGGACAGAAGGGTGATCCATCTCGATCATCGTGACCTGGGTCGTCGGCCAAGCCCCGTTGCGGATCGTGATTCGCGCATGATCGACCAAGATCGATTCGCCAGTGTCGTCCCCATATTCCATCGAGAAGTGCTCGAGCCGGTTGTCCTCCAAGGTATCGATTAGCCGGATCCCATCCCAACGGTGCGATGCCGCGGCCGATCTGCCGAAGATGATCGGCGCAGACTCGGAGCCCAGCGCGAGCAGCCGCCCCTCATCCACCTCGACCCCAGTCCCATCAGAAAATTCGACCCGCACCCCGGCCTCGATGGTCAGCGTCACACCGCTCGGCACTCTCAATGTCGAGGTCACCGTCCATGGACTGTCAGCCAAACCGAGCGTGGTGTCCGACGCGAGGGTGCCGCCAATACTTCCCTGCGCATGCAGTGAAACGCCTCCACAGGCGAGGAAAAGGAGCGGAATCAACAAAAATAGGCACGGTCTCACAGCCTAATCTAGACCCTTCGCGCCCGCTCGCAAGGGGATGTGGACACTTTCTCACTCACTTGGCCTGATTTCTGCTTGCACGACCTAGTGGAGAGCCATTATCTTAGGCGCAAGACATGTCCGGTCCAGGTCTCCACCAGCAACACTCGCAGAGTCAGACTCTCGCGCAGACGCAGAAGCTCTCGCCACAGATGCAGCAGAGCCTAGCAGTGTTGCAGGCACCCACGCTCGAGTTGCGCAAGCTGATCCAGCAGGAGCTGGAGGAGAATCCGGTTCTGGAAGATCTAACCGAGGACATCTCGCTGGACGAGAAGCAGGCGGAGGATGAGGAGTTCGAGCGGGAGTTTGAAGAGTTATCGCAGCTCGATGACGACTGGCGCGAGCACATGGCGATGCACCGCAGCGCCACCCGCCGCGACGACGCTGGGGACAAGCACCAGTTCATCATGGACTCGCTGATCGAGCACGAGACGCTGCAGGAGCACCTGCTGCACCAGCTCGGCCTCAGCGATATCACTGAGGCCGATCGCCCCACAGCTGAGATGTTGATCGGAAATATCGACGAGGATGGCTTCCTCGCCTTCAAGATCGAAGACTATGCCCTGACAGCCCGGATCCCACTCCCGCGCCTGACCCGCTGCCTGAAGCTCATCCAGGGCTTCCATCCGGTCGGGGTGGGCGCCGAGGATCTGCGCGAGTGCCTATTGATCCAGCTCGCCCGGCTCGGGAAAGAACACAGCCTCGAATACCGGATCGTCGACAAACACCTCGGCGACCTCGCCCACAAACGCTACCCGCAGATCGCGCGGCGCCTCGGCGTCACGCCCCACCAGATCACGCTTGCGGCCGAACTCATCGGCACTCTGGACCCGAAACCCGGGAGCATCTTCGCCGAGACCGCCAACAACTATATCACCCCCGATATCTTCGTCGAGCGGGACGGTAGCGGCTTCGCGATCAAGATCAACAACGAGCAGGTCCCCCACCTGCGGATCAGCAGCGCCTACAAGGACATCATGGCGCAGGCGGATAGCACCAAGCAGGCACGCGAATACATCCGTGACAAGATTCGCGGTGGCAAATTCCTGATCCGCAGTATCGCCCAGCGCCAGGACACGATGCGCGGGATCACCGAGCAGATCGTCAAGCACCAGGACGAATTTTTCCGCCGCGGCACCGACTTTCTGAAGCCGATGAACATGGCTCAGATCGCAGACATTGTCGGCGTCCACGAGACGACCGTCAGCCGCGCCATCTCCGGCAAGTACATCTCGACACCGCACGGCGTGTTCGAGATGAGGTATTTCTTCAAACCAGGTTACACCACCGATAGCGGCCAGGATCTCAGTAACACCAGTGTGAAGAATGCCATCGCCGAGCTAGTCAAAGCCGAGGACAGCACGAAACCGCTGAGCGACGAGAAGATCGTCAGCGAACTGAAAGAGCGCGGGATCACGATCGCGAGGCGCACGGTCGCCAAGTATCGTGACGCGCTCAATATCCTCCCGAGCCATTTGCGCAAGTCCTACTAGTGGTTGCGGCTGGGGCTGCCCCCTCGATCGCAGACATGCGGTCTGCTACGGCGGTTAGGGCTATTCCCCATCCCACCCCCAACGGAGCTCCTCGTCACGCCAGCCAACGCGCAACATCTTTGGCGAAATAGCTCAGGATCACCGACGCGCCGGCACGGCGGATTCCGAGCAGCGCCTCCATCACGACCGCCTTCTCATCCAGCCAGCCTGCTGCGGCAGCGGACTTGATCATCAGGTACTCGCCGCTTACCTGATAGGCGGCGACCGGGACATCGACATGTTCGGCGACGGCTCTAACTATATCCAAATACGGTCCGGCGGGTTTGACCATTACCATATCGGCGCCCTCCGCCACGTCCAGCTCCGCCTCCCTCAAGGCCTCGCGCGAGTTCCCCGGATCCATCTGGTAGGTCTTCTTGTCCCCAGACTTAGGAGCGCTCTCCAGGGCACCGCGGAAGGGACCGTAGTAGGCCGACGCATACTTCGCGGAGTAGGCTAAGATCGAGACCTCCTCGAATCCGCCCGCGTCGAGGGCTGCACGGATCTCGCCAACCCGACCGTCCATCATGTCGCTCGGAGAGACGATATCGGCCCCGGCACGGGCATGGCAGAGCGCCTGCTCGCACAGGACAGCGACGGTCTCGTCGTTCAAGATGCGCCCGTCGTCAGCGACCAGGCCATCGTGGCCATCGCTGTTGTAGGGGTCGAGCGCCACATCCGTAATCACCACCAGGTCGGGATAGGCAGCCTTCAGCACCCTTACCGCCCGCGGCACAAGGCCTGCGTCGTTGCCGGATTCTGCAGCGTCTGGACTCTTCAGCCCTGCTGAAATCGCCGGGAAAAGCACGATCGCCCTGACCCCGAGTCCATGCGCCTCCCCGACCTCGCGCACGAGTCCATCCAGCGACCAGCGCACACACCCAGGCATCGAATCGATCGCTTCGTCCCGGTCTCCATCGTGGACGAAGAGCGGGTAGATCAAGTTGCCCACGGAGAGCCTAGACTCGCGACAGAGTTCGCGGATCGCAGCACTCTTGCGGTTGCGGCGCGGTCGGATTGGCAGATCGAGTCGGTTAGATTCCTCCATGATACAGGATGGCAATATCGGCCGAATCCGCAATCACACAAGCGTTCACCGATTGGCCGCACAAGTCCGGAATCCGCTGAACACATCGGTCCGGCCGGGGAAGTATGCCTGCCGGTAAGAATTCCGAATCAGACCGGAACAGGTCGCGCAGGATCCGCCTTTGGTGACTTTGTGGTCTCCGAACTGCAAGACGGACATGTAGTGGTACATGTCGATCTTGAACCCGTCGTAGGGTAAGAATTGACTGCTCGTCCACTCCCAGGCCGTCCCCAGCATCTGTAGGCAGCCGAATGGGCTTGCCCCGTCCGGGATTGCCCCGACCGGTGCCAGCCCTAGGTACCGGGAATCCATGTCGACACGTGCCGGATCCATCGCCTCCCCCCAGGGGAAGGACTGGGCGCCGGGTCCACGGGCGGCGGCCTCCCACTCCGGCTCGCTCGGCAAGCGTCGCCCTGCCCAGTTGCAGAAGGCTTCCGCCTCCCAAAAACTCACATGCATCACCGGTGCCTCCATCGGCAGATCGATCCACGTGTCGAAATGTCGGCTCTGCCAGGAGCCGCCGTCCCGCTGGCGCCAGTAAGCCGGACGCGATCGACTCCCGCCGGCCCCCTCGCTCAACCAGCAGCGGCCACCAAAACTCCACAGCCCTTCATTGCTGTAGCATCCGTCCTCGACGAACGCTAAAAACTCGCGGTTCGACACCAAGGATCTTGAAATTTCGAAGCCCTCCAACTCGACGCTGAAACCCGGTCGCTCGTTGTCAAAACTGAACCCGGTGGTCGCGTAGTCTGGCGAATCTGCGGGCATGCCAATCAGGTAGGTGCCCCCGGGGACCGAGACATCATCCGGTGCCACCGCCCTCAGCCCCGCCTGCCCCGCGGGGGGGGCGCTGCCAGCGAAGCTCGGTTTCGGATAGGCCAATGTCTGCCTTGCCCAGATCAGCGATTCGATGTGCATCTGCTGGTGGGCGATGACATAGCGGTAGAGGTAATGTTCATAGCTTCCCAGCTCGCGCACCGCCAGCCGGGCGCGCACCTCATCTAGAATCCTCGAGTAGTAGTCCAGCGTCGCCTCCTTGTCGGGGACAACCCCTGGCGACCAGCGATGCCTGTGCATGATCTCGAACGAATCCCAGACATCGTCATAGCCCGGCATCCGCGCCGGCTTGTCATCCATCTCCCTCAGCAAAAAATACTCATAGAAGAACGCGGCATGCCCGAGCTCCCAGATCGGAGGGTTGATCCCACGCTCGTATGGGACCGCGAGTTGCTCTTCATTCAGATCGGCCAGCAGTGCGCGCGTCCGCCGATCGGTCTCGTCCAGTTCGCGTATCAGATCCTCTCTCGTATTCAGCATCGCGTCACGGGTTCTTCAATCAGATTGCGCCAACCCGCAAGCTCGCACTGCGGATCGAACAAGGACGCCCTGGCCGCGCAGGCGCTTGCGAGCTCGTCTCGGAACTGTGGCTCGCGCTCCGAGCGAGAGAGCAGACGCGCCAGCGCCTCTGCATCGCCCACTGGAAACAGTCCCGGGTAGTCGTCTCCAACCAGCCCCATGACCCCATGGATCCGCGTCGAGAGCACTGGTGTCCCTTTCACGATGGCGCTGCCGACCACCCGGCCAGCCCCTTCGGATATCGATGTTAGCACCAGCAGTTGGCTGTTGGAAATCAGATCCCGCACCGCGCTGGCATCGAGCTGCCCAAGCCACTCGTAGCGGGGGTTCTCGCGCTGCTCCCGGACGACCACCGCCGCATACGCTGGGTCAAGAATCGCGCCCGCGTGCCGGATGCGGATCTTGGATCCCGTGGGAAGTAGCCGTGCTGCCTGGGCGCAGAGCATCGGATCTTTGACCGCCCGCATGTGACCGACCACACAGACGTCGAAGGGGTCGAGAGTTTTCAAACCGACCATCTCCCCAGGAGCCGAGGCCTGGACAATCACGCGGAGTTTCGAACGGAGCTCCTCGGGGAGCTGTTCTGCCACCTTCGGCTGCAGGCCGACCAGTCGGTCCGCTAGGCGCATGCTTGCAAGAGCCTCCGGACCCGGCTCTGGGTAGATGTCCGTCCCCGTCATTACCAGCGCGAGCTTCGTGTCGGGAAATCGCCGCCGGCAGTCCATCAAGACGCCCGCCGACTTGATGGCGTGCAGCCCGATCAGCCAGTCGGGCGGCTCGCCGTCGAGGTGCGGCGAGATTGTAACATCGTGCCCCAATTCTTCTAAGACCGACCTCCACTGCTCAGCCGAGCTGAAGTTGCCGGTCCGAACCCCCCGGATCTCTGGCGTTACAATCTGAACTCGCATTCCACGTGCTAGCATAGGTAGAGACGTTCACCGCCTCAAGACAAACCCACAGGCGGCCCACGCTTCATCCCTCCAACGCCTCCGCCATTTGAGATCTGGCACCGGGTGAGCTAGAGTGACGGAGCCCCACCGCGTCACCCATCCCAAACCCCGCATGCGCCCCCCAAAACTCCTCGCACTGCTATTGCTCACTGCCTCAGTCGCGGAGGCCGGTGAGCTTTTCGTCAGCACGGACGGTTCGAATGGCGACACTGGCACGATCGAGCGCCCCTATCGCACAATCGACTATGCGGCCGGTCGCGCGAATCCCGGTGATACCATTTTTGTCCGTGATGGAACCTACTTCGAACGGGTCAGCCCTAACCGGTCCGGCACCGCCAGCCGGCGGATCACGATCAGGAATTACCCAGGAGAATCACCGATCATCGACGGCAGCGGTCAGCCGGTCGGGGGGCAGACTCCGATGATCGAGATCGATGACGAGAGCTACCTCACGATCGATGGCTTCCAGATCCGCAACCTGACGACGTCGACGAATTCCCGGACCCCGCTCGGCATCCTAGTGAGCGGCCCCTCGATCGGGATCGAGATCCTCAACTGTGAGATCTACAACATCCGCAACACTGGCGGGAGCGGCAACGCCCACGGGATCCTCGTCGAAGGCACTGACAACATCCCAATCTCCGGTCTCCTCATCCGCGGCAATGAACTGCGCGATCTCGTGCTTGGGACTTCGGAGACCCTAGTCCTCAATGGAAACGTCGATGGCTTCGAAGTCAGCCAGAACTTCATCCACGACTGCAACAACCTCGGTATCGATTTTATCGGCTTCGAAGGCACCGGCCCCGCCGGGCAAGACCAGGCGCGCAACGGGGTCTGCCGCGACAATGTGGTGACGAATATCTCGACACTCAACAACCCGGCCTACAACGGCTATAGCGCGGGCGGAATCTACGTCGACGGCGGTCGCGACATCATCATCGAACGCAATCGCGTCAGCCACTGCGATATTGGCATCGAGCTCGCGAGCGAGGATCCGGACGGGGCAACATCGAACATCACCGTCCGTGACAACATCGTCTGGGCGAACAGTATCGGCGGGATCTTCGTCGGGGGCTACCAGCAGAGGCGCGGGGCTGCAGTCGATTGCACGATCGTCGGCAACACGCTCGTCGAGAACGATACCGTGGGCGAATACAACGGGGAGCTGCTGGTCCAATACAACACGAGCAACCTCGATGTTCGCAACAACATCTTCATCGCCGGCTCGGAGAAGGTTTTCGTCATCATCAACAATGGCAACAACTCGGGTATCACTCTCGACTACAACCTCTACTTCTCCAGCGCCGCGACGAACCCTAACAACAGCGAATGGATCTGGAACGGGGCGTTCCGTGGTAGCTTCAACAACTGGAGATCGACGACGGGCCAGGATGCCCACTCACTTTACAACAATCCGCTGTTCAGCGACTACCCGATGTCTGACTTCAGCCTCTCGGCAACATCGCCAGCCGTGGATAAAGGCGACCCGGCATACCAGCCCTCGCCGGGTGAAACCGACGTGCTGGGAAACCCGCGCATCTCTGGCAACCGCATCGATATCGGCGCCTATGAATACCTGAAACTTTCCGCCCTCCAGCAATGGCGCCTCGCCAACTTCGGAACCGTGGAAAATGCTGGAGATGCGGCGAACTCGGCCGACCCGGATGCCGATCGCCTGATCAATCTTCTCGAGTTCTCGCTTGCAGACCAAGATCCCAATCTCCCCTTTCTCGAACCTCCAGTCGAGGCGACCGGGTCCGGACTGGCCTTCACGCGCAACCCCACTGCCTCCGGGGAGATTTCCTACAAGGTCGTCGCCAGCAGCGACCTCGATGATTGGAGCCAGCTCGCGATCCGCCCAGCCGGCGGGGAATGGTCTAGCTCGATTGATACAAATACCTCAGAATCAATGGGTAGAACGGTTTTCTCTGATTTTCGAACCAGTTCGGATGGGGCGCAGTTCTACCGGCTCGACGTGACAATTCCGTAATCTTCACTAATCTTGGAATATCGCAGCTCGGGTGGTAGTCTCATCCATATGAAAACATTACTTAGCACCATGTGCGTAATGGCGGTGTCTCTGTTCGTACTCGCATCCCCGAGTTCTGCAGAAGACAAGAACGAGAAGAAAAAGTCAGCTCACGTCTACACCGTAGGCGTTTCTGGCGTGACATGAAAAGTCGGTTGTCCACCACGCGTCCGTGCGGCGCTTGAAAAGATTTCCGATGTTAAAAAAGTTGAGTTCGATGCTGCTACGAAAGTAGCTACCGTGGTAATGAAGCCCGGTAAGGAGATCGCGAAGAAAGACGCCGAAGATGCATTTGATGGCACCCAGTATGGTGTCTCAAGCTTCTCAGAGAAAAAGAAGAAGAAAAAGAAGGCCGCCTAGCGCGACCCTAACTCCTGTCTAAATCAACAGGCGGCCACCCCTCCGAGGGTGGCCGCTTTTTTTATGCCCCCTGCGCCTGGCGACGTTCCTTCAGCCTGGCGAAGGCATCGAGCGCCCGCCTCCTGCCCTCGGCGTGCTCGACGAGCGGTCTCGGGTAATCCCGACCAAGCACCACGCCAGCACCCGCGAGTTCGAGATCGCCCAACTCCCAGGGACGATGGATGAACTTGCTCGGCAGCCCAGCCAGTTCCGGCAGCCACTCTCTAACATAAGCACCATCCGGATCAAATTTCTCGCCCTGCGTGATCGGATTGAAGATTCTGAAGTAGGGGGCGGCATCCGCGCCGCAGCCGCCGATCCACTGCCAGCCGAGCGTGTTGTTCGCCAGGTCGGCATCCACCAGCGTGTCCCAGAACCAGCGGGCACCCTCGAGCCAGTGGACGAGCAGGTGTTTCACGAGAATCGAGCCGGCGATCATGCGGACCCGGTTGTGCATCCACCCGGTGCACCAGAGCTGCCGCATCCCTGCATCGACAATCGGGTAACCCGTCTCGCCGCGTTGCCAGCAGCCGAGCGCCGCCTCGTCCTCATGCCACGGGAACAGCTCGAACTCCCCCCGCAGCGGCCGGGATGGCGTCTCCGGAAAATGGAACAGGAGGTGGTGGGCGAACTCGCGCCACACGAGCTGCCGGCGCAAGCCGAGGCGGCTAGGTTCCCCCGCACCCAGCATCGCCCATGCCTCCCGGACCCCGACCTGACCGCTGTGAAGAAATGGGGAAAGCGCCGAAGTCCCGTCCACCGATGGGATGTCACGATCTTCTAGATAGGCGGGCACACGCCCGTCGCGCTGCATCTCTTGGAGGCGCCCGAGCATCGCAGCCCGGGTCGGATCCCAGTGCTCGTAGAACCCGCGATCCCACCGCTGCTTTGGCAACAATTCGAGGCCCTCGATCCCACAGGTTCGTGGCCATTGCGCTGGCGCCCGGAGTTCAGCGAGATCGACTTCGACGGGCGCCGGCACGGGCAGAGTTTCGTAGTGCTTCCAGAGTGGTGTAAATACTTGAAAGGGCTTGCCTGATCGGTTGGCGATCTCGTGTGGCTCAAACAGCATCCCAGCGTTGAAACTTCTGACCTCCAGCCCGTCTGAACGCAGGGAGGACTTGATCTCCGCATCGCGCGCCACCGCGCACGGTTCGTAGCGCCGGTTCCAATACACCGCGTCTGCCCCCGTCTCCTCGATGAGTTCACGCACGCCCGCCAGACTCTGATCAACTCTCCTCACGATCAGCCGGGATCCGGTCTCCTCCAGCGCGGACTGCAGGTCTCCGAGCGCGTGATGGATCCACCAGCGAGAGGCTCCTCCCGGAGACCATTCGCCCTCCTCGTCGGGGGACCACAGATAGACCGGGATCACCGGCCCGCCACGGGCGATGGCGGATGCCAGCGCCGGATTGTCGGCGAGGCGAAGATCCTGTCGGAACCAAACGATCGAACTCATCACTACTGGAAGTCACGGAAGCCGAACCGCTGCCGCACCCTTTTACCCAGGATGCTGGCCGAGAGCGGCTCGATAACCGGCCTACGCTCGCCCCCTCCAAACTGGTTCAACAATTCTCCGCAGATCCGCTGCAAGGCCCGCCATCGCTCCCACTCCAACTCTCTGGCATGCACGACGTGCCGGAGCAGGCTGAGCCACTCGACGGTGGCACGCTCGATATCCCCGGCTCGCAGTTCTAGCGTCGCCAGGTCGACGGCACGCTTGCGCCCTACTAGCGACTCGTGAACGATCTCCGCAGTACCATCGCCGAAGTTCGGACACAGCCCAAGCTCGAGGTAGCCCGGGTAGTCAACCATCCCGTAGAGCGAGCGTGCGCAGCTCCCGAGTCGCGAGCTACCGCCACCATCGCCCTCACCTGAGAACCGGTAGCCACCGCGCAGGTTGGCGAGGTGCCATGCCAGCTCATCGAGCGGATAGCTCGAATCTTCGAGACCTGCAGCGACCATCAGCCCCTCCCCACCCTGGAAGCGCGCGAACACCTGACCGCGGCGGGTCGGGATCCCGCCAGGATCCACCAGCCCGAGCTTGCGCCAGGCGTGGGCGGCCGAGCCCGCTGGCGGGTCGAGCCGCCCCCCCTTCCCGGCCTCGTAGCTGGTCTCGATCTCGATCGCCACCCGCCGCCGCGGCGGATCGATCAGCGCCCGTCCGTCTGAATCGATTTGCACTGCGACCTCTTGCTCCCCGAACTCGATCTGCATCACCAGCCGATCGCCGCGCCGCTGCGTCCCCGCCACGCCCCCACATTCGAGCCCC
>Ga0316197_10003114_pt1 | contig 11781 bp, 13 predicted proteins | sample OudBiesiAoxic_MG_FD_204939 | JGI IMG/M metagenome (GOLD analysis project Ga0316197, IMG submission 204939) | Coastal sediment microbial communities from Oude Bieten Haven, Netherlands - site A oxic | ecosystem: Environmental > Aquatic > Marine > Coastal > Sediment | place: Netherlands...
CTCGGTGCTCCACGATCCATTTGCCAACCGATGGCTGAATCTCGCGATCTGCTGGGAAGTGCTACTCCTCGCCATGATCATGTACGTGCCGTTCCTCCAGGCTGCCTTCGGCACCTCTGCACTCAGCGTCGCCGAGTGGCTCGCGCTCTTCGGCGTCGCCGCATCGGTGGTTCCAGTCCTCGAAGCGGGGAAGTGGATGGAGCGGCGCGGCTGGTTCGGCGAGATGGACTAGCTCCGACTGTCGGGATACTTTGGAGGGATCCGGTGCCCAATCAGTCGGGGCGCCGTACCCAATCCACGACCTGCGACACACCCACGCCGCTTGGTTGATCGTCGCAGGAGAACACCCCAAGTCGATCCAGACCCGACTTGGACACTCGTCGATCCAGGTCCCCATCGACCAGTACGGCCACCCCATGGACGGCCTCGACCACCAAACCGCAGCCCGGCTCGACGCCATCGCCGCAACCATTTGTGGCCCAGGCGTGGCCCAAGACCTACCGGGGCTCTCCCTGTGAACGCGCAGAACGCCCTCCGGCGCGGGGAGGCACGCAAGCAGAAACCCCCGCTCAGCGGGGGTTTCTGCAAACGGACTCGCCGGAGGCGAATACGCGTAGCCCCGACCGGATTTGAACCGGCGCTACCGCCTTGAGAGGGCGGCGTCCTAGGCCGCTAGACGACGGGGCCATATGTAGGCGACTCAGAGAGTCGCCGGCTCGGGGGGGAGGACTCGAACCCCCAATGACGGGACCAGAACCCGGTGTGTTGCCAATTACACCACCCCCGAAGGCCGCGCAAGGATACGTCCGGAGGTGGTCTATCGGCAACCCGCAGATCGTGATCCTCGTCAACCCTGCTTCGGTGCGAAGGACCAGTTCGGATCGTCGAACCGCTGGATCTCCAATTGGTGTCCATCGGGGTCACGCAGGAACGCGTGGTAGATCCGGTACTGGGGGCTGTGATCCGGTCCGCTCTCGATCCGTCCGCCGGAGTTGACGATGTGCGTGGTCCAGCCGTCCACATCGTCGGTCACGAACGTGAAGATGACCCCTTCGGCCACGTCCACCGTGTCCCGCAGACAGGTGCCGAGGAATGCCCCATCGGCGACCGCGAAGATGTGACAGGTGCCTTGGTCGACAACAAGCTCAAGACCAAGAACACCCTCATAGAACGCCCGGCTTCGTTCGAGATCGGCCGATGGGAGGAAGGTGATCTGGGCGTCGGCGATCATGAGACAGCGGCGCGGGCTCGGTTCAGTCGGTCAACGGAGGCCTCGCGTCCGAGGGCTTCCAGCGATTCGAAGAGGGGCGGGCTGACGGTGGAACCTGAGATCGCAACTCGGATGGGTTGGAACCCCTTGCCTGCGCCAATCTCGAGGGCGGCGATCATCGCTCGCAGGGTTTCTTCGATCGAGGCAACGTCCCACACGTCGAGGGCGGTGAGGCGCTCAATTGCCGCGTCGAGAACACCTGCGACCTCGGGTTTCGTCATGACCTTGTTCCACGACGCTTCGTCGAACGTGACCTCATCGACGAGGAGGAACCGCACCTGGTCGGCGGCCTCGGTCAGCAGCTTGGTGCGTTCTTGCACATGCGGTGCGATCGCATCGAGTCGGATCCGATCACCGAGGGTGAGCGGTCGGTCGATGCTCGCTTCGATCGATGGAAGAATCGCTTCGATGAACTCCCCCGGGTCGAGTTCCCGGATGTACACGCCGTTCATCCATTCGAGTTTGTCGGTGTCGAAGATCGCGGGGTTCTTCGAGACGGTGTCGAGGTCGAAGCGTTCGACCATTTCAGTGAGTGGGAGGACAGTCTCGTCGTCCCCCGGGTTCCATCCGAGTAGTGCCAGGTAGTTCACGAGCGCCTCTGGGAGGTAGCCGGCCTCGCGGTAGGCGCTGATGGCCGTGTGCCCATGCCGCTTCGAGAGTTTCTTCCCGTCCGGCCCCATCAGGAGCGAAAGGTGTGCATAACCGGCAGGAGCTGCACCCATAGCTTCGGCAAGCAGAATGTGTTTCGGCGTCGACGACAGCAGGTCCTCGCCGCGGATGACGTCGGTGATTCCGTAGTCGACGTCGTCGACCGTTGACGCGAGGTGATAGGTCGGTGTCCGGTCGGACCGAAGGATGACGAAGTCGTCTACCTGATTGTGTTCGAACGTGACTTCACCGCGAACGACGTCATCAAACGTCGTCCGGCCGGGACGTGGAACCTTGAATCGAATGGTCGGACGCTCCCCTGCCGCGACCCACCCCTTCGCTGCCTCCTGATCGAGATCGAATCGCCCGTCGTAGGACGGCGCCGTGCCCGCGGCCCTTGCTTCATTGCGGAACGCGTCGAGTTGTTCCGGGGTCGCGAACGAGTAGTAGGCCGAGCCCTGTTCGACGAGTTGGTCGGCGACTTCTTGGTAGCGCTCGAGGCGACCCGACTGGCGGTATTCGCCGTGGGGCCCGCCGACTTCGATTCCCTCGTCCCAGTCGAGGCCGAGCCAGCGCATCGAGTCGAGGATGTCGGCTGCGTATTCCGGCGTGCTCCGCTGCTCGTCGGTGTCGTCGGACCTCAGGATCATCGTGCCGCCCTGCGAGCGAACGAACAGCCAGTTGTAGAGCGCGGTGCGAGCTCCACCCACGTGCAGGTAGCCGGTCGGTGATGGAGCGAAACGAACCCTCGGTGTCATGCCTGGATGACCGGATTCATCAACACGCCAACACCTTCGATCTCGACTTCGACACGATCCCCGGGGAAGATCGGGCCGACACCGGAGGGGGTGCCCGTCAGGACAATGTCGCCCGGGAGCAGGGTCATGATCGACGAGATGAACGACACGAGTTCACCGACACCAAACACGAGATCGGCGGTGGAGCCGGACTGCCGGGTCTCGCCGTTGACCCGAGAGATCACGGCAAGCCCTTCTTGCGGATCGAGGTCGGTATCGATGGCCGGGCCGAGCGGGCAGAACGAATCGAATCCTTTGGCGCGGGTCCACTGGCCGTCGACACGCTGGAGGTCCCGTGCCGTCACATCATTCGCCGCGGTGTATCCGAGAATGTGCGGGCCCACGTCCTCGATTGCCACGTTCCTCGTCACGTTCCCGATGACAACGGCAAGTTCGGCCTCGTGATGCACCTCTTCGGCCTGCTGAGGAATGCGAATCGGCTGAAGCGGCCCAATCACCGACGTCGGCGGTTTCATGAACAGAACCGGCGAGTCGGGGACGTCACCGCCCATCTCGGCAGCGTGCTCGGCGTAGTTCTTGCCGACGGCCACGACCTTGGTCGGGATGACCGGAGACAGCAGTCGAGCGTGTTGCCAGTCGACCACCGTCTCTGTTGGCTCCCACGCGACGAAGGGGGTGCCGCGATAGATGCGGATGCCTTCCGGCTCGACGGCGCCGTAGGTGATGTCGTCAACGTCGGTGTCGACCCTCACGATCTTCATATGCTGCCCCGTTTCAGAGTTCGATGAGCGATTCGCCGCCGGCGGCGCGTTTGCGCAGGTCGTCGGCGTTGTCTTCAATCACATCCATCGGGATCCCTGCCACGAGTCGGCGGATCCGCTGCGGATGGTGAGCCGCACCGGCGATCGCGGCAGCGCGAACCGCCCCGAAGTCACTCTCCGCGTCGTAGCCGAGGATCACGATCGCTGCGTCAACATCGACCTTGGTTGGGCCCCGCGAAGCGACGGAGGCGCGAGCGGCCGCAACGGCGGCTATCGCAAGATTGGCGTCGGCCCGGTGTTCGTGATCAGCGAGGATCAACTCGCGACCGGCCGCAAGTTTGATGGCGTATCCCGCATCAGGCCCCGGCGTGCCGAATGCTCCACCCCACGGGACACCAGTTCCGGCGATGTCACCGGGCCGGTCCGGGGTCCAGCGCCGCTCCGGATTCGGGCCGGATTCCGGACGCGGGTGATCGGAGTCTCGGAGTTCGATATTCGGCTGTTGTGCCATGTTTCCACTCGCTCGATTGCGCCGTCATGGTAGAAGGCGCCGGGTCAGATGTATTCGAGCCAGTCTTCGTGGCGTTCGTTCTTTCCGGTGACGGTATCCATGAACATCTGCTGTGCTCGTCTTGTCACCGGTCCGGGACGACCGTCACCCACCGGACGGTCATCGACTTCGCGCACCGGCGTCACCTCGGCCGCCGTGCCGCTGAAGAACAACTCGTCGGCGTAATACAAGTCGGTGCGGGCGATGGTCGTCTCGATGACTTCGTAGCCGTCGTCGCGCAGGAGTGTCATCACCGACTCGCGGGTCAGCCCGTCGAGGACTCCCGCAGTTACCGGCGGAGTCCGCACAACACCGTCGCGGATAACGAAGAGGTTCTCGCCGCTCCCTTCCGCGACAAACCCTTCCGAGTTCAGCATGAGTGCTTCGTCGTAGCCGGCCCGAAGCGCCTCTTGTTTTGCCAGCACCGAGTTCACGTAGCCTCCGGTCAGCTTCGCGTTCGGCATGAGTGCGTCCTGACCGATGCGGCGCCATGAGGACACCTTCACCCGGATTCCGTTCGCGAGGCCTTCCTCGCCGAGGTACGCGCCCCATTCCCAGGACGCGATGACGGTGTGCACCGATGCACCTGCCGGGTTCAGCCCCATCGAACCGGTTCCGTAGAAGACGATCGGCCTGATGTACCCGGACGTGAGGCCGTTGAGGGACATCAGCTCCTTCGAAGCCGTGACGAGTTCGTCGACAGTCCAGTCGACGGGGATCCCGAGTGCCTTGCACGACCGTGCGAGCCGCTCGGTGTGCTCGGTCAGCCGGAATATGGCCGTGCCGGAGTCCGTCTCGTAGGCGCGGATGCCTTCGAATGCCCCGGTGCCGTAGTGAAGTCCGTGGGCGAGAACATGAACGGTTGCGTCGTCCCAAGCGACGAGCTCGCCGTCCATCCAGATGTACGTGGTGGGCTGCATCCCCCGATTCTGGCACAGATCGGATGCCGGAGTCGCAAGCGTCTAGCGGCCTCGTTGTGTCGCTTCGAGCATCAGGAGCACAACGCTCGACGAGTTGGCCGACACCTCGTCGAGGAAGCAGGCGAAGTCGACAGCCGAGTCGACGCCGGCGCGATCGGAGACAGCTCTGATCACAAGATGGTCGACCCCGAAGTGCTCAGCAACCTGAGCGACCGCGGCACCCTCCATTTCTGCCACCTGAGCTCCGAGCGCCTCATGAAGACGCCGTGCCTCTGCCTCCGACTGGACGAACTGATCACCGGTCACCACCGTTCCGAACACAAGGTTGGGCACGCGGCCCAGCACCGGGCTGAGGTGGAGGCCCGCGACAACGGACCGCGCGCGATCGAGCAACCTGGGAGATGGCCGATAGCCGATCGTGTCCGTCGGATTGAAGAACGGAACATGCCCCGACTGGTAGATCTCGAAGCCGTCCGGTCCGAGGACGCCGGCATCGTGATGCAGCACGTGCTCTGCCACCACAACGTCGCCAATCCCAAGGACCGGGTCGACGGCGCCCGCCACCCCGGTGAACAACACCTCGCGAGGAGCGAAGTGGTCGATAGCGAGCGTCGCCACCATCGCGGCGTTGACCTTCCCGACGCCGACAGACGTGACCACCACGTCGCACCCGCCGATCGTGCCGACCTCGAACCGGTGCCCTCCTGCGTAGACCTCGCGACCATCGGCCATTTCCGCACGCAGGATCCCCAACTCGCCGGCAAGCGCAGACATGACCACAACGGGACGATCCATGCCGCAAGCTTGGCAGACCGGCCTCGGTTCCGTCGATCGCAGCCGACCACGACCTTTGCGGTGACGCCCTAACCTCCCCCGCGTGCATCGTTTCATCGCCTCAGGGCTCTATCTCGGACTGATCCCACGACACGTGTGGGGGTCCGACAACGGAGCAGGAACGTTCGGGGCCGCGCTCGCTGTTGTGATCTCGCTGTTCTTGTGGCGTTATCCCTGGTGGGTCGGTGCAATTGCGTTTGGTATTGCGTTCGCGCTCTCACTCTGGTCTTCGGCGCCATTTGCCGGAGACCACGATGATCCGGGCTGGATCGTCATCGACGAAGTTGCCGGCACGTTGGTTGCCGCAATCGGGCTCACGGGGTGGCCGTGGCTCGTCGCCGTGGTGGTTGCTCGCCTCGCCGACATCTTCAAGGTCCTCCCAGGCGTGAAACCGGCAGAATCATTGCCGGGTGCGGTGGGAATCACGATGGACGACGTCGTTGCGGGCTTGTATGGACTGGCTGCCGGCTGGCTCGTCTTCTGGATCTTGTAGAGAAGGCGTTATCGATCAGAAGGACGGCGCGTAGACGATCCTGCCGTACAGCTGCTCATTCACCCTGACCATCGCGTCGTGTCCTTCGTCGGAGATCATCCAGGTAAAGAGATCCCGCCCGGCCTCGGTCGCCGAGGGATCAACGAGCGTCATGCGGTACGGGTTGCTGAGCAATTCGTCCGGCGAGGCGGTGACCGCAACTTCCTCGAGGCTCAGCACGGTGGCTTCGGCAAAGAACGAACCCCCTTCCACCAGCGTGTACGCGTCGCGCTGGTCCGTCACCTGGAGGGTGAACCCCATCCCTTGGCCGGTCTCGGCGTACCACGGCTGTCCAGCGGGCTCGATGTCCGCGAGATCCCAGATGGCATGCTCTCGCGCCGCCGTCCCCGATCCGTCACCTCGTGACACAAAGGGGGTTGCAGTAACCGCAATAGCGGAGAAGCCGTCCACCACATCGGACCCGGGTCGGATGACCGTCTGTCCCGGCGGCCCGACCAAGAGGAATCGGCTCTTGAACACCGGGGACTGCCACACGTCGGGATGTGATTCGACGTATTCGTCTTCCACCTCGGCGAGATGGGTGAAGAGCAGGTCGGCGGCACCGCCGTCGGCCAAAGCAAAACCCTCCCGGCTCGACGATGCGATGATCGAGAAGCTCCCATCCCCCGCATACTCGTCGATCAGCGCCTCGATGAACCCGGAATCGACGATGGTGGTTCCAGCCGCTACAACAACACGTTCGGCGCCCGTAGTGCAGGCGGCGAGCACCAGAGCGGCCCCAGTGAGGAGGGCGAGGAGACTCCTCACTCCGCGCCACCCACGGATACGGCCGTCATCGCGACGGCCTTGACGCTGAGGAAGATCTGTGACCCCTGGTGCAGGTCGAGTGTTTCGAACGATCCCGGCGTGATCAGCGCCGCGACGGGGACACCGCAGTCGACCACGATCTCGAGGAGTCGGCCGACCGTCCGGATGTCGCTGATGGTGCCCTCGACGACATTCCTCGGCGAGGCACCATCCGGCCGGTCGCGGTGAACCGCAACCGCCTCCCCTCCAAACAGAACCTTCACCTTCTCGCGTGAGGTCTGCGATCCGGCGGCTACAATCGTACGCCCCTGCCACTCGACCTCAACAAGCGCTCCATCGCCGCTGATCGCCACTCCGGACAGAACGTTGGAAATGCCGACAACGTCGGCGACGACGTCGTCGATCGGCGTCGTGAACACTTCGGCGATCGGCCCCCGCTGCCGTATCCGTCCGTCGACCAGGACGGCCAGGGAGTCGCCGAGGATGGCGGCCGACGAACGGTCGTGGCTGACGATCACGGCCGAACGTCCGTGGAGCGCGGCCGCGATGGTGGTTGCGGTCTGTTCCCGGTCGCGATGGTCGAGTGGCGCGAGTGGTTCGTCGAGCAGCACGATGTCGGCGTCGGATGCGAGTGTGCGCGCCAGCGCGATCCGCATCCGCTCCCCGCCGGACAGCGATCGAGCGGTGCCATCGAGGCGGTCGGAAACCCCGAATTCGGTGGCCAGTTGGGCGGCGCGACCCCGCTCGCCGTCGTCGAGGCCAAGCTCGAGGTTCGACCGGGCGGTACCGCGAAAGAGGTACGGCCGTTGCGGGAGGTAGGCAACCCCGTCCGGCTTGTCGCCACCGATGGTTCCGGCCATCAGACGAAGCGCCGTCGTCTTTCCCGATCCGTTCGGGCCGAACAGCACGAGACGCTCCCCTTCCTCGACCACGAGTTCATCGATGTCGACAACGGGTCGGTCAGCCGGCCAGCGCAGATCCTCGAAGCGGCGTTCAGGCATCGGCCCGCTCCCGTGATTGCAGCCAGGTCAACGTCCCGGTGATGATGAAGGCAATGATGAGGAGGACCAGGCCGAGCGCAAGCGCTGCGCCGAAACGAGCCTGACGGGTCTCCTGGACAATCGCCGTGGTGAGCACCCGGGTCTCTCCCTTGATGTTTCCTCCGACGATGAGAACGGCGCCGACTTCGGAGACGACCCTGCCGAACGACGCAGCGACCGCTGCAGTGACGCCGGGCCACACCTCTTTCACCACGACGATCCCCTGTCGAACCGTGCCGAGACGGAGGGCAGCCAGCTGCTCGACTGCGTCGCGTGACAAGCTCGATACGGCTCCGGCGGTGACCCCGGCGGCGATCGGAAGGGCAAGGAAGACCTGAACGATCACCATGGCAATCGGCGTGAAGAGGATGTCGAGAGATCCGAGCGGGCCGTCCGACCAGAGGATCATCAGGACGATCAGGCCGACCAGGACAGGCGGAATCCCCATCCCCACGTTGACGAACGTGAGCAGCAATTGGCGTCCCCGGAAACGGCCGAGCCCAAGCGTGATGCCGAGCGGCACACCGAGCGCGACGGCCACGACCGTTGCGATGCCTGCGACGAGCAGCGTCAGCCCGACGACCGCGCCGAGCTCACCCGACGACTCGCGCAGAAAGTCGGCGGCTTCACCAAAGGCGTCAAAGATGAAGTCCATGAAGACCCCAAGGTAGAGGTGTGTCGGTACGTGACCGAAACGATCGTGCTCCCGAGGCGGTCGCCTCGGTCCAAGAACCGCGTGTCAGAAGCGCCACAACCAGGAGTTGATCACGTCGGCCGTGATCTCGGTCACACTCGCGTAGTCGAGGGAGATTGAGCCGTCGCGCCGGATCATGACCGCGCGCATCCCGGCGGCCGCCGCCGACTCAGCTCCCAGATCCGCGTCCTCGATCGCGATGCAGTCGGTCGGGGGCACTCCCAATCGTTTGGCGGCTTCGAGATATACATCCGGCGCCGGCTTGCCATGTGCCACCTCGTCACCCCCGACGATCACATCGAAGTACCGATCGAGCCCGGTGAGGGCCAGCTTCCCCTCGAGGGCGTGCCGCCGTGATGAAGAGGCGACCGCCATGGTGGTCCCCTGAGCGGCGAGCGACCGCACCGTCGCGACGGCATCGTCGAATGCGACGAGCCGTTCCTCGTAGACGGGTACCCGGATGGCGTCGATCTTCGCCATGAACTCGTCGAACGGAGGCAGGTCAACCTTCGCTGCGTAGTACTCATAGGTGGTGGCTTCCGACGTTCCGAGTATGTCCTCAGCGTCGTCGATGGACGTCTGGTGTCCGAAGCCGGCCAGAACCCGGTTCCAGATCTCCTCGGCAAGTGGCTCGGAGTCGACGAGCACACCATCACAGTCGAACACAACAGCCTGGATCATGACGCAAGCCGATTCAGAGCGCCTCGGAATCGCCTGCCGATCTCATATCCTGAGATTCGGCCGGACACGCCGTCGCCCTCTCCCGCGAAGCGCAGAATCACCGTTGCTCCTCCCGAGGGTGGCCCGTCGACCTCGACCGAGAACAGCCCCTCCTCGATGCCGGGAAGCTCTCGCACCTCACAAGCGAACCGGCGCCCCGCCTCCCATTCGCAGACCTCGAGACGGATCGCGTCAGCGGGATCGGTGCGGCGGCTGATCGTGACGAAGATGATGTTGCCGACCTGCGGCACGTCGCCGGTCATCGAAGTGGCGCGGTGCACCGGAAACCACTCACCAAATCTCGAAAGGTCCGCGACCAGCGACCAGATCTCGGCAGCATCGCGGCCTTCGATCCGGCGTTCGTCGCGCACGACAATACGAGCCATCGCTCACCCGCTCGCCGTGCGGCGGATCAGGTCCTGAACCATACGCGGATCGGCTCTCCCGCCCGTCGCCCGCATGACCTGGCCGACGAGGAATCCGATCGGCTTCGAGTCACCTGATCGGATCTTCTCGAGCGCCTCAGGATGCTGGTCGAGCACGGCCGCGACTTCGACCTCGATCGCCGAGACATCCGAAATCTGAAGGAGGTCGCGTGCCTCGGCGACGTCGCGGGGCTCTCCTTCACCGGCAAGGACGGCTGCGAGAACATCCTTCGCCGCAGTGGCGGAAAGGTCTCCATCGCCGACCATCGCCGCGAGTTCCACGAGCGAGGCTGCGGTCAGTCCGGTTTCGGCAACGTCGACACTCTCGCTTCTGAGATACCGCACGACCTCTCCGGTAAGCCAGATCCCCACATTCCTGGGGTCGGCCCCCTCAGCAACGGCATCCTCGAACAACTCCGCGAGGTCCCCCGCGTCAACGAGAAGTTCGGCCGTGCGTCGGTCTGCGCCGAGGCCGGCATATCGCGCACGTTTCCCGGCGGGGAGTTCCGGCCGCCGTGCTGCGACACGCTCTCTCCACGCGTCGTCGATGAACAACGGCAGAAGGTCGGGGTCCTGGAAGTATCGGTAGTCCTCCGACTCCTCCTTCGTGCGGCCCGACCGGGTGACACCCTTGGCCTCGTCCCAGTGGCGCGTCTCCTGATGGATCGAGCCGCCTGCCTCGAGGATCTCGATCTGGCGCTCTATCTCATACGCAATGGTCCGTTGCAGTGATCGCAGAGAGTTGACATTCTTCACCTCAGAGCGTGTGCCGAGCTCCGTGGTACCGACCGGGCGGACCGAGATGTTCGCGTCGAACCGCATCGAACCCTCCTCGAGGCGGGCGTCCGACACGCCCAACGCCCGTACGATCCGCTGCAGCTCCACGCCGTAGGCCCGCGCCTGCTCGGGTGAGCGGATGTCGGGTTCCGAAACAACTTCAACAAGCGGCACCCCCGCGCGGTTGAAGTCGAGCAGCGTGTTCTCGGCTCCGTGGATCCGGCCGCTCTCACCGAGGTGTGTGCTCTTTCCCGTGTCCTCTTCCATATGAACCCGTGTGATCCCGACGCTCGTCGGCTCTCCATCCACATCAACATCGAGGCGTCCATCGACGCACAGTGGGAAGGTGTACTGGGAAATCTGGTAGTTCTTCGGAAGGTCCGGATAGAAGTAGTTCTTCCGGTAGAACAACGAACGCTCCGTGAGTGTGCAGTCGAGCGCGTCGCCGATCGACAGGATCCCTTCGATCGCCTGCTCGTTTGGCACGGGCAGCGCACCCGGCATCGCGAGACACACCGGACACACCGCGGTGTTCGGTTCATCACCGAAGTCGACGGGGCAACCACAGAACATCTTCGATTTCGTTTGGAGCTCAACGTGCGTCTCGAGGCCGATCACCGCTTCCCATTCGGTCATGGCGCCACCACCTTCGACGTCGCGAGTCGCGGACGTGCGTTGAACCCGGCACGTCGTTCGACTTCAGCCGCTACCTGGAACATGACCTCTTCGCCGAGTGCCGGCGCCATGATCTGGAAGCCGATCGGGAGGCCTCCCGCATCCAGGCCGACCGGCACGGAGATTCCAGGGTCACCGGCGAGGTTGGTCGCGATCGTGCAGATGTCGGCGAGGTACATCGTGAGCGGATCGGTTGTCTTCGAGCCGATCTCGAACGCGGTGGTCGGGCTCGTCGGCGACACAAGGACGTCCACGCGTTCGTACGCCGCGGCGAAGTCGCGCCGCAGGAGTGTGCGCACCCGCTGTGCCTGGCCGTAGAACGCGTCGTAGTAGCCGGCCGACAGGGCGTAGGTGCCAAGCAGGATCCGACGAGTGACCTCCGGTCCGAACCCCTCGGCTCGGGTCCTGG
>Ga0316197_10003116_pt1 | contig 11780 bp, 8 predicted proteins | sample OudBiesiAoxic_MG_FD_204939 | JGI IMG/M metagenome (GOLD analysis project Ga0316197, IMG submission 204939) | Coastal sediment microbial communities from Oude Bieten Haven, Netherlands - site A oxic | ecosystem: Environmental > Aquatic > Marine > Coastal > Sediment | place: Netherlands...
CGATCGACCAGCTCGAGACGCTCGGGCAGCGAATCGGCGTCCCGGTCTATGCAGACCGAAAGACCAAGGTGCAGCGCCTCGTCAAGGCGGCCCTCAAGCAGGCCAGAACCGACGGTGCCAACGTCGTGATCATCGATACCGCCGGCCGTCTGCAAGTAGACCAGGATCTGATGAAGGAACTGGCCGCGGTTCGGAAAGCGGCCAATCCGGACGAAGTCCTGCTCGTTCTCGACGCGATGACGGGCCAAGAGGCGGTCAACGTTGCGAACGGCTTCCTTGAATACACCGACCTCACGGGCCTGGTGCTGACCAAACTCGACGGCGACGCCCGTGGTGGCGCGGCGATCTCGGCCCGCGAGGTGACCGGCCAGCCGATCAAGTTCGTCGGCATCGGAGAGGGCATCGATGAACTCGATGTCTTCCACCCGGAGCGGATGGCGTCGCGCATCCTGGGCATGGGAGACGTTCTCTCGCTGATCGAGAAGGCCGAGTTGGTGTACGACGAGAAGGAGGCCGAGGAGGCCGCCGCGAAACTCCTCGACTCGTCGTTCAACCTCGAGGACTTCCTCCAACAGTTCCAGCAGATCAAGAAGATGGGGCCATTGCAGCAGCTGGTGGGTATGCTGCCGGGCGCCGGATCGGCATTGCGCGACGTCGAGATCGACGACCGTCAACTCGCACGCGTCGAAGCTATCATCCGGTCGATGACCCCCGCGGAGCGTCGGGATCCCAAGACCATCAATGGGAGCCGCAAACGCCGTATCGCAACGGGTTCGGGGACGCGACCACAGGACGTCAACGTACTGTTGAAGCAGTTCTCCGAGACACAGAAGATGATGAAGGCGTTTGCCGGAGGCAAGAGTCCCATTCCTGGGCTCGCGATGCCGGCGATCGGCCGCAAGAAGAAGAGGTAGACATGCCGGTGAAGATCCGCCTGACGCGGATGGGTAAGAAGAAGCAGCCCTCGTATCGCGTCGTGGTGATTGATTCACGCAAGCAGCGAGACGGGAAGTACATCGAGCAGATCGGCCGCTACGACGCCCGTCAAGATCCCTCACTCATCGAGATCGACAATGCTCGTGCGGTGGCCTGGCTCCAGCAGGGCGCGCAGCCAACCGAGCGGGCCAAGAAACTCCTCGAGATCTCCGGGGCGTGGACCGAGTTCAAGGTCGCTCGCGGTGACGTGCACATCGTCGACGATGCGCCCGAGGCCGCCGCCAAGAAGGTGGATGTCGCGGATGCCGCACCGGTGATGCTCGACGAGATTCAAGAAGAGGCCGCTGAGGCCATCGAAGCCACGGCCGACGAAACGGTCGAGATCGTGGTCGAAGAAGTGACCGAAGACAATGACGCCACCGAAACGGACGAATCATGAATGATGGCAGCATCGTCGAGAAGGTCGTGACCTACGTCGTCACCCAGATCGTGGACGACCCCGACTCCGTCAAGGTGGAGATCGTTCCTGATGGGGACGATGCGATCGTGGCCGAGGTTCGGACTGCCAAGTCCGACATGGGCCGTGTGATCGGTCGTCGCGGCCGAGTCGCCCGGGCTATCCGCTCGGTTGCCTCCGTCGCCGGCGATGAAGAAGGCGTTGCCGTCGAGGTTGACTTCCTCGACTGACGTGGAACCGATCCTTGTCGGCTACGTGCGTCGTGCTCACGGTATCAACGGGGCCGTCGTTGTTCGTCCCCTGACCGACGATCCCGAGAATCGCTGGGTGCCCGGCGCCGAATTCGAGAGTGACGCCACGCCGCCGCGCTCGTACACGGTCGTCGAAGCTACGCCCTATCGCGACGATCTCCTGGTGCGCTTCGGCGAAGTCGGAGATCGCAACGGAGCGGAAGCGCTTCGCGGAACCTCGTTCACCATCGACCCCGATGATCGCCGCGATCTTGAAGACGGCGAGTTCTGGGTCGAAGACCTTGTCGGATGTGCGGTTGTCGACCAGAGCGGCGCCTCGATGGGCGTGGTTGACGAAGTGGTGTTCGGCGCTGCTCAGGACCGACTCGCCATTCGGACCGAGTCCGGCCGAGTCGAGATCCCGTTCGTCGACGCCATCGTCCCGCACATCGACCTCGAGCGTCGGACCGTTGTCGTGACGCCGCCAGAAGGCCTCTTCGAACTACCTGGAACCGGTGACAGCCCGATCGAGTGACGCGATCGTTCGATCGTGAATCGCTCGTGCCGCTTCGGGTGAGCCGGCAATGCTCACCATCCCAAGCTTGCCGTATTCCGAGACGGCTCCGACGATGTGAAAGACCGTCCCAGACTGCCTCGCCTGGTCGAAGTGCAGGCCCTCACACACGGTGATGTCGAACACGTCCTCCGGGAGCAACCCGCGGTACCGGTCGGACTGAACATTGTCGCTCGCGTAGTAACACAGCTCGCTGCCGAGCGCCGATCGGTACGTGCCGGTGCCAGGGTTGTAGGACCCATCGGTGAGGAACTGGAGGACAAGCGAGGGCAGGGTCGTCCCACCCTTTCGCAGGTTGATCTCCAGAGCGAAGTGATTCCACCCGTCCTCTGACGGGATCGAGACGAAGTCGACGCTGAACCGACCGAGTGCGCCGCGTTCGGCCAACTCGGAGCCGACCCGAAGCCCCGCGTCCTGCAGGTCGAGGCGGTAGGCCTCGTCCGCCGGGAAGGAGCATCCTTCGTAGACCTGGCCCGTTGCCCCTCCCAGGACCTGCTCGTGGGTCGCGATGGCCTCGACTCGTCCGAGCGGGTCGATCCGGCACTGCACCGACGGTGATCGGATCACCGGCGATTCGATCATGGCCTCGACGATCCCGGTCATCGTTGAGAGCTTCTCGAGGAATCGGTCCGCAGCCATGCCGGGTGCGATGGGATCGAGGCGCCCTTTCAGTTCCTCGCGAGCCCACGCCGCGATCCCGGTCTCAGGTGCATCGGTGAAGCTGAACGTCGCGTTTCCCTCCCCGGAGAACCCCTCGTCGAGCTTCACAACGGCGCGCTGAAGCGTCGGGTCCTCGGACCGTAGCTTCTCGAGCCCGCGGGCCACATCCTCGACGTCCCGCGCCCCCGTAACCGCTCTCGGCATCGGGATGCCGGCAGCGGCAAGGACGGCCCGACTGCCGTTCTTCCCGCCCAGCCACCGACGATCCGGATCGTTGGCATACATCGGAATGCCGAGCTGAACGGCGAGCGTCCGTTCGAGCGATGTCGAGTTGAAGCACGTCATGTGGGTCGTTGTCGGATTCGGGATCGCCTCGCGGATCCGTTCGATGAGGCGCGGCCGCCGGAGGATCTTCCGGCTCAGCGGTTCCGGAGACCCGTCGTCGCAGGACAGCAGCGTCAGCCGGTTCCGGGCATGGTGAGACGGGACACCGGGCAGCAGGTGGAGGTAGTAATCAACGATGGTCGGGGCGATGGCGCGGCTCGTCACGTAGACGATTCGGGTTCGCGGCATTCGAAGCAGCATGAGCAGGCAGAGCATGCGTTCCTCATAGTGGACGATGCCGTCGATGCGGTGGAGTTGGTCGGGGTCGAGGCTGAGCGATGGAACAACCACCACAGTTCGCTCCGCCATACGGTCGGGAAAGGTCGTCGTGACGAGCGGGACGAGGCGGCGCTGCAGCTCGGAGAAGCGGATCCGCTCCGCCTCCGAACCGGGGATCGGCACGAGACCGCGATGCCCGTCCTCGGAGTGCGCCATCCTGCCGAAGCCTACGCGGAGGAACGGATCGCTGTTGAGCCGGTGCCGACGACGTATCCTGGGTCCGTGCCGTACGAACCGCGTCATCACGTCCGCATCGTGACCGCTACCTCGTTGTTCGACGGGCACGACGCCGCGATCAACATCATGCGACGGATCCTGCAGGCGACAGGCGCCGAGATCATCCACCTCGGCCATGACCGTTCGGCCGCCGACATCGCCGTTGCAGCCGTGGAAGAGGACGCTCAAGCGGTGGCAATCACGTCGTATCAGGGCGGCCACATGGAGTTCTTCCGGTATGTGCGCCGCCTCCTCGACGACGCAGGTGCTACCCATGTCAAGATCTTCGGTGGGGGCGGAGGCACGATCCTCCCCGAGGAGTCGGCAGAGCTGCAACGATCCGGGATCGAGCGCATTTACACGCCGGACGACGGCCGGGAACTCGGACTTCAGGGCATGATCGACGACCTTCTCGAGCGTTCGGACTTTCCGGTGGTCGACGGACGGCCCCTCGAACCATCCGAATTGACCACGGCGACCCCTCGACTGCTCGGCCGGATGATCTCGGCCGTTGAGCAGGGATCCGATGATGATCTGGCGGCTGCAGCCACGGTTGCGGCCGCCGCTCACCCGGTTCCGGTGCTCGGTATGACCGGAACCGGTGGGGCAGGCAAGTCCTCGCTGATCGATGAGATCGTGGTCCGATTCCTTGCCGACTTCCCGGATCGACGACTGGCGATCATCTCAGTTGATCCATCGAGGCGACGATCGGGCGGGGCGCTCCTCGGAGACCGTATCCGGATGAACTCGGTCTCGGACCCCAGAGTGTTCATGCGATCGCTGGCAACGCGCCAGGCCAATCTGGCACTCTCCCCTCATGTGGCGTCTGCCGTCGATCTCGTCAAGGCAGCCGGTTTCGACCTCGTGATCCTCGAGACGTCGGGGATCGGCCAGGCCGACACCGAAATCGTCGATCACTCTGATCTCTCGCTCTACGTGATGACCCCCGAGTATGGGGCGGCGAGCCAACTCGAGAAGGTCGACATGCTCGACTTCGCCGACCTCGTTGTCATCAACAAGGCCGACCGTCGCGGAGCCGATGATGCGGTCCGCGACGTCCGCAAGCAGTACCGGCGCAACCACAACCTCTTCGACGTTGCCGACGATGATCTCCCGATCTACGCGACCGTGGCTTCGCACTTCAACGACGCGGGGACGAACCGCCTCTACCGCGCTCTCATGGAGCGCCTCGACGGGCTCGCGGGCGAGAGATTTGTCTCAACGATCGACCTCCCGGTCGATCACGGGGGAGAGCGCCCGGTCATCCCGCGGGATCGGGTGCGGTATCTGTCGGAGATCAGCGAGGCGATCCGAATCTACAACGCGCGAGTCGAAGCCCAGATGAAGCGAGCGGCCGAGGCCCAGGCGTTCCATGTGGTCTCCGCGGCAACCGGGGATGATTCGATCGCGGCCACCGGACGTGATGCGCTCATCGCTCTCGACACCGATTCCGTCGCCGTGCTCGACCAATGGGAGGACCAGGCCGCGACGTACGCCGGCGACACCGCTACCTACGAAGTGCGCAACACCGAGATCGAAGTCGAGACCTCATCGAGAACGCTCTCGGGTACCCGCATCCCGAAAGTCGCCTACCCGCGCCTCTCTGGATGGGCAGATCGCGTGCGGTGGGGTCTTCAGGAAAACGTGCCCGGCCGGTTCCCGTTCACCGCCGGCGTGTTCCCCTTCAAACGTGCAGCGGAGGACCCGACGCGAATGTTCGCGGGGGAGGGCGGTCCCGAGCAGACCAACCGGCGTTTCCACTATGTGTCGCGCGACATGCCGGCGGTACGACTCTCGACTGCGTTCGACTCGGTGACGCTCTACGGTGAGGATCCCGACGAGCGGCCAGACATCTTCGGCAAGATCGGCAACGCCGGTGTGTCCATCGCAACGCTCGACGACCTCAAGAAGCTCTACTCCGGATTCGACCTGCTCGACCGTTCCACGTCGGTCTCGATGACGATCAACGGCCCAGCCCCGATGATGCTGGCGTTCTTCATGAACGCCGCGATCGACCAGCAGTGCGAGCGCTACATCATCGAGCACGGTCTCGAAGACGATGTCGAGCACGCTCTGGTCGAGCGGTTCGACCGGCGGGGCCGCGCTCGACCGCGATACGACGGAGAACTGCCGCCGGGCCACGACGGTCGTGGCCTCATGCTCCTTGGTCTGACCGGCGATCAGGTGCTGCCGGCCGATGTCTACGCCCGGATCAAGGACGATGTGTTGGCCCGCGTGAGGGGGACGATCCAAGCGGACATCCTCAAGGAGGACCAGGCCCAGAACACCTGCATCTTCTCCACGGAGTTCGCGCTCCGGATGCAGGGTGACATCCAGGAGTACTTCATCGACCACTCGGTCGGGAACTTCTACTCCGTCTCGATCTCCGGCTACCACATGGCTGAAGCAGGCGCGAACCCCATCACGCAACTCGCATTCACGCTGGCGAACGGGTTCACCTTCGTGGAGTACTTCCTCTCCCGGGACATGGCGATCGACACGTTCGCCCCGCACCTCTCGTTCTTCTTCTCGAACGGGATCGACGCCGAGTACGCCGTGATCGGCCGCGTCGCCCGTCGCATCTGGGCCAAGGCGATGCGGGATCGCTACGGGGCTGCCGAGCGATCCCAGAAGCTCAAGTACCACATCCAGACATCGGGACGATCACTCCATGCACAGGAGATCGCCTTCAACGACATCCGGACGACGCTCCAGGCGCTCTACGCGGTCTACGACAACTGCAACTCGCTGCACACCAACGCCTACGACGAGGCGATCACCACGCCGACGGAGGAATCCGTTCGCCGGGCGCTCGCGATCCAACTCATCATCAATCGCGAACTCGGCCTTGCCAGGAACGAGAATCCGATGCAGGGCTCGTTCATCATCGAGGAGTTGACCGACCTTGTCGAAGAGGCGGTCCTCGCAGAGTTCGATCGCCTCACCGACCGCGGTGGAGTCCTCGGCGCCATGGAGCGGATGTATCAGCGATCGAAGATCCAGGAGGAGTCGCTGCTCTACGAGCGCCGAAAATCGACGGGCGAACTCCCCATCGTCGGGGTCAACACATTCCTCTCACACGAAGGCTCGCCGTTCGTCGTGCCCGACACTGTGATTCGCTCGACCGACGAGGACAAGCACCGCCAGATCGACGCTGCGCGGGATGTGCGCGATCGCGACCCCGACGTGTCCCAGGCTGCCCTTGACGAACTGCAGCGAACGGCGATTCGCGGCGACAACACGTTTGGAGCGCTCATGGCGGCGGCACAGCACTGCACGATCGGTCAGATCTCGGGAGCGTTGTACGCCGTAGGCGGCAGGTACCGACGAAACATGTGAAGCGAGTCGCCGGTCGACCGAGCCGAGGCGGCTCCTACTCCGTGTGGGTCGGTTGCGGCCAGGTGACGATCAGGGACTCGAGGGCTGCGGCGATGCTGGTGATGCGGTCGAGGTCCACCTGGTCGGGTGTGTCGCCCTCCGAGTGGAACAGGACGGCAAGCATCTCCTGCACGCGCTCGGTAGTGATTGCGAGAGCGGCTCTGCCCTGCATCGCGAAGATCGCATGATCGCTCTGGTACCACTGGGGGCCTTCGCCGATGTCAGCGTGGGGAGCGAAGGTCTCGCGGACGTGTGACGCCATGTGGCCGTCGACGTTGTAGAGCGAGAAGGCGGTGCCACCCTCACGGTATCCGGCTCCGTCGATGTTGGCCATCAACTCGATGGCGTCGAGTCGGCCCGCGTTCGATTCGAGCCATGCCACCTCCCCCGGTGCGGCGTAGTGGTCCTCGCCGTTGACAACGAGGAGCTCCACGCCGATCGGGAGATCGGGATGCCGATCCGGCGACAGCAGATCCGCGACGAGGAGCATGGCCACGACACCTCCGGCATTGTCGACCGCACCCGGCGTACCGGGCTTGGTGTCGATGTGCGCGGCGATGGTGACGCGGCGGTCCTGAGGTCCCCGGAGCGCCACAACGTTTCGGGCCATCGATGGCGATCGCTCCGATCGAATCTCAACGGTCGCAATCAGACCTTCGCTGTTGAGGAGGGCGCCTGCGTCGGCGGGACGAACATTCGCCGTCGGGACCATGAAGTCGCCGTCCTCGATGAGTGGGAACGGGTCCAGGGCTCCGCAGAGTTCCGGATACCGGCCGGTGACGGCGATGACGGCCGCGGGCCGGGACTGTTCGAGTGAATCGATGATCGCCGCGTGCTCGTCCGATCCGTAGAAGGGGTAGGCCTTCGGCGTGAGGGGTTCCGCTGCCAGATCGCCCGCCAGCACGGCGATCGAGTCAGTGAGATCGGTCTCGACGAGGTCACCGACGGTTCTGAGGACACGAAGCGGACCGCGGGCCACGGTTCCGAGCCCGTAGGGGCTTGGCGTCAGAACGACCGTGGAACCGCCAACCGTGAGCGCCCCGCCGCTGGTCTCCCAATCGAGACACTCAAATGCATGGGTGTGGACGTCCCACGACGCCCGCTCGAGTGCGGCAATGACGTATTCGGTCGCCTCGTGGTTTCCTGTGCCCCCCGGTCGGCGGTCGGGGAGAAACGCACAGAGGGCGTCAAGATGGGTGCGCGTCTTCATGCGCTCGGTCGAATCCTTGCCTTGTCTATCGTCCGCTCGGAGAGCCACATGCGCGCGGCGACGGATGATACCGAGATTGTCTGGCTCCCCAATGCTCGTGGAATCGCCGTCTACCGCGAGAACCAGATCGGTAGGATTCCGACATGGACGCGGAGTCGGTCCAGCGGGAGATTGCGGAGTTCCACCGGGGCAAGAAGTGGATCATGGTGCCGGATGCGGCCGCAGGGGCGACTGCGCTGGTCGACCAATTGCGCGAATGGGAACCCGCGGGCATCATGGTCGTGGCAGCGGTCGAAGGTGTCGGAGACCTGCCGAAAGCCGACCGCATTCGCTACACCCGGGCCACCGGAGACACCGTGATGCTCGGAATGCGGGCCAACCATGCCGCGATCGAGAACCCGGATCGCGACCTGCTCGCGGCGGTTGCGGATTTCGACCCAGACCACGAGGCATTGGTCCTTGGCCCCGGGTTCAGTCGCGCATCGACGCTCGTCGGACGCCCCGTGTACGGCGCCCGGGCCAAGGAGTGGTGGGCGCTCGAGGACAAGACGATCGTGGACCAACTCTGGGACGATGCCGGCGTTCGCCGCGCCCCATCGGCCGTCGTGCCGGTTGCTGAGGCGCCGGCGGCCGCCGCCGACCTCTCTTCGGACCTCGGGACCGTTTGGGTGGCCGACAACAGCGAGGGGTGGCACGGGGGCGGGGAGTATGCGCGATGGGTTCGCTCCGCCGATGACATCGCTCCTGCCCTCGCCTGGTTCGCCGAGCATGCGGTCGAGGTGCGGGTGATGCCGTTCCTCGACGGCATCCCGTGTTCCATCCACGGCTTCGTGACCCGCGACGGCGTCGCCGTGTTTCGTCCGATCGAGATGGTGATCCTCCGCGACGCTGTCCGGCCCGAGTTCGTCTATGCGCAGGCCGCCAACTACTGGGAACCGCCCGCGGCCGTGCGGCAGGCGATGCGAGCCGCGGCCCGAAGCGTTGGGCGCCTGCTGAGCGATCGCTACGGCTACCTGGGCGGGTTCGGGATCGACGGTGTATGCACCGTCGACGGGTTCCTTCCGACCGAACTGAATCCTCGCCTCAGCATTGGCCATGGTCTGCACTCGCGTGCCGCCGACATGCCGCTCGGTGCGATGGAGCGGATGCAGACTGAAGGGGACCTCGAGATCGATGCCGCCGCTCTCGAGGAGACACTCTTGACTGCCGCGACCAACTCGCGCCGCGGCGGACTGCTCCTGCCCCTGACCGGGGAGCACGCCCCCAACAAGGCCGGTGTGCGGTTCGTCGACGGACGGGCCGTGGCCGTCGATCCGGAGGACGAGTGCGACGCGACGATGGAGATCGGTGGCGCCGTGATGGGGTCGATCATCATCGTACGCCTCGACCCCGCCCGAACCCCGACCGGCCCCTCGATCGCTCCTCGCGCCGTGGCCATCTTCGCCCTCGCCCGCGACCTCTGGAACCTCGACATCCCCGAGATGGCAACGGCCCCGGACGTGTGCGCAGGGGCATAGCTCTCTGGCGACTGGCGACTCAGCTACGGAAGATCCAGCGGGACCTCGATCGCGAAGATTGGTTCGCCTTCTTCTCCAACGGTTCCGACGCGGAGGTCGACGGCGCCGGAGGGCCCGTCGCTGAGAGCGATGCTGAACGCGTGCCAGACGTGGGCCGACGAACGTGTCGAGATCGAACGGTCGACGCCGACGCCGGCGGCGTCGGCAAGTTGGATTCGGACTGCGTCGATGCCAGGGGCCGAGTAGCCGGTGACCTGGAGCGGGTAGAGGCCCACACCGGCCTGCGGACCCAGCAGCACGATGCCTCCTCCCGACGTCGGTGGTGCGATCGACTGGTCGTCGCCGGTTGCCCGCAGGTCGATGACGAGTCGGGCGGGCGAGGTCGTGGTGAATGCGCGAGCGGCGGCCCGTTCGTTGAGGTGCAGGTCGACGATCAGGCCATCTTCGGCATCCTCGACCACGAACCACTTGTCCACGAGGGTGCCGTTCAGGGTGGTGTCGGCAACAGCTGAGTTGGCGACCGATTCCGAGAGATTGACACGGACGATGCCAGGGTCTGAGAGCATCGAGACGCCGACCGGGCCGATCCGGGTAGCCGGTGCGCCGGCGTCCGACAAGAACTCGATCTCGATCCGCTCGCATCCCTCGAGGGGGTACCAGCGAACGCCGGCGACCACCTTGGCATCCTGTCCCTGGCTGTCGAGCGCTGCGATGGTCCCTTCCTCGACGAAGGGCAAGTCGCCGGCGAGACAGGCCGGGGTATCACCCGCGGTAGTGGTCGTCGTCGTCGCCGGTTCGACGGTTGTGGTTGTCGTCCCCGAATCGGGCGTCGTGCACCCGGAGACCGCGAGTGTGAGAACGGCGAGCACGAGGGGGATGCGCATGGGGCGAGGTTACCGAAGGTACGCATTGTCGTTGGTTTGACAGTCGGTCGAGAAGTACCGACAATACGAGTGATGTCGACCATTCGACCGACGAACGGCGATGAACGCCCGACGATCGAACCGAACATGCGCACATTCTTCATCGTGTGGTCCGGCCAACTCGTATCGATCATCGGCACCAACCTCACGGCATTCGGCCTCTCGATCTACGTCTTCCAGCAGACCGGATCGGTAACGCAACTCGCTGCGGTGATGCTCGCGTCCCAACTCCCGCAGATCCTCATCACGCCGTTCGCCGGTGCCTACGTGGACCGATGGGACCGGCGGAAGGCGATGATCCTCGCCGACGCGGGCGCCGGCCTCGGAACGATCGTGCTGATCGTGTTGTACGCGACCGGATTGCTTGCCGTTTGGAACATCGCGATCGCCGTGGCGATCTCCGGCTTGTTCCAGGCTTTCCAGTGGCCCGCGATATCGGCGGCGATGGCGGTCGTGGTGCCGAAGGACCAATTCGGAAGAGCGTCCGGCCTCATCCAACTCGCTGAAGCGGTGGGAACGCTGGGCGGCCCGATCCTCGCCGGGTTCGTGCTGTCGTACTCAGGCGTGGGAACCGTGTTCGCCATCGACGTCTTCACCTTCCTCGCGGCCATCGGAGCGCTCCTCGTCGTGCGGTTCCCGAAGCCTGTGGCAACTGAGGCGGGAGCAGAGGGTGCAGGAACCATTTGGCACGAGACGAAATACGGATTCCGATACCTCTGGGGGCGTCACAGCCTCTTCGCTCTCCTGATGTACTTCGCTGTCATCAATCTCGCCTTCGGGTTCGTGGGTCCTCTCTTCATCCCGCTCGGCCTGTCGCTGACTTCCGCTGCCGGGTTCGGGACCGCGTACACAACAGCATCGATCGGCATGCTGATCGGTTCCGTTGCCGCGAGTGTCTGGGGCGGCCCGAAGCGCCGCGTGCTCGGCCTGGTTCTCGGCGGCGCCTTCCTCGGGCTCACGTTCGGGTCGATCGGACTCCGCGCGTCGATCGTGTGGGTCACCGTGGTGATGTTCTT
>Ga0316197_10003117_pt1 | contig 11779 bp, 8 predicted proteins | sample OudBiesiAoxic_MG_FD_204939 | JGI IMG/M metagenome (GOLD analysis project Ga0316197, IMG submission 204939) | Coastal sediment microbial communities from Oude Bieten Haven, Netherlands - site A oxic | ecosystem: Environmental > Aquatic > Marine > Coastal > Sediment | place: Netherlands...
CAATCAAGCTGGCGGCCATCCTGCTGTTCCTGCTGATCACCAGCCCGACCTCGTCCTACGCGCTCGCCAGCGCGGCAATGCTGGCCGGCATCAAGCCGGATGCCGGCAGTGCGGCCGACCTGGAAGATTCACCATGAAGGTTCTCTTCGGGGTGTTCCTGCTGACCTTGCTGGTGATCACGGCCGTGGCAATCGTGCGAACGAAAAACCTGTTTGTCGCGGTGATGCTGCTGGGTATCTTCAGCTTGCTGATCGCTGCCAATTTTTTCATCCTGGATGCAGCTGACGTGGCGCTGACCGAGGCCGCAGTCGGCGCCGGGATATCGACTGTTCTGTTTCTCGGCGCGCTGGCGCTGACATCGGAGCACGAGCGAACAGCAACGCCGCATCGCCTGCTTTCGTTTGCGGTGGTCACTGTTGCCTCGCTCGTGGTCCTCTACGCGACGTTCGACAAGCCGACCTTCGGCGACCCGAACGCACCGGTGCACCAGCACGTGGCGCCCTGGTACCTGGAAAAAACACCGGAGTACATCGACATTCCCAACGTGGTGACCGCGGTGCTGGGAAGCTTCCGGGGTTACGATACGCTCGGTGAAGTTTTCGTGGTATTCACGGCCGGTATTGGCGTGCTTTTCCTGCTTTCGGCCCGTCGAGGCCCGTCGGGCCGGCGCCAGACGGCTGAGCCTCCGGGCGCCGCCGTCGGCCTGCGACATGATGTGATCCCGCGCGTAGTAGGCCGTTTACTGGTGCCCTTCATCCTGCTGTTCGGTCTGTATGTGCAGTTTCACGGCGAGTACGGACCGGGAGGGGGTTTCCAGGCCGGGGCTCTGATCGCAGCGGCGTTCATTCTCTATGCGCTGATCGAAGGTGAGGAACAAACACTGAGGGCGCTGCCCCAATCCGCACTTAACGCGCTGATGGTGGGAGGCGCACTGCTGTACGGCGTGGTTGGCCTGGCCGGTGTCTTTCTGGGTTCGAATTTTCTCGACTATTCGGTACTCGCGTCCAACCCTGTCAGCGGACAGCAAATGGGCATCATCCTGATCGAGGCCGGTGTGGGCATGACGGTTACCGGTGTACTGCTCAGTATTTTTCACGCCTTCGCGGCGAGGGATCGCGCCTGATGGAGTTCCTCGGTATTTACTATTACTGGGTCTTTGTCGTGGTGCTGATGATCGGTTTCTATGCCGTTGTAGCCAAGGTCAACCTGATCAAGAAGCTGATTGGGCTGTCGATTTTCCAGTCGGCCGTATTTCTGCTGTATATCACTATGAGTAAAGTCAGCGGCGGCACGGCACCGATTTTCAACGATGAAATCACCGGTTTGTTGTACTCTAACCCGCTGCCACAGGTCCTGATCCTGACCGCCATCGTGGTTGGAATTTCCACCACCGCCCTGGGGCTGGGCATCGTGGTCCGTATCAAGGAAGAGTACGGCACCACCGAGGAGAATGAAATCCAGGAGATCGACCGCCGGTGACCGCACCCGAACTTCATTTGCCGGTGCTGCAGGTTGTGGTGCCGATGCTGATCGCGCCACTGATAGTATTGCTTCGCCCGCAGGGGCTCGCCTGGGCGGCAACCACCGCCGCCAGCCTGTTATCGTTCGCCATAGCGATCCAGCTAACCACGGGCGTGCTGGGCGGTCATACCTACCAATACGCGCTGGGCGGCTGGGAAGCGCCATTCGGAATTGCGCTGGAAGTGAACTCGCTGAGCGCGCTGCTTTTACTGGTGCTGACCGGTGCGTCGACGGCGGCTCTGCTGGCCGGAAAAGCCAGCCTGGATCGCCAGATCGAAGCGCACCGCCAACCCCTGTTCTTCTCCGCCTGGTTACTCGCGCTGGCGGGGCTTGCGGGTATTCTGGTCGCGGCCGATGCCTTCAATATTTTCGTTTTCATGGAAATTTCATCGCTGGCCAGTTACGTGCTCGTGGCCGGCGGCCCTGACCGGCGCGCATTGCCTGCGGTGTTCAAGTACCTGATCATGGGCACCATCGGCGCCACGTTCTACCTGATCGGTGTGGGCCTGATTTACATGATGACAGGCACGCTCAGCCTGGCCGACATGGAAATTCGTATTCATGAAGTCGCCGAGCAACGACCCATCCTGGTCGCGGCGGGTTTCATCACGGTGGGGCTGGCATTGAAAGCGGCCGTGTTTCCGCTCCATGTGTGGCTGCCCAACGCCTACACCTACGCACCCCATGCGGTCACCGTGTTCCTGGCGGCTTGTGCAACCAAGGTTTCGCTGTTCGTATTGTTGAAGTTCGATTTCGTTGTGTTTCAGCATAATCTGTTGGGGCATGATGTCCAGTTCGCCGCTTTCCTGATGCCGCTGGCAGTGCTGGCCATCCTGGTTGGATCTGCAGTGGCCATGTTTGAATCCAATGTGAAGCGTCTATTTGCGTACTCATCGGTAGCCCAGATCGGATACATCCTGCTTGGCGCCAGCATGGTCAGTTATCTTGGCCTGTCGGGCGGCCTGCTGCATATATTCAACCACGCGCTATCCAAGGGAACCCTGTTTCTCGCAGTCATGTGCCTGAGCATGCAGTATGCCAACCTGCAACTGGAACATCTCGCGGGCGCGGCGCGGCGCATGCCGTGGACGATGGCTGCTTTAGTCGTGGGCGGACTGAGCCTGATCGGTGTGCCGGGCACCGCTGGATTTGTCAGCAAGTGGTACCTGTTGACCGCTGCGCTTGAGCAGGGCGCGTTGGGGATGTTTCTGATTGCTGTCATCGTGCTGGGGTCGCTGATGGCGGTGGTCTATATCTGGCGTATCATCGAAGCTGCCTGGTTCACCGCACCAGCGGAGGCGCCACCGGGCGCGCAACAGATGCGGACTGAAGCGCCGACACTGATGCTCGTAGTGACCTGGCTCGCGGCACTATCGAACATCTGGTTCGGCCTGGTCACACATGTGCCCCGGGAACTCGCGACCACCGCCGCAGCCAACTTGCTGAGGCACCTGCCATGAGCCCGGAAACCGCCATCCTGGCAGCCCTGGCGGTGCCACTTGCGGGTGCCCTGCTGATTGGTCTGACGGGACGGGTCAACGCCAACCTGCGCGAAACCTGCACCCTGCTCACCGCAGCGACGCTGATCTATTGCGTCTGGCAGCTGCTGCCGCTGATTTTCGCGGGAGAACGACCCGGCGTGCAATTGCTGGATGTGTTGCCGGGCATCAGCATTGCATTTGAAGTCGAGCCACTGGGTATGCTTTTCGCCGCCATGGCTTCCGGTCTGTGGCTGATCAACTCGATTTATTCAATCGGCTACATGCGCGGCAACCGGGAGAAGAATCAGACTCGCTTCTACGTGATGTTCGCCGTCTCCCTGGCGGCTGTCATGGGCATTGCCTTTGCGGGCAACCTCTTCACGCTGTTCCTGTTTTACGAAATGCTCACGCTTTCGACCTATCCATTGGTTTCCCACAAGGGCGACGCGGCGACCGTACGATCGGCACGCACCTACCTCGGCATCCTGATATCAGCCTCGATTGGCCTTCTCTTGCCTGCAATCATCTGGACTTACTCAGTGGCCGGCACTGGTGATTTCACCGTTGGCGGCATCCTGCGGGGCCATATCGAAGGCCCACAGATCGGGCTGCTCCTGGGGTTGTTTGTGTTCGGTGCAGCCAAGGCCGCCGTGATGCCTGTGCACCGCTGGCTGCCGGCCGCAATGGTCGCACCGACGCCGGTCAGCGCCCTGCTGCATGCAGTGGCGGTGGTGAAGGCGGGTGTGTTCACCATCGTCAAGATTATTGTGTACGTCTTCGGCGTCGATTTCCTGTTCGCAGCGCCCAGCAGCGACTGGCTATTCTTTGCCGCCGCCTTCACCATCATTGCGGCGAGCCTGGTGGCGCTGAAGCAACAGAACCTGAAGCGCTTACTGGCTTACTCGACCATAGCGCAACTGTCGTATGTCGTCATGGCTTCAGCCATTCTGAAGCCACTGGCTGAGGTCGGCGCAGCCATGCATATGCTGGCGCACTCCTTTGGCAAGATCACCTTGTTCTTTGCGGCCGGTGCCATCTACACGGCTTCAAAGAAAACCGAACTGGGCCAGTTGCGCGGCATTGGCCGCCGCATGCCCATCACCATGATTGCATTCACCATTGGAGCCCTCAGCATGATCGGCGTGCCGCCGACGGCCGGCTTTGTATCCAAGTGGTACATCCTGGCCGGTGCGTTTCAGGCTGACAATTATCTTGCGCTGGCAACCATCATCATCAGCACAGCGCTGAACGCAGCGTACTTTCTACCGATCATATACCTGGCATGGTTTGAAAAGGACAACACCCCGCCGGGACAGGAGCATGGCGAAGCGCCGTTCGCGGTGCTGCTTGCGCTGGCCATTACCGCGGCGCTGACAATCGGGCTGTTTGTTTACAGTGCCCCGGTCTATGAACTCGAATCGCAACTGGTCAGGGGGCAGCCATGAACGACAAACAGGGTAACAACGGAAAATCACCGCAAGACGATGCCCGGCTGGCGCGACCGTCCACGATACGTTTGCTGTGGTGGGTTTTTGCCGCAATCCTGGTGCTCTCGGTATCCGCCCAACTGTTGTTCAAGGTTAAAGGCTATTTCGGCATTGATGGCTGGATGGGTTTTGGCGCAGTCTTCGGCTTTCTTTGCTGCGTTGCGATGGTGCTGTTCGCCAAGGTTCTGGGTTGGGTGCTGAAGCGCAACGACGACTACTACCGGGAGCAGACTGATGACTGACTGGCTGCATCCGGCCTTGATGATGCTGCTGGGCGCCCTGCTGATCGGCCCCGCCAGGGGTGTCGTGCGCAGCGCGCTGGTGCTGCTGGTGCCGTTACTCACCTTGCTGGTGATCTGGCAGGTGCCGGACGGTGTCCAGCTGAGCCTCAGCTTCCTGCAGTACCCAATCGAATTGATAGAAGGTAGCCCCGTGCGGCGGCTATTCGCCACGATTTTCGCCCTGATGGCCTTTGCAGGCGGGCTTTTTGCATACCGCCAGGCCCGCTGGTTCGAACTGGCTGCGGCTTACGCCTACGCGGCGGGCGCCATCGGCGTCTGCTTTGCCGGCGACCTGATCACCCTGTTTCTCTTTTGGGAGTTGATGGCGCTGTTCTCGACCGTTGTGGTTTGGTGCGGCGGCACGCCGGGCGCACGCGCCGCAGGCATCCGGTACGCCATCATGCATTTGCTGGGTGGTGTGATCCTTAAGGTGGGCATCGAAGGTGTGATGGTTCACACCGGCTCGATCGAAGTCAGGCCGATGCTGGCCGACAGTTTCGATCACTGGATGATCCTGATCGGCATCCTGATCAACGCGGCGGCGCCCCCGGTTTCCGCGTGGCTGTCCGATTCCTATCCGGAATCCAGCCCGACCGGATCCGTGTTCCTGTCCGCCTTTACCACCAAGACTGCTGTACTCGCGCTGATCCTGTTGTTCCCGGGTGAACCTGTACTGATTGGCATTGGCCTGTTCATGATCATGTACGGGATCATCTACGCCCTGCTGGAAAATAATATCCGCCGCATCCTCGCGTTCTCGATCGTCAACCAGGTTGGTTTCATGGTCTGCGCCATCGGCATCGGCACGCAGATGGCCATCAACGGCGCGGCCGCGCACGCCTTCGCCCACATTATTTACAAGGCCCTGCTGTTTATGAGCGCCGGCGTGGTGATCTACCGAACAGGCAAGAACAAGTGCAGCGAGGTGGGCGGCCTTTTCCGCACCATGCCACTGACGGCGGTGTGCGGTATCATCGGCGCGCTGGCCATATCCGGCTTTCCGCTGACGTCGGGCTTCACCACCAAGACCATGATCTCTCAGGCTGCCGCCAATGAAGGCCTGGTTTGGGTATACATGTTACTGGCAGCGGCCTCGGCCGGCGTCTTCCTACATGCCGGTATCAAGTTCCCGTGGTTTGTGTTTTTTCAGAAGGACTCGGGGTTACGGCCTAAAGACGCGCCCTGGAACATGGCCATCGCCATGGTGCTGTTCGCGGGATTATGCATCCTGTTGGGTGTTGCACCACAGCTGCTGTACGCCTACCTGCCCTACCCGGTGGAATACCAGCCCTATACGCCGGGCAAGGTCGTTTTCTACCTGCAGCTTTTGCTGTTCAGCGGTCTTGCGTTTTTCCTGTTGCTGCCCCTGATGAAAAGAACCGAGACCATCAGTCTCGACGCCGACTGGTTGTGGCGGGTCGGTTTACTCCGCCTGGTCCGGGGATTGGGGGTCGTCCTTGAAATGATCAGGGGTGCGGTGCTTGGTGGCCTGGAGAAGATGGGTCGGCACCTTGGCATCCGGGCCCGCCACTATTTTGGCGCTGAAGAAACCGAGGACGGCAAGACTTACGGCGTTTTTGCCCGCGCCTGGCCGATCGGCACGACCGCACTGTGGATCGCGGTGCTGTTGTCGGCTTATGCCTTTTTCTACTATCTGTAGCGACTGATTCCATGAAACCAACCGTAACCGCATCGTTTGCGATTGTCTTGAGCTTTTTGATTTCTACGACCTCTGCGGATGCTAAACCGCTAAATTTTGTGCACATCATCATCGACGATTTACGCACCGAAGGTCTCAAATCCTATGGTGATGAAACCATGGTTACCCCAAGTATCGATCGGCTTGCGAGTGAAGGTGTCGTGTTCGATCGTGCCTATGCTAACTTCCCTTCCTGTGGTGCGTCCCGGGCCAGCCTGCTCACGGGGCTGCGACCGTCACAGCAGCGCTTCACACGCTATGACGCGCGGATAGATACGGATGCCCCGGGAGTTATCACCCTTCCCGGTTATCTCAAGCAAAATGGTTACCAGACTGTTTCCCTGGGTAAAGTGATCCATGCAAGAGGAGACACCCAGGATGCCTGGAGTGTCGAGCCGTGGGATGCCAAATACGCTCCGGGTAATCAAACCAGCTATTTCGATTATTCGAAGTCTGAAAATATTGACGCATTCCTGAACTCCTGCAAGGAGCGTGGCATCTGCTCGCCGTCCGGAGATGGGAAAGGCCCTGTCTACGAGTCGGCCGATGTACCCGATGAAACTTACATCGATGGAAAAACCGCCGTTGCCGCCATCGCCGCATTAGAAGAATTGAAAGAAGCTGATGTCCCCTTTTATCTCGCCATAGGTTTTGTGAAGCCGCACCTGCCCTTCACCGCGCCACAGAAATACTGGGATCTCTATGATCGGGACAAGATCAGTATGTCGCCTGCTGCAACCCAACCTGAAAACGCCCCCAACCAGGCATGGCATCCGTCCGGGGAGTTGCGGGACTGGTATGACGGTATTCCGGACATACCTCCTAGATGGCTTGATAACGTCCCGGCAGAAACAGCGCGTATTCTCAGGCAGGGTTACTTTGCCGCCACATCCTATTCGGACGCCCAGGCGGGCAAAGTGCTGGACGCACTTGAACGTTTAAACCTGGCGGATAACACGGTAGTGATTTTGTCCGGTGACCATGGTTACAGCCTGGGTGATCACACGTTGTGGAACAAACATTCTCTTTTTACTTTGGCTACCCAGTCGCCACTGATTATTCGTAAGCCCGGTGGTTTGGCGGGGAAGAATGTCAGCGGCGTTGTTGAATATGTCGACATTTACCCAACGGTCGTTGAGTTGGCCGGCTTGCCCATGCCGCCACACCTGCAGGGTGAATCGTTAGTGCCCAGCCTGAATAACGTCAATGCCCAGACAAAGCCCGCTATTTTTACCCGCTACCAGGCCGGTGAAAATATACATACTGACCGTTACTCATACTCTGCCTGGTTTGAAGATGACGAGATCACTGGGCATATGCTCTACGATCACGAAACCGATCCCTTAGAGACCGTCAATGTGGCCGATCATCCAGAATACAAAAGCGTTGTGAATGACCTGCAGGAAACGCTGGAAGCCCATATTGCAGAACGTGAAGCGCAAGCGCAAAACGACACAGCATCCGCTGAAGACCGGCCCAACATCCTGCTCATTATGGCCGAGGACATGAGCGACCGCGTGGGCGCCTTTGGCGATCCGGTTGCCGTGACACCCAATATTGATCGCCTGGCCAGTAAAGGTGTTCTCTATCCCAATACCTTTACCACCGCTGGCGTTTGCTCGCCCAGTCGCGCGGCTCACATATTAAGCAGGCACCAGATATCTGTTGGTGCACAACATATGCGCACCAGTTTTTTTGAAGAATCACCCTACCGGACCGTGCCGCCCAATCATATAAAAGCCTATCCTGAACTCTTGCGCAGAGAAGGCTACTACACCTTTACCAGTTGGAAACTGGACTACCAGTTCAGCAGTGTCATCGCGGGTTCAGGTCCTTTTAGCCTTTGGGATTACGAGGGCGAAAGCCCAACCTGGGATGGCCGTGAAGAAGGCCAGCCTTTTTTCGGCTTTATTTCGCTGATGGAGAGCCATGAGGGGCAGATGTTCCCCGATGCCGTGCTAAAAAATAATGCTTCGGGAACACGCTCACAGCCGGTGTCACCAGATCAGGTTGTTGTCCCGCCCTATTATCCTGACACCCCGGTGATCAGGGCCGATATCGCTCAGCATTACAATAACATTCAATACATGGATCAATTGCTCGGCGATTTGCTGGAAAAACTGGAGGCCGACGGCTTGGCAGATAGCACGATAATCATCTGGACGGCAGATCATGGTGACGGCCTGCCCCGGGCTAAGCGTGAAGTCTATGACAGCGGTATCAAAGTTCCCTTGATTGTGTACTGGCCGGAACGTTTCCGGCCTGAGCACTTAGCTGAATCGCAGGTCGATGATCGCCTGGTCAGCTTTATCGACATTGCTCCGAGCATATTACAAATCGCGGGCATTGAAATTCCGGACTACATGCAGGGTACTGCACAGTTAACCCTGCAGCCGGCTCCGGAGCAGGAATATATTTACGCGTCCAAGGATCGACTCGATGAATTCACTTTCCGTGAACGCGCTGTCCGTAACCAACAATACAAGTACATATTGAACCTGATGCCCGGCCAACCGGGTGCGCAACATATTGCATACCGTGATCAACTGCCAATGATGATGGAGCTGTGGCAGCATTACGAGGCTGGACGGCTAAACGCCGCGCAGCGCTTCTGGTTTGAACCCAGGCCGGAACAGGAGTTGTATGACATCGTTGCAGACCCCTATGAAATCAACAATCTGGCAGAAAAACCGGAATATTCAGAAACGCTCGAACAGATGCACGAAGCTCTCGAGACCTGGCGTTCGACCATGCCCGATTACAGCGACAGACCTGAGCTGGAGATGGCCAGGGAATTCTGGCCTGATGGTGTGCAACCGGTCACTTCTTCACCAAAAGTGGAAATCAGCAGTGAAGGTCAAATAACGATATTGCCCGTCAATCCTGATGATTCAATCGGCTATCGAATTGATAAAGGCCGGTGGAAAATCTACTCCGGTCCCTTTACGTCCCCAGCGGGTTCACAGATTCAGACCAAAGCCGTACGATATGGCTGGGCTGAAAGCCCCGTTGTCAGTGCTGACCTGTGATCGGCATTCATAAACCTTTTTTCGATCAGAAATTGATGGCCCGCTAGACCTTCGCAGGAACACAGTAATCTTTCAGAAAATCCTGATGTGCCGGCATCCGGGTGACGGCGCCTGCAATATTGTTTTTGAGCGAATCGAGGGCCTGCCGCAGGCGCTGGTCACCAAGTAAAGCGCCCATGTGGTGGTGATTTTTCGGCATTACGCCCTGCCCGACCATCACGAACAGCCACGAGGCCACGCGGAAAAGCTCTTCGCTCCTGGGGTAGATGCTGCCGCTATCCCGAAACAGTGAGATACGTTCGGCCAGCGTATCGGGGATCTCCATGTCGCGACAGGTCCGCCAGAATGGCGTGTCGTCGCGCTCGGTCAGTTTGTAATGCAGGATGATAAAATCGCGAACGTGTTCAAAGTCTTCGCGCGTTTGTAAGTTGTAACGTGCTGCGAGCGCTTCGAAGTTGCCTCCGAATGGGAAAAGCTGGATCAGACGCATGGCGCCGATCTGGATCAGGTGAATGCTGGTGCTTTCAAGCGGTTCCAGAAAGCCGCTGGAAAGACCAATTGAAACCACGTTTTTGTCCCAGGTTTTACGCCGGCGCCCCGTTACGTAGTTAATGAGGCGCGGGTCAGTCAGTGTTTGTCCCTCAAGATCACTCAACAGTTCTTCGTGCGCTTCCGATTCCGACTGGTGTGCGCTGCAAAAGACCAGGCCGTTGCCGACGCGGTGTTGTAGCGGAATGCGCCACTGCCAACCGGCGCTGCGTGCAATGGCACGTGTATAGGGCGGGGTATTCCCGGTCGATTCAGTTTGAACCGCGAGCGCGCTGTCGGTTTGCAACCAGTGGCGCCAATCCTCGTAACCAGCTTTCAGCGTCTGTTCGATCAGAAGCCCGCGAAAGCCGGTGCAGTCGACAAAAAGATCGCCGGCTACACGTGTGCCGTTTTCCAGCACCAGCGCTGTGACAAATCCACTCTCGCCGTCCTGCTCGACGCGCTCGATCCTGCCTTCGATGCGCTTGATACCCTTGGGTTCAAATTTCCGGCGCAGAAACTTGGCATAGAGCCCCGCATCCAGGTGGTAGGCATAGTTGATCTGGCCCGACTCTGATACCGCGAATTTCTCCGCTGCGGCCGCCTGGTGCTCAAAACAGTAATCGCCCAGATCCCCGGCAAAACCCCTGGCTTTGCCCATCAGCCACATGTGGTGAAAATCAGCCATCCAGGCCGATTTGCCTACATCACCAAAAGGATGGATGTAACGATCACCGAGTTTGTCCCAGTTCTCAAACGAGATACCGAGCTTGAAGGTCGCTTCTGTCGCACGCATGAATTCGCGTTCGTCGACGCCGAGCAGTGCATGAAAGGACCGGAAAGTGGGGATGGTCGCTTCCCCAACGCCCACCGTGCCAATGTCATCCGATTCTATCAATGTGATGTCAAGCAAGGCGCCCAGTTGCTGCGCCAGTGCCGATGCCACCGTCCAGCCGGCGGTACCGCCTCCGGCGATGACGACGCGTTTTACGGTCTGTTCCTGCATACCGGTCTCCATTAACGATTGAGGCGCTGCAATAGATAGGCACGCAGGCGCCGGGCTTTGAGTTCATCCATGGTCCCGAGATTGCCGCGCGCAGCCTCGGGCAAGTGCTCAGCAGCGCGTTCGGCCGGCCCGAAGACGTAGTAGTCGAACACGTTACGCCACGCGCGTTTTTCCTGCTCGGGTCGATCGCGCAGGCTCAACAGCGCATGCAACAATGTATTTTGTGGTGTGTCCAGATAATCCGGCGAGGTGTTCCACCAGTAGTTGACCATCACATTAAAGTCATCGAGGGCTTCGACTTCGTGCCACCACATCGTCGGGTAAAACAGCACGTCCCCTGGCTCCAGATCTGCGACTTCACCGGCCGCGAGGGCTTCACCAAGCCCCGGAAAACGCTCAAAGTCGGGCGCATTGATATCCGCCATCGTAAGCACCTGCCCACCCGGTGTCGGCTCCAGGGGGCCCGGATAAAGATTGTGAATTTGCTCCGGTGGAAACAGCGTGAAGCGGCGGCGCCCTGCCAGGCAGCAGGCAATGTTATTAGACATGTCATAGTGGGCCAGCGCAGTGGAGCGGTTGCCAATCCATGCGCCCACCAGCGGCGGATTGGTCTCGAACATCGCGTGGTTAAGCACCAGGTCATTTTCGGCCCGAAAACCGGGCAGGAAAGTATCCACATCGGTCGAGCCGATATAGAAAGTCGGCGCTTCATCTTCTTCAATGAGCGCAATGATGATGTCCAGGTAT
>Ga0316197_10003118_pt1 | contig 11777 bp, 8 predicted proteins | sample OudBiesiAoxic_MG_FD_204939 | JGI IMG/M metagenome (GOLD analysis project Ga0316197, IMG submission 204939) | Coastal sediment microbial communities from Oude Bieten Haven, Netherlands - site A oxic | ecosystem: Environmental > Aquatic > Marine > Coastal > Sediment | place: Netherlands...
TTTTGGACCACCTAATAATCTAATGAAATTATTATTAATATTCCATTTCATTAACCTACAACTGTCGAACGCAGGTTTAGGTTGTTCTGTTTAGGGTTGCTTAAACGATCCTAAAAATATATTCATACCTGAAACACTATCTTATTTTTTAAATAGGATTTGTCCAAAACCTTTTGGAGAAATACACATAAAGTGACGGGTCATATTGATGACAACTAGTCAGATCAATTGGGGCGGATTGGTTATTACACGTGCCTATACAGCGGAAAAACAACCGATGACGATCCTGGTTGGTAAGCTGAGAGATCATGCGGCCCTGTCCGGTGTTCTGATTGGATTCTACGAAATGCACCTGTCCCTGCTGACGGTAGAGTCTATACCGTCCTAGTTATCCGCCACAAAGTCAGAGTTCCTGGGTGAGCCAATCAGGGGAGCGTGACCTGCCCCCCAAAACTGATCCAGAATTTAAGTTAGAGTTATGATAAAATCTTGACACAAAAAAAGGAGGCAAAGGAGCACAAGAACCGTTAGCGCACAATCGGCACTCTTCGTTGGGGCTATCATTCTCAGTTCCTAACTTTTTATCCTGGCGTTGGGTGGCTGTGCCTCAACCCTACCCGGAACAGGTCCCGGCACGCCAGACAAGATACAAATGAAGTATTAAAATGGTGAAATAATGGATTGATGCATTTAAACCCAATACTCATATGCTCAAATACTCCATGCGTCTTATTCGATAGAGCAATCTGCAAGGGTCTGATAAGATCGTGCTGATATCAACTAAGGTGAGAAAAAGGAGGGAAAAATAATGAAAACAACACCCATATTAAGCATTGCTCTTTGCGTAGCGTTTTTAGCGGGCCTTGATAAAACGACTACAGCGTCAGCATGCGATGCAAGGAACCGGTAAAAAATGTAGAATTGAAGTAATTGTCTTCGAACTTTTTTATTTTCATGAATAAAATTGAATTATCATTTATTCCCCTAAACATAATAACAACAATTGAAGCTAAAAAATGAGGTTTAATATGTCACAACAAACTTTAAAGCGGATGGTCTGGCTTCTCTGCATATCGATTGCCCTGACGGCATGCAAAGATAAAGTTGAAATTACTGATGAGGTCCGACCGATCAAGACGATGACTGTCAGTGAGCAGGCCACCGGGCAGACACTCAAATTTTCCGGGCTTGCCGCCGCGGTCGATTCCTCTGGCCTCAGTTTTCAGGTTGGCGGGCAGGTGGTGTCTGTGAAAGTTGACATCGGCGATCGGGTAAAAAAAGGACAGCTGCTCGCTTTCCTCGATCCGGAACCCTATCAGTTGGAGGTGGATGCGATCCATGCTGAGCTGGTAAAGGCCAGGGAGCAGGTGAACGAATCAAAGTCGCAGTACGAGCGCCAAAAGCGGATTTATGAGCAGGGTGCGGGGGTAGAAAGTCGTTTGGATGTCGCCGAATATAGCTACAAGGCCGCTGGCAGCGCGGTTGATCTTCAGATGGCCAGACTGGAGTCAGCCAATCGCAATTTACGCAAAACCAAGCTGCTCTCACCTTACAACGGCACCATCGCCTGGCGGTCGGTGCAGCCCAACGAGGAGGTTAAAGTCGGGCAGAAAGTGTTTGAAATCAATGCCACGGGGGATATGGAAGTACAACTGACCGTTCCGGAGACCACCATCGACCGTTTACACATCGATGACGCAGTGACGATTACCTTTCCCACGCTGTCGGGTGAGTCCACACAGGGCCGTATTTCCTACATCGGCTCCGCCGCTGTTCAGGCTAACTCCTTTCCGGTCAAAGTGGCGCTGGCAGACCCGAACAAAAAAGTCAAACCCGGTATGACCGCTGAAGCCATTTTTACCATAAAGGACGAAAACCGGAAGGCCGGTTACACGCTTCCGCTTCAGGCAATCCTGCCTGCCCCGGAAGCGAATCAGGGATATGCCTTTGTGTATGATCCCGAGACGTCGATGGTCAAAAAAACACCGATCCGTTTCAGCGGCACAGAACAAAAAAATGCCATTGTGACCGATGGTCTTAAGGCCGGGGACACCATTGCCGTGGCCGGTGTGAGTTTTTTAGCCGATGGAATGAAGGTCAAACTGATGAAAAAATAGAAGGAACCGAACATGAAAGGGATTACCGGATTTGCGCTGAATAATTCTCGAACCGTCATCATGACCATAATATTGGTGATTGTCGGTGGTCTATATGCATTCATTGGCCTTCCGAAACTGGAAGACCCCTTCATTACGATTCGCGAAGCGGTGGTGACGGCCAAATATCCCGGCATGCCGGTGGCGGAAGTCGAACGCCTGATCACCCGGCCGATCGAAGAAAAAATCCGCAGCATGGGTGAGGTCGACAAGATCAAGAATTCCACATCCAAATACGGCGAGTGCCTGATCCATGTCACCATCAGCGATGAAGTGCCTGCCGAACAGCTCTCGGCGACATGGAAACTGCTGCGAAACAGGATGGACGATGTCAAACCCGAGCTGCCGGAAGGCACCATGGGGCCCATGGTCAACGATACGTTCGGAGATACGTCGGTGGCCACCATCGCCCTTTGGAGCGATGGATTTGACATGGCGGAAATGCATGAAACCGCCCGTCAAATCCGGGAGCGCCTCAATCTGGTGGTAGGAACCCAAAAGATCGATCTCACCGGTGTGCAGGATGAGCGCATTTATCTGGAGGTGTCGAACGCAAGAATGGCGCAGCTGGGCATCGACCCCGTCGATATCGGGAAAAAACTTCAGGAGCAGAACGTCCTTTTACCCGGCGGCAGGATAGCCATAAACGATGTGGAAATTACCGTGGAGACCCAGGGCCAGTTCGTGTCCATTGCGGAGATAGGAGCGGTCCTCATTCCGATTCCAGGGTCCCAGGCCTCGATTCCGCTGCGCGACATCGCAACCATCCGAAAAGCCTACGTGGAGCCGATCCAAAACCCGGCCTACTACAATGGCCATCCGGCTATTGTATTGAGCGTCTTTATCATCAAAGGGGTCGATGCCGTCGAGTTCGGCACACGGTTGAAAAAAACGGTCAAAGATATCGAGCAGTCTCTGCCATGGGGCTACGTGCTTGAATTCGCCACCTACCAGCCGGATCTCATCAAAAAATCCGTCAAGGGCATGGTGATCAACGTGATCGAAAGCATCGGCATTGTCCTGGTGGTGGTCATGCTGCTTTTGGGGCTTCGAACCGGCTTGATCGTCGGCTCGTTTATCCCTCTGGTCATGCTTTTCGGTCTTTTGATGATGCTCGCGCTGGGTATCGATCTGGAACGGATGTCGCTGGCCACCATGATCATTGCCTTGGGCATGTTTGTTGATAACGCCATTGTTGTATCTGATGACATTAAAATGAATATGGAAACGGGCATGCCACGCAAAGATGCCGTTTTAAAGACCGGCAATGCGCTTGCGGTTCCCCTGCTCACCAGCACGCTGACGACTGTTTTCGCCTTTGGACCGATTCTGCTGCAAATCGGCATGGCCGGTGATTACACTGCCTCGCTGGGTTCGGTGATGATTATTCTGCTCATGGGTTCGTGGTTCTTCTCCATGTTTTCATCCACCAGCATGTGCTACTGGTTTTTAAAAGCTCCTCCGGCCGGCGGCGGTGATAAAGCGCCGGGGAGCGATCCCTACCAGGGAAAATTCTATCGGATTTACCGTCGGGTCCTGACGTTTTCCCTTCGATATCGTATACTGGTGCTGGCCGTGACGGGCGGCGCGTTTGCCGCAGCAATATATGCGGCAACCTTTATACCGCAGGCCTTTTTCCCGAACGGAGACAGAAACCAGTATCTGATCTATCTCGACCTTCCCGCCGGCACGCGTATCGAAGAGACCGACAGGACCGTCAGAGAACTTAGCGCCTGGCTCCAGGATAAAAAGGAAAACCCGGAAATCACCGGAACCATAGCCTACGTAGGTAACGGCGGGCCGCGATTTTTCCTGTCACTATCGCCGTTGGACCCGGACCCGTTCGTCGGTTTTTTGATCGTCAACACACAGACCAACAAAGAGGTGCCCGAACTCGTCCAGCGCACGGGCCAATACCTGCAAGATCATTTCCCCAATGTCCGGGGCCGGGTTAAATCCATGTGGCTTGGCGGCAGCGAAGTCGGCTTGTTGGAGATCCGGCTCAGCGGTCCCGATATAGGGGTGCTGCAGGAACAGGCAGACCATTTGATGGCCGCGCTACGGGACATCCCCGGCACCATGCATATCAAACAGGATTGGAACAACCGGGTGTTTATGCTAAAGGCAGATGTCGACCAGACCCGGGCTCTCCGCGCGGGAGTGACGTCCAAGGCTGTGGCCGAAACGCTTGATCTCTTTGTCGACGGTAAAACGGCCACGAATTACCACCAGGGCAATGTTGAAATTCCCATTGTTGCGCGTGGGGTCAGGGAGGAAAGGGATTCCCCCGAAAGCCTGCGCACACTCGGCATCCGTTCGTCATCCGGTGACAGCGTGCCGATCAACCAGGTGGCCGATGTGTATACTGTCGGCGAGCTGAACCGTATCGTGCGCTACAATCAGGAGCGCACAATCAGCGTCAGCGCCAAAAACCAGGTGCTGAAGGCGTCCGAAATCTTTGCCACCTTGAAACCCACGCTGGAAACAATGACATTTCCGAAAAATCACTACTGGCGAGTCGGCGCTGAACTGGAGGACTCCGCCACGGCCCAGAAGAACCTGGCAAAATGGCTGTTGCCGTGTTTTGGCGGTATTGTCTTCCTGCTGGTATGGCAGTTCAACTCCATCCGGCGGGCTGCCATCATTATCATGACCATACCTCTGGTCATTGTCGGGGCCGTGGTCGGCCTGACGGTGATGCAGGCCGATTTTGGTTTCATGGTCATCCTCGGGCTGTTGGCCCTGGCTGGGTCCATTGTGAACAACGGCATCGTGATGATCGATAAAATCGAGGAGAACCTGAGAAACAAGCAGACACCCTATGATGCAATCGTCAATTCGGCTGTCAGCCGATTCAGGCCGATCCTGCTTTCGGTGTCAACCACCATGCTGGGCTTTTTGCCGTTGATCATCAACCATGATCCGCTTTTTTTCGGCATGGCATCCGTCATGTTCTTCGGCCTTGGCATCGGCAGTCTATTTACGCTGAACTATGTGCCGGTACTTTACAGCATCTTTTTTAGGGTTAAACCACCGGAAGACACTGTGCCCGGCTGAACCCAAAAACAAATATACTAAAAGGGCATCGGTACGCACACACTACTTTGGGTCGGATACGTCATAAAAGGGAGAGCGCTATGTATACTGGTAAAGGCTATGCGGTAAACAATCGAAACCGGACTGGATGGGTTGCAAGATGGGTCAAACCATTGAGGCCCTTGAGGCTGGCGTGGGTTTCCATAGTGTTGATCATGAGTGGCTGCACTATGGTCGGACCGGATTTTGTCAAGCCGGAGGCACCATTGCGGGGTGACTGGACTGAGATACAAGCACCTGGCTTACGTACCGGTCAAACCGACTACAGCAACTGGTGGCGCGTGTTTAATGACCCTGTGCTCGACAATTTAGTCGAAAAAGCCTATCAGCAAAACCTTTCTCTGCAGATCGCCGGCATCCGTATTTATGAGGCTCGTGCGCAATTGGGAATTGCGGTCGGCAACCTCTACCCTCAGCAGCAATCGGCTTCCGGAGATCTGACAGCCAGCAAACTCAGCACAAATACTGACACGCCGCTTATCGACAGTCATTTCAATGCACTGAGCCTCGGGTTCGATGCTGCCTGGGAGTTGGATATTTGGGGCAAGTTCCGCCGTTCGGTGCAATCCGGAGTCGCCAACCTGGGGGCCACTGTGGCCAGTTATGACAATGTTCTCGTATCTCTGACGGCTGAAGTCGCGCGCACGTATATCCTGATCCGTACGTTGGAGAAGCGTTTGGTGATCGCCGGAGAAAACGTGAAACAACAAGCGCAATCTTTGCGGATTGCCGACGTCCGATTCAAAGAGGGAGCTGTTTCGGAGCTGGATGTGACCCAGGCCAGGATGTTGTTGGCTGATACCCAAGCCCTGGTTCCCCAGCTGGCATCCGGGCTGCGTCAAGCCCAGAACGCGCTGGCCATTTTGCTGGGTATGCTGCCGGGGGAGCTGAAAGAGATGCTAAGTGGACCGTCTGAGATTCCGGTGGCCGCTGAGACAATCATTGTTGACATACCCAATAACCTTCTCAGGCGTCGACCCGACATCCGGCTGACTGAGTTGCGAATCGCCACCCAAAGTCCTCAGATCGGAATTGTCAAAGCAGACCTTTACCCTCATTTTACGCTATTTGGAACGATTGGATGGCGTTCATCAGACGCAACGTCGGTATCCGGCGAGAATTCTCTGGGTGATATATTCAGCGAAAAAAGTTTGTTCTGGAGTGCCGGACCGGGTTTTAACTGGGATATTCTTAATTACGGGCGCATCCAAAACCGTGTGCGGGTAGAAGATGCACGGCTTCAACAGCTTGTGGTCACATACAAAAATACGGTTTTAAACGCCCAGCGGGAAGTCGAGGATGCGATGGTGGCGTATACGCGGGCCAAGGAAGAGGAACAGTTTCTGAAAGAGAGCGTCGCTGCGGCCCAAAGATCGGTAACGATATCTTCGCTGCAATACAAAGAGGGTCTCGTTGATTATCAAAGAGTATTGGATTCCCAGCGTTTTCTCGCCACCCAGGCAGATCGTTTGAGTGAACTCAGGGGCCAGGTGGGCAGCAGTCTGGTGGCTACCTACAAGGCACTGGGAGGCGGTTGGCAAATCAGGAAAGGTGAAGAAATCCTTTCGGCAGAGAACAGAGATGCAATGATTGAGCGCACCAGTTGGGGCGGGTTGTTTGATCCGGAAGGGCTCGAATTACCTGTTGAAGATAAGGATCGCAGCAATTGGCGAAGGCCGGACTGGTAACGCATAACGTAATACCCCAATCGAGTCAAAAATTTTAAAGAAATTTATGTGAAAGACCAATAGCTATCGCTTTACAGCGATCGGAATAATATTTTATAAATCTTCCATTTTGTCAATTGTAACTCTATGATTAAAACCCATCTAAACGTTAACTGTTGCTACATTACAAAGAAACTACTTATTATTTTAACTCGTTTAGCGTAATATGAAAATCACAAATGATCTGAAAATAAATTTCGGCTATTATTCGAATGGAATGATCTCATACCCATGGCAGAAGTTGCTGCCATGCTGGGATTAGCCAACCAATTTCGCCACACGAAAACTGTTTGAGAGACTATAATGTATGTTTTGGCCCTTTCTTAACCAGACACTAATAGTTTGAATCATCATAATTATTTTTTTCTAATACGGAGATAAGTTCATGTCATCCAACAAGTTTTCGCAGTCGCTGACTCAATACTATCACACTGAGCGGTTTCTAATCTTACTGATTTTCCTGCTGTTGCTACTGGTGTTGTCCCCATTTTTGAAAGATCTTAGATGGTTTGAGCTAATCAGAAGCATTCTGACAAGTTGGATTTTTATAGAAATTTATCATACTATCTCCTGGGGAAAAAAGCAGTTGACGACGGGACTGATTCTCGTTGTTTTGGCTATCGCCGCTGTATGGGTTAATAATTTTCTTGGGACGGTTGACAAGATTATAGCCCTGACCAGCACAATCATTGTGATTTATCTCTTTTTTTCAATCGTTGTGCTGGCAAGGTTCATTTACAGTGCAGAACGTGTCGGTCGAGAGGTTATTTATGTGGCCGTCATTATATATTTGTTAATATCCATAGTGTGGTGTTACTTTTATGTGACGCTGGAATCTTTTGTTCCCGGATCTTTCGATCTTCCCCTCGATACAGGACCAACCGACAAGTTTATCTGGCTCATGTATTTCAGTTTCGTAACGATTACGACTTTAGGATATGGTGATATTACCCCCTTAAATGCAAAAGCCAGTGCGCTGGCATCAATGGAGGCTTTAATCGGACAGATCTACCTGGTGGTAATCGTTGCCTGGCTGGTGGGGATGCATGTCTATGAGCGCTCGAAGCTATAGGAAAACATCGCAGCCCACCATTTACGCTGATACTTTAAAAGACGCGAGGAGCTTACCAATGCGCCGAGTTATCAGGACCATCATTTCAGGAACCGTGTTATTGACTGCCTTGCTTGCGACCGTCGCGCTTGCCGATGTCAAATCTCCCGCTACCGAGACCGCTCATTCCAGCGCCGGCATGGATCAGCTGATGCGCATGGCGAGCTTTCTCGCACAGCTCAAACAGTTAAGCGTGGCGCAGCAGAGCGGCTATGACGTTGTTCAAGACTCCGGACAAAAAATCGAATTCCTTGAGAATCGCAAGCTGGTATTTGATCGGCCCGATCGTTTCAGAGTCGACGCACAACGGAGTAACGGGGAGTCGTACGCAATCGCCTTTGACGGCCAGGCGATCACTGTCTTCAGTTTGACGAAAAAGTTGTATGCATCGTCCAAAATTAAAGGGGATATTGATAGTGCGATCACGTATTATGTCAAGGATCTAGGGATGCGCTTCCCGCTGGCCATGCTCTATGTGATCAATTTGCCCGATGAATTCGGGAGACGAGTCAGGGAGGCAGAGATCGTCGAAACCCTGATACTCAATGGCGTTTCTTATTTTCATCTGGTCGTACGTGCGGACAATGTCGATTTCCAGGTCTTATTACCAGAAACGGGGGATCCGTTACCACTCAGAATCGTTATAACCTACAAGTTTGAGGTAGGACAACCCCAGTATTGGGCAAACTTCTCGAATTGGAATTTGTCACCTAATCCGCCAGAGTCATCTTTTTTCCCCAACATTCCAAAGGATGCCGATCGGATACAGTTTTTCGCGGAGCCCCCCATTGTAGCCACACCCCCGATCGGGAAAGGAGAGAAGAAATGAAAAATTTATCTTTTTATCGAGTCCTCTGTGTTGCGACCGTGGTCCTTTTTGTCGTCACCTTAGCCCTGGAGGCAAACGCACGTGGAAGGGGCGGTGGTGGTGGAAGAGGCGGCGGAATGAGAGTATCCCGCTCCGGTCCGGCCAGCGGCGGAAGCTTTTCTTCGCGCTCGTCTCAGGCCCGTTCGACCAAGGGGACACAAAATCGATCCGAGATGACGCCCAGGGACACCGCCACACGTCAGGATGCCCGGACGGATAATCAGGTTGAACGTCAGTCGAGTCTGTCGGAAGCTTCCGAGAAATCGCAGGATCAACGCGGTGACCGTCAAGAAGGGAGAGAGGAGCGAACGGAAGATCGCTACGATCACAGGGACGATGCACGCGAAGACGGGCAGGATCACCATTATGACCATTACCATAACGACGACTGGGATAACTGGGTGGGGTATGCGGCAGCAGGAACGGTAGTCGTAGCAGGTGCCGCCGTCATCGGGTCCACTATCTCGGAATCGACTTACAGTGAACTTTCCTGTACGCCTGAGAAGGTCGAGGTCGATGGGATTACCTATGTGCAATGCGGAGGCAATTGGTATATGCCGAGCTTTAAGGGTGGAGAGGTCACTTACGTCGTGGTCGATCCTCCGTCCGAACATTGATGCCAAATAAGTTAATACCCAAACTAAACCAAACGGTCGGATATGGATTTCAGGAACACGCCAATACTGCTGGTCCGATAAGTAAAGGAGTGAAACAACCATGCCTGCAAGCAAAAAAACATTTAGCAAAACCGAGCTTACCCATAATGGCATCCTGGTATGGTGCCACAATAGCACTTTTAAATATCGATCACAAAATTAGGGGCTGAAAGGAAAGCTTCAAGGTTGGTCCGGGAGATATACTGCCATATCATTGTCCTGGACATTCTCCTTGCTCGGTGGTCTATCTGGTTGGACTTGAAAAGAAAAGGGTGCTTTTTGGCCAGGATATACAAGGGCTGCTGGATCCATCCTTCCTTTCAAATCCTGAAGATTATATTCGTGGTTTGAAATTTCTTTTGGGTCTCAACGCTGATATTCTTTGTGATGGGCACTTTGGCGTTTTCAAAGGGGAAAAAATCGAAAAATTCATCAGATCGTATATCACGCGCTGAAATGATACGCTGTACGCAGACAAGTTAAGAAAGCTTACGCCCGAATTGAATAAATCCTATATTTTAATTTTCAAACTAAAAATCGTATTCAACGCGAAAGATTACATATTTTCTTCGTATCACAGAAAAACTTGGACCTGTGATAAGAGAATAGTCTCAATTTTCCAGGGTATTTTTTAACCAGCAAATATTTGCAAAGGCATCGGACGTGGTCAAGTTACAAAAACGGCGAGGATTGTAATAGACAATCCGCGCCCTTTTCTTACCCATATACCTGAGCAATATGGTCGCAGTGTTCAGTTTCATTTTTAAGGATACTTTTGGTATCGTAGAGTTTTACAAAACTGTCAAAGTTTACACATAGGATAATCATCCTTGAAAGAGCCAGTTTTCAAGAATACATCTGCCATTCTTGATTGTGAAAACTACCGGATGCATTGCTTGGGTTTGAAAACGCTATCGAAGTCAAGCACTAATGGTCGCAGTGTGCAGTGTTATTTTCCCGAACCACAGGGATTTTTCAACCTTATATTTACAGGATTTTGGAGACATCAACAGTTTTAGGATACGGATTTCGCCTATGGGAATGCAGCTGATGGCATGGCCAGGCAGGGGATCTGACCTCGGTCCAGATATTTAAAAACAACCACCCCAGTTAATTAAGGTCGTTGATTTCTCAATCAGCCGTTAATGATCATCATGCCGCGCTCGTCGTAGCGATCTCCCTTAACTTGGTAAGCAAGACGATTCAGCCTTTTCAATTCGTCATCTGCCAGAGCAGTATCGTATGCACCGAGGTTGACCTTCAAATTATCGAGCTTGGACGTTCCAGGAATTGTCATGACATGATCGCCACGGCTAAGGACCCAAGCAAGCGCGACTTGTGCTGGCTTGCAAGATTTTACGGATGCTAACGCTTCGATTTCCGCGACAAGCGCAACATTCGCTTCGTAGGCATCTCCCTGAAATCGCGGAGTCAGCGTCCGAAAGTCGCCCTCTGAAGGGCGAACGTCCTGCTTAAATCTCCCCGATAACATGCCGCGCCCCAGCGGTGAATACGCTACGAGCGTCGCACCGACCTCAAGACAGGCCGGAATCACCGAATCCTCAATATCGCGACTGAAAATGGAGTACTCGGATTGCACAGCCGAAATCGAGTGAACCTCGGCAGCACGGCGTATCGTGGGGGCGGCCGCCTCGGATAAACCAATTGCCCGAACCTTTCCCTCAGTAACCAGTTCGGCCATTGCCGCAACCGTTTCCTCAATCGGGGTCGCAGGGTCCACTCGATGGAGATAATAGAGGTCGATCACGTCGGTCTGTAGTCGCTTTAGCGAGCCCTCCACCGCGCGTTGGCAATTTGCGCGTGAGCCATCGATCCCAACGGCGGCCCCGGTCTCGGGATCACGGATTGGCCCAAACTTAGTCGCAATGAAGACCTTGTCACGGCGATCATGAAATGCTTCGCCCAATAAGGTCTCATTCGCCCCCATGCCATAGAGTTCCGCCGTATCAAAGTGCTGCACACCAAGCTCAATGGCAGCGTGGAGAAGCCCAATGGCAGTTTCTCGATCCGTTGGAGGGCCATAGAATTCTGATAGCCCCATGCAGCCAAGCCCAATTGCTGGAAGACTCGTTTCTGTCTGCCCGAGCATTCTTGCGTTCATCGGTAATTTTCCTTTCCTAAAGGATTGAAACGGTATACTTG
>Ga0316197_10003119_pt1 | contig 11776 bp, 7 predicted proteins | sample OudBiesiAoxic_MG_FD_204939 | JGI IMG/M metagenome (GOLD analysis project Ga0316197, IMG submission 204939) | Coastal sediment microbial communities from Oude Bieten Haven, Netherlands - site A oxic | ecosystem: Environmental > Aquatic > Marine > Coastal > Sediment | place: Netherlands...
TCATTTCTTCGAGCAGACAGTCGAGCTGCTGCAGGAAATAGCGCTGCGCCGTGAAACCGCCGTCGTGGATCATGTCCTGTAGCTTCACTCTGAGATCGCGGGCCCTGTTGAAGGTTTCGAAGGAAGAACTGTTTTCATTGGCGTCGAGCACCGACAGCAGCATTTCGAAGAGCTCGTCCTGGTAGGCTGCCCGAATCCCGCCGACAAAAGCTTCGACTGCTCCCCGCACCAATCGTTCGGCTTCCTCAGCCTCGAATGACGGGTCGTCCGGACGAAGCTCGTGGAGGTCGGCGAGACGGGTTCTGAATAGCGAGATCACATCTTGTGGCCGGGAGAAGTCTTCCGCCTTCTGCAGGAGGATCCGGAGGTGGTGGTAGTAGACCCACCGATTGCGACATTCGATGCCCTTGGTGATCAACATCTCCAGCTCGACCTCGATCGGGTTGCCAAACTGACATTGCAGGAGATTCTCAGCGTAAGACTCCTGCCATTCTCGGATTCGGGCTACGGTCTCCGAGGTCCCCAGCAACCGACCCAGATCCTCGACCACCCGCGCGACGATTCTGCGGGGTTCTTCTCTCTGGCGTGCTTCGAGATCGCTCTCAGCCGGGGAGGAAAACCCGAGCCTTTCGAGCTCGTGGGTTTCTCCTTTTTCGAGAAAGTCGAGGTAGGTCTCCGCCAGATGCAGCGTCCTCTGCCCGAGTGCGTGGTGGCTGCTCCTCCGGAGTTCGTTGATAATCGCGCTGCCACGAATTTCAACCTCGGCAAGGCGGATGGTGTCGTTCCAGAGCTGGTCGATCAGATTGGGTTTGCCGATGACGCTCGACAGATTACGGACGACCGTGCGCGTCAAACCGGGGAGGCTGGGGCCAAGCCAGCCGTTGATAAACTGCAGGAGCTGGGTGTTGAGATTGTTGACTTCCGGTTGCAGGTTTTTCGCTCCCAGAAAGGTCTTTACCGAAAGGTTGCAGAGGCGCGCTACCAGGTGGCGCAGCAGATGGAGCGCCTCATTACGGTTGCTGGCCTCGTTCACCTCTTTGAGGAGTGATGCGATATCCCGGATGCGTGCGATCCGCGGTTCCGTGACGCGCCCTGCGTCAAACGCAAACAGGAATTGCTCGAGGTCGATTGGAACTCCGCCGGCGTCAGCGAGCTCCTGGAAGAGACCGTCCGTGTAGATCGTTCCATTCGGGAACCTGCGGACGGTGGCGGTTTCGGTGTGATCGCCGCGGACGAGGTGGAGCAGCAATGTGTTGCCGAGAAGATAGGGAATCCATAGGCTCTGGTCGTGCTGAAATACTCGGTTGTTGACGATCCCGAACCGGGCGACCCGTTGGGTCAGATCCGCCCGCGTCTGCTGGTAGATGCTGAGCGTTTTCTTGATGTCGACCGTTTTGTCGCGTTCAACATACGCTCGGTACAGCTGACGGTTGAAAGCCGAGAGAACTTTCTCCTCGGAAGATGTGAAAGTCTCCGGTATCGCAACCTCGATACCCCTCGCAGCGAGCCGGGGGAGCGCTTCGGTGCCGGTGGACGCCTCCGGGCTTGTCTTGACCTCATCGACGGTTGGCGGTCTGAACTCGGTTGCCGTGTCGGGTCGAGAGAAACGCCGTTTCGAGGATTTGTCGACAACAGCGTCATAAATGCCGGTCAGGTCACGTAGTGTCTCGAAGAGAGTCTGGTTTTGGCCGTCGAGGATCTCGTTCACCTCTTGGAGTGCAGCAACGTAGTCCGCAAAGCGGCTGCCCTGGACCTCGATGTCGAACTCTCCCGCCAAATCATCGATGATGCCCATCATTTCTTCGCGGAGCAACTCGTAGAGCTCTTTACCCTGCACGTGGGCGAGGGCACGCGCGAGAGCCAATGAAGCGGAGAGCATCGCGTTCATCCCGAGGTTCTGCTTGCGTTGCATCACCATTACGCGATGCGCTAGGTCTGGTTTTTCCTCGAGTTTTCCCCGAAGGCGGGCGGTGGTCAGCTCGAGACCGAGGAGCTCGGTATCGATGTCCTTGAGACTGAGGCCCGCAACATCGAGACCTTCGAAATGGGGCGCGATGATCCGCAGCACGTTGTCGACGGCGTTGAGACAGCCCTTGCCGCTGTAGCGCTGAGTTCGTTCAAATAGTGTTATCAGCCCTTCGTCCTGTGTGGAGAGGATCCTCGCCTGGTCAATTCCCTTGGCGAGTGAAAGGACGCCGGGCTCCACTTCCTCGAAGAAGTTTGGGAAACGCGTCACCAATTCCGGGTACTCCGCCCGCTCGATGACCGAGTCGACGAGATGGATGGCCTCGCCAGAGCCCGCAGAAGTCCCCAGCGGAGTCGCTCCCTTGAACTGCAACAGAACCCCGGCGGTGGGGATGGAAAGCTCCAGGGTCACACCTACAGTGGGGATACCGGCGTTGGTCGGCTCCTCGTAGGCGCGCAGCTTGCGGATTACTGCCTTCTCACCGTCGCGGAGAGCGTTGCCCCCTTCGGACTCCACAACCTTGAGCATGAGCTCGGTGACCGCTTGATACTTGACGAGTCGTTCGGTATTCGCGCCGCCTCCCGCCTTGAGCCCGAGAGCATTGACGGCCAACGCGATTTGCGCCTCCATATCGTCGTTGGGACTCTTCGATCGGTGGGACACGACCAAATCCATCCCCTTGCCCAGCGCCACCAACATTGCGAGCAGCGTCTCGTACAGCGATCCGATTTGGTTGGCCTTGATCAGGGCCGAGTTGATAAGGGCCTGGCTGGAGGCGGTTTCGATAGTTTGGTCGTTGGTGGTGACCAAGTCGTCACCGATCACGAAAACGCTGTCGCCCAACCGCTCAAGCAACAGACGCCAACCCTCATAATCGTCCTCCGAAAAGCCGTCCTCGATCGAAAGCAGCGGAATCTCGTACTTTTTGATCGCTTGGACGTAGATGTCTAGAACTGCGTCCCTGTCGAGGATGACCTTGGCCTTGTCCCGCCAGAAGAGATACATCCCGACGCTGTCGGACATGTCGAATTCGGCGCGGTAGGCGTTCTCGAGCTCGCTCATCGCCGGATCGAGGGCGATGGCAACGTCGACGCCCGGCTGACAGCCGCACTCGGCGATGGCCTGCTTCATCATCGACCACAAGCGAACCTCGGGAAGCGGGAAGTCACCCTTCTCGATGTACGGTGCGAGGCCGCCTTCGAGACCGATGCCCATGACCCGGCATCCTTCTTCCTTCTCGATGATCTCTTTGAGTCGATTCTGCAGGCGAACCGTCAGCTCTTGCGCGTCCTGGTAATCTCGTGCTCCCAGGATCAGGAACATGGCTTCCTGCATGCTGATGTTCGACTCGGGGTACTCTTTTTCGGTGTGTCGGCCGCCCATGCCGCAGTTACGAAACTGCCACGGTGCGGTGACCGGTCCCAGGAGTGGATGGATTGCCTCCTGAATCCGGTCTGTCATCATTCTTCTCTTCAGTTCCGGGGACCTCTCCAGCCACCCCGAGACCTCGGTCACGGAGCGCGCCTTTTCGCGAGCGATACGCTCTCGTTCTCGGAACTCCGCGTATTTGCCGGGATCGGCGAGCCGAAAATCGAGGAACGAAACGAGCCCGATGCCGAGGAACAACCTTCCGGCGTAGATTCCTGCGACGACGTCGCCGATCAGCCCCACGGTCAGCAGCGCCGCCGCAAGCGGGAGGAAGGCGATGGCAACGTTGCGGCTGGCGCGAGGCCCTGCAGCAGCTACGGCAAGGTTGTAGGGAGCGTCGGGGTAGTAGTTCAACCCCTCCCTCTTGACTCCGGGTGCGGTGCCGAAGGGAATCCGCAGGATCATGCCGGCCAGGAACAGCATCCGCCCGAAGAAAGGTTGGTCGAGCTTTGGTTTGACCTCGATGGCGACCTTTTCGTTCAGCGCATTGAGGCGCGCAGCGGCGACGAAATGGCCGAGTTCATGGAGTGCAATGCCGACATGAAAGGTGATCGCCATGAAGAGAGCGGAAACCAGCGTTTCCCAGCTGAGGAAGATGAAGCGCAGGACGTCTGCCTTGAAAATGGCTGCGGCGGGAAGCGCCAGCACCGATGAGATGAACGCGACGTGGAACGAAACCAGGATGTGGTTGGCAATGACCCAACCCTCCTGGAGCGAGGAACGCTGCAGACTAGGCTGTGAGTGCACACCCAATCCTAACCCGGACACTCACCGAAATGGATGGTTTCATTTCCTCAATAACGCCAGCTCGTGAGATCCGCCCCCTCGGGCGCCGTACTCTTTATCCGCTCGAGGATCCTAGGAAGGTACATGGTGTTGTAGCGCAGCCGCGAGATGTGGTTGGGGTTGTCGTGATCGCCATTCCAACAATGCTCCGCACGGTCGCCATAATCGACCACTCCGGCGTAGTAGGGATCGGTCGTCGACTCGAGGAACTCCTCGGTCAGATAGACAGCGTTGTTGAGGTAGTAGTTGTCCATGTCGCCGGTCAGGATGTGGATCTTGCCGACGAGCCTGGGTCCGAGTTCTTTCCAATCACGCTCCAGGATATGTCGCAGGTCAAAGTTCTCCCGCCAGTAGGCGGCGACCTCGGGGTCGATGACTCCCGTCCTCCTGTCCCACAGCCGTCGAGGATAGCCATCCTTGGCAACCGGTGAGTACACCGCCTCCCAGATATCCAGCTGTTGCCCTGAGCGGTTCTTGGTACCGAGGGTCAGCTCCCACAGACTTTCACCGCGCAAGGTGACTGTGACCTTGCCGAGCCAGTCGCGGCGGCTCGGTCGTTCGATGCGGCGGAAAGGCCCCTCGACAAAGTAGGCGTTGGCGTCGGAGTAGATATCGAGCAGCAGGTATGCACGGAAATCGATCGGATCCGGGCAGGCGGCGAAGGCACCGTTGTACTCGTCGGGATAGAAGACCTGTGCCGCCAGCGCCTCCCAGCCGCCGGTCGAACCGCCGTAGAGAAAACGGGCCCAGGGTTTGCCGAGGCCCCGGAATTTCTCCTCGATAAACGGGATCAGCTCGTGGGTGATGGCGTCGCCATAGGGCCCGAGGTTGGCCGAATTGACCGCGTAGGAGTCGTCGTAGAACGGGTTGGGGTGCTGGATCTCAATGACCAGAAAGCGAGGAAATTCTGGCCCGATCCACTTCTGATAAAAAGCATGAGCCTCTTCTTGTTGGACCCGGTTGTAACAGTCGAGATGGAATCTCTCCGAGTACTCGCACTCGAGGTCGGGATCGGGGGGTTCTGGGCGGAAATCACCTATGTCGCTCGGAAAATGGCCGTGGAAGACCATCAGCGGATAGCGCGCGTTCGGATGTTCGTTGTAGCCATGCGGCAGGAGTACGTGGGCACCGAGGAACATGGGGCGGCCCCAGAACTCGGTCAACAGCTCGCTCTGAATCCGGACGTGCTCGACGTACTCGGTGTCGGATGGAGGCTCGATGGGCGGAATGATCTGGTCGAGCTCGACTCGGATGACCGCATCGCTGCCCGGCGCGAAGTCGATCTTTTGTGGCGTGCTGTAGAGATTCCCCGGGGCGCGGGTCCATTGCTGGCCCTCGCCGCGGTCCATCGGCAGCTTCAAGGTGTGACCATCGGCACGGTGAAAGGTCTCGTAGCGGTGGAGGAGGGCCTGTACCTCGTACGAACCGCGAGGAACGTCCTCAATTGACTGGATGGGATAGCCGAAGATCGAGGCGTCGATCCGAATCTTTTCTCCTGGCCCGAGTTCCTCGACGTCAACACCAAAGATCTGAATTGCGTTGACCCCTGGCCTCACCTGAAAACGGGGCTCGGCGCCGTCATCTGCAGAAAGCATGAGAATGACCCGCCCGTCGATAGGCTCTGATTCGATCTCCGGAGAAAACGACACCTCGACATCTAGGCTGAAACAGGGAATGGATATCAATGCGGCCAGTGCGAGGAATCCAGCGGTCACGAGTGTTGTGTGTCTTTTCATCCCATCCCCCTATGTCTGGCGTTCACTGTAGCCGGGTACTGTCACCTGTACAATTCAGCGAGGACTCGTGATGCCGAAAGACGACGCCACCACCCACTATCGGGCCTGCAATCTGTGCGAGGCGATCTGTGGCCTTGCGATCGAAGTGAGAGGTGACGAAATTCGCTCGATCCGGGGCGACAGGGACGACCCGTTCAGCCGCGGCCACATCTGCCCCAAGGCGGTGGCCCTCCAGGATGTCCATTCCGATCCCGATCGCCTTCGCCATCCGGTGCGCCGTATGGGGGATGGTTCCTGGAGGCGCGTGACCTGGGATGAGGCGCTCGATGAGGTTGGGGACCGGTTACGCGCAGTTCAGAAGGCCTCAGGCAACGATGCAGTCGGGTTGTATGTGGGAAACCCCAGCGTTCACAACTGGGGATCGCTGCTCTTCGGCCCGCCCCTGAGCAGGGCCCTGCGAACCTGGAATCGATTCTCCGCCACTTCGGTAGATCAGCTGCCTCACCACGTGGCTGCAACCTTGATGTTCGGTCACAGACTGCTGCTACCCGTTCCAGACATCGACCGGACTCAATTCCTGTTGGTCCTCGGCGCCAACCCGGTGGTCTCGAACGGCAGCATGATGACCGCCCCGGGTTTCAAGCGGCGGCTCGAGGACCTCAAGAACCGCGGCGGCCGGCTGGTAGTGGTTGATCCGAGACGGACCGAAACCGCTGAGATTGCCGACAGTCACTTCTTCATCCGACCCGGGACGGATGCCCTGTTTCTGATGGCGCTCATTCAGGTCATCTTTTCTGAAGGCCTCGAGAAACCGGGCTCGGCGGCAGAGTTCTGCGACTCGATCGAGAAGGTGCGGGAGCTGGTTGCCGGGGTCTTGCCGGAAAGGGTTGCACCGGTGACCGGCATCGACCCCGAAGCCATTTGTGATCTCGCTCGAGCGTTCGCGGCTGCCCCGTCCGCGGTCTGCTATGGAAGGCTCGGGGCGTCGACACAGGTTTTCGGCGGGCTCTGCCAGTGGTTGGTCAACGTCCTCAATATTGTCACCGGCAACCTCGATCGGGCCGGAGGTGCCATGTTCACGCGGCCGGCCGTTGACCTGGTCGCAACTACCGGTCCCGGTCACCTCGGAAAGTACGTCAGCCGGGTCAGGGGCCTTCCCGCTTTCGGCGGCGAACTTCCGGTTTCTGCCCTGGCTGAGGAAATCCTGACCGAGGGTGGTGGCCAGATTCGAGCGCTCCTGACGATCGCGGGAAATCCGGTTTTGTCGACCCCGAATGGCGTCCAGCTCGACAAAGCTCTCGGCAGTCTCGATTTCATGGCGGCGGTCGACTTTTACCTCAACGAAACCACCCGGCACGCACACATCATCTTGCCACCAACTTCGACCCTCGAGCATGACCACTATGACCTGGTGTTCAATCTGTTGGCAGTCCGTAATGTTGCTCGGTACTCTCCGCCGCTCTTTGATCCTGCGCCCGATGCCCGGCACGACTGGCAGATCCTGGCCGAGCTCCATCGACGTCTGGATGACGGCCCCCCTCTGGCACAGTTCAGACGCTGGTTGAACGCAAGATTGGGGCCACGGAGAATCCTCGATCTAGGATTGCGACGGGGCCCGTGGGGATCTGGTTTGCGTCCATTCGCGAAGGGGCTCAGTACGAAATCTCTCGAGAGGGCGATTCACGGGGTCGACCTTGGCCCGCTCGAGTCCTGTCTTCCGTCTCGATTACGGACCCCTGGTCGACGGGTCGAGCTGGCGCCGGCTCCCTTTGTCGAGGACGTTCAACGGCTTCTTGCAACGCTTGATGGTGGTGCCGACCGATCACTACTCCTCATCGGGCGGCGCCATCTCCGAAGCAATAACTCGTGGATGCACAACTCACGGCGGCTGGTGCGGGGAAAGGACCGGTGCACGTTGTTCATGCATCCCGACGATGCGGCCAGACTCGGTGTTGCCGGCGAAGCAAGGGTGGCAGTGGTCTCGCGCACCGGTCGCATCGAGGTCCCTCTGGAGCTCAGCGACGAGGTGATGCGCGGGGTCGTCAGTCTGCCCCACGGTTGGGGCCATGATCGACCCGGCACGGAGCTGTCGGTGGCCGAGGAACATCCAGGTGTGAGCATCAACGATCTGACCGACGAGTCGGTGGTCGACGATCTGTGCGGAAATGCCGTTCTCAGCGGCATTCCGGTGCGGGTGGAAGCTGTTTAACCCGTAATCTTTGGGTACATCTTGTCGATCACGTCGGCGTACCTGCCGAGCAGTACGCGGCGTTTGAGCTTGAGGGTTGGTGTCAGCTCGCCCGCCTCCTGGCTGAACTCGTCGGGGACGAGGGTGAATTTACGCACTGATTCGTAGCGTGAGAACGAACCCATCGCGGCCTCGACGGCCGCCTGGTAGTGGTCGATGACCCTCTGGTGGCTGCACAGCGCCGCCAGATCCTCGTCGATTCCCTCGTCTCTGGCCCACGACTCGAGGACCTCCGCCTGTGGCACGATGATGGCGCTGATGAAATTGCGCTGGTCGCCGATGACCATCGCCTGGGCGATGAATTCGTGGGTTTTGAGGGCGTTCTCGATCGGCTGTGGGGCGACGTTCTTTCCTCCGGCAGTGACGATCAGCTCCTTGATGCGATCCGTGATGTAGAGATACCCATCGTCATCAATGTGGCCGACGTCTCCGGTGTGAAGCCAGCCCTCGGAATCGATGGTCTCGGCGGTGGCTTCGGGTTTGCGCCAATATTCGCGCATCACGATGCCTCCGCGCACGCAGATCTCGCCCTCTTCAGTGATCTTGAGCTCGACGCCGGGACCGGGTTTGCCGACGCTGCCATAGCGAAGTTCGGTGCGGGTGGCGCCGGTGGCCGCACCGGTGAGCTCAGTCATTCCCCAGGCTTCGATGATTCGGATGCCGAAAGCATCGAAGAACTCGGCCAAACCCTTGGCCAGAGGGGCGCCGGTAGAGACGTAGAACTCAATGTTACCGCCGGTTGCGGCGTGGATCTTTTTGAACACAAGCGCTGAGGCGATTCGGTGCTGGAGCGAGAGTCCAAGACCTGCTCCACCAGATTTCTCGGCCTCGCTCATCCTACGGCCGACATTGATGGCCCAGTTGAAGAGTGCCCGCTTGACCGCTGACCCCTGCTGCACGCCGGCGTGGATCCGGCCGTGGATCTTTTCGTAGACCCGTGGCACGGCAACGATATGCGTCGGGCAGATCTCGCGAAGGTTCTCGCCCAGGGTCTCGGGGCTTTCGGCGTAGGAAATGGTGAAGCCGAAGAGCAACGCGAACGAGTCGACCACCCGCTGCAGGATGTGCGACAGCGGCAGGAACGAGAGCAGAGAGTCCCCCTCCTTGCCCTCGAAGATCGGCCAGATGGCGTCGAATTCAGCCATGAAATTGTGGTGGGTGAGGGCCACGCCTTTTGGGTCGCCGGTGGTGCCCGAGGTATAAACGATGGTCGCCATGTCCTCGGGCCTCGCGCGGCGGGACAGCTCGTCGAAATCCTCGAGGGTGTGGCCTGCGCCCATGGCTTTGAGCGTATCCAGGCTGATGACGAGATCGTCCTCATCCAGATTCTCCGGGCAGAAGACCACGATCTTCTCGATTGACGGCACCCGTTCTCGGATCGAAAGAACGGTCGAGAGGTGGTCTATCGACGACACGAACACGACCTTGACCTCGGAGTCGTGCAGGATATAGGCGACCTGTTCTTCGATTAACGTCGTGTAGAGGGGCACGCCGACCAGACCGGCCGCCATGGCACCGAAATCGGTGGTCGCCCACTCCGGTCTGTTTTCGGACAGAATCGCGATTCGGGATCCCTTTTCGTAACCCAGACTCTTGAGACCGAATGCTGTTTTCGAAGCCTGTTCCAGGCCCCAATCGAAATCAAAGCTCTGCCAGGACCCTTCGCGTTTGACCATGAAGGCCGTGTGCGAGCCCCGCCGCTCGACAATCTCGATAAAGCGCTCATTGAGCGTCACTCCCATGTTCAGCCTCCTCGAATGTGGTGAGCGATTGTAATGCCGGCAACTTCCGACATCAACGAGAACTCGCCCTTGTATATGACGTACCTATGGGTGACCGCAGCCGGCATGCCGATCCGAAGGATAGGACTCCGACTGGGTGCCGACGCCGATAGAAAGCGATCAGACATGACGATGGCGATATCGAACGAACTCAGCTACCCGCGACCTCTGACGGCCGACGAGCACGACCTCATCGAGGCCATGCTCGGGGCGGTGCGCTCAGGTGTCAGCCGATACATGGGGCAACTCGAGGCGGCGGAGGTCGTCGGCGGCTGCGGGTGCGGTTGTCCGAGCATAGACCTCGTGGTCGCGTCGGCGGTTGCCGACGCTGGTCCGTCTCCTGTGCTCCTCGCAGACGCCGAGTCCCCCGAGGGCGTCCCGGTTGGTGTGATCCTGTGGGCGCGTGGCGGGTGCCTGAGCGGGCTCGAGGTCCATCCCTGGGATGGCACCGATGTCATTCGGCTCCCTCGGCCAGAAACCTTGCGCAACCTCCGGACCGCCAGCTGATTCGGTTTTTGGGCAGAGGAACAAACGGGCCGGTTGTTCTATGATGCGGTTGAGGAGGGGCCATGGGTGAGAACAACGGCAAAGGGTGCGGCTGCTGTGGTGGCGGAATCGTCGGCAGTATCGGTGCGGTCCTGGCGGCACTCCTCAGCTGGAACGTCAATCACAGCATTTTGTGGGCGCTCATCCACGCATTTCTGAGCTGGTTCTACGTGATCTATCACTGGATCGTGTACGGCAAGCTCCTTCCCTGACAGGGAAGGAGGTCAAGAGTAAAGCTCATCGATTGAGCCTAATTTTGCCGGGAACGGCTTAACTCTTTGCTCTTAACTTGCGTCGACCCGGCGATCCGAGTCACCTCATCATCCAGCTCGACTAATTGACCACGCCGGATTCTCCGAGATTCTGCTCGGCGTACTCGAGAACCCGGTCGTAATTCTCATAGTCCTGACAGTGTCGTTGCAGGAGTTGAAAGACGTCGGTAGCCTTGTCGATCTCCCCGGTATCACCGTATGCAACCATCAGCTGCTCCAGCGATTCGCAGTCGTAGCGTCGGACAAAGGCCGCGGCCTCCGAGAAAACGGCGCTGTAGCCGGCCTGACTTGTCCAGCTGAGACAGAGAGCGAGAAAGCTGTAGATGTGCCCGATGTAGGTCTCGTCGTAGACCTCGTGCATAAAGGGCAGACAGCGAAGAAAACAGGGGATCGCCTCACTATAGTCACCGTCGTCGAAAAATATAACGCCGAGGGTGTAACAGGATTGGCAATAAACGCTGAGTACGTCGTCAAATGACTCGAGGTAGGGCTTATATGATTTCACCGACTCTTCGAGGACCGTACGTGCGCTGTCGATCTCCTCGAGATCGTAATGGATGGTCCCTACCAGACCAAACAGGAAATTTCGCCAGTTGATCTCTTCTTCGCTGGCCACCAGTTTCTCGAGATCAGCGATGTCGCTGTGGTCCGCGGTGCGGTCGTCCATCCGCTCGATCGCGCGCTCGATGCCTGCCGCGACCCTGCCGCTCTCATCGCTGCCCGTGTACCACTCTGGGATCTGCATGCTCGAATCCCCCCGCCGGGCGAAAAGTTTAGCTTGAACCTCTCCGATTGACCATCTTTTGGATTTGAGAATTGAGTTATAATCTCGATTGACTATGAGCTGTAAGAAGGGTGAATCCAAGGCGAAAGCGAAGCCTGGCCGTTACCGCTGCAAGGATTGCGGTGCGGTTGTCAAAAAGAAAAAAAAGAAAGACCTTTGCGAACCGAAGAAGATAAAGGGTCCAGCGACCTGAGACGGCGATCAATGCTTTGTGCGCATGGAGATACTT
>Ga0316197_10003121_pt1 | contig 11772 bp, 4 predicted proteins | sample OudBiesiAoxic_MG_FD_204939 | JGI IMG/M metagenome (GOLD analysis project Ga0316197, IMG submission 204939) | Coastal sediment microbial communities from Oude Bieten Haven, Netherlands - site A oxic | ecosystem: Environmental > Aquatic > Marine > Coastal > Sediment | place: Netherlands...
TTCTGCAACTTGATACTGAAACGAATGAACGTCGCGAACGTGGATTACACGGCGCACTGAAATCGGTCTTTCCGATCGTTTCGTATTCCCGTAATGCTGCACTTGAATATGTCAGCTATAAACTTGGCAATCCACCTTTTAATGTTCGCGAGTGTAAGTTGCGCGGCATGACTTATTCGGCGCCTCTACGCGTTAAAGTTCGCCTTGTCATATATGACAAGGAAAGCTCCGCGAAGCAGAAGCCTGTGAAATACGTGAAGGAGCAGGAAGTCTACATGGGCGACCTGCCACTGATGACCGACACGGGCACCTTTGTAATCAACGGTACCGAGCGTGTGATCGTTTCTCAGCTCCATCGTTCACCTGGTGTGTTCTTTGATCATGACAAGGGCAAAACCCATTCTAGCGGAAAGCTTCTTTTTTCTGCACGGGTTATTCCCTACAGGGGCTCATGGCTTGATTTTGAGTTCGATGCCAAAGACGGTATTTTCACCCGTATCGACAGACGCAGAAAATTGCCCGTGACGGTATTGCTTCGTGCGCTGGGCATGAACAACGAAGAAATATTGGATACGTTCTTCGATACGAGCAATGTTACATTGCTCAAAGAAGGTGCGAAGCTTGAGTTGGTTCCTGAGCGCCTGCGTGGTGAATCCGCTTTGTTTGACATTGCTGACAAGAAAGGCAATGTGATTGTTGCCTACGGCAAACGAATTACTGCAAGACACGTCAAGTTGATTAATGAGGCTGGTATTAAGGCCTTGCAAGTGCCAGATGATTACCTGATGGGCAAAATTGTCGCAAAAAATCTGGTCGACAAAGAATCCGGTGAAGTGTTGGCTGATGCCAATGCGGAGATCACCGAAGAGCTGTTGCTCAAGTTCCGTGAAGCCGGACTTAAGAAATTTGAGGTTCTGTATGTCAATGACCTTGACCAGGGCCCATACATTTCAAACACACTGAACATCGATTCATCTACCAATGAACTTGAAGCGCTGGTGGAAATTTATCGCATGATGCGCCCGGGTGAACCACCCACTAAAGAGGCTGCACAGAACCTGTTCAAGAATTTGTTCTTCACTGAAGAACGCTATGACCTTTCAGGTGTTGGCCGGATGAAGTTCAACCGTCGTGTTGGGCGTGAAGAAATTACCGGTCCGGGCGTTTTGGATCGTGAAGATGTTCTCGCCGTCTTGAAGGTGCTGATCGATATCCGAAATGGTAACGGGACGGTTGATGATATTGACCATCTGGGTAACCGGCGGGTACGTAGCGTAGGGGAAATGTCTGAAAATGTTTTCCGCGTTGGTGTTGTAAGAGTTGAGCGTGCTGTCCGTGAGCGGTTGTCAGTGGCTGAGAGTGAAGATCTTTCTCCGCAAGAACTGATCAACGCCAAACCTGTTGCTGCCGCAATCAAAGAGTTTTTCGGCTCAAGTCAGCTTAGCCAGTTCATGGATCAGAATAACCCCCTGTCAGAAGTGACCCACAAACGTCGTGTTTCTGCGCTGGGACCCGGTGGTTTGACCCGTGAGCGTGCTGGTTTTGAAGTCCGCGATGTTCACCCGACCCATTATGGCCGGGTATGTCCGATCGAAACACCTGAAGGCCCGAATATCGGCTTGATCAATTCACTCGCGGTATATGCCCGGACCAATGATTATGGTTTTCTGGAAACGCCTTATCGTAAAGTAATCAACGGTAAGGTCACCAGCGATGTGGATTATCTTTCCGCGATTGTCGAAGGCGACTTTGTTATCGCACAGGCAAACGCTGTGCTCGACAGCAATGGTAAATTCGTAGACGATTTTATTCCCTGTCGACACATGGGTGAGTTCACGCTTAAAGAGCCAAGTGAAGTCAACTACATGGATGTGTCACCGAAGCAGATCGTTTCCGTGGCTGCTTCGCTGGTACCTTTCCTTGAGCATGATGACGCCAACCGGGCGTTGATGGGTTCGAATATGCAGCGTCAGGCTGTACCCACACTGATTGCTGAAAAGCCATTGGTGGGTACCGGTATGGAGCGCGTTGTCGCAACGGATTCCGGTGTAACGGCCGTTGCCAAGCGTGGTGGTATTGTTGACCAGGTGGACGCCGGACGTATCGTTGTTCATGCGAACGAAGATGAGGTTCCTGCTGGTGACCCCGGTGTGGATATTTACAACCTGGTCAAGTATCAGCGATCCAATCAGAATACCTGTATGAATCAGCGTCCACTGGTGAAGCTCGGTGATACGGTAACAAAAGGTGATGTGCTGGCTGACGGTCCGTCAACCGATCTCGGTGAGCTGGCCCTTGGTCAGAACATGTTGATCGCGTTTATGCCATGGAATGGTTACAACTTTGAAGATTCGATCCTGATTTCAGAACGGGTTGTAACCGAAGACCGATTCACGACCATTCACATTGTCGAACTGACCTGTGTCGCACGTGATACCAAATTGGGTTCAGAGGAAATTACTGCAGACATCCCGAATGTCGGCGAGCATAACCTGAACAAGCTGGACCAGTCAGGCATTGTATATATCGGCGCAGAAGTTAAAGCGGGTGATATTCTGGTCGGCAAGGTAACGCCGAAAGGTGAGACCCAGTTGACACCGGAAGAAAAATTGCTGCGCGCCATATTCGGCGAGAAAGCGTCGGATGTGAAAGATACGTCATTACGTGTTTCATCTGGCAGCGATGGCACCGTCATCGACGTGCAGGTCTTTACCCGTGATGGCGTTGAGAAAGACGAACGTGCAATCTCAATTGAGAAAGATCAGTTACGTCAGGTCAGAAAGGATCTGGATGACCAAATGCGGATTGTTGAAGCGGCTATCTACCAGCGCCTGGAAAATGGGCTGGTAGGCAAAGTGGCTGATAAAGGTCCACAGGGTCTTAAGAAGGGCACGGTAATTACTGCTGAGTATCTTTCCGGTCTTGAAACCGAGGAAAGATTCAAATTACGCATGAAGGATAACGATGCGAACGATTTGATTGAGCAACTTGCTGACCAGATCAAAGAGCAGCGCAATGTCTTCGACGATAAGTTTGAAGAGAAGAAGGGCAAGATCACACGTGGTGATGATCTGGCTCCTGGCGTACTCAAGATGGTCAAGGTTTACATGGCGGTAAAACGTCGTATTCAGCCTGGTGACAAGATGGCTGGTCGTCATGGTAACAAGGGTGTTATATCCATGATCGTCCCGCAAGAGGACATGCCTTACATGGAAGATGGTACGCCTGTTGATGTCGTGCTGAACCCGCTTGGTGTTCCCTCACGTATGAATATCGGGCAGGTGCTGGAAACGCATCTTGGCTGGGCGGCGAAAGGCCTTGGTCATCGCATCACGGAAATGCTCGAGCAGAATGCAAAAACCGAAGACATACGCAAGTTCCTTGGGGATATATATAACAGCGATCAGAAAGGCCGTGTCAATATGAACAGTTTTTCTGCTACCGAAATCAAGGAAATGGCCCATAACCTGAGAGCCGGTGTGCCGATGGCGACCCCCGTGTTTGATGGTGCTCCCGAGTCTGAAATTAAGCGATTGCTCGAGATGGCAGGTTTGCCGGCTTCCGGTCAGACTATTTTGTATAACGGTCGTACCGGAGATCCTTTTGATCGCCCGGTAACGGTCGGTTATATGTATATGCTGAAGTTGAATCACCTTGTTGATGACAAAATGCATGCGCGATCTACCGGCCCTTACAGCCTGGTCACGCAACAACCGCTCGGTGGTAAAGCGCAGTTCGGTGGTCAGAGGTTTGGTGAGATGGAAGTTTGGGCGCTGGAAGCCTATGGCGCAGCCTACACACTTCAGGAGATGTTGACGGTTAAATCCGATGACGTATCCGGTCGTAACCAGATGTACAAAAACATAGTCGATGGTAACCACGAGATGGTGGCAAGTATGCCCGAATCCTTCAACGTATTGGTGAAGGAAATTCGCTCGCTGGCTATTAACATCGAACTCGAAGAAACGTGAACCTAGGAGACATGCGGTGAGAGACTTACTTAATCTCTATAATCGTCAGCGCCAGCCGCTGAATTTTGACACAATCCGGATAGGATTGGCTCCGCCGAATCTGATTCGTTCATGGTCCTTTGGCGAGGTAAAGAAACCTGAGACCATTAACTACCGGACGTTTAAGCCGGAGCGCGACGGATTGTTCTGTGCCTCCATATTCGGTCCGATAAAAGATTACGAATGCCTGTGCGGTAAATACAAGCGCATGAAGCATCGTGGTGTGGTTTGTGAAAAATGTGGCACCGAAGTGACATTGACAAAGGTCCGTCGTGAGCGCATGGCTCACATTGACCTGGCCAGTCCGGTTGCTCACATCTGGTTCCTGAAATCCCTGCCATCACGCATCGGTCTGATGCTTGACATGACGCTGCGCGATATTGAGCGGATTCTGTATTTTGAATCCTATGTTGTACTCGATGAGGGTATGACCACTCTGGAACGCGGAACCTTGCTGACAGACGAACAGTATCTTGATGCTGTTGAAGAGTTTGGCGATGAATTTGTGGCCAAGATGGGTGCCGAGGCAATTTTTGAATTGCTGCGAACCATCAACCTGGCGGAAGAGCTGAAACAACTGCGTGAAGATATCGGTGGAACACGTTCAGAGACCAAGCTGAAACGTTTCTCAAAACGTGTCAAGTTGGTGGAAGCATTCATTGAATCAGGTAACCGTCCTGAATATATGGTTCTGACAGTTTTGCCTGTTTTACCGCCGGATCTTCGTCCCCTGGTACCGTTGGATGGTGGAAGGTTCGCAACCTCAGATCTGAATGATCTGTACCGTCGCGTGATCAACCGCAACAACCGTCTGAAACGACTGCTCGAGCTGAATGCGCCGGATATCATTGTGCGCAACGAAAAACGTATGCTTCAGGAGTCTGTAGACGCCTTGCTTGATAATGGTCGTCGCGGTCGCGCGATAACCGGCACCAACCGTCGTCCGTTGAAATCACTGGCTGACATGATCAAGGGCAAACAGGGTCGCTTTCGTCAGAACCTGTTGGGTAAACGCGTGGATTATTCCGGTCGTTCGGTCATCGTGGTTGGTCCAACCCTTAAGCTGCATCAATGCGGTCTACCAAAGAAAATGGCTCTGGAGTTGTTCAAGCCATTCATATTCAGCAAGTTGCAGTTGCGTGGTATGGCGGCGACTATCAAGGCTGCCAAGAAACTGGTTGAAACAGAACGTGCCGAGGTATGGGACATACTTTCCGAGGTTATCCGTGAGCATCCGGTTTTACTTAACCGCGCTCCAACCCTGCATCGTCTTGGTATTCAGGCCTTTGAACCGGTTCTGATTGAAGGTAAGGCGATACAGTTGCATCCGTTGGTTTGCACCGCTTTCAACGCCGATTTCGATGGCGACCAGATGGCTGTTCACGTTCCGCTTTCAATTGAAGCGCAACTTGAAGCACGTACCTTGATGATGTCGTCAAACAATATCCTTTCGCCTGCTAATGGTGAACCCATTATCGTGCCGACCCAGGATGTTGTACTTGGTCTTTACTACATGACTCGTGAGCTTGCGGGCGTGCCCGGTGAGGAGATGTATTTTTCTGACATCGCAGAGGTTCACCGCGCTTATGAAAACCATGCGGTTGATGTGCATGCGAAAATACATGTTCGCATCGATGAGACAATTATCTCTGAGCTTGGTGATGAACGACATGAGACCAACCTGATAACAACAACAGTGGGTCGTGCTTTGTTAGCTGAGATCCGCCCGATTGGTATGCCATTCCGTTTGTTGAATGAAGCTTTAAAGAAAAAGCAGATTTCAGGATTGATCAATTCATGCTATCGGCGCCTTGGTCTCAAAAAGACGGTCGTTTTCGCTGATCGCCTGATGTACACGGGGTTCCGTTACGCAACCATCGCTGGCATATCAATTGGTATTGAAGATCTCGTGATTCCTGAAGAGAAGAAGGACATCCTCGAGGCTGCAGACAATGAAGTTATTGAAATCCAGAACCAGTACATCTCCGGCCTTGTTACCGCAGGTGAGCGCTATAACAAGGTAGTTGATATCTGGTCGCGAACCAACGAGCAGGTGGCCAAGGCCATGATGTCCGGTATGGGTAAAACCGCTGCAAAAAATCTTAAGGGTGAGGCTGTTGAAGAGGATTCCATGAATTCAATCTTCATCATGGCCGATTCTGGAGCGCGTGGTTCTGCCGCACAAATAAGGCAGCTCGCTGGTATGCGTGGTCTGATGGCCAAGCCGGATGGCTCTATTATTGAAACGCCGATCACAGCGAACTTCCGTGAAGGGCTGGATGTTCTGCAGTACTTTATCTCTACCCATGGTGCTCGAAAAGGTCTCGCTGACACTGCGTTGAAAACTGCCAACTCGGGTTACCTGACGCGCCGTCTTGTTGACGTAGCGCAAGATTTGGTTACCACTGAAGTCGATTGTGGTACTCAAAATGGTTTGACCATGATGCCCATCGTTGAAGGTGGTGACGTGGTAGAAGCGCTTAGCGAACGTGTACTTGGCCGTATGACTGCGGCCGATGTAATGAAACCGGGTACAGAAGAAGTTTTGTGCGAGCGTAATGTTCTTCTGGATGAGAAATGGGTTGATACACTTGAAAAAGAAGGTGTTGATCGACTTCTGGTCCGGTCAACCATTACCTGTGAAACCCGTTACGGTGTTTGTGCCTATTGCTATGGACGTGATCTTGCTCGAGGCAAACTGGTTAATCAGGGTGAGGCAGTCGGTGTTATTGCTGCACAGTCAATTGGTGAACCTGGAACACAGTTGACGATGCGTACCTTCCATATTGGTGGCGCTGCATCACGTGCAGCAGCTGTTGATCATATCCAAACCAAATCTGGTGGTACTGTTCGTCTGCATAACCTTAAGTCGGTTGTGAACGCAGACAAAAAACTGGTAGCGGTTTCGCGTTCCGGTGAGTTATCTGTCATTGATGAGCACGGGCGTGAAAGAGAACGTTACAAGATTCCTTATGGAGCAATTGTTTCCATACGTGATCAAGACAAAGTTGAATCCGGCCAGGTTGTTGCAAACTGGGATCCGCATACACACCCGATCGTAACGGAAGTAGCGGGTATTGTTGGTTTCCACGATTTTGTCGAAGGTATAACTGTTAATGAAACCGTAGATGAAATTACCGGTCTGAGTAGCCTTATTGTTACAGATCCCAAACAGCGTGGTGGTGCTGGCAAGGATCTCAAACCAATGGTCAGCCTGAGCGATAAGAAGGGCAAGCCCTTGTACCTGGCTGGAACCGAAATTCCGGCTCAGTACTTTTTGCAGGCGCTTTCAATCGTCGGTATCCGGGATGGTCAGGAAGTTGCGGTTGGTGACGTTATTGCACGTATTCCGCAAGAATCTTCCAAGACCCGCGATATTACAGGTGGTTTGCCACGTGTGGCCGATTTGTTTGAAGCACGTAAACCGAAGGAGTCAGCGATACTTGCTGAAGTCTCCGGTATCTTCAGTTTTGGTAAGGAAACAAAGGGCAAGCAACGCATCGTAATTACCAAGGATGACGGTGATCACTACGAAGAGCTGATTCCCAAATGGCGTCACCTGATCGTATTTGAAGGTGAGCGTGTGGAGAAAGGTGAGACCATTGCAGATGGCGAACCGAATCCGCATGACATTCTCAGGTTGATGGGTGTTGAGGCTTTGTCTGATTATCTGACCAAGGAAATTCAAGACGTGTATCGTCTCCAGGGTGTAAAAATCAATGACAAGCATATCGAGGTTATCGTCAGGCAAATGTTGCGCAAAGCCGAGGTTCGTGAGTCAGGTGGTACAAACCTGCTGATGCGTGAACAGCTCGATGTGGTTCGAGTCAAAGAAGCAAATGCAATCGCGGAGAGAGAAGGCGTTGAGCCTGCTGAGTATCAGCGACTGCTATTGGGTATTACCAAAGCATCTCTTGCAACAGAGTCCTTTATTTCTGCGGCGTCTTTCCAGGAAACCACAAGGGTGCTCACAGAGGCTGCTGTACGTGGAACGTCCGATCACCTGCGTGGCTTGAAAGAGAACGTTATCGTTGGGCGTTTGATCCCGGCTGGCACGGGTATGGCCTTCCACCACTCTCGTAAAAAGCCACCAGAAGAAGATCCGGAAATAGATCTTGCAGCTCTGGCGGCCGCTGTTGCAGCGGAAGAGTTCGGTGAACTGGACGATGCAGCCGAAGCTGGTAGCTAAGACCAGGCAAGCTATGTGATAGATAAGGTGGGGTCCGGATATATGTCCGGACCCCGTTTTTTTGAGCGAACAAAGTCCCTGCGTAAATAAAGTCAGATAATAGGTCGAAATATCAATTTTCCTATTGCCTATTAATATTTTGCCTGTCATAATTGTCCGGCTAAGGAATTCAATCCCTTCAATAGAGGGGCCGAATGGCAAAAGCAGTTCTTACAAGACAGCTTGCTGCCATTGCGGATAGCCGATGTCGCCGGCGCGTGGGCCGGAATCATGGGTGCTCAATCCAGGTCGTAAAGACGGGGGTTGGGCATTTGACATTGTAAGAAGGTCTGCGTAGAATTCGCGGCCTTCGACAGGCTGGGGTTTTTGATCCCGTCTGTCGTTTTATTTTTTGCGATTTCAATTTTTACCTGGGTAAAAGGTTTATGACGACAATTAATCAACTGGTGCGCTCACCTCGCAAACCGAAATTATATAAAAGTGGCGTGCCCGCGCTTGAAGGGTGCCCGCAAAAGCGTGGTGTATGCACGCGCGTGTATACAACGACACCTAAAAAGCCAAACTCTGCATTGCGCAAGGTTGCGCGTGTCAGGTTAACAAATGGTTTTGAAGTAACCAGTTACATAGGTGGTGAAGGTCACAATCTGCAAGAGCATAGTGTGGTTCTTATCCGTGGGGGTCGTGTTAAAGACCTTCCGGGTGTTCGCTATCACACAGTTCGTGGCAGTCTCGATACTTCAGGTGTCAGTGATCGTCGTCAGGGACGTTCCAAGTATGGTGCCAAGCGCCCTAAGAATTGATACGGATCAGTTAAGGATCAGGTAACACAATGTCTAGAAAACATTCAAATTTTGCACGTGAAATATTGCCGGACCCAAAGTTCGGTAGTGAAATGATCACACGTTTTGTCAACATGGTTATGAACAGTGGCAAAAAATCAGTGGCGGAACGTATCGTTTACGGTGCGATAACTACCATTGAAGACAAGAACAAAAGTGCTTCTGCGGTTGAGCTTGTTGAAACAGCACTGGAGAACGTCAGCCCGATGGTGGAAGTTAAATCCCGTCGTGTGGGTGGCGCAACCTACCAGGTTCCTGTTGAAGTGCGACCCAAGCGTCGTCAGACCCTGGCGATGCGCTGGATTATTGATGCTGCGCGCAAGCGTGGTGAAAAGAGTATGCCCCAACGTCTGGCAGGTGAGTTGCTGGACGCTGTAGAGCAACGTGGATCTGCGGTTAAGAAGCGTGAAGACGTGCACCGCATGGCCGAAGCCAACAAGGCATTCTCGCACTACCGTTGGTAGTGGGATTTAGAGGAATTTATAGTGGCCCGTAACACGCCAATTGACAGGTATCGCAACATCGGCATCATGGCTCATATTGATGCTGGTAAGACGACGACGACTGAACGAATTCTGTTCTACACCGGTGTTTCACACAAGATCGGTGAAGTCCATGATGGCAATGCCACAATGGATTGGATGGAGCAGGAGCAGGAGCGTGGTATTACGATTACCTCTGCTGCAACCACTTGTTTTTGGAGTGGTATGGACAAGCAGTTTAAAGAACACCGTATCAACATTATCGATACGCCAGGACACGTTGACTTCACGATTGAAGTCGAGCGTTCATTGCGTGTATTGGATGGTACTGTTGCAGTATTTTGCGCGGTTGGTGGTGTTCAGCCCCAGTCAGAAACAGTATGGCGCCAGGCTACCCGTTATAAGGTTCCGCGTATGGCATTCGTCAATAAGATGGATCGTACCGGAGCGGATTTCAATCGCGTGGTTCAGCAGATAAAAGACCGTCTTGGTGCCCGAGCGGTTCCGATTCAGTTGCCAATCGGTGCTGAAGAAGGTTTCGAAGGTATTGTAGACCTGGTCAAAATGAAGGCCATTTACTGGGATCAGGAAAACCAGGGTGTTTCCTATGACTCGCGTGAGATTCCCGAGGATATGAAGGCCGAAGCTGAAGCTGCACATGAATACATGATTGAAATGGCGGCCGAAGCGTCTGAAGAACTTATGGAGGTTTATCTCGAAGAGAGTACGCTTTCCGAGGCTCAGATTGTGCAGGGCTTGCGCCTGGGTACTTTGAATAACGATATCGTTCCATGTTTGTGTGGTACGGCATTTAAAAACAAGGGTGTTCAGGCTCTACTTGATTCGATCGTCGAATTAATGCCTTCTCCGGTTGACGTTCCGCCTATCACCGGCATTCTTGAAAATGAAAAAGCGGGTGTCCGTAAGAGTGACGATGCTGACCCTTTCTCTGCGCTTGCATTCAAAATCGCAACTGATCCTTTTGTTGGTACGTTGACGTTTTTCCGGGTGTATTCAGGTGTACTGAAGTCCGGTGATTTTCTTTACAACCCGGTCAAGGGTAAGAAAGAGCGCATTGGTCGTATCCTGCAGATGCACGCCAATACTCGTGAAGAGCTTAAAGAGGTTCGTGCGGGCGATATAGCCGCTGCGGTTGGGCTTAAAGATGTTACAACCGGTGACACCCTGTGTGATATGAAAGAGGTGATCACTTTGGAGCGTATGGAATTTCCGGACCCTGTGATTTCGGTTGCCGTAGAGCCCAAAACAAAAAGTGACCAGGAAAAGATGGGTATTGCACTGGGCAAGTTGGCTCAGGAAGATCCATCATTCCGGGTTGCGACTGATGAAGAGTCCGGCCAGACAATTATTTCCGGCATGGGTGAGCTTCATCTTGATATCCTGGTCGATCGTATGCGGCGTGAGTTTAATGTGGAGGCCAATGTAGGTCGTCCGCAAGTGGCTCACCGTGAAACGATTCGCAAAGCCGTTGAAGCTGAAGGCAAGTTTGTCAAGCAGTCCGGTGGTCGTGGTCAGTATGGTCACGTCAAGATTCGCCTGATGCCGTTAAAAGCGGGTGAAGGTTATGAGTTTGATAACCAGATTGTAGGTGGCGCGGTTCCAAAGGAATATATTAACTCGGTTAATAAGGGTGTTACCGAAGCGCTGCAGAACGGTGTTATCGCGGGCTACCCTGTCGTTGATGTGCGGGTTGAACTTTATGATGGTTCTTATCATGAGGTCGACTCCAATGAAATGGCATTTAAAGTCGCTGGTTCAATGGCGTTCAAGAACGCCGCAAAGACTGCCTCACCGGTATTACTTGAGCCAATGATGAAAGTGGAAGTGGTTACACCCGAAGATTATATGGGTGATGTGATGGGTGATGTAAGTCGTCGCCGTGGCATTTTGCAGGGTATGGAAGACTGCCCGTCAGGCAAAATTGTCAATGCACATATTCCGCTTTCAGAAATGTTTGGTTATTCCACGGACCTGAGGTCTCAGACCCAGGGTCGTGCTACTTACACCATGGAATTCGACCATTACTCCGAAGCGCCGGCGAGTGTTGTTGAAGAAATCGTAAAAAAGATCGCCTAGGTCGCGAACAGGCTTAGAAGAGGTAAAACTGACATGTCCAAAGAAAAATTTGAAAGAACAAAACCCCACGTAAACGTGGGAACGATTGGTCACGTTGATCATGGTAAAACGACGCTGACAGCGGCGATGACCAAGATATGTGCAGAGGCCCGTGG
>Ga0316197_10003122_pt1 | contig 11770 bp, 12 predicted proteins | sample OudBiesiAoxic_MG_FD_204939 | JGI IMG/M metagenome (GOLD analysis project Ga0316197, IMG submission 204939) | Coastal sediment microbial communities from Oude Bieten Haven, Netherlands - site A oxic | ecosystem: Environmental > Aquatic > Marine > Coastal > Sediment | place: Netherlands...
CGACCGGTAATCCAGTAGTAACCGTCTTCATCACGTCTGCAACCATCACCTGTAAAGTACATACCTTCAAAGGTTGAGAAATATGTGTCAATGAAACGCTGGTGATCGCCATAAACAGAGCGCATTTGTCCCGGCCAGCTATCGGTGATAACCAATTGGCCTTCAACGGCTCCGTCAAGAACGTTGCCTTCATTGTCTACGATATCCAGCATGACGCCGGGTAACGGGAAGGTGGCTGAACCAGGTTTCAATGGCGTCGCACCGGGTAACGGGCTGATCATGATGCCGCCGGTCTCTGTTTGCCACCAGGTATCAACGATCGGGCAACGGTCTTCGCCGACCACGTGGTAATACCATTCCCATGCCTCCGGGTTGATCGGCTCACCGACACTGCCCAGCAGACGCAGGGATTTCCTTGATGTCTTCTTGACGGGATCATCACCATCACGCATCAATGCGCGAATCGCGGTAGGTGCGGTATAACAGATATTGACATTATGCTTGTCACACACCTGCCAGAAACGGCTGGTATCAGGATAGTTGGGTACACCCTCAAACATAATGGTCGTTGCACCATTGGCCAGTGGGCCGTAAACAATATAGCTATGGCCTGTTACCCAGCCGACATCTGCTGTACACCAGTAAATATCGCCATCCTGGTAGTCAAAAACCATTTCATGGGTAAATGAGGCATACACCATGTAACCACCGGTGGTATGCAAAACCCCTTTGGGTTTTCCTGTTGAGCCCGAGGTATAGAGAATAAACAAGGGATCCTCTGCACCCATTTCTTCACAGGGGCAATCATCCGAAACATCGGCTTCCGCCTCATGCAACCAGTGGTCACGGCCAGCTTCCATGTTCACGTCATTACCGGTGTTACGAACCACCAGTATCGATTCGAGGATATCCATAACTCCGTCACGCTCACAGGCGGCATCGACGTTTTTCTTGAGAGGGATAGCCCTGCCGCCACGTAATCCTTCGTCAGCGGTTATCAGAATGTTGGACTGGCAATCAACAATACGTCCGGCTAGCGCGTCCGGTGAAAAACCACCAAACACAACCGAGTGGACAGCACCAATACGTGCGCAGGCCAGCATTGCCACAGCTGCTTCGGGAATCATTGGCATGTAGAGAGTGACGCGGTCACCTTTTTTTGTTCCCAACTTTTTGAGTGCATTGGCCATTCGGCAAACGCGCTGATGCAGTTCGCGATAACTGATATGCAGATCGCGGTTCGGGTCATCACCTTCCCAGATGATGGCGGTTTGGTCAGCGCGTGTTTCAAGGTGGCGATCAATACAGTTATAACAGGCATTGAGGGTGCCATCTTCAAACCAGCGGATGTAAACGTCCTTTCGATCCCAGGAAACATCTTTGACCTTGCTGAAAGGCTTTATCCAGTTGATTCGACGAGCCTGTTCAGACCAGAAGCCGGTATTGTCCTCCACTGACTGGTTGTACATTTCCTGATAGCGTTGTTGGTCAACGTGGGTGCGTTCCCTGGCTGCAGGGATAACGGGATAAGTTTTATTCATAGTGCTTCTCTACTTTCTTAGGTTTCCAAATCTGACAGGTTGCTATTTCCAGGTCATACCTGGCCGCCAGCCCCATCGCCACAATAAACCGGCACCGAAAAACAAGCCCCCAAGGTGGGCGTAGTGAGCCACTTGTGGCATTGCACCGGTGACACCGAAAATCAATTCGGCGGCACCGTAAATAAGCACAAACCACTTTGCCTTGATGGGTACCGGGAAAAAAATTAGAAATAACTTTGCATTCGGCCACGTCACACCGTAAGCCAGCAGGAGTCCGAAAACTGCGCCGGATGCACCAATGGTCGGGTAGATTTCGCCGCTTATGTATTGAACCAGCAGTTGAATGAGACCAGCACCAAGAATGCAGATGAAATAATATTCTGTAAACTTTTTGCTGCCCCACATTTTTTCTATGGGTAAACCAAACATCCAAAGGGCGAACATATTGAAAAACAGGTGATTGAAGCTACCGTGCAGGAAGCCGTAACTGATCAGTTGCCAGGGCTGAAAATAATTGCTGTACAGGGGCCACAATGCCAGTTGGGCCGAAATGTTATTCGCCAAATATACAGCAACGCAAACCACTATAATGCCGATGGCTACCAGTGGCCGGGTAGGTTGTTGAAGTTTTGGCTGCTGATTCAAATATTCTCTCCTGACAGACCTGGCGCTGGGCTACAATATTACAATGACTGAAGAAAACATCATTGACTCACATCATGTAAAAATGGTGACGGTATACGCATCTTCCAGCGCTGCACTAAAGCCCGTTTACTATGACGCGGCGAGGCGCTTGGGTGAAGTTCTCGCATTGGCTGGAAAGTTTATCATCTATGGCGCCGGTGGCGGCGGGTTGATGGGTGCAATGGCAGATGGTGCACTCAGTAAGAACGGTGAAGTGCATGGTGTGGTACCCGGGTTTTTACAGGATCTCGAACTAACACATCGGGGTTTGACCAGTTTGAAGGTTGTCGGGGATATGCGTGAACGTAAACACCTGATGCTGCAGGATTCAGATGCCGTGGTCACACTGCCCGGTGGTTCCGGTACCTATGAAGAACTATTTGAGGCTTTGACAATGAAACGTCTCGGCCAATGGGTTGGGCCCATTATCATCGTCAATACGAATGGATTTTATAATGGTTTGATGGAGTTTTTAGGTCACAGTGTCGATGAGCGTTTTATGGGTAGCAGCCATCTGAAAATGTGGACTGTCGTCGATGAGCCTGATCAGGTTCTTGAAGCCCTTGAAAACGCTGATGATTGGAGTAGCGATGCACTTCAATTTGCCAACGTGACGTACGCAAACGCATGAGTGGCAAGGTGCCGCAACAAATCCGAAGAGTGCCGGCAGCACGCGGTTTGGCATGGGTGTCGGGTAGTTGGGAACTGGTTAAGAGACAACCTTTACGTTTGTTGCTGACCAGCCTGTTCTTTCAATTTCTTCTGAGTTTCTCGCAGATGGGCCCGCTGGGTATGGTCGTTATTTTATGCCTGCCTGTATTGAGTGCCGGGTTGTTGCAGGCTTTCTTCCTGGTTGAGCATGGTGAAAAACCCATGCTGGCAGTATTGTTCATACCATTTACCGCAAAGGGGAGTATCGGGCCTTTGTTACTGCTGGGTGGGATTGCAATGGCCGTCGCTCTATTGGTCGTCACGTTCACGCTGGCGGGGCAAATGCTGAATATTGATCCGGATATTATTGTGCGAATAGAGCAGGGTGACCTCGATGCATTGCAGCTTATTGACCCGCAGGTTCTGCAAAGCGCCGTTCTGGCAATGGCAATAGGTGCGGCCATTAGTGGCAGTATCACGTATTTCTCGGTCCCATTGATTTGGTTTCGCAAGTTTGGAGTGGGTAGTGCATTGATCATGGGGCTCAAAGCCCTTGGCCAAAACTGGAGGCCATTGCTTGTAATCGGATTATTTCTCGGCTTATTGGCTGTACCGATCGCCCTGCTGTTTGGTTCTTTCTACCTTTCCGCACTCAACGATGGAACCGCATCCACCGTGCTGGGTTTCCTCCTGTTGCTGATTGGTCCGATATTTCAACTACTGTTATTTGGAACACAGTATCTGGCCTTCAAGGATATATTCGGTCTGGATGAAGCTGTGATATCCGCTTCCCGGTCGAACGATCAGTTGGTCGCCTGATCGGTTTCCTCGTCCGTTTGCTCTTCTGTTTCCTTCTCAGGAATCAGTATGCGGGCAAAAATAATACCTATTTCAAACAGCAACCACATGGGTAGCGCCAACAGGGTCTGTGAAATGACATCCGGCGGCGTCAGGACCATCCCGAGAGCAAATGCACCAACGATAATATAAGGCCGCCAGCTTGCAAGTTTGGCCGGGGTTGTGATGCCGGTGGCTACAAGGATGATGGTCGCAATCGGCACCTCAAATGTGATACCAAAGGCAAGAAATAGTGTCATGACAAAATCGAGGTATTTGCTGATGTCTGTCATCACGGCTACGCCTTCGGGCGCGACGCGGGTCAAAAAGCCGAATACGAGTGGAAAAACGACGAAATAGGCAAATGCACAACCGGCGTAGAATAGAAGTACCGATGACAGCAATAAAGGCCGTGCCAGTCTTTTCTCCTTTTTGAACAATGCCGGTGCGACAAAGGCCCACAATTGATACAAAACCACCGGGATCGAAATCATGATGGAGAGTAATAGTGTCAGTTTGAACGGTGTCAGGAAGGGTGATGCCACATCGATGGCAATCATACTGCTGCCTTCCGGCAATTGAGCTATCATCGGTGCTGCCAGCGTTTCATACAGATGGCGCGAAAATGGCAGAAGCGCGATGAGCACCACGACCACAGACAAGCAGGCCTTGAGCAAGCGACTGCGGAGTTCAACGAGGTGCTCGAGAAAACTTAACTCGCGATCTTCTTCAGGTGTTTCAGACATCTTCAGACTTTCCGCTGCCAGGCTCCTGTGGCGGGGCAGGTTCTGAGTCATCCGCAATTATTGAGTCCGGTGCAGTCGTTTCAGTATCGTGATTTTTCGATTGGAAAGATGGCACATCGGTCAATTGCTTGCCGATCTGTTTGAATTCTTCGCTGGCCTTTTTGATCGGTGCCGAAAGATCGTTTTCAGCAATTTCTGATTCAATGGTATTGCGCAGACTCACCCAGCTTGCCCTGGCCTTGCGCACAAACCCTCCCACGGTGCGGGCGACACCGGGCAGGCGTTCTGGACCGAGTACCAACAAGCCGATCAGGGCCAGCAGAAAAATCTCGGCAAAACCAACATCAAACATCTGTGTCGGACGGGCGTGCGGCCGTGGCTTTTTCCTCTTTACTTGGCGGTGCAGCAGACGTCTTTTCCGCAGTTGTTATTTTTTCAGGATCTTTGTCTTCAGGGTTGTCTTCGGGTTCGTCTTCGATTCCTTTGCGGAAACCTTTGACGGCACTACCGAGATCGGACCCGATGTTACGCAGGCGCTTGGTGCCAAAAACCAGCATGACAATCACCAGCAGGATCAAAAGCTGTGTGACGCTTATTCCACCAATCATTTTTAACTCCGGTATTGATTCAATGTAAGCAGTTTAATCCAAACGGGATGGTTTGGCTTTAAAAAAACTGGTATCAGAGGTTTCCTGAGGTTGACACTATACTAGGTGTAACGTCTGCGCAGGATCAGCATCCCGGCGAGCATTAAAACCAATATTGCAGAAAGACGGCCGGCCAGGCTCAGTGTTGGAATGTTTGGCAGTTCATCACCATCCAGACCAGCCTTGACGACGCAATTGGTGGGCGGGCTGATTGCGAGACTTTCATAACCGACTTCGTTGAGTGTTTCGGCAATCAGGGTTGCTGTGCCGGTAATCACGTTAATACTCAGTATCTGGCTTTTCTGGTTATTGATCTGGCTGCGGTCGGTAATCGCCCACAAACCGCCATCACTGTCGAAAGCCAAGCCGGCTTCGTTGTATTTGAACGCGTCTGTAACACTCAACTTCCCTATCGGAGATGCAATACCGGTGGACAAGTCGATGTTGTATAAGCTGGGCGAATCCGTGCTGCCATTCTCAAAAAGTCCGTTACCCAGACCGTACAACTTTGTCGGGTTACCGATAGCTGCAAGGGCACTGATGTTCACACCAAGTGAGCCCACAGAGCCAACGGTGGTGACATTGCCATCTGAATCACGGCGGAACAGGGATTGGGATTTCACGGAAGTAATAAATAAACTGCTGTCACAGGCGAACGTCATACCGAAATCACTACCGCCTATTAATTCGTCATCGGGACCAGGTGGAAAGGACGGGAGTAAAATATCTTCCCTGTAATCGATTGAACCGTTCTCAGGGTTAATTGGAAACAATAATTCCGAAGGGTCATCGATGCCCCAAAGGCGACTGGGACTATCTGGACCTGCCGGTGAGAAAGCCAGACCTTCCGTATCGGTACGAAATGCAATTCCTGCATCAAGCTTGCCTCTAAGCTGGTCAGCACCGGTAGTGAGATCAATCAGGTACAGGCTATCGCCAGTGACACTATCAGAGTTAACGCTATATGCCACAGGTGCAGCTTTCGCATTGAGGGCGAAAAGCGAAACAACCGTTAAAATGACAAAGCGAAAATTTTTACTCATTCAGGCAGACCCCAGCCTTGTTGCGTCAGCAACTGGAATATCATGCTATCAGAAAAAACAGTAATTACAAAGCCTTATGTAGGGTTGTAAGAGTGCAATAATCAACTGTGGCAAAATTACAACATCTGGTTTTCAAGTGATAACTTTGCGCCGACATTTGAGATTGGAGTTGAATGCTTATACTGGTTGGGTTTCTTGTTGCAATTGTTCCGGGGAAAGGACCTGAAAATTTAATACCAGCGGGCTGGCCCCGATACCATGTCGCTTTTTGACAACACGCCATAGACCACGTTTTCTGATGAGATCTAGCCTGGTGACACTAATTTTTGAAGTCAGGGGGATTGCGTGAAACTCCGACTACCCTCACAATTTGATGATGGATATTTTCAGAGTTTTTCAAATTGAAGCGGCCCATCGCTTACCGAACGTACCCGATGGTCACAAATGCGCACGTCTACACGGCCATTCATTCCGAATTGAAGTTCATGTATCAGGCACGGTTGGTGAGCTGGATGGCTGGGTAATGGATTTCGCGGAGCTACGGCGTATTTTCCAGCCGTTGTTTGACCAGCTTGATCATCATTATCTGAACGAAATCGAGGGACTGGAAAACCCGACCAGTGAAAACCTGGCCCGTTGGGTTTGGCAAAAACTGAAACCCGGGCTTGCGGGGCTGAGTAAAATAATCGTTCAGGAAACCTGCAACGCCGGTTGTATTTATACAGGCGATTAAGCCAGGGGTCCGGGTGCTGTAAATCTATTCAGCAGCCAGAGCACTGTTGTTTGTTATCGCAGAACGGCTTTTTGCTGGACTTTCCACAACGGCACAATGCACCACTCATGGTAATGCACTCCTGACCTTTTTTATTGATAATGCGCAGGTAGCCGCGGAATTTCAACGGACCGTTTTTGACACAAGTCACCGTAATGGTTTGGGGTCTGGTAACCGGCATCCAGTCTGAAAGTTGGCCAATTGCTCCGCCATCGAAAAACTCGACTTCCAGGTGCTGGTTATCGCAAACAGGTTTGCTTTTCGATGCCCCGCAGCGACAAAGGCTGAGGCTGTTTGAGTGCGTCACGCTACCGTCTTCGTCGATCAGCGTAATATTGCCGGTCATTTTTAAAGGTCCGCCAGCGGTAACCAGTAACTCATTGGCTACATCCAGACGTTTACGAACACGCTTATTGCCACGCTGCTCAACAAACCAGCGATCCAGGGCCTTTTCATCGGTAGACTCACGCGTCTTTGGCGCACTTGGCGAATCCAGATTAGGGTTTGACGCGGGGTTTATTTCATATTGGTCAGGGTCAGACCAACTGAGTGGTGTGGCATATGCCTTGCTTGAATCATCCATGATTAAAGTCTCCAGGAAATCCATTTCCTTTTATACTCGGAATACCAGAATACGCTTTCTGTGAACAAATACAAGGTTTTAATGAAAAATTTAATTACTTTAAACTCAGCATATCTGCAATTAACCTACATGCAGCACCGTTGCCCATACCGGATCGTTAACGTGGTGAGCAGTCATTTCTGGCCGGGGAAGCTACCCGTAACCGGGTGAAAAATATGTGTTAATAACTGGCAATACTATCCCCGCAAATGCGGGGGGGCTGTGTGGGGATGCAAGTAAATTAAAGCGTGCTTTGCCAGACCTCTGAAAATGTCTGTATATCTGCAAGCACCTCTTCGGTATGGGTGTCCGGATCGACATCACCGTAATGTTTGGCAATTTTACCGTCGGGGTCGACCAGGAATGACTGGCGGCTAGCCAGTTTCAACAATTTATAGTCTTTCAGTACACCGTATGCGCTCGCGGTTGTATTGTCTGAATCTGCAAGAAGGGTAAATGGCAGTTTGTATTTATCGGAAAATTTCTTGTGCGACTCAACATCATCAACACTGATCCCCACCACGGCTGCGTCAATGGCCTTGAAGGCAAAAATGTTGTCACGGAAATTACAGGCTTCTTTGGTACACCCCGGGGTGTCATCTTTTGGATAGAAATAGATGGCCAGCCATTGACCCCGGTAACTCTCCAATGTGTGCCAGTCGCCATTTTGATCCTGCAGCTTGAAAGAAGGTGCATCGGAACCCTCCATTGGCTGTTCACCGGCATACAACGGTACGGATAAGAACACAAATAGAAGGACAAGCAGGGCTTTTTTCATTTCAATTGGCTCCTAACTCGAGAACACGATTCTCGGTCGATTAAACAAGGTGGCTGCAACAGCGGCAAAACCAAAACCAATCAGTAATGTACTCCCCATCGACATGGCCAGCCAAAGTGTACTGACTGATTCTCCGCGGACAAACTCACCGATTAACAGGTTCTGGGAAAACATCGGAATGGACATCATCCAGGTTTCGGGCTTCATCGGGTTAACCATGAAAATCAGGCTGGGTATCATCGGAATCATGAATACCAGCCCCATATACGATTGTGCCTCACGCAGGCTTTTTGCCAGTGCGGCGAGCGTGGTCAACATGGCGGCAGCGAGTATGACCACGGGTGCAACCGCCAGCAATATACCGCCGATGGCCTGACCGCTGAGGTTAAGGTCAACCCCGAGTGATCCGGTAGGCAAAAATGGAAATGCAAAACGGAAAGCCAGCAGGGTTAATACCAGCGAAGCAAAGGCATAGGTTGCTGTTGCAGACATTTTACCCAGCATGATCTGCCAGCGGGGCACCGGGTTAATCAATAGTGGTTCCAGCGATTTGCGTTCTTTCTCGCCGGCAGTTGAATCAATGGCCAAGTGCATACCACCGGTAAAAGCGGTGATCATCAATACATAGGGCAACATGATCATGACCAGCATACCGCGGCTTTGCGGTGTGGATAAATCGACATCCTTGATCATGATGGGTGTGCGTATGGTCGGGGAAACCCCGCGTAGTTGCAGACGGAACTGACCGATCCGGGCTCCGTAGGAATTGATTAAACCCCTGACCCTTTGCATTGGGATATTTGATTCCCGGCGTGAAGGATCAGCGATCAATTCAACCACTGCCGGTTCACCGGTTTTCCATTGCTCCGGGAACTTTTCGGGAATACGGATGATGACCTGTACTTCCTGGCTCTTGACAGAAGCCTCCGGATCTTCAGGCGGGGCCTGGATTATCACACCCTGTTGCTCCAGAAAACTGACCAGATTAGGTGCGTGCTCCGTTCCCACAACTGGTACTTCCAGCACCTTTTCAACGCTCTCCTGTTGTTTGCTGCTGGCGAAGTACGCCAGGCCGATAAACAGGATTGGAAACAGGATGGGACCGAGCAATACCGAATTAAACAATGAGCGCCGGTCGCGCAGGTTCTCGCGGACTTCTTTCTTGTAAACTGTGCCAAGACCACTCATGCGAGTAAACCCTCTTCACTACCGATCAGGTGGACAAAAGCATCTTCCAGGCTGTCGCAGCCGCTAGCCTCCAGCAATTCGTCTGCGCTGCCATCCGCCGCAATCTGGCCGTCGGCGATGATAATGATACGATCGCACAAAGCAGCAACCTCCTGCATGATATGGGTAGATAAAATCACCGAGTGACCGGCTTCCTTCAGGCTGAGAATATAACGCCGTAAGGCGCGTGTACTCATCACATCAAGCCCGTTACTCGGCTCGTCCAATAACACGGTTTGTGGGCTGTGCACCATTGCCCGTGCAATGGCGACTTTGACACGTTGCCCCTGGGAAAACCCCTCGGTGCGCCGATCTATGAAGTCCGACATGTCCAGTGTCTCAACCAGTGCCTCGATTCGTGCCGTGATGTCTTTGCCTGACATACCATGAAGCTTGCCGTAGTAGACAATGTTCTCCCGTGCGCTCATTCGTGTGTAAAGCCCGCGACTGTCCGGCACGACACCGAGGGTTTGTTTGATTGCCATGGCATCCTTGGTGGGATCCAGGCCATCGATACGAATTTCACCTTCATCAGGAGGAAGCAATGAATACAACATCCTTAAGGTCGTGGTTTTGCCAGCCCCGTTGGGTCCCAGCAAACCGGTGATTTCACCATCACGGACTTCGAATGAAATACCTCTGACGGCTTTGACCTTGCCAAATGATTTGTGCAGGTTGCTTACTTTGATCATGGCCGGGAACCTCTGATTTGCTCTGGGCAGAGTATTCTGTGATTCAATTTGGATGCAGGATAATAGTTCATGAATGTATCAGAGACCCCTTAAGGATCCGGCCCGAGCAGGCTGGTAAAAAACGGCGCTGGCAGGATACTCTCCACGCAGGATGTATCCAGGTTTTCAACGTTGCCCTGTTCAATAAACTCCGTTGTAATGTCACGCAGGCAGACATTATTCATTACCGAATGCGCCTGGCCACGGGCGACCAGGTTGAGATTGTTGGAGAAGGTTTCTGCGGCCTGCGTTGCATAATGGGGCGGTGTTACAGGGTCACGTTCACCTGACAGTAATAAAACCGGAATGTCTGAAACTACGGGCTGATGGAAGTCTTCCGCCACCTCGCCGCGTGGCCAGATATTGCACTGCAATTCAACGATTTCCATCATCAGGTTGCCCATCAGCGTTTTGCTGTAATCTGCAGACAAGTCCATGAACGGGTAATCCTCACTGCACATGACGGAAAGTTCCATACCCTTGCTGAGCATCTCATTGAGTCCGGTCATAATCAGCAGTGCCTGGCTGGCCAGCCGGGACAGATCACCCGTGGTTAGGGCCTCATGTACCAACAGGGGGATCATGGCCTGGGTTTCGCTGGAATAGCTCAGGAAGCGGATAGCGACCCCGAGCGTGTCGGCGGTCAGACGCATGTCCTGGGACTCACCGCTTACCGGGTTGATAATCGTGATCTGCTGTGGTTCATTGCGCAATTGCGTGAAAAGGGTATTTAATTCCTCTGCCTGGTGCGGGAACAGCGTATTGCAGGCTTCATCCTCAGAGCACTGTTCAAACACAGTCTGCACGCTGCGGTCGAGCATCGGTGCATGCTCCTGGCCCAGGATCAGTTGCATTGGCACGACGCTGTCGAGCGTTACGCTGCGCACGGTTTCAGGAAACAGGCGCAGGTACACCTGTGCCGAGCGAGTTCCATACGAGACACCCATGATGTTGATCTTGTCATAACCCATGGCCTGCCGGACCTGGTTGTAATCACCCATGGCAATGGAGGTGGTGTAAAAACGCGGATCACCATCCAGTTTTGCCAGGCATTTTTCAGTTTCCGTTCGGACTAATTCGAGGTCAATCTCCTGGTTCAGGTCTTCCTCCACTTCGGATTCACAGGATAATTTGTTGGAACCGCCGGTGCCGCGTTGATCGATCATCACGATATCGCGGGTTTTGCGTATTTTATTCAGAGTGGACCGAATCATGACCCAGGTTTCACTGGATGCCTGCCCGGGTCCGCCCGCAAAAAAGAACACCGGATCAGGTTCTGTAGTTTTTCCTGATGCAGGTGCTATCGCGACCTTTAAATTAATTCTCTTACCCGCCGGCTCAGCGGGGTTTTCGGCAACCTCGAGCGTTCCGCATCGTGCTTTGGCGGTCAGGTTGGTGCCGGGTAGAGACAGCATACAATTGCTGAACTCGATTTGATTCGAATCCGGCAATGCCCAAATAGTAGTTGGCAGTGCCGATAAAATCAGCACC
>Ga0316197_10003123_pt1 | contig 11770 bp, 14 predicted proteins | sample OudBiesiAoxic_MG_FD_204939 | JGI IMG/M metagenome (GOLD analysis project Ga0316197, IMG submission 204939) | Coastal sediment microbial communities from Oude Bieten Haven, Netherlands - site A oxic | ecosystem: Environmental > Aquatic > Marine > Coastal > Sediment | place: Netherlands...
GTCACTTTCACGTGGCGATCCGCCCGCGAAGGCCTTGAAATGGGGCGTAGCCGCCGCCGCCGCAACGGTTAGTACCGAGGGAACCGCACTGTGTGACCGTGCAAAAACTGCATCCTTGTTACCCGAGTGCCGATTAGAGCGTTTCTAAGTTCGATCTGTCTGCACGACGTTCGCATTTAAGCTGGACCAGGAAACTCTTAGTGTGGGGTACATAGTCCTCGGGTCCGTTGCCACCCGCGGCGAGCGCCATTGCAAAACTGTTCTTTGCCGCATTGCCCGTCGGATTGGCGACTCCGGCGGAGTCGGCCATGCTCTCTAGGTAGATGAGGTCCTTTCTTGACCGGAAGATCGCACATTGGAGCTAATCTGCGGCACTCGCTCTACCGGGCTATGTCTGCCTGAAATCCTTGCCTATGTGAGGCATTGGACCAAGACTCCACTGGTCGCCTCTGGTGCCCGTATTGTAAACAGAGCCTGACGACCTCTTTGTTCGGGGGACCAGACAACTTGCGCAATTTCAGCTCGTTCTCACAAAGCGTTTTCCATGACCGAACCGAGCCGGCGTGCAAATGCGGCGGGATCGGATGGCACTTCGCCTTCCGCGATCCGCGCTTGATCCAGCAGCAAATGGGCCGCATCCTTAAGCAAGTCATCGGATTCAGCCTCATCGCTTTTCGCCCGCTCTGCGAGTTTTCGGATAATGTTGTGGTCTGGATTCAACTCAAGCACACGAGGCATACCTTGCTGCAGTTGACCATGCCGCTTTAGTATACGTTCAAGGTTGACATCCATGTCGCCCTCATCCGCGATAAGGCATACGGCGCTATCAGTCAGACGCTTGGACAGGCGCACGTCTTTCACCGCATCGCATAGTTCTGCTTTGATCGACGCGAAAAGCTCGGCGATATCAGGCGCCTCTGGCTCATCCTTTTTGTCGTCAGCGTCTTCATCCCTGGCGATTTTATCCAAATCCGCTGCGCCACGCGTGATGGATTTGAAGGGCTTGCCTTCAAATTCGGTGACGTGTTGCAGCCAGAATTCATCAACCGGGTCGGACAACAGCAAAACTTCTACGTCCTTGGCTTTGAAGCCTTCGAGATGCGGAGATTGAGCAATCTTTGCCGCGTCTTCACCGGCCATATAATAGATCGCGTCCTGGCCATCTTTGCAGCGGCCCACGTAGTCGGACAGGCTCGTCAGATCAGCGCTTTGAGTGGAAGAGAACCGGCAAACCTCTAGGATCCTGTCGCGCAATGCCGGATCCTCAATCAGCCCCTCCTTCAACACAGCCCCAAAATTCTTCCAGAACACCGCATATTCTTCAGGTGCCTTGTTGGATTTCTTCTTTAACTCGCTCAGCACCTTTTTCGTGATCGATGTTTTGATTTTGGCCAGTTTCGGATCCGACTGCAGCATCTCGCGCGAGACGTTGAGCGACAAATCCTGCGAATCCACGATACCGCGCAGAAATCTCAGGTAGGTAGGGATCAGGTCTTTTGTCGTATCGGAAATGAAGACGCGGTTCACATAAAGCTTAACGTGGCTTTTGCGGTCCGCATCGAACAGGTCGAAGGGCGCGACCGAAGGAATGTAGAGCAGGCTTATGTGGTTAACTGCGCCTTCAACCCGGTTGTGCATCACATGCCAGGGCTTGTCGAATGCATGCGAGACGTGGTGATAGAACTCTGTGTGTTGGTCTTCAGTGATGTTTTTGGGCGCGCGCGTCCAAATCGCGGAGGCTGCGTTCAGCGTATCTTCGCCGAGTTTAACCGGGAAGCTGATATGCTCGGAATAGGTCTTGATGATTTGGCGGATGCGGATTTCTTCGAGAAACTCTTTCGCATCCTTTTTCAGGTGCAGCACCACAGTCGTACCGGGCGCATCGCGCTCTGCGGGTTCAATCGTAAACTCGCCTTTCCCGTTGGATGACCACTGCCAACTTTCGTCCTCACCTGCTTTACGCGTCAGGACATCGACGCGGTCTGCCACCATGAACGCGGAATAAAATCCAACGCCAAACTGGCCAATGAGTCCCGGTGCATCCTTGTCGCTGGATTTCAATGCTTCGACAAATGCACCTGTTCCAGACCTTGCAATTGTTCCAAGCGTTTCCAGCAAGTCGTCATGGCTCATTCCGATGCCATTGTCTGAGACAGAGAGCGTCTTCGCCTTTTTGTCGACGTCGAGAGGAATAGCAAATTCCTGAGAGTTTTCAGCGAGCGCGGGTGTGGTCAGGGCTTCATAGCGCAGCTTGTCGCAGGCATCGGACGCATTGGACACCAACTCCCGTAGGAAAATTTCCCGATTGGAGTAAAGTGACCCAGCAACGATATCTAGCAGTTGCCCCACTTCAGTCTGAAATGAAAAGGTTTCTTTCGTACTGGCATCATTCATATTGCAAAGCTCATTATTCATGGAAGTGCTGGTTGGGACCTACGGTTAAAATATGAAACCGCACAGTCGGTTTCAACCTGCAAGAAAGCGCCATCCGATCGAAGAAGTGACGTATCGCTATTTTCCTAAGCGCTTCAAACAGAACATTGAATGGTGCGCCGGTTCTTCCGTAAAGAACACGACCCATCGGAGTCTCAGCAATATCGCTCAGGCCCAATCCATTGCGCTTCTGAATACCGGTCTCCGTGCGCCCAACCGACTGGCAACACCGCTTCAATACGCTCAAGATCAGCTTCCAAAAGGGTCAATTCAGCGCCGGAGACACATTCCCGAAAATGCTCAATCGAACGTGTTCCCGGGATCGGAATTACATGCTCCCCACGTGATAGCAGCCAGGCATTCGCTAACCCTGCTGCAGACGTCCCCATCTCTGCGGCCAGTCTGCGGAATCGCTTTGTGATCCGCAGGTTTTCGGTCAGGTTCGGTTCCATGAATCGTGGATTACCAGCAAGAAAAGGTAAGTCGGGTATTTTCGCAGGCGGTATCGGGTTATCTGTGAGCAAGGACCGGCCCACAGGCGAGAATGCCACCATAGCCACGTCAAGTTCGGCACAAGTCTGCACCAGTCCAAGATCGGGAAAGCGCGTCGATAGGGAATATTCAGATTGTACTGCAGCGATTGGATAAACTTTCATTGCGCGCCGCAGCGTCGAAGGCGCCACTTCCGATAGACCAATTGCCCGGGTCTTGCCCTTTTCAACCAACCGACCAAGATTGATCGCCGTTTCTTCTGGTGAGAGGCGCGGGTCACGGCGGTGAGCATAGAAGAGGTCGACACAATCAACGCCAAGACGTTTCAACGACTTGTCCAGTTCAACTTCAAGATGTTCCTCGGAATTATCGAAAACGCGGTTTCCGTCAGGGTCAGTTGTTATCGTTGCCTTCGTCGCGATAATGAATTCCTCGCGCGCTGCCGGATTGGCTTTAAGATAGGTTCCGATGGCGCTCTCTGACTTACCCATTCCGTAAACATTAGCGGTGTCGAGGTGCGTGACGCCCACGTCACGGCAGGTATCAAGGATTGCATGGCTCTCAGTCTCGTTCGTCGGCCCATACATGTCGGAGAACGACATCGCACCATACCCGATTGCCCCAATCTCTGGCCCGTTGGCACCCAATTTGCGTTTTTTCATGTTATCCTTCTACTTTCGGAGGCTTTAAAACTCGTTGTCTGCATGTCATTTTGACGACACAGAATTCTTGCATCTGGGATCTAAGAATACTCAGTGCATCCGGCGCGGTCGCCCTGCGCTATCCGATGTGGCATCGGCTTCAGCGGCGTCCATACCCTCTCCCACCATAGCGAGAATGGCAGATACCGGCGCGCCCGACCGCGCTACCCCAGACACCAATTCAACGATCAGACGGTCGCTGAGACAATCTATGCAGATGTCTTTTTCCTGTGCGCGTTCACCAAGAGTTCTCAATATATCCTCAATGAACTCTTCAAAGCCCGGGTCGTCTTCGTGAATAGAACTGTCTGCCATCAATCCTCTCTCTCGCGCAAAGGCAGAGTAGACGCCAAATACACTGATCTTAAAACACCGCTCCCGCCATTCCTTTCATCCGAATGGCGCGGGGTAATTTCCCCGTACTTAGACCCTGTGTGCAGACCAACGGCAACCTTAACTCTTTAGTCGCTCATCGATGTCCAATTTTCATGCCCTTGAACAGATTTCGGAATTCATTTGGCTGGCATCGCCAATATTGCTCAGGCACGTAGAACCCATTGATATACATAAAGATTGCGCCTTCTACTTCCTGTCCGCCCACGATGCCATCTACAACCGATTCAATCTGCAACGCTACCTGACCTCTCGCCCAAGTCTCCGTCAAATGCGCGCTAAGGCGCTTGCCGAATGGCATCAGATTGTTGCTGCTTAACTTGGGGGTGTTTCGATTTCGCCGGGCTGCCCAAGTTACCGTGACATTGCCCCGCGCGGAGGTAGAGTCACAAGATTTATCACTCATAGATAATATCAAAGATTCGTTAACGAACAACACTAGCTGTTTTGGCATGGATAAAGAAAAAAGCGAAGTGGGGGGACCACCGAACGGCGCAGTCACTTAGAGGTTTTTTCCTCATAATGTTTCCGGTTATTGTGAGCTTCATTTATACAAAGACGCCGGCAACTTTCAAAATCGTCCAAACTGGAGGGACACAGAATGCCAAGTAAAGCAACAAAGCTGACGATCGGGGATCTGCATCTGAACGATATCAACGGGATGAACGCGGGCATACGAAAGATGATTGCGGCCATGATCGCGCAGATTGCCGCAAGTGGAAATAGAAAGCATAAGGCGCCGTAATAAATTCAATACCTTAGAGGTCAGAGAGAGTTATCTGCCAGACCCATCCGCTCCCCCCGTAGCGCTCACCTTACGCCGCGCGCCGACGCAGTGCCGGTTCCCAGTTCGATGATTTCGGCTGTGATCGCTTCCTGTCGTACTTGGCGCAGAGTCGCCTCGAATTCGCCCAGCTCGCGCATGATCTGGCTGCCTGCGGCGGACATGGCCTCCATTCTTGCCTCGTTCTCTGCGGCAAAGGCATGAAGCGCCGCCTTGCAGACCAGGGCATGTAGATAGTCCCCGCTGAGACTATTGATGAGGGCGTCGGTGGGTAGCTGGGTCAGTGGACGTGTCGCCCCGGGCGGCGGCAGGGCCGACAGATCGATTGGCAAAAGAACTTGCCTGACGACTTGAGGTTGCCCGGACGCCCATCCGGCATGGATCATATCCATACGGTCGAAGCGACCCTCGCCCAGGGCGCGGTAGATTGCCTTGGTAATCTTATCGGCCAATTTCGGGATGCCGGGCGTGTGCGAGGAAATGGGCGCGGACCAGTCCGGATCTAGCCCGCGTGCTGCGGCGATGGACAGGCCGCGGGTGCCGATCAGAAACAAGCTGGTGGTCGACAGTTCGGTGTCGATGCTGTCCAGAATGCGTTCGCTGAAGGCACCGGCAAAGCCCTGTTCTGCGCAGAACACTAAAAGACCGATGCTGCCGTCGGCTTGACCTCCGGAAGTCTTAGCCGATGATGCGGGACTCGCGGGGCCAAGTGCATTGGATATGGCGGCGGCAATTGTCGCGGCATAGCTGTCGACGGCTTTGATCTCGGCGCGGGCGGTGTTGGCGCGCGCGGCGGCGATGCCCTTCATCGCGTTTACCACGGCCCCCAACTGGCGAATGCCGTCGATCCGGGCGCTGACATCGGCCAATCGTTCGGTCATGTCGCTGGTTCCGTATCGCCAAGCTGCGTCGCAAGGCGGGTCATCGCGGCCATAAGGGCGGCCCGTGTCGTCTCATTCAGTTCCCCGGTCTCGGAAAAGGCACTCAGTGCATCGCCGGCATCCTGGTCAAGATTTTTCGGCAGTTTGTCCCGAAAGGTGGCAACAGTATCCAGCGACAGGGGGTCCAGCAGCCCTGACTGCACGGCGAGCAGGAGCGCCACCTCATCGGCCAGGCGAAGGGGCGCATTCTGCGGCTGACGCAGGATTGCGCGGATCCTTTTCCCGCGTCTGAGTTGGTCGCGCACGCGACCTTCGGGCATGCCGCCGAACCGGGTGAAGACCTCGAGCTCCAGAAACTGCGCATAGTCGAGCCGCAGCGTGCCGGCAGCCTCGCGCAGGACAGGCGCCTGGGTCTTGCCGCCGACACGGCTGACGCTCAGCCCTACATCCACAGCTGGCTTCTGCCCCTGATGGAACAGATCCGCATCCAGCACGATCTGCCCATCCGTGATCGAGATCAGGTTGGTCGGAATATAGGCCGACAGGTTTCCCGCATCGGTTTCTGCGATTGGCAAGGCGGTCAGGGAGCCGCCGCCCCGCGCCTTGGACAGCTTGGCCGCTCGTTCCAGAAGACGAGCGTGGATGTAGAACACATCTCCCGGATAGGCCTCGCGCCCCGGAGATTGCCGGGTCAGAAGGGCGATCTCGCGGTGGGTGGCGGCGTGTTTGGACAGATCGTCGATCACAACGAGCGCGTGGTCGCCCTGGTCGCGGAAATATTCCGCCATCGTGACGCCCGCATAGGGTGCTATCCATTGCAACCCCGGCGCCGAGGCGGAGCTGGCGACTATCACGATGCAGCGTGCGAAATTCCCATGCGCCTTCAGCGCGTCGATGGCGCGGCGCACGCTGGATGTCTTTTGCCCCACGGCGACATAGACGCAGATCATGTCGCTGTTGCGCTGCGCGATCATCGTGTCGGTGGCCAGCGTCGTCTTTCCGGTGGAATGGTCGCCGACGATCAACTCGCGCTGGCCCCGGCCAAGCGCGAACAGCGTGTCCATCACGAGTATCCCGGTCTGCACCGGCTGGGTCACGAGATCTCGTTCGATGATCGAGGGCGCCGGGCGCTCGATCGGCCACCGCTCTTCGGCCTCAATTGCCCCCTTTCCGTCCAGCGGGCGGCCAAGTGGGTCCACGATGCGCCCAAGCAGCGCGTCGCCGACAGGCACGCTCACCACTTCGCCAGTGCCGAAGACGGCGTCGCCCGCCTCGACCTTGGTCGCCGCGTCGATGAACACGCAGCCGATCAGATCGGGGTCCAGAACCCGTGCGAACCCGAATTGACCGCCCTCGAACCGCAGAACCTCGTCCAACCGCACGTCGCGCAGCCCCGAGATCATCGCCACACCGTCCCCGATCTCCTCGACACGGCCCCTGTGTTCGGGTCTCGGACCCAGTGCCGCGCGACGCACCGCGCCTTGCGCCGAGGCGAACCAGTCTGGCGCGTCAGGCGGCATTCTCGACCTCCTTTAAGATATTCTCCAGATCGGCCCGCCAGCTGTTGTGAAGCACGAAATGCTCGCTGCGGAGTTCCAGTCCGGCGATCAGGCTGGGATCGGTGACAAAACGAACGCTGGGCGTGCCGCCCAACGCACCCTTTACCGCGCGTTCGATCTTGGCGCTCTCCGCTTCCTCCGTGTCTGTCGCTGTGACGATCTCGGTGCCATCTGCCGAGGCTATAAGCGCCGCGCGGTCGGAGGCGGACATGTCCGCGATCGCCTCGACAAGTTGCGCAAGGAACGTCGCCTGAACGTCGGTTGTGTTGAACCGGCGCAGAAGCCGGGCTGCAATCTCGACCGACAATTCGGCGGCCCTCGTTGCGTTCTCTTTCCTTGTGGTAATTCGGTCGCGGTCAATGGCGGTGCGCGCGGCAGCGATCAGGGAGTCTGCCTTGGTTTGCGCATCCTTCAGCGTGGCTTGCGCGACTGTGTCCGCCGCCGCCTTGGCCTCGGCAAGTATGGCATCGCGTTCCGCCGCGATTCCTGTGCGGGCCGCAGCGATCTCTGCAAGCGCAGCGTCGGCCTTCGCTTGTGCTGTCTTGCCTTCATCCAGCATGGCCTGCGCGGCTTCTTGCCGCCGGGTGATGGCCCCGGCAACCGGACGCCAGAACACGCGGGACAAGAGCCAGACGAGGATCAGGACGTTAATGGCCTGAAGACCCAGTCCCCACCAATCGAGCGTCATGCGCTCATGCCAGTAGCGGGTTGGCGAAGAGCAGCAGGAGCGCAATCACCAGACAATAGATTGCCGTCGTCTCGATCATCGCAAGCCCAACGAACAGCGTGCGCGAGATCGTGTTTGCCGCATCGGGCTGACGGGCGATGGCATCCATCGCGGCGGCAACGGCCCGCCCCTCGGCAAGGGCGGGGCCGATAGCGCCGAAGGCCACCGCGAAGGCGGCGCAGAAGATACTGGCAAGCGGAGCATAGTCCATCATGAATCCTTTTTCGTTGGGGAAGGGGCAAGGTCAGTATTCGGTGGGGTCCGCGCGCCGTCCTCGACTGCAGAGGTAATGAACACCATCGCCAGCACTGCGAAAATGTAGGCTTGGACCAGCCCGGTCAGCAGATCGAGCGCCATTAATGGGATCGGTACCAGCAGGCCCGCCAGCGAGGCGACGATGCCAATGACGAACACGCCGCTCATCACGTTGCCGAACAGTCGGACGAACATGGAAAAGACCCGCGTCAGGTTTTGCAGGATATTCAGCGGGATCATCACCGGATTGGGCGCGGCGAAAGTTTTCAGCCAGCCGCCAACGCCGCCCGCGCGTATGCCGAACCAGATCACGGACAGGAACACCAGAACGGCGAGGGCGGCATCGGTTTCCAGCTGTGCGGTCGGAGGGTCGACCCCCGGCACAAGCGAGGACCAATTCGCCACAAGGATGAACAGAAAGAGCGTGCCGATGAACCCTCGATAGGGTGCGGGCGCCGCGCCCGTTGTCTCGGTAATCTGGGTGTCGAGCGTGGCGACCATCAGTTCCAGCGCGGCCTGCCGCCGGGTTGGTCTGAGGTCTAATCGGCGGGTCAGGGCAAAAGCCCCGATCACCAGTATTGCCATGATCGCCCATGTCGTGACGATGGCTTGCGTGATCGGAACCGGTCCGATCTGGAACAGAACGGTGGAATCGAGCGGAGAGTTCATGTTTGGATCTCCTGCATCCTGCGGAGCATGATCCACTTGGCGCAGAGGACCCCCGCAAGGGCCGCCAACAGGGCAAGGCCGCCTGCCAGCACGGCGATGAAGAAGCCAGTGGCCAGAAGCGAGATGCGCGCGAGGGTCAGGACGATCGCCCTGAGCGGTTTGCCTCCGCCCACGATCAGGTTGGCGGTCTCGCGAAGCGCACGGAAATAGCCCCATCCGATGAATAACCCACCCAGAAAGCAGATCGGAAGAAGGACGATTAGCGGGAGAGTGGAGGGATCGGTCATCGTGCGTTCATCCATTTCCAAGCGGTCCAGCCGCCTATGCAAAGCCCGAGCAGCATCATCGGGGCGCTCCAGAAGATGCCCGTCTCAAATAGCGTATCGAGCCAGCGTCCGAAGAACAGGCCCGCCAGAGTCGGCACCACGAAGATCCAGCCCAGCACGCCGATCTGCGCCAAACGTCGACCGACGGACATGTCACCTTCGCGCAACCACTGCTCGCGCCGGCTGCGATGCTTGCGGATTTCCTCGACCAGTGGATCAGTCTCAGGGGGCTCAGATGGGTCTTCGGTCACCGGAACTGTCCCGTGTCTGCGCCCCGACGCAACCCGCTGATCATCTGGCGGATGGCGTTCATCTGCAGTCGCATCGTCTCGACATGCTCAACCCGTTCTTCGTCGGCGTCGGTCTGAAACCGGGTCAGAACCTCCGCGTCCAGCGTGGCCAGATCGTCGCCCGGCACTGCCTCGCGGGTGGCGATCGCGACGGTGCTACCGCCGGTCACGGTCAGCACCCCGCCGCGCAATGCGCAGAACCGCTCGATCCCGGCGGTTTTCCAACTGAGAATGGAAATCGCGAGCGCGGTCAGAAATGGGGCATGGCCGGGCCGAATGCCAAAGCTGCCACTGGCGTCCTGCCCCCGCAAGCTTTCGGCATTCTCGTCCACAACGACAGACAGGGGGGTCACGATCCGCAATCTCATGCCGCTTCCTCGGCGTCGGTAGCGTCCGAGGCATTTGCGGCGGCTTCTTTCTTTCTTGCGTCCTCCAGCGTGCCGACCATGTAGAGTGAGCTTTCCGACCACTCGTCGGCCTCGCCGTCGAGAATGGCGCGGCAGCCCGCGAGGGTCTCGGCAAGCGGCACGCTGGCGCCCGATGTGCCGGTAAAGGCCTCGGTTACCATGAAGGGTTGGGTCAGGAACCGCTGCAACCGCCTTGCGCGTTTGACGATCAATCGGTCGGCTGTGCCCAGTTCCTCGATCCCCAGCAGTGAAATGATGTCGGCCAACTCGCGGAACCGTGCCAGTGCTTGTCGCACAGCCTCGGCGGCTCGGTAGTGGTCCACCCCGACCACCAGCGGATCGAGCAGCATCGAGGACGACCCCAGGGGGTCGATCGCCGGATAGAACCCCTCGGCTGCCTGAGCTCGCGACAGCATGATCACGCAATCCATATGGCCGGAGATCGTGGTCACGGCGGGGTCGGTGAAATCGTCGGCTGGCACATAGACGGCCTGAATGGCGGTAACGGACGACCCTGCCACAGAGGCGATGCGCTCTTGCAGGCCCGCAACCTCGGTCGCCAGTGTTGGCTGGTATCCGACGCGTGAGGGCAGGCGACCCAGAAGGCTCGATACCTCGGCCCCGGCCTGAACAAAGCGGAACACGTTATCCATCAGAAGCAGGACGTTCTTGTGCTTCTGGTCACGGAAATATTCCGAAATTGTTAGGGCGGTCAGAGGAGCCCGCCAGCGCGCGCCGGGTGGCTCGTTCATCTGACCGTAGACCAGCACGGTGCGCTCCAGCACGCCCGAGTCCTGCATTTCGGTCAGCAGTTCATGCCCCTCGCGTGATCTCTCACCAACACCCGCGAAGACTGAGATACCTTCGTACTTCTCGACCATGGCTCGGATCAGTTCCATCACCAGAACGGTCTTGCCCACGCCTGCGCCGCCGAACATCGCGGCCTTGCCGCCCTGCGCCATCGGCGTCAGCAGGTCGATCACCTTGATCCCCGTCTCGAATACATCGGTGGCACTGGTCTGCGATTTCAGAAGCGGTGGCAGGGCGTGGATCGACCGTTGCGGTGTATCCTCAGGAAGGGCGGGCCCCTCGTCCTGTACGTTACCCACGACATCCAGAAGCCGCCCAAGTACGGCTTCACCCACGGGAACGGCCACCTGCTCGCCGCTGGCATGAACCGAAACCCCACGGGCAAGACCTGCGGTGGATTGGAAGCCTACCGCCCGTACTGTCTTTTGATCGAGGTGGCTGTGGACTTCGAGAATGAGAGCAGTCGGGCGGTCCCATTTCACCACCAGCGCAGAATTGATCGGTGGCAGGTCGGGTCCGGCAAAGACGACATCCACGACTGCCCCCCTGACGGCATGCACGACACCGTCGAGGGACAAGCCGCGATCATCCACCTTCGCGCCGGTCCCGACGCTGGTGGCGCCAATGCTCGGTGTCGGATCTGCGTCATTGGGTGTCAAACGGGGCCTCTTTGCTTGCCTGTCGCCAACAGCCAGCCAGAAAACAACAGCCTGCGGGGACCACTGAAACGAAGCATAGAATGCTGCGCGACGGAGGGCGCTGATCTATATCAATGCGATCGCCACAGGTTTTTTGCTACACAGGGTGCATGGCCCGCTCCGGCTTTTGGCGGCACGATCGCAACGGTCTGGAACACGGCATTTGGTAACAGGAACGTCAGCATAGGATAGGCTCAGATGACCAAGCGCACGCAGCCCAAGGCACCTGCGAGAAACGCGGAGCAGGGCACTGTCAGACAAAACCGGCTTGAGGCGGGCAGGGCGGTTTCGTAGTCTCGCTGGATGACCAAACCTGACCCATTTCGCTATTTCAAAACGAGCCGA
>Ga0316197_10003124_pt1 | contig 11767 bp, 6 predicted proteins | sample OudBiesiAoxic_MG_FD_204939 | JGI IMG/M metagenome (GOLD analysis project Ga0316197, IMG submission 204939) | Coastal sediment microbial communities from Oude Bieten Haven, Netherlands - site A oxic | ecosystem: Environmental > Aquatic > Marine > Coastal > Sediment | place: Netherlands...
CCAGATCCACCCGCTGAATCGTCATTGAATCCATTCAAATCCTCTCCAGCATGCTGATCTGGATCAGAATTCTAAAACGTTTTGCTCGAATCCTTTAAGTCCGACAGGCTCCCAGGTGATCTCGTATAGAACGTCCGGGCACTGCTTTTCATTTCCGGCTCCGTTGCTTGAAGCGATCGCCCGAAATCCATGTCGCTGATAGAAGCGTCGGGCGGCGGAGGTTTGCTCGAAGGTATACAATCGGATCGGTCTGGGGAAGTCGTCCCGTGGCTAACGGCGGTAGGGGAAAGATAGAGATGATCAATCCACGAAATGCCCTCCATGATTGATGTTCCCATCATGACCAGGATTCGAGCGTCGAGCATCGAGCATCGCGCTCCGCGATGGTCACGTTCCCAGAGGGGATTAGGTGGTGGGCGACCCAACTCCGCACATTGCTATCGGAGTGTGCCATAGCAGCATACGGCAGGAATGGTTTCGGGAGGCGAGGTGGATTTCTGCAACTCTCTCTGCATCTGCGGCGATCGCGGTCCGCAGTTTGATCTCCATCGTAGTGTAGACAGTTGGATCATTGTCAGGGTTGCGAAGCGGGCCGATCGAGCGCATGCGCCGTTCCGGGTTGAGTTGGTATTCTCTAGAACCCATTGCGAACTGGAGCACAAGGGGAAAAGTGGGGAGGCCAATCATTATTGACAGCAGTTCCGGATTTCTGCTGTGGTTGCGGAGGCTGTCATTCATAATCGTGGAAACGCGGGAGATTGTCATTGATTGCAGAGAAAGCAGTGACGGGAGGTGGCCGGGATTGGACGGCTGTCGCAAGCGCAGAAATCAAACCGTCCGAGCGTTGACTACTCTCATGCGGATGTCCTTAATTCCTTCTCCAAGTCCAATGCATTCCCCGATTCCTTCTCCACGCCTCTGCAATCCCGATCTCGCCCCGGTGCCACCGGAGGAGCGCACGTGGACCGCTGGGCATTTCGCAGCGCTCTGGGTGAGTATGGCCGTCTGCATCCCCGCCTACACCGGGGCCGCCGGCCTGATGTCGCAAGGCATGAAATGGTGGCAGGCGCTCACGACGATCCTGTTGGGAAATCTGATTGTTCTTATTCCGATGCTGCTAAATGCCCACGCCGGCACGCGCTACGGAATCCCGTTTCCTGTACTGGTCCGGGCTTCCTTCGGAACCTTCGGCGCCAACGTCCCGGCACTGATGCGTGCCATCATCGCCTGCGGGTGGTTTGGGATCCAGACCTGGATCGGCGGCGAGTCGATCTATCTAGTCCTCTCAAATCTCATGCATTTCAAACCCGCCACGAGTGCGGACCAGCTCCCGGGTCTGGGACTCTCAGCGGGACAATTTGCCTGTTTTCTGTTCTTCTGGGCGGCGCAGATGCTACTGATCATCCGGGGAATGCGCGTCCTCCGCCGCGTGGAAACCTTGGCCGCTCCGCTGTTGCTACTAGGCGGCATCGTGCTTCTGGGTTGGGCCGCTTCGGTCGGCGGTGGATTTGGAAAACTACTGGCTTTTACGCATGCCTCCGAGCAGGGATCGCGCGGCTTCTGGCCGATCTTCTGGCCGAATCTAACTGCCACGGTCGGGTTCTGGGCGACGCTCTCGCTCAATATCCCGGATTTCACACGCTACGCCCGTTCGCAGCGGGATCAGGTGGTCGGGCAGAGTCTGGCGCTCCCGCTTTCGATGCTTCTGGTTTCCTTCATCGGCATCGCTGTCAGCAATGCAACGGTGATCAAATTCGGCGAGGTGATCTGGAATCCGGTGGAACTCGTGGGTCGATTCGAATCGCCCTGGGTGGTAGTGATCGGATTGTTCGCGATCATTCTCGCGACCTTGTCCACCAATCTTGCGGCTAATATCGTCTCGCCCGCGAATGATTTCGCCAACGTGAATCCCGCGAAGATCAACTTCCGGAAAGGGGCGATGATCACGGGGGTGATTGGAATCCTGATTCTCCCATGGCGGCTGTATACAGATCTCGGGCAATACATTTTCACGTGGCTCATCGGGTACGGCGCCCTCCTGGGTGCAATCGCGGGCGTGATGCTGACCGACTACTATGTCGTGCGCCGCTGCCGTCTCGAGGTGGACGATCTCTATCGGGAAGATGGGCAATATCCCCGGGTGAACCAGACCGCCATGATCAGTCTGGCTGTAGGCATCGCCCCGAATCTCCCGGGATTCATCGCGCACGCTTCCGGTAGACAGGATTCCCTCGCTCCGTTCTGGAACGGACTCTACACGCACGCATGGTTTGTGAGTCTATTTCTCTCTGCAGCGATCTATTTTCTTCTCACCAAATTCACCTCCCGCACCAATCCAGATGTCATCTCCTAATCCCTACGAATCCATCGCCCAGGAATACAAGGCGTCGAAACAACTTCCGTTTCGCACCCATATTGAAGCCTACACCCTCTTCGAACTCCTAGGAGACGTCACAGGCCTCTCCGTGCTGGAGCTTGCGTGCGGCGAGGGATTCTACACCCGCCAGATCCGGAAAGCCGGAGCCGCAACGATCATAGGAATCGATCTTTCCCCGGCCATGATCGCGCTTGCCCGGGAGGAAGAAGAGCGAAGTCCGCTTGGCTGCGAGTATGATGTAGGCGACGCCACCAAGCTAGCCAAGCCCGAAAAATACGACGTCGTGTTCGGTGCCTACCTCCTGAACTACGCCAGTTCGCCGGAGATGTTGAAAGACTTCGCAATGTCTATCTTCAACCATTTGAAACCCGGCGGCCGGTTTATCGGAATCAATGACAATCCGGCCCAGGACCCGTCCACCTATGGATCGGGAACCCCCTATGGCTTTTCCAAATCCACGACTCCGGACCGCCAAGAAGGCGATCCCATCACATGGACCTTGCAAACGCCCGATGGCGAAACCTTCGCTTTTGATAACTACTATCTGGCGCCGGACACCGTGGCTTCTGTCTTCGAGTCCGTCGGCTTCAAACGCTTCTCGTGGGAGGGGCCGTGGCTCGCTCCCGACGCTGAACCGGGCTTCTGGGGTAGCTTCATGGCCAACCCACCGATCATCGGGGTCTTCGCAGAACGCTAGAGCCGTCAGTTCTTTTTTACTATTGGCCATTGGCCGATCACACCCGGTGAACCCGTGCCCAGAAATCAGATCTCCTAGCAATCATCGCGGAACCGCCACGGTCTGGAGGATAGTATCATCGAGCCTGTTTTCGAATTGGGGGTAGAAAGGGAGGTGAACTGCCCGGGGCGTCTTGGTGGGGTGCTTTGCCACGACTGCCAGGGAGCGGCATGAAGCCATCGATCCCAAATTCTGGACGCCGCTGGTTCCAGCGGTCCGCGATCTTCCGCCTTGACCTTGGCTCTTCGCAACGGTCACACTATCCTGCGGAAGACTATCTGAAATGGCCATTGCGTCCCACAGGATCCGCGTTTGGAGCGGGCGGAAGAACAATCCTAAAAAAGAAATTTTTTCGCTGCAGTGAGCACCTCCTCTCCCAAGCAATTTGCAGCCCTGATGTTCACCGACCTTGTGGGCTCGGTGGCACTGCAACGGCGCCTCGGGACGGAGGCCTACATGCGCTACGTGTCCCGGCATGATGAACTCTTCCAAGCCTGCCTGCACGAGGTGAGCGATGCCAGGGTGCTGAACGAAACGGGAGACGGCTTCCTGGTTCGCTTCGACGATCCGAGCATGGCGTTGAACACGGCTCTGCGGATGCAGGCCTTGCTCCACGAGGAGACCTGTGAGGGAGAGTCGATCCGGGTGCGCATCGGCTTGCATCTCGGAATGGTCACGGAGATGGATGAGAAGATCCGCGGTGAGAAACGTGCGATCGGAATGCCGATCAACCTGACGGCGCGGATCATGGACCTGGCGAACCCCGGGCAGATTCTCATGACCCGGGCGGTCTACGAGGACGCGCGTAATTACGTGCGGGAGCATCCTCCCGTCCGGGGGGGGGAAGGGGAGGCGCGGCCGGAACTCCAGTGGAAGTCGCATGGACTCTACGAGTTCAAGGGTAACCTCGAACCGGTGGAGATCTACGAGGCCGGCGCAGTGGGCGTCGCTCCCTTTGCCGATCCGGTAAGTGGCAGTAAAGGTGCGAAGTTCGCGACGTCGAAGGAGTTGGGGGAGGGAGACCGCTTCGCTTCGACGCCAACGGAACCTCTCCTGCCCGCGGCGGTGCGAGAAAGTGATGTCATGATCACCTATGCCGGCCTGGATGACAAACCGGTCGCTTCCGGGTATCAGGGCTGGGTTTCCCAGTTGCACGAGAACCTCAAGGTACGGGTGGCTCAACTATCCGGAAAGAACGTCGCGGTGGTCAAGCTGCCGGACGCCTCCACCAGTGCGGAGAACGACAGCGCGATGCTTGCGGAGGTCCCCCAGGCCAAGACCGTGATTTCGGTTCTATCCCCGCCCTTCGCCCAGTCCGACCGGTGTCAGGAGGTGGTGGAGACCTTCTGGAAGCGGACGCAGGAAGCCGGGCACTTCGAGGCCGGTGCACACTCCCGCCTCTTGAACGTGGTGAAGACCCCCGTGGATGAGGGGGAACTTCCGCCCGGGATCCGTTCGCTCTACACCGGTCTCGCTCCCTACGAGTTCTTCGAACGTGATCCGGCGTCGGGCAGGTTGCGGGAGTTCGACGAGTCGTTTGGCGATACCGCGGTGCAACGCTTCCACGAGCGTGTCTATGATGTCGCTTATGACGTGTCCCAGGTGCTCAAGCATCTGGGAGCACCGCGCGAGGGCGGCGGAGATCGCACCGCCGATCCCAAGACCATTTTCCTGGCTGCCACCACCTCCGACCTGGAGCCGCAGCGGGATCAGCTGCGGCGTGAACTGATCGAGATGGGACACGACGTGGTTCCCAAGCACCCGCTTCCGCTCATGGCCGGTGAACTGATGTCCGTCGTTCGGGAATGCCTGGAACGGTCCGACATCGCCATTCATCTGGTGGGCGAACACTTTGGCTTTGTGCCCGAAGGGACCGAGTTGTCGGTGGTGGCGCTGCAAAACCAGGTCGCCGCTGAGTTCTGCACTCAATCCCCGCTCCGAAGACTCCTCTGGGTGCAGCGGGGACTGCAACCCAGCGACCAGCGCCAGGCTTCCTTCCTGCGCCAGCTCGAATCCGAACCGGCCTGTGTGAACGGTGCCGAGTTGGTCGCCGATACCCTCGAGAATTTGAAAGTGCTCCTGCTATCGCGGTGGGAGCGGGAACGGATCGGGAAGGATCGGCCCACCAGGCCGGCGGAAGCCAAGGATGTGCGGCGCCTCTACATGATCTGCGACCAGCAAGATGAGGAGGCGATCGAGCCGCTGGAAGATTTTTTCTACGCGCAGGGTATCGAAACCAGCCTGCCGGCTTTTGAGGCGGAGGAAGCAGAGACTCAGCAGATCCACCTCCAGAACTTGCGCGAGTGTGACGCGGTGCTGATTTACTATGGGGCTGCGAGCATGCACTGGGTGGACTTCAAGGTCCGCGACCTGCAGAAGGCGGTCGGTTACCGTGACGGGCGGCTCATTGCCGCGGCGGCCGTCTACCTGGCTCCTCCCTTCAACCGTCGCAAGGAACGCTTCAAGAGTGTCCTGACCGACGTCCTTCTCCAGACCGGGGACTCGTTTGATCCCGGCCTGCTCAGCGACTTCGTCGGTCTCATCAAACACGGAGAAGAGGCGGGGGCATGAGCGAGCCGTCCCCTCCACGATTCAATCCCTTTCCGGGTCTGCGCCCTTTTCGCAGTGACGAGAGCCACCTCTTCTTCGGACGCGAAGAGCAGGCCAGCACCTTATTGCACCTGCTCCGGCAGAACCGTTTCCTGGCGGTGGTGGGCACATCGGGCAGTGGCAAATCCTCCCTGGTGCGAGCCGGCCTTATTCCCGAGCTCCACGGGGGCACCATGGCCCGGGCAGGCTCGGCATGGGAGGTAATTGTGATGCGTCCCGGCGGCAGCCCGTTCAAGAATCTCGCCAGTTCCCTGGTTGAGGCGGATCTCTACGACGCCGACAACCCGCATTCCCTTCCGCGACTGCAGGCGACTCTCAGCCGCAGCCGCTACGGACTGGTGGAAGCGGTGAAGCAATCCGATCTCGTTGGGCCCGAGGTCAACGTCCTCCTGGTGGTCGATCAGTTCGAGGAGTTGTTCAGGTTTCGCCAGCAGGGCCTCGAGTCGGAGGAAGCGGCCACCGCTTTCGTCAACCTGCTGCTGACCGCGAGCGAGCAGAGTGAATGCCAGGTTTACGTGACCATCACGATGCGGTCCGACTACCTGGGAGACTGCGCAGAAATCCCTGGCCTGGCGGAGGCCGTGAACAAGGGTGAGTACCTGATCCCCCGCCTGCAGCGGGATCAGAAACAGGACGCCATCGTGAGACCGATCGAGGTGGGAGGAGCGAAGATCGCTCCGCTTCTCGTTCAACGCCTGCTCAATGACGTCGGGGATGACCCAGATCAACTACCGGTCCTGCAGCACGCCCTGATGCGGATGTGGGATGTCTGGGCGGCTTCCGGCGATAGCGCGCGCCCGCTCGATTTTAGCGATCTGGAAGCGACCGGCGGTCTGGCGGATGCCCTCTCCCGGCATGCTGATGAGATCTACGAGGCTCTGCCTGAGGACCGCCACCGAGACGTCTGTATGCGCGTTTTCAAGGCGCTCACCGAGAAGGGTTCCGACAACCGCGGGATCCGCCGCCCGACCCGGCTTGAGCGGCTTGAAGCCATCATCGGAACCGATCGAAGCACGCTCACCGCCGTGCTCGACGCCTTCCGCGCACCGGGAGTCACCTTCCTGATGCCGGGCATCAACACGGAGTTGGGCGATCGCACGGTGGTGGATCTCTCACACGAGAGCCTGATGCGGGGTTGGCAACGCTTGCGAACTTGGGTGGAAGAAGAGGCGCAATCGGCACGAATTTTCCAGCGGCTCTCCGAAACGGCTTCGCTGTGGGGTGATGGCAAAGCGGGGTTGTTTCGCGATCCCGACCTGCAGATCGCGTTGAGCTGGCAAGATGATGAGGATCCCAATACGGATTGGGCGGTCCAATACGGCGGCGATCTGGAGGCCGCGATCGACTTTCTGCAAAAGAGTCGCGCCGAGGCGGAAGCGGAAAAATCTGCTCAGGAAGCGGCGCGGAAACGGGAGCTCGAACAGGCGCAGCAATTGGCCGAGGAGCAAAGACTGCGCTTGGAGCACCAGCAACGGTCGGCGCGCAGGCAGCGGGTCATGATCGGCGGGTTGTCCGTCGTGGCACTCATCGCGGCGATCGCGCTTCTGATGGCCGTGATCGCCAATAGCAGGGCCCGCGAGCTCGCAGCCAAGGAGGCTCTGGCGGCGAGTGCTGCCGAGGCCAGTGCCGATGCTGCCGAGGCCAGTGCTCAAGAGGCAGACCGCGCCCGGGAACAAATGAGAACGGAGCGCGACGACCTCGGTCAGCGTTACTATCTCATGAGTTTGTTCAGCGCAGACAAGGCGATCCAGGAAAACAAACTGTCACGCGCAGCCCTCGAACTGGATCAATGCAAGAACCGCTACCGGGGATGGGAATGGCGCTTTCTTTACGGCCGTGCCCAGAGCGCTCCTGGCGACCATCTGCCCGGTGACGGCCCAGCCTGCTTCACCAGCGACGGCCAACGATGGATCAGCCGGGGGACGAGGACGATGAAACATAAGGCTTTTGTGCGAGATCTCTCGTCCGGCCGCCTCCTCGCGGAGTTTTCGCATGAAAGCGACCTCAGTGCCATCGCCCTCTCACCCGATGATCAATGGCTGGCCGCCCTTCAGGACGGCGGCATGATTACACTTTGGAACCTCGAGACGCAGCAGCAGGAGTGGGCTCTTCCGATTCTCCCCGACTGGGGCCGAAGCCTGGCCTTCAGCCCGGACGGGCTTCTTATTGCCGCGTCCAGCGCAGAGGGGACGCTCAAGGTGATCCAGGCCGCGGACGGGACGCCCAGCTTCACGATTCCGTTGGAGAAGCCGGGCAAAATCACCTTCAGTCATGACGGGCGCTGGCTCTGTGTAGCCGCTTCTCCACCCGTGATCGTCGGAATCGCCACCGGCGGGATCGCAGCTCGTCTCCCGGCCCGAGCCGAACGACCAATCTTCAGCCCGCAGGCTCCCTTGCTGGCGACCGCCAGCCACGATGATCAATCGATCACGCTCTGGACCTGGGATGGGCGGGAACTGCTCAAAGAGAGATCGTGGAAGAGCGCGCCCAGCACCCGTTTGCAGGATCTCTGCTTTCATCCTGACGGCACTCAAGTGGTTTCGGCTCAAGCCGGACATCTGATGGTATGGAATGTCGCAAACGGGAGAGCGGTGACCGGAGTGCACACCGATTGGATGGGTTCGCTGGCAGTCAGCCCCATGGGGCAAACTGTCTCCTTCAGCGAGAATGGCGGAATCAGGATTTGGCGGTATGGAGGAGAGGACCCTGAAGTGGTGACCCGTCCCCACGAGAACGAGAGCCGGCTTGTTCAGTTCAGCCCGGATGGAAACAGGGTTGCGGTCGGGCCGCATCGCGGTCAGCAGGAACTGTCGGTCAACGAAACTGCCGGACCAGTGGTCATTCTCGATTCCAGAACCGGCGCGCTCATCTCCAAAATTGAAGTTCCGTGCCGGGGGTTTTCGTGGATGCCCGATAGCCGGCAGTTGGTCGTGACCCGAGACGACGAAGGAAGCCACGAACTCTATGACGCGGCCACAGGTTCCCTGGTTCTCGCCTTCGAGGGGGGGTATTTCGCGGAGGGAAGACCCTATGTGGATCGATCAGGAAAATGGGTGACCTCGGTAGGTAGTGGCGGCCCCCATCCGTTCCCCATCCGGAGATGGGATACGTCCACTGGAAAACCGGGAGAACTATTCGAGTTCGATCTTTTCTGGGGGGGCGGCAATCCCGGATGGCCGGTGGGAGGATACACCAACGCGACAGTAAGCCCCGATGGCTTCCGGGTGGCCATCGGCTCCGGAGGCACCGGTGGGATCTGGGACCTGCGCACAAGCTCATTCAAAGAAGTTTCAATGAGCCCCCGCATCGCAGAAACGCTGGAGTTCACCTCGGATGGCAATCGGCTCTACGCCGCCACGGGAAGGGAACACTTCAGGCTCTTCGACTTCGAGGGCGAGGAAGCGGAGGTCGACTTTGTGGGGCCTTCGGGTCAGATATCCATGAGCGAGGATCAGAGGTATATCGTCTCCTCCGGCGAGGGCGTGGTGATTTGGGATGTCGCTAGCGGAATACCTATCATCACACTCTCCAACGATAAGTCCCTGGACTTCATCTCGGTCGGTTGGTCGGCGGACGGGCAGCGAGTCGCGGCCGGTCGAGTCGATGGCAGCGTGCATATCTGGACGCTCATCACCGACCTCCAGTTGCTGGCCGACCAGGCGCGTGAACACGAGGAGCGCGAGGAATGGGCAGAGGCCGCCGCAAAGTGGGCGCAGGTAGCCAAAGAGGACCCGAACGGGGCACGACTCCTCGCCGGGGTTGCAGAGCGGCTTGAAGCCGGGGGTGAATCCCTCCTGGCAGCCTCCGGCCGGGAACAGGCCCGCACCGTTCTGCAAGCGGCCTTGCAGGCCGAGCCCGGGAACTACTTCCTCGCGAACCGCATCAGGGATCTCGATGTGACGATCATCAGAGCGCATGGACAGAGCGGACGGGTCGATGAAGGGGTGGCGGCGGCCACCCGGGCGATCGAGGAGGCATCCTCACCCGAAGCGATCGGGGAGATCATCGGGCGGCTCGGAGGCTGCAGTGAGATCCTGAGCAAGGTTCTCGCCCTGCAGCCGGAGGACAGCCCGCTTGGCCCCGCCCACGCTCTCGGAATAGCCGATGTCTTTGCCTCCGATGCAGATTGGAAGCAGGCTCTGGTCTATTATGACCTTGCGATTGCCAAGGAGCCGGCGAACGCGAGTGCCCTCACCGGAAGAGGGATCGCGCATGCGGAAGCGGGTAATCACGCAAAGGCGGCAATCGACTGGAAGCGCGCTTTGGAGTTGGCGACCGATCGCACTCTGCATGGGAAGATCAGCGAGAGGATCCGCCCGTATGCAGACAGCGTGTTGAAGCAACAGTTGATGATTTCCGCAGGTGCGAGCTGGCGTTACGACGACAGCGGCGAAGATCCCGGCACCGCCTGGCGCGAGACCGCATTCGACGACTTGACCTGGAAAGTGGGCCCGGCACCTCTCGGTTACAGTGACTCACCTGCCACTACTCTTTCATTCGGGGAAGACCCGTCTCAAAAGCACGCCACCGCCTACTTCCGTCACCAATTCAAACTCGCCGATCCCGGTTCCACGAACGCGCTGCTCCTCAAGCTCGACATCGATGACGGGTGCGTGGTTTACCTCAATGGCGCGGAACTCGTCCGCCAGAACATGCCCGAAGGCGAGGTCTCCCACACCATGTGGGCGGCCAGGGCCATTTCGGGCGATGCCGAAAAGACCTGGAGTACCTTCATCCTGGGCCCGTTGCAGTCTCTCCAGGCTGAGAATGTGCTGGCCGTCGAAGTACATCAGGTTTCCGAAAGCAGCTCGGACCTGCGTTTCGACCTCGAAATGTTCAGCTTCCACTTGCCAAAGTAAGGGAGGCTGGTCGAGCGCCCATCTCCGCTTACTCGGGATCCACGGTGATGCGGAAGAAGCCGTAGCCATCTTCCGAAAATGGCCGGGTTGCCTGCAGACTTTTCGAGAGCGCCACGACGGGCTCCCCATCGACCCAAGCGCCCAGATCCGGTGAAGAGTCGACACGGTAGGGGATTCCGGGCAGCGTCCCCCAATCGAGCATGACTCCGGCCGGCTCTATCTCTTGGTCACGGGCGATCTGGGGAGAGCGCAGCGCTCCGCACAGCACGCCGATAGGGCTTCCGAGTTTGAAATTGGCGCTAGCTGATGAGGTGTCATCGCCGAGGAAGAGCATGTTCGCTTGCTGGTAGGGGTCGAGGGTCCCGAGGAAGGGGACTGACAATCCGGGCCATGCCGTGTAGTCGCGCAGAGGCCCGGTCAGAAGAACGGCATCGTCGGAAAGAAGCACGTAGCGGTCTCCCAAAACAGTCAGGCGATACTGTCGCAGGGTACTCATGTCCTCTGCCAACTGATCATTTACGAACTCGAGGGCCGCCGGATGCTTCCCAACAGAGTCACCCACCACGTCTAACAATACGGTACGCGCTTGCATCGATCACCGGAGGACACGGAGAAGATCCCACTTCGGTTGATCTCTGACCAGTAGACACTCGTTCTTTTGAATGGAGTCTGCCGACCTCAATCCCATGGGGTTGAGGTCGGCAGCCCAGATGCCGTAGGAGTGAGGTTTCGGCCCCCGGGATCTTAGGAAGTAGACCTTGGATGTATTCTGATCGATCGTAATGTCTTGGGCATTGATCAGGTGCCCGAATGTGACTTCCCACTCATCTATCTTCCCAGTCTTTCGATCGACGGCTTTGATACGACGCCCCCAAAGATACTGCCATATCAGGAGATCTTTAGCTTTGAAGTAGGCAAGTGTGAACGGTCCGCGTGGCCAGCCGTTCTCGCCCTTCCTAACGAGAAGCGGTGTAGTCTTAGAGTCAGCCAGATTCGTGCCCTGAATGGCGCTGCTCGGCCCGATATCAGACCACTAGACCTACGTGCTGCAAGAACTGAGCAGCATCGCAAGTGTGAGTGCGCCAAACTTCAGGCTGAGTTGTCCAGTTATCATCGCTTGTTTTCTTGATCTCGGATGATGTCGACGTCCATCCCAGATCAATGCTCGTTGGCGATCATCTTGAA
>Ga0316197_10003125_pt1 | contig 11766 bp, 10 predicted proteins | sample OudBiesiAoxic_MG_FD_204939 | JGI IMG/M metagenome (GOLD analysis project Ga0316197, IMG submission 204939) | Coastal sediment microbial communities from Oude Bieten Haven, Netherlands - site A oxic | ecosystem: Environmental > Aquatic > Marine > Coastal > Sediment | place: Netherlands...
GGTCAACTCGCCATTCACCAGGCGATAAATCCCCAACGGATTGTCATTTTTCAGCGCATCCGGAAGCAAAGCATCCGGTGCTCCCTGGTAGGCAACAAACCGTGCAAAGCGCACAATGGCGCCGGTACCGACGCTGGTGGTGGTAGAAACTGACGATGCCGGGTAGGGACCGCCATGCTGTTGTGACGGGCATACCTCAACACCTGTCGGGTAACTGTTATAAATAACACGGCCGACTTTTTGTTCCAGTACATTGAAGAGTTTCTTGGCCAGTTCCCTATCTTCATCGGCGTGAACGCTGGCGGTCAGGTTGCCGTTCAGGTTGTCAGCGACCTCCATTATCTGAGCTTCGTTTTCGCACTCGACATACAGGGTCACGGGGCCAAAAACTTCCTCCGAAAGCGTTTTATCCGCGAGAAAATCTTTGCCGCTGGTTTTAAACACGGCGTTTGGCGGTGTCATGCTGCCAGCTTCAAAGTCTGCCCTGTTTAACCATTCAAGCTGTGGATGATTGTTCAGGTTTTCGAGACCCGCCTGCAGCGAGGCAGCAATCTGGGGATTGAGCAGGTAACCACGTGGCGCCTCGGATAACCTGGTTTTTAGCGTGGTTTCAAAAAGCTCGCTGGCAACCGATACCACGATTCCAGGTGAAGTGCAGAACTGGCCGGTTCCCATACACACCGAACCGCTCAGGCCCGTAGCGATGCTTTCAGCCTGTGCCTGCAGGGTGTTGGGACCGACAAACAGTGGGTTGATGCTGCCCATTTCCGCAAATACCGGAATTGGTTGTGGGCGCGCCGCTGCAATATCCATCAATGCCCGGCCACCTCTTTCTGAACCGGTAAAGCCAACAGCTTGTATGAGAGGATGTTTAACCAGACAGGTGCCCAGTTCATTACCCATGCCTTGCAGCAATGAAAATACCCCGGCGGGTAGCCCACACTTTTCAACCGCCTTTGCGATGGCATGCGCGAAAAGCTCTGATGTCGCAGGGTGGGCGGGATGACCTTTAACAATGACGGGGTTACCGGCAGCAAGGGCAGATGCCGTATCACCACCCAAGGTACTAAAGGCGAAAGGAAAATTGGACGCACCAAACACAGCAACAGGTCCGATCGGTTTCATCATGCGCCGCAAATCGGGTTTTGGCACAGGGGCACGGTCGGGTATGGCGGTATCAATACTGGCCTGTACCCACTCGCCTTTCGTTGTCAGTTCTGCAAAAGCGCGAAGCTGGCCACAGGTTCGGCCTCGCTCACCGGTGAGACGGGCCAAACCCAGGCCGGTTTCAGAGTCACAGACTTCCAATAGCTGATCACCCAGGGCCTCAATTTCATCGGCAATGGTACTTAGGAAAACCCCAATGGATTTTCCATCCAGTTGACGGTACTGTCCAAAAGCGCTGTTTGCAGCACGGGCAGCCTTTTCGATTTCATCTTCTCCACATGAAGCAAAGCTGTACATGGATTCTTTTTTGTAGGGGTTGAACGACCGAAAAGTTTTGCCTGGCGGGGTTATCCAGTTACCTGCAATTAAGGATTGCCCTTTTATTTCTATCATTGATTCATTTCCTTGAATGCCTTGTAGTGTCAGTTAAAGCAATTGGCGCTGAGCAAGATTACTCATCAGCGCGGTAATTCCAAAACGCCATGGTGGTGCATCATGACAGAGCACCACGGTGTTTTGTAGTGCTCCCAACTTGTCTGATGCGATCGTGACCACGTCGCCGATTTTGTGGGTGAACCCCATTCCATTGCTGTCCCGGTCCTGGGTGGGCGCAAATAAAGTGCCGGTAAACAAAGCCAGACCATCGGGGTATTGGTGGGTCTCGCTGATCGTTTGACCAACAAGATCCAGAACATCGCGGGAGATCTTGGTCATGTCACTCTTGTCATTCAATACAAAGTCATCAGCGGCACCTTCAACCTTCACTGAAACCTCGGCGCTGCGTACATCTTCGATAGAAAATGTTTCATCAAACAGACGAATAAACGGGCCCAATGAACAGGATGCGTTATTGTCTTTTGCCTTGCCTAATAACAATGCACTTCGACCTTCGATATCACGCAAATTGACGTCGTTGCCCAAAGTGGCACCGAGCACCTGACCCGATGAATTAACCACCAGAACGATTTCGGGTTCCGGGTTGTTCCAGGAGGATATTGGCAATATTCCAATCTTTTCTCCACTACCCACAGAAGACATCGGCTGCGATTTTGTAAAAATTTCAGCATAGGGCCCGATACCCACTTCCATATACTGGGACCATAAGCCCTCTGCCTGAAGTATGACCTTGAGATTTTCCGCCTCACGGGAACCGGGTTTGATGGTGTTTACATCAACGCCAATGCCATTGTTGATTTTTTCACGAACCGCTTCCGCCCTGGAGGCATCTCCACCCGCACGCTCTTCGATTACACGTTCCAGCATGCTGCACATAAAGGTTACGCCACAGGCCTTGATGGCCTGCAGATCTAAAGGAGACAAAAAATATGGCGTTTTGATATCGCGGACTGATGACATTGTGTTTTGCATAATGTCTTCATAGCTCCCAATACGTGCGAGGGACTCAATATCATAATCATGAACGGCGAAGTTTCTGTTGATCAGCTCTGCGGTTGTTGGTGCGATATTGCTGAGATCAAAAACACCTTGAGGCTTCAACACTACCGGGCTTGGGCCGGCAATGCTTCCGGTAAAAGAGGCGGGTAACCAGGCGCGGCCAATCAAACTGCCGGCCAGACCGTCAGCAGGTAAAAACTGTTCCATTTTCAAATCATCTAACATTTTTCTTCAGGTCCTGAGAATAGTATAACGGTTGATTGAAAATCACCTGTTCTGGAAATATGCGGTAAAACTGTGAGTGTTTATACAGACAAGTATACTGTCTAAAAGGAAGGGAGAATTCATGTCATATGCACGTATCATCAGCCTGACATCCCTGGCCATGATTGCTTTCGCCGGCAATTCCCTTCTTTGCCGGCAGGCGCTTAAACATACAGCTATCGATCCAGCGAGTTTTACCGCCATTCGGTTGATATCAGGCGCGCTTGTGTTGTGGGTGATAGTACGCCTGAGGCACGCCACGCCGGCGGGCAAGGGAAGCTGGCCATCGGCATTCGCGTTATTTGTTTATGCGGCGGGTTTTTCATTTGCCTATGTCAGTCTGCCCGCAGGAAGTGGTGCCTTACTACTATTTGGTGCGGTGCAGGCCACGATGATTGGTTATGGGGTCTGGGCAGGTGAGCGCCTTCAGATGTTGCAGACGTTTGGTGTGGTACTGGCTTTCGGTGGACTGGTTGGCCTGCTACTGCCGGGCCTTTCGGCTCCGCCACTTTTTGGCGCCTTATTGATGATCGGTGCCGGTATCGCTTGGGGTTTCTACTCCCTGCGTGGCAATGGTGCGGGTGACCCGACCAGGGTAACGGCGGGTAACTTCATGCGTGCTGTTCCAATAACGGTGGTGCTAAGTTTATTGATGATTGATTTTGCGTCCGTGGATACTACCGGGTTTTACTACGCCGTTGCTTCCGGTGCGCTGGCTTCCGGTTTGGGTTATTCCATCTGGTATACCGTTTTACCGGCATTGAAAAACACCAGCGCCGCCAGTGTACAACTCAGTGTGCCGGTCATCGCGGCGCTGGGAGGCATTGCTTTTCTCGGTGAGCCCCTGACCCTGCGATTGATCCTGGCCTCGGTTGCTATACTGGGTGGTATTGCACTGGTGATTGTGCAAAAACGGTAAACCAGTGGCGTACAGCTGGCACATTGGTTAGGTGCTGAAAACAGGAGGAATCGTGATGTCTGAACAAAAGGTAACCGGTAGTTGCCTCTGCCGGAAAGTAAGGTATGAAATCACCGGTAACATGGGTGTATTTCAATACTGCCATTGCTCCCGCTGCAGAAAATTTACCGGCAGCGCACACGCGGCAAACCTGTTTGTATCGCCCGATGATTTCAGGATACTGAGTGGTGAGGAGTTTGTCGGCAGATACGATCCGGTTGATACAAAGTACTTTGCCACCTGTTTCTGCAAAAACTGTGGTTCTTCATTGCCATGGTTGTCAAAAAGCAAAAAAGTGGTCGTCATTCCTGCCGGTACACTAGACGAAGACCCGGGAATCAGGCCAACACAGAATATATTTCGTCGATCAGGAGCGGCCTGGTACACGCACGTAAGCGCATTGCCGGAGCATGATGAAATGCCACCGCGAAAGCCTTGAGTCAATGCTAATAAAGGAGTGACTGATGGCTTTGCTTATGTGGACCCGGAAGGGTTCAAATCAGATCAGGAATTAATGTCATGGGTTCAATTAAGTCTGGATTTTGTTATGGCGCTTCCCCCGAAATGACACCAGGGTTTATCAGACCGGATAACGGTATCAAATCCAACGGTTGGCCAGTTGCCCGGTCAAGTTTTGCAAGTGCACTATCGCTCATGCTGATGTTGGCAGTCGGGGTCACCCCTCTGGCGGGTTTGGCTCAGCAGCCAACCAGCGCAGGTACCTATGAGGATTTACTGGTGCTGTTTGAAGACTGGCGCGAATTTGAAAGCCCGCCCTTACTCAACGGTGCACCTGATTACACAATGGAAACAACCGCCAGGCGTTACCGGGAACTGAAAACCTACCAGGCAAGGTTGATGTCATTTGATATCGAAAGCTGGTCAATAGCCCGGCAGGTGGACTGGCACCTGGTACGGGCCGAGATGAACGGCATGGATTTCAATATCCGCGTCCTCAAACCCTGGGTTCGCGATCCGGCCTATTACACCTCGGTCTGGACCGATCAAAGCGACACGCCGGCCCACGAGGGCCCCACCCATCACGCGCTGGTGGAATTGTGGACTTACGAGTTCCCCTTAAACCCACAGACGGCGGCCAGGCTCAGCTCGCAACTGAAAACCATCCCGCCGCTTTTACAACAGGCACGTATCAACCTGACAGGCGATGCCCGTGAGCTTTGGATTGCCGGTATCCAGAACCTGCGGGACCAGGAGGTTGCACTTGTTGAACTCGCCGGCAAAACCGAATCGACAGGTGATGAATTCAAGACCGCTCTTGAGCATGCCAGGGTCGCGACCAATGGTTTCATTGAGTGGCTGGAGACGCAGTCATCGTCAAAGACCGGACCATCCGGTGTTGGTAAGGAAAATTACACCTGGCAGTTGCGTAATGTCCACCTGGTACCCCTCAGCTGGGAGGAGGAGGTCGTTTTGCTTCAGAGGGAGCTGGATAGAGCCGTTTCCATGCTGGTGCTGGAGGAGTTCCATAACCGCAAGCTTCCACCGCTGATACCAATTGCCAGCCCTGAAGAGTATGCGCAACGAGCAGACCAGGCTGTTATCAAGTTTTCGGAGTTCCTGAGGAACGAAGATATATTACCTGAGTATGATTACATTGAACCGGTGTTGCGCGCCCATATGGGAGAGTTTGTTCGGGAGGAATCGCGAAACTTTTTCTATACGGTTTCCCACCATGAACTGTTGGCATTATGGACCCACTGGTACCACTGGTTCGACCTTGCATTGATGGAAACACAACCACACCCCAGTCCCATTCGCCGCGAGGCCATGCTCTACAACATTTTCGATAGCCGCTCGGAGGGCATGTCGACAGGTTTTGAGGAAATGATGATGCACGCAGGGCTGTATGACGACAATCCGCGTGCACGTGAAGTTGTCTGGATCATGCTGGCGCAACGTGCTGCGCGTGGCCTCGGCTCCCTGTATGCGCACGCCAATATATTCACCATGCAGGAAGCGCGGAATTTTCACGTTGCCCGCACACCTCGCGGTTGGATGCGTGATGACCTCGATCTGCTGGGTTTTGAGCAACTGCTTTATATGCGTCAACCGGGATATGGCAGCAGCTACATCACGGGTAAATACCTGATCGAGCGGCTACTTGCCGAAATGGGCCGCCAATCGGAAGAGCAAATCATTTTATCTGACTTTTTCGGACAGGTAGATCAGCAGGGCGTGATTCCGGTGTCATTGATTCACTGGCAACTCACCGGTGATGGTGAACAGATCCGGTCGTTGATGGAGTAAACAACTCCGATAAATGGGGTAAGTTCAGATGCACTACTGCCCCACATAGTTCTGGGCTTAGGCAAGTTAGTGGTAATAGATACCGGCATCACCTGCGGGGGGGGCGCTGGGGGTGGTAGTTACTACCAGGACACGCCCATGAACCCATCCATGGGGGGCTCGGGCGCAACATCCCTGTTGCTCACGGTCCTGATAGCAACTACCACCCCCAGCACCTGCCGACCGGGGTGCATCTATCTGAAACCATTGCTCTTTGAATTAACCGCTAAGCCGAGGGGGTGTGGTAGCTTGATTCAGGAGCGTGCGAGACAGGAGTCGAGCCCGAATCCCCATGGATGGGTTCACGATGTCTCCTGAAACAAGCTACCACACCACCTTGGCGTTCCGGCAAATAATGAATTGCTGTCCAGAGGACAAGCTCCGAATGATACTTTTATTTTGCCTACCCGGCTAACCTAAGCCGCACCCCTCCCGTCTATACTTCTGAAATGACCCAAACCGAACAAAAAATCATCCGCAAGGCAGCCAGGGGCGATCGCGCAGCGTTCCGTGAACTGGTGTTGGAGCACAGTCATGCGATGTTTCGCCTGGCCTGGCGTCTGAGCGGTGATGAAGGCGCTGCTGAGGATATTGTGCAGGAGGCCTTTATCAAGGCCTGGCGAAAGATCGGTGAATTCAGGATGGATGCGAGTTTCAAATCCTGGTTACACCGGATCACGGTCAACACGGCGATGGATTACCTGCGTAAACATGTCAGGCGTAAACAGTTTGAGACCGCAGAACCGGAATGGGAAACGACCGATCATGCCGCGGAGTTACCGGATACCGGTACCCAGATAGATATCAGCAGACATACACAGGTCGCCATGATGGATTTGAGTGAGGCAGAGCGCACCGCGCTGTTGCTCAAACATTACGAAGGCCATTCCATACAGGAGGTCGCCCGGATCATGGATATAACCACGGGTGCCTGTAAACAGAACATTTTCCGCGCAGTCAAGAAAATGCGCATTGCTTTAAGACCACTGGTGGCAACATGAAACCTATCACTGACGACGACCTGACGCTGCTTTATTACGGTGAGCACGAAGACCCGGCACTGGCCGTGATGGTTGCTGAATCAGAAGAACTCTCAGCCCGCTACGATGCATTATGCGCTGAGCTCAAACTGGCTGACGCCTATCAACCACCACAGCGCGGGGACGACTATGGCGCGGAGGTGTGGCAGCGGATTTCATCACGGTTAGATGCCGGAGATACGAAAACCACTGGCCGTTTGGGTGAATGGTTCGCTTCCCTGGTGCAACCACGATTCAGCCTGGCCGGCGCACTTTCCATTGCCCTGGTGGCAGTACTAGCTTTTACCCTGGGCCGCAATGGCGGACAGGACATCATCAATGATTCCAGTACGCTGCCGGGCGTGACCCCGGTAGCCCTGGCGGATATAGATTCCGGCCGGTTACTAAAACACTCGGTTTCCACGCACCTGGAGCAGGTCAACATGGTACTGACCCAGTTCGTTAATACCTCGGAGACCAGCTCAAACGAAACCGGTTACGCCACTGACATGCTGGTTGCCAATCGCCTGTACAGGCAGGCAGCGGTTGCGCAGGGCAATCATAAACTCGCCGCATTCCTGACCGATCTCGAACCATTACTGATCGAACTGGCCTACCAGGCCCAGTCGGGCTCAACGGCAACCCGTGAACGTATGCAACAGGAGGTCAAAGACGGTCTTCTATTCAGGGTTCGCGTCATGAACAAACAACTAAGCAAACCCGAAATTTCGGTATAAGGATAACATTATGGATATCAGGAAATATTTGAGAACAGCCGCACTGACCACGATTCTGATTGCAGCAACGGCGCTGGCTCAGACCCCCTATGATGAAGGTCAAAAGTCACTGCGTGAACAGAACTGGATGGCAGCTGCCGAGCAGTTTAAAGAGGCAATCAAGGTTGACAAGAGTACGGCCGATGCTTCCATGTACTGGCGCGCTCACGCACTTTACAAGGCCGGGCGTAGTAAAGAAGCCGAACGGCAACTCAAAACCCTGGAACGCAAATATCCGGACAGTCGCTGGGTAAAGGAGTCCCAGGTATTACAAATCGAACATGACTCTGCGCCGGTGCTGGCTGATGCCGTAGATGAAAACGGAATGGATGAGGATCTACGTATGTTCGCATTGGCTCAGCTGATGGATCGAGACCCCGAACGCGCCTTGCCATTGGTGATGGACATGTTAAGAAGCACCAATTCAGACAGTGTTCGAAGTGACGCTCTTTTCATGCTGGGCATGAGTGATGACCCGAGGGCCCAGGAAGCTATCGCGCAGATTGCACGTGACAGCAAGAATCCGGAATTGCAGGCTGATGCCATCCACATGTTGGGTATCTCCTCCAACCAGCCTTCGATCGACCTGCTAGCAAGCCTGTATAGGGAATCCGATAGCATCGAGGTTAAACAGGCGGTAATCCAGGCCTATATGATCGGTGATGAATCTGATGAGCTGCTTGCGATCCTGGCTGATCTTCTCAAAACTGAAAAGAGTCCCGAACTGCAGACTGAGATTATCCGCACGCTGGGATTGATGGATGCGACGGATGAATTGCGGGCACTCTATCCAACACTAAAAAATGATGAAACGAAGGCGGCCGTCCTGGAAGCATACTTCCTGGCCGGTGATACCCAGATCTTGCGACAGGTACTTGAGACAGAGACAAACCCCGAATTGCGTAAAGCAGCCATCCGTGGAATCGCGATGGAAGATGATGAAGGGGCATCAGCCCTGCTCGAATCAATATACGACAACGCAACCACCACTGAAGAGAAAAAGGTCATCCTTGAGTCGCTGGTGATGATGGATGATGCACAGGGCCTGGCGTTGAAAATAGTCAGCACTGAAACCGACGAAAAACTGCAGCGTGAGGCGATTCACATATTGGGTGTCATGGAAGCGACCGAGGAGTTGGGAGCGTTGTATGCAGACATAGACCATGTGGAGTTGCGCAAGCTTATTCTCGAATCCATGATGGTTGCCGATGATATCAACGGTCTTCAGCAGGTGCTGCAATCCGAAACCGATGAGGAGCTGAGAGCCGTAGCCATTCAGATGCTGGCTGTTAGTGACGATGAAGATGCCGCCGAATACCTGGTTGGAATCTATCCAGGTGCCTCACACACCGAAAAACAGGCTGTTATTCAATCCATGATGATCATGGACAATGCCGAGGGTCTGATTGGTTTAATGAGAACCGAGACCGACGCGAACCTCAAGCGCGAAATGCTACAGATGCTGACCATCATGGACTCGGATGCCTCAAATGAATACTTGTTTGAAATGCTGGAGAACAAAGGATGAAAACCAAGTGCTTGAGTGTAATTCTGGTAATTCTGAGTAGTAATATCTGGGCCCAGGCAGGTGATTTGTTTAATGCTGAAGTGACCGAAAACACTTCGGTCAACCATCCGGTCAAGGCAATGAAGGCAGCAGAGGGTCAATGGCTGGCTTTCAGTTTACCGGCACTTGATGGCTCACACTCGCCGTGCTGCTGGAAGGGGAAATGGAATGGCATGGGTGAGGCGGGTTGCAGCCTTGAAGGCAAACACCAAAGCTACGGTACCAGGTCAGACTCGCCGCTGGCTGAGAATGTGATTGTCCTCGGCCAGGTTCGAGATGGAAAAGTACATGATCTTCGTGTCGTCGGCGAATCATGTCCGATAGATGGCGATGGCGCGCAGGTAACCTGGATTGGTAGCGTCGATGATGCCGCCGGTCTGGACTGGCTCGAGGCGCAGGCCCGTTCGGACCAGGATGATCGGGTAGGTGATTCAGCACTGTATGCATTGGCCTTGCATCGCAGCCCGGAGGCAGATCAACGTCTATATTCACTCGCAAAAGAGACCGGGGGTGATCTATCCGAAGAGGCTATATTCTGGTTGGGAGAAAACCGTGGTGAACAGGGTTTCAGGATACTGAAGCAGTTATTGGCGGAACTGCCCGTTGGTGATAAACGACGGACGATAAATTTCGCGCTGGCCCAGAACGACACGCCCGGGTCGGCAGACTTGCTGTTTGAAATCAGCAAATCGGATTCAGACCCCGAGCAACGGGGCGAAGCGATGTTCTGGTTAGCCGAAGCCTACCCGCAACAGGCCCGGACCTGGCTGCTGGAAGTAATAAATAGTGAAAATGACGAAGATATTCTGGAGCAGGCAGTGTTTGCTATTTCTCAGTTACCGGATGGCATGGGGGACCAGGTCTTGCTGGACCTTGCAAAAAACGGCCAGGCTCCGCATGCGGTTCGACGCCAGGCTATTTTCTGGCTGGCGCAATCGGATAATGACAGCAGCGTGGCGGCGCTGACGGAGTTGCTGACCCGATAAAGCCAACACCGTATTTTTAGTGAACAAGGGTCGCTGCAGCGGCCCTTTGATCTGTAGGCAATGTTAAAAGCGCTATACTGAAGCCTGGTAACAAAGGGAGTTAGTGATGGATATTCAGACACTCACTTCATTTTTTATGTGGTGCACGATTATCAATACCGGTTTTTTGCTTTTCCTGGCCTTGATTTTTATGCTGGCCCCGAACCTGGTTTATCGCCTGCAGAGCATCTTTATTAACATTACACGAGAAACCTTCGATATTGTCTTTTACTCATTTATCGGGTTTTTAAAAATCATCGTGCTGGCTTTCAACCTGGTGCCATGGGTAGCACTTCTCATTATTGGATGACGGCTTGGAAAGGGGCACGGAGTTAACCTGCCCCTTGACCCTGATTCCATGCTAAATGATTATCTATTCAATGGCCACTTATCGAGTTTACCGGATTCTTCATTCGGGTAAATCGCATGAGCCACGGGACATTGTGGGCAAAGATGAGTAGCTCATTCTCTATCGCGTACCAGATCGAATAAATTTCGGCCAATACCGGATTATCCCCGGACTTCATATCATGTGCTGATTTCACCGTGTAGCCAAATTCATTGGCCAGCATAATCAGGTTCAGTAATTCGTCCAGTTTCAGTGGCTCAGACTTGAGCAGCGGAGGGGTGAAGCTAAGAATATTGTGGTGAGCGGTTGTTTTTATTTGTGTTGCCATATCAATCCATAAAGCAGCCCTCCCTGGCTAACGCTTCTAATTGCTTGTTATTCCCGATTTTACGGGCTCTTTCGACGCTGCAGTATCCAATAATTGTCGCGTGGTTTGCGTTGACATACATCAAGTAGGTTAGGGTTCTCTCACAAGGTGAAGGGCTTCGGCGAGAGCCTGAACCCCGAACTGGACAAATGAAGACTGAGTAAATACTCTGGGTCAGGTCGGCTTTCGCCCCCGGTCTGGTGACTCCCCGCAACTCGTGAGAAGGTACCTGGAGACAAAAGATTATGCCGGGCATTAAGCCTTTATGTGAGAATCAAGCGATGTACGAACAGGTCTTGGCGTTTTGGTTTGACGAAATCGAACCGGTCATGCGGTGGAAAAAGGACGAGGCGTTTGATGCGCTTTTAGTTGAACGGTTTTCAGAAACGCATACCCGGGCCTGCCGTTGTGAGTTGTTTCAGTGGCGCAGGCAACCGCAAGGCAGGCTGGCGGAAATCATTGTTCTGGACCAGTTTTCACGGAACATGTTCAGGGATTCGGCGTTGGCTTTTGCACATGATGCACAGGCGTTGACCCTTGCGCAGGAGGCCATAGCCTGCGGCGCGGATGAG
>Ga0316197_10003126_pt1 | contig 11765 bp, 12 predicted proteins | sample OudBiesiAoxic_MG_FD_204939 | JGI IMG/M metagenome (GOLD analysis project Ga0316197, IMG submission 204939) | Coastal sediment microbial communities from Oude Bieten Haven, Netherlands - site A oxic | ecosystem: Environmental > Aquatic > Marine > Coastal > Sediment | place: Netherlands...
AGCCCGCAAAGACGTCAGGGCCTGGGAAGCGGCAAATAATAAACAACCCAGGCAACCAATCCAGTGGTCACCGGCCTCTGGGTATGCGCTCCCCAAAATGTAGGCGGGAATAGCAGGAGGATTGAGTGTGAGAAATGATCTTCCTCCGACATAATATGGAATGAATGGAACATATCAAAGCTCTAGAACCTCTTCAAAAGGAGTAAGCCATGGGTGCAAGATCTTATATTTACTGGGGGGCACTACTTACCGGGCTATTGTCGATAGCACTTTTACCCGCAAGCTTCGCACTGGCCCAGAAATCAGCGCCTCCGCCGCTGGAAGAGATGTGGCGCATGATCAAACAGCAGCAAGTCGAGATCGACAAGTTGAAAGCGCAGAATGCGCAGCTTCAGGAACAGCTTGAACAAGTTCCCAAAGCGATGGCTGCTGCCCCGGCACCAGCCCTTGGTTCAGCAACCGGAGACGTTGATGATAAATCTGGAACGGTCATGGAAATTTATGGTCATACCATGCTCGACATGGGCTACCAGGCCAACCAGAACGACCCTGACTGGTTTGACGTCGTGCGCCCGACGAAGCTGCCGTCTTTTGAAAACGAATTTGGTGATGACGGGAACTTCTTTGCCAGCGTCCGCCAAAGTCGACTGGGGGTAAAAACAGCAACTCCAACCAGCTATGGCGACCTGAAAACCATATTCGAGTTTGAGTTGTTTGGCGTTGGCGATGATGCCGGCCAGACCACCTTTCGTCTGCGTCACGCCTGGGGAGAATTAGGCCAGTTCGGAGCAGGTCAGTACTGGAGCACCTTTATGGATATCGATGTATTTCCTAATTCCATCGAATATTGGGGCCCCAACGGTATGGTCTTCTATCGCAACGTCCAGGCGCGCTGGACTCCCTGGTCAGACGGCGATTCCCGGTTTGCCATTTCACTCGAGCGCCCTGGAGCCAGTGGCGATGGTGGCAAGTTCTCCGACTTAGTTGAATTGGAAGGGGTCGGTGGTGACTTCGAGCTGCCGGACTTGGCCGCTCATGTCCGATATGCACAGGATTGGGGCCATGTCCAACTGGCGGGGATTCTCCGGCAGATTCAATGGACCGACAACAACAATGACGAATTTGACCTCAGCGGCGACGAACTCGGTTGGGGATTTAACCTCAGCAGCAATTACAAGATTGGGCGCCATGTGCTGCGCGGTTCGCTTGTCTACGGTGAGGGTATCCAGAACTACATGAACGATGCCAGTGTTGATATTGGCGTGGTTGAACAGGCAGGCCTGCCAACAGGCCAAGAGGCTATCCCCATTTTTGGCCTGGTCGCCTTCCTCGATCTCAACTGGAGTGAGAAGTGGACGAGTACGATCGGCTATTCCCTGCAGGATAATGATGTAACCAACGGCCAGAGCGATAGCTCGTTTAAGAAAGGGCAATACGCCTTAACCAACATTCTCTGGCACCCAGTACCAAACTTTTTCGTCGGGCCGGAACTCCAATGGGCCAAGCGTGATAACTACAACGATGGATTCACCTCTGATGACTTTCGTGTCCAGGTATCGGCCAAGTGGAACTTCAGTAAATCATTCGGGCTCACTGATTAAGGCTCGAGCACATCTATGAGAAGGAGATGAGATTATGAACAGGTCATCGAAACACACACCCTTCGTATCGGCTCTGCTGATGCTCACTATACTGCTGGTTTGGCCTCTTAACGCATTTTCGTCAGATCCTTCTGAGGAAGATCTGCAAAATGCAGTTGATAAGGCGTACGCAGCATTTAAAGATGTGACCGAGGGTGCCAACGCCGACTACATCCCGATCCTGGCAACCGTGCCCAGCGAGTTGTTTGGCGTCGTGATAGCGACCAAGGATGGCAAAATCTTCAGTGCAGGTGATATTGACTATCGATTTTCCATACAATCCGTATCCAAACCATTTACTGCGGCACTTATCATGGCCACGCAAGGCCCTGAATTGATACGTGAGAAGATCGGGGTCGAACCTACCGGTCTGCCGTTCAACTCCAAAATTGCTCTTGAAATTTATAAGCAACGATCGGTCAACCCTTTGGTCAATGCCGGAGCAATTGCTGCGGTAAGCATGGTGCAGGCAGATTCGGAAGAGCAACGCTGGAAGATGGTGAAGGAAAACATCGAAGGATTTGCCGGAGAGACGCTGTCGGTTTTGGAGGAGGTCTATAACTCCGAGTACGAGACCGCCTGGAGCAACCGTGCCATTGCCAATTTGCTCTACAACTACGAGCGACTGTACGCCGATCCCGAGGAATCTCTGCGAGTTTATACCCGTCAGTGCTCGATTGGGGTGAATACCAAAAATCTCGCCATAATGGGGGCAACACTTGCAAACGGTGGGGTCAATCCGATCACCGGCAAGCGTATGATACCGGCTGAGCATGTTCCCGAGCTGTTGGCCATCATGGCATCAGCCGGATTTTATGACGAGTCGGGCGAATGGATGTTCAATGCGGGCTTGCCATCCAAGACTGGAGTTGGCGGCGGTATTGTCTCAGTTGTGCCAGGCAAGTTTGCCATTGCTGCATTTTCTCCGCGACTTAACGGGCCTGGAAACAGCATCCGTGCCATGCGCGCGATTAGACAGATTGCCGGTGAATTAGGCGTTGGTTTATACGGACCGAATCCGGCAATGGCAAAATAGGGCGGCTCAAGTTTGGGGCGAAGCAAAGCCACCAACTATGAAGTGGCGTAACCAGAGATCACCACTGGAAAGCCTTTATTTTTGGACAGGCAAATCGATTTAGAATTCTTCCTGAATCTGCCAATAGGAAAAAAGAGACCAGCTGATGGTGTGCATGCTTTTTAGCGGGCCGTAAAACAGTTCGCCACAGCCGGGTCGGGTGCTAAAAAATGAATCTGCGACTATTGTCCCTCTTGAGTTTGCTTGGTGCTGTTGTGCTGATTGTTGAGAATGGTGGGGCCCAAGAGGCGACCAGCACGACCTTAACGACTACGGTAACCTGTTCCTCGTCAGATGCAGCACGCCAGCATTGCGCCGCCAATACCTCGGCCGGCGTGCTGATGGTGCGGACCATCGGCTCAGCCGCCTGCTTGCTGGGCAAGACCTGGGGTTATGATGACGCCGGTGTATGGGTTCTCGACGGTTGCAGTGCCGAGTTCATCGTCAAGGGCGCGACAGCTGGTGCTCCTTTGGCATCCAGTGAAACCGTTATAGCTCAAACGCAGACCCCCGTAGCTGCGGAAGCCAAGGTCAATGCAGAAGACAGTGACACCGGCAAAACCAGGGAAACGGCCGATACCGCAAACGATACCTGGGGCATGCTCGATCCGGGTAAGGGCTTCCTGCTGGGCAAAGGCGATTACGGGGAAGCGTCGCTCAGCGCTTACGCGCTGGTGCGCTACCTGGACCAGCGGGACGACGATGGCGTGTTTACCGATCACCTCGGCAATGAACGCCCGGTCGACGGGCGCCAGGACATATACTCTCACCGGGTGCTGGTCTGGCTGAACGGCTGGGTAGGCGACCCGAAACTCCGCTACACCATAACCTGGTGGACTGTCACCGACACGGACCAGGATGCGCTTTTTGGCAACATCGGCTACCAGTTCAGCAAGCACTTCAATCTGTATGGCGGTATCTTCGGCAACCCGGGCTCGCGCTCCCTGCAGGGTTCACACCCTTATTGGCTGGGCCATGACCGCGTCATGGCCGACGAGTTTTTCAGGCCGTTCTTCACCCAGGGCGTGTACGCGAACGGCCTGATCAAGCCCGGCCTCTGGTACAGCGCCTCGATGGGCAACAGCTCGAGTACGCTTGGCAACACTGCATCGCAACTCGATCGGAACTTCACCTACGGTGGATCGGTCTGGTGGATGCCGACCACGAAGGAATTCGGTCCCCGCGGTGCCTACGGTGACTGGGAAATGCATGACAAGATCGCGACCCGTTTCGGTGTCTCCGCTGTCTACAGCCCCGAAGAACGGTATACGCCGACCGACTCGGCGCCCGGAAATACCGCCTTGAAACTGGCAGATAGCGTCAATCTTTTCGAAACGGGATCTCTGGTCCCGGGCGTCACTGTGACCAACGCGGACTATCGCATCCTCGCCCTCGATGCCGGCATGAAGTACAAGGGCATCTTCCTGCAATTCGAGTACTACCAGCGCTGGCTGGACAGCTTCGAAGCCGATGGCGTCTTGCCGATGGGCGAGATCAAGGACCAGGGCTGGTACCTGCAGGCAGCGTTCTATCCCATTCCGCGGAAGCTCGAGGTTTACGGAGCCACCTCGCAGATCTACGGCGACAGCGACGTGGGCTTCAGCGACAGCTGGGAATACGTCCTGGGCATGAACTATTATCCGTTCGACACGCGTAATCACCGACTGAACCTGCAGTACATCGACGTCTACAAATCGCCGGTCAGCAGCAACTTCGGTTACTACGTTGGCGGCCAGGAAGGCGATACGTTCTCGGCCGCCTTCTCGATCTTCTTCTAAGGTGGAGATCCGAACTTGATGATGAACCCTTTCAATGCACCTAAAAACAGGGGTCTTCCAACATTTCTGGGTTGGTACGCATATTGCCATTATTGTCTCCCGAGGGGAAATCCTCTAATTGAGGTGTCTTTTGCACATTAACGCTGCGGAAGCGTTCATTTGACTTGTTATTCAAATGCAATATAGGGACCGGATTATGATTCTTTCAACCATCAGGATGGCAATACCACTTGAAAAGCAAAACGATGCATTGAGAGTTATCGGACCGATTATTGCACAATCTAGGAAAGAGCCAGGTTGCCTCAGTTATCATGTTTACCAGGATATAATGGATAACAATGTCCTCATGATCCAGGGAAATTGGAAGACCGAAAAGAACCTGGAGCAGCATGTTCGATCACACCAGTACATTAATCTATTATTGGTTATGGAGATGTCACTCAAGCAGCCTGAAATCAGGTTCGATACCATTGCCGGTTCAATTGGTATCGAAAAAATAAATATGATACGAAGCGACACGCATGAGGGGTGAAAACTTTGGACCATGGAAATGGAAACAAAAACAAAATAACGATTGAAGCAATTGTTTTAAGTATAATACTGAGCGTGAATCTTTTATTTTCAGCCTTACCTATTACGAATGAAAACCTGCTGGATTCAGTCGTTGAGGGATAGGTGCCTGTCCGAACTTGAAACCCACTGATCTTATTACTTTCCTTCGTATTCACTCTGGCCTGGGCCGACAAATACGATGAAACCAAAAAGATGTTTGAAAATGCCGGGGCCTCCAACATGTTCGGCAGCTCCTATGGGTACGCACTGTTTCCGACCATTGGCGAGGCCAGATTTGTGGTTGGCGGAGCCTATGGAGAAGGCCGCGTCTATGAGCAGGGCAGGTATGTCGTCAACACCAAGATGAGCCAGGCCACCATCGGTTTCCAACTCGATGGCGAGGGTTTCAGTCAAGTCATCTTTTTCCAGGACAAGCGGGCACTAGATGAATTTATTAGTGGCAATTTCGAGTTCGGCGCAGACGTTCAGGCCGTTGTGTCGACTGCTGCCGCTGGTTTCTCCGCCAAGACTTCCGGCAGTTCCGCCACTGCCAGTGAGGGGAAAAATAACGCAAGCACCGGCAGCAGCTGATACCACAAAGGCCTGGCGACCCACACTATTTCCAAAGGCGGTACAATGTATGAAGCCAGTGTCGGTGGTCAGAAGTTCAGTTTCAGCCGATGTTAAACTGAAACTGTAAGACATGGTGGAACTTTCGGTTAAGTGGCAATAGGATCAGCACATACTGGTATAGGAATATTGGGCTGATTAGCACACCGCATCATGGAAAAGGAGTGAGAGGTGAAAACCAAACTTTTGATACTACTTGTTCTAATAATAGCGATCGTACTATGCGCAAATTCTATTTTAAATTGGGGAAAAGGGAGAGCAAAAAATAAATTTGAGGCAATTGATGGCCAATCAGTCATTGAGACAAAAGGCTGATCGGGGTTGACATTCAAAGAGTGACGGCCTCAGTCGTTTGGCTCTATAGTGTGCAGGAAGCCCTTAACTGATGATCTGCTTGATTAATTATAATTGCCAATGAACACATATCACAGAAATTAACACAAAATCTTGGCATCCAAGAAGTGATTACTTAACTATGAGGATTATCGCATCCCATCCATATTATTAACCTTCGCCTGACCAATTCTTGAGCACGTCGGAGGTTGTCAGCAATGAGCTTAACTTACGATTATTCCTAAATGGTTAGCCTGGCCAAGCAGTCTCTCTTTCTGCTCGGATAGCATAAGACACCATCCAGGATGTTTAGTGAAAAATCCCTTACCTGCCACGTGGGTTTGAGGGTATATTTTATCCAAAAGACACTGGTCCAGCGCGGTGAACTCAGAGACCAGGATCCAGGGCGGGAGTCGCCCATCACATCATCCCCAAAGAGGCCGATACCATTACTTTGGTTGCAAGGTATCCCCGCTCAAGGGGTTCTCGAGCCTAGTTCTTTCAATGGGCATTCAAAAGAATCCCGGTTCTCCTCCCGTTTTTTGGGGATAGAATGTAAGTTCTCATTAAAGAGGACAGGGCTTATGTATTTGAACCATGCAGTTCTGGCAGCATTTGTCTTTATTTACAGTGTCGTCAGTGGACGACTGGACCGGACGGTGTTCAATGGAGCCATCCTGTTCACAACGTTCGGCTTGATTGTCGGTCCGCTGGGATTAGGGATCCTCAATCTAAGTGTCGATGCCGAGGGCCTCAGTACCCTTGCCGAACTGACCCTGGCCCTGGTCCTGTTTACCGATGCTTCCAATGCCAATCTGCGTGAAATCAAACATTCCTTCCGTATTCCTCAAAGACTGCTGTTGATTGGCCTGCCGTTGACCATTTTCCTTGGCTTCGTTGCCGGTGTTATTGTCTTTGACGGCCTGACTCTGGTTGAGATTGCCATTATTGCGACGATGCTGGCTCCTACCGATGCCGCCCTTGGCAAGGCGGTCGTCACCAACGAAGCCGTTCCGGCCAACATCCGCGAGGGGCTAAATCTAGAAAGCGGGCTGAATGATGGCATCTGCGTACCGATACTGTTCATCTTTCTAGCACTTGACAGCAGCGTCGGGATCGAAGGAGGAACCTCAATGCTTACATTGAAACTGGTAGTCGAGGCGATCGGTATCGGTGCTGTGGTTGGTGGAGGGCTGACCTTTCTTGGTGTCCATGTGCTCGACCGCTGCGTAGATCGAGGTTGGGTCACTGACACCTGGCGGCAGCTCCCGGTCCCAGCCCTGGCGCTGACTTGTTTTGCTGCGGCTCAGTGGCTCGGTGGCAGCGGCTTTATCGCCTGTTTCGTGGGCGGCATTCTGTTCGGGAGGCTTGAAAAACAGCACAAATCAAGGCTCTTGCTTGCCGCCGAAGGAACCGGCGATACACTTGCCTTGATAACCTGGGTGGTTTTCGGGGCCGCAGTAGTAGGCCAGTCAATCAGTTCCTTTAGCAGGGAGGTCGTCCTCTACGCTCTACTCAGCCTCACGATCGTCCGCATGCTGCCGGTTTTTCTGGTACTTGCCGGTACGAATCTGCGATCTGATGAGAAACTGTTTATGGGATGGTTTGGGCCGAGGGGCTTAGCCAGTATCGTTTTTGCGGTTATCGTGCTCAATGAACACCTGCCCGGTGGCGGGACTATTTCGATGACCGTGGTTTGTACTATTCTGTTTAGCGTAATTGCCCACGGATTGAGTGCCAATCCGCTGGTTGCTCTTCTTGAGGCGAGGCTCAAAAGCTCGACCGGGGATCGGGATCCTAAAGTAAATGACTAGAGCGATGCCACAGGAAGAGCGAGGAACCAAGCCCAGACGTGGTGCCCCTCGGGAACTAATTTCCGAGGGGCGAAAAAAACCTAGACTCAAGGGCAGACAAAGATCAGAACATGACCAGTTAACACATTAATATAAAAACACAAAACAGAATATGTTAGGCGGAGTTCCTGACAGGTTACAGAGAACCCCTTCTAGGCTATTGAGGAGGCTTGTATTGTCAATTTGAGTTCATCAAAAATTCTGAAATATATTTATGGCAACAAATACAACTTTTCTACAACTTTCGGGTGATCTCATCTCCGATTTTTAATGCTCTAATAGTTGAGTAAATCGTGAAAACATGGGTCTTCAGCTGCTGAAAAGTATCCCGGACTAAACAGTGGCAGATTATTAAGCCTCTCTCAAATTTAGGTTTATCAGTGACTACTATAGTTTATATCGCTTTGTGTCTGGTTGCCGTCACCGTGTTCATACATGCCATGGGATTAGCCATTACCTATAAGATATTTGCACGAATGACAACCAGAGGCAGTGAGTTTACGAGGATCATTTTGCAGGTAATCGGCATCACCTGGTTGCTGATAGTTATTCATGCGGTGGAGATATCGGTGTGGTCCCTGTTCTATTGGTGGCAAGATTGTTTACCGGATCTTGAAGCATCTTTTTACTTCTCCGGCGTGACCTACACGACCATCGGCTATGGCGACCTCCTTCTCCCCCTGCAATGGCGAATGCTTGGACCCGTAGAGGGGTTGACCGGTATTTTGATGTGCGGTCTGTCAACAGCGTACTTTTTCGCTGTGGTGAGTCATATGTATAAATCGAGATCGAAAAATGATCAGGATTGAAATTCAGCAAGGCCAATTGTCAAGAACAAAATGAGACCTTGACCAAAGAAGAGGGACTCCATGGAAGCAGTTCTCAAGAGAACATATAATTTTGATTCACCTGGCGCCTACCGCATTCGTGTGGAGGGGCATCTTGACGAAGAGATGTCTGATCTGTTGGGCGGTATGGTGATAACCCGAGCCTTCACCCTGGAACAAAAACCAATAACGATCCTGGTTGGTCAACTCAGAGATCAGGCTGCTCTGGCGGGAGTACTCAATGACCTCTATGAGATGCACCGGACCCTGATAACGGTGGAATCACTGTCGCCAGATATAAACTTTTGCCACGGTTGTCAGGAATGACCTATTAGCCCTGTCTTTGGCAGTGTTGACAAGTCGTTAACCTGGCGTTGACCATGCGGGGAAAGAAAGACAATCCGGAAATAGTGTTGGCAACTGTTTCATCAGATGAGCTGCATAAAACAACAAACAATCAACTAAGGAGAAACAAGGTGAAAGTAAGAGCAACTATTTTAACAGCAGTAATGAGTCTAACACTTCTTTTCGCAGCATCAGCCATGGCCCAAGAGACCCTCTTGGATTCAGTTGTCGAGGGCTGCATGACTGAGCTCGAGACCTACTGCAAAGATGTCACGCCTGGCCAGAAACGTCTCCTGGCCTGTCTTTACTCCCGCAACGATAAGTTGTCGGGCAAATGCGAATATGCCCTCTACGACGCAGCGGTACAGCTGGAGCGGGCGATTGCCGCATTAACCTATGTGGTCTACGAATGTGCGGAAGACCTGGATACATTATGCGCCGATGTGCCTGCCGGCGAAGGGCGGCTTCTTGACTGTCTGGCAGCCAATGAAGCAAAAGTGAGTGCTCGCTGCAAAGATGCATGTAATGAAATAGTCATGGAATAATGGATTATCAAGTTTTGCGCATAAGCATTTCGTCTTCCCCCGTTCTACACAACGATAGGAATTCAGCGGGACCGTAATTAAAACATTGCTCACCGTACACAAGGAAGAAGAGCTTTAAAAAGTCCTGAGTGAGGCCTAAAGGAATTACTCTTGGCCGGATTACACGACATAGTAATAACAATCAAAGAGGAGAGTGAATCATGAGTACCAAAATGGACGAACTTGGAAAGAAACTTCACGCCAAATTAGACAGCGGAATTGACCAGTTGAAAAAAGCACAAGACAGTCTGGGAAATCTCGAAAAAGAGACGAAATCTGCTCTCGATGGCAAATTGGAATCGGCCAAGAACAAAGTGAACGAAAAGAAACTGGATGCAAAAGCAACAAAAGACAAGGTCGAAAAATTTGTAGAAGAAAAGAAATCTGAAACCGCTGCAGCATTGAGCGCTTGGAAAGCTGAGCGAAACCTCAAGAAACTTGAGAAAAGGGCAGAGCATGCAGCAAAACATGCCGAATCCTGCGTTGAGCTGGCGTTGTACTATTCACAGGAAGCCGAAGTTGCAATTTTGGAGGCTCTTTCGGCTCGACTGGATCTCGAGGATGCGATCGAAGAAAGTTGAGTGAAATAGCTTATTGCTAATGACCAGTCTGGAAAGAGAATTGGCCTGGTTTACTCCATGCTCTGACAAACTGGTTGTAAAGTGATAATAAAGTGGGGTCGTAAAGGGGCGAACAGATGAGAGTGAGTTTTTAGTCTTAGCAATGTATTTAGTAATTGTTCTGTTTCCGGCGGCTGCATTGGGTCAGGGATTTTTAGCTGGTCATTATCATTATTCAAGGTAACAAGTAACTGGAGGTACTATGAAAATCAGATCATTTGATAAACCGAAAGCTAATTTGTGCATTGCCATCCTGCTCACAACCGCGATACTTTTTTTGTTGAGCGGTGGTTGTGCATCTCCTCCGGCAACGACCGGCCCTGGCACACCTGACGAAATGCAGCTGCAGCATTACGAAATGGTGAAGTCGGCTATTGAGGCGAAGTCGAGGACAGAGGCGCTTGCTGCACTTGCTCTGTTGCAGGCCGATGTCTCACGATGGCGCACTAATTCGGTGGCAATCATGAAGGCGTTTGTCGATCAAGGGGAAATTACAGATGCCGTCAATAAAGAGGATTGGGACCTGGCGAATCAATTATTCCTTGAACTTACCATGAGTTACAGGAATCCCTAGTAACAGACTGCCAGTCTCTTGTCTACAGGTGCTGCTTAACTACAGAAAACGGAGTTTCTATGGCAGTTCAGAAAGTTCATCCCGCACGACAACATATCGATCATCGTTTGATCGTCCGGCTGAGACTTTACTGCATCACCTGCCTGGTCATGCTCGGAGTTATTGTTGTCGAAATAGTTCGCCATAAAATAGGAGTAACACTAGCTGCGGGGGGCATCGCGATCGGGTTGGTTCTCGGGATTGTAGTGAGCCGTATGTATCGCCTGAGTTGGGATGAGCAAACCACCAAAGTGGTTGCCCAGATTGATTGGATTGGCGGGGGTATCCTGGGGCTTTATATAACTTTTATATTTTTCCGCGACTGGATTTTTGGGCATTGGCTTCAAGGGTCCACCCTGGTGGAATTCGGCTTGTGTATCTCGGCTGGTTTGATGCTTGGCCGAGTCCTGGGAGCACGTCGAGGTATCTCGGTAACGCTGCAGGCACTGGGGATTCTGGTACCAACTGGCGAAACGACTGAACGTTGAACGTAGTTGAAATAATTTTCTGTTAAAACAGAGGTATCTTATGAGGATTACCAGAAAAACAAAGACGCTGACCGGGATTCTAGTGGTCTTTCAAATACTGGGCCTGATCAGTTCGGTTCATGCCATACTGCAGACACGCACCCCGCAAGGCGCCATTGCCTGGGTGGTCAGTCTCAACGCCCTGCCCATCGTTGCCGTGCCGGCCTACTGGGTGCTCGGACGCAGTAAATTCAACGGTTACGTCGACGCACACCAGGATATTTCTGCAGAGATACAGGATGAGATCGACCAGTTTACTAAAGAATTACAGCCCTACAAGGTGGAAGCTCCTCAAACGTTTCCGGAATATGAGGCGGTTAAGAAACTGGCACGATATCAGTTTTTACGCGGCAACAAAGTAGAGTTGCTGGTGGACGGACAGGCCACC
>Ga0316197_10003128_pt1 | contig 11763 bp, 7 predicted proteins | sample OudBiesiAoxic_MG_FD_204939 | JGI IMG/M metagenome (GOLD analysis project Ga0316197, IMG submission 204939) | Coastal sediment microbial communities from Oude Bieten Haven, Netherlands - site A oxic | ecosystem: Environmental > Aquatic > Marine > Coastal > Sediment | place: Netherlands...
GTATTGACCGTTCTTGCTCTGTTAGACTGTGTTGGTATTGAATATAAAAAAGTGTTACCAGCACTTAAGTCTTACAATGGTTTGACACACAGATGCCAGGTAGTGATGGATAATCGAAATATTCAGTGGGTTAATGATTCTAAAGCAACAAACGTTGCCAGCACATTAGCTGCACTTTCAGGGTTAGCTATTCAAGGGACGCTTCATCTGTTAGTCGGTGGCATTGGAAAGGGAGCTGACTTTTCAGAGCTTGCTCCAGAATTAACCAAGTTGAACGTGAAACTTTACTGTTTTGGTCAAGACGGCGATCAATTGATGGTGTTACATTCATCTGCCACTCGTTGGAATAGTATCGATGAGATTATTGAGGCGATTGTACCGAAATTAGAGAGTGGTGATATGGTGATGCTCTCTCCAGCTTGCGCGAGCCTGGATCAGTATAAAAATTTTATGGCTAGAGGGGATGCGTTTACCCAGTTAGCGAAACGATACGCTTAGGAAGAGTGATTGGTGTCGAGATTAGGGTTTATTAAAGAGAGAATAAGAAACTTAGGACGCTCTAACGCTCCAGAGGTTTTATTTGATCGTCAATTGGTCTGGATTTCTCTTTGCTTAATGCTTGTGGGACTGGTGATGGTGACCTCTGCGTCATTTCCAATTAGTACGCGCTTAACCGAGCAGCCTTTTCATTTTATGTTCCGTCATGGTGTTTTTCTCTGCTTAGCGCTGTCGGTTTCCGCTGTGGTATTGCAGATCCCTTTAGAAAAATGGCTTAGGTATAGCACGCTGTTGCTTTCCGCCTCAATAGTGCTTTTGGTTATCGTATTAATAGCTGGCAAGTCGGTGAATGGCGCGTCGAGGTGGATTTCTCTTGGTATATTCAATTTACAGCCAGCTGAAGTAGCAAAACTCTCTTTATTTATCTTTATGGCTGGTTATTTTGTTCGAAAAGGTGATGAGATAAGACGCACCTTTTTTAGCGGGTTTATGAAACCGCTTATCATTTTTGGTGTGCTAGCCGTGTTGCTATTAGGACAGCCGGATCTCGGTACTGTCGTTGTTATGCTGGTTACTTTGTTCGCAATGTTATTTATAGCAGGAGCGAAGTTGTGGCAATTTATTGCGTTAATGATGGTTGGGATTGGTGGTGTCGCACTGCTTATTTTTATAGAACCCTATCGAATGCGCCGAGTTACCTCTTTTTGGGACCCGTGGGATGACCCGTTTGGCAGTGGTTACCAACTAACTCAATCACTAATGGCTTTTGGGCGTGGTAACTGGTTTGGACAAGGGCTAGGTAATTCTGTTCAAAAGTTGGAGTACCTTCCGGAGGCTCATACCGATTTTGTTTTTGCAGTTATAGCCGAAGAGCTAGGATTTGTTGGTGTTACTATCATTCTAATATTGATCTTCGCTCTAGTGGTTAAGGCCATTTTGATTGGTAAAAAAGCCCTAGAAGCGAATGAACAATTTGGCGGCTACCTTGCTTTTGGAATTGGTGTTTGGTTTGCGTTTCAATCTATGGTTAATGTAGGGGCTTCGGCGGGAATCGTTCCAACTAAAGGATTAACGTTGCCACTGATTAGTTACGGTGGTTCGAGTCTAATTATTATGTCTATCGCGGTATCTATATTATTGCGTATCGATCACGAATGTCGCCTCTCGGCGCTAGACACACAAAATAAAGAACTGATTAATAATGAAGAAGAATAGTAAACGACTACTTGTTATGGCCGGTGGTACTGGCGGCCATGTTTTCCCTGGACTAGCGGTTGCAAAACAGTTACAGCAACAAGGTTGGGAAATCCGTTGGTTAGGTACAGCTGATCGCATGGAGGCCGATTTGGTGCCTCAACATGGTATTGAAATTGACTTTATTAAAGTAAAAGGTCTACGCGGGCAAGGGGTCAGTAAGCTACTCAAAGCGCCGTTTCAGATCGTGAACGCTATCATGCAAGCCAGACGTCATATTAAGAAATGGCAACCTGATGTCGTGTTAGGTATGGGCGGCTACGTTAGTGGGCCGGGTGGTATCGCGGCATGGCTTTCTGGCATCCCAGTTGTACTGCATGAACAAAATGCCGTTGCCGGATTAACGAATCAATGGCTATCCAAGATCGCCAAAAAAGTCTTTCAAGCCTTTCCGGGCGCATTTAGCCAGGCTGAAGTGGTTGGAAATCCAGTAAGAGAAGACGTCACGGAACTAGTAAGCCCTGAAGAGCGATTTTCTGCACGCTCAGGGCCATTAAGAATCCTAGTTATGGGTGGCAGTCAAGGTGCACAAATTCTCAACACGACACTACCCGAAGTAATGAAAAATCTTGGTAATGACTATACAATTTGCCACCAAGTAGGTAAAAAAAATAAAGAAAAGGTTCAGTTAGCTTATCGGGACATGGGCGTAACGCAAGCGGAGGTGACCGAGTTTATCGATGATGTTGCAGCTGTTTACGCATGGGCTGACATTGTCGTTTGTCGATCAGGGGCTTTGACGGTCTCAGAGGTATCTGCCGCAGGCGTAGGTGCTATCTTCATTCCTTTTATGCATAAAGACCGACAACAAGCTTTGAATGCTGACCACCTAATCGAGTGTGGTGCAGCAAAAATGATAGAACAACCTGATTTAAGCGTTGGTAGCTTAACAGAGGTTATATCAACACTGGACAGAAATGATTTGTTAACAATGGCTATCAATGCAAGACGAGCTGCCAAGCTCAATGCAGATAAAACCGTTGCAAAGGCAATCGTCGCCTTAACTGAATAATGAGAAAGATTTAATGACCCTAGACCATACTCAAGACCTATCAAAAATTAGAGCTGTTGTCCCTGAAATGCGCAGAGTGAAATGTATTCACTTTGTTGGCATCGGGGGGGCCGGAATGAGTGGTATTGCTGAAGTTCTTCTTAACGAAGGCTATCAAATTACTGGTTCTGACTTAGCCGCCAATCAAGTGACTGAGAGATTAAGTAGCAAAGGTGCGGAGATTTTCTTTGGTCATTCCGAATCGAATATTGCAAAAGCGAGTGTTGTCGTTGTTTCTACTGCAATTACAAAAGACAATCCAGAACTTGTAGCCGCGAAACAAAAACGTATACCAGTGGTTCAGCGAGCGGAAATGCTTGCCGAACTTATGCGCTTTCGACATGGTATTGCCGTTGCGGGTACACATGGTAAAACAACCACAACCGCGTTGGTCACTCAGATTTATTTTGAAGCAGGGATGGATCCTACTTTTGTTAATGGTGGCTTGGTGAAAAGTGCGGGTACTAACGCTCGTCTTGGTTCAAGCCGAATCTTGATTGCAGAAGCGGATGAAAGCGATGCTTCCTTTCTTTACCTTCAACCAATGGTCAGTATTGTGACAAATATAGAAGCTGACCATATGGACACATATGGCGGTGACTTTGAGGTCCTCAAGCAGACCTTTATCGATTTTTTGCACAATCTACCCTTTTATGGACAAGCGATTGTTTGTATTGATGACCCGGTCGTACGCGACCTTATTCCTCAGATTAGCCGCCAAGTGATTACCTATGGCTTCTCTGAAGATGCCGACGTCCGTATAGAGAATTATTCCCAAGAAGGTCAGCAAGGAAAGTTTACAGTTATACGTGAAGGAAAAGCGCCTTTGTGTATTACCCTAAATATGCCTGGTAAACACAATGCCTTGAACGCATCAGCCGCCATTGCAGTTGCAACAGAGGACGATATATCTGACGAAGCAATTATGAATGCAATGGTCGATACGGAAGGAACTGGCCGTCGATTTGAACATCTAGGTGAATTCAACACGGGTAACGGCAATGTAATGCTTGTTGATGATTATGGTCATCATCCAAGTGAAGTCGATGTTACGATTCAAGCTGCACGAGCAGGCTGGACAGATAAACGATTGGTTATGATTTTCCAACCACATCGCTATAGCCGTACCCGAGATCTATACGACGACTTTGCAAATGTTTTGGAAAATGTGGATCTTCTTATCATGCTTGATGTTTATTCGGCCGGTGAGAAACCAATTAATGGTGCAGATAGCCGGGCTTTGTGTAGGACGATTCGTTCTAGAGGGAAAATCGACCCTGTTTTTGTTGCAAATCAGAACGCATTACCATCGGTATTAGCGAATCTAATGCAAGATGGAGATTTGATTTTAACTCAAGGTGCTGGTGATGTAGGTAAAGTAGCCAAGAATCTGGCCGCGCTAAAACTTGATATAAACGACATGCAAAGTAATAAGTCGTCTTAGATTTGTTCCAAATGCTATTTTTTAAGGCAGTAAGATCGAATATTCTTCTGCTAAGGGTAGATACTTTGGGCAGTCTAAGTATAATTTGTTAGTTAAATTATACGCATTATTAGTTAAGTCTATTGATATGGATATCACTTATTAAAGCTAATGAATTAAATTTGATGAATAAAGCGGTAAGTGAATTTGACTATGGAGGTCTAAATACCACCAGTCAAATAAGTAAAACAAAAAAGCATGCTGTTGGTGGCATGTTCTTGCTGTTAGTATTGTTGTCCATAGGTTTATTGTTGCAATCAACCATAAGTTGGATGCTTGATGAACAACGTCTCCCCTTATCAAAATTAGTGTTGCAGGGTGAACTTGAATACGTTTCAGGTAAAGATGTACAGCTTGCGTTACGAAGTATGGATAACGTGGGCACGTTCATGTCGCAAGATGTAGATGTATTACAACAAGTCATTGTTGCAATACCATGGGTTGCTCAAGCGTCAATTAGAAAACAATGGCCAGATTTAGTTAAAATATATTTAGTAGAGCACAAGGCTTCTGCTATATGGAATGGCAATGCGCTACTGAATACGTCTGGTGATGTATTTAACGCTGACATTGCTGAGTTGAAAGAAGATAGAGTCAAGCTCTATGGTCCAGAAGGTAGTAGTCGCGGTGTACTGGATACATGGCGGCAAGTTAGCCCGATGTTCGCACCTTTAGGTCTCAAAATTACCTCTTTGGTGCTTAACGACCGTCATGCTTGGCAAATTATATTAGATAATGGTATTCGTCTTGAATTAGGCAAAGAATCATTGATTGAACGGGTGGCGCGTTTTACGTCACTTTATTATCGGTTAGGTAATGAGTCTCAGCGCGTTAGCTATGTCGATCTTAGATATGATACCGGGGCGGCAGTTGGCTGGTTTCCGGATAATGAATTAGAAGAAGAGCAAGAGAAATTAAATGACTAAAAATGCAGACGATAATATTATTGTTGGTCTAGATATTGGCACTGCAAGCGTATCTGCATTAGTTGGTGAATTATTACCCGACGGTCAAGTTAACATTATAGGCGCGGGTAGTAGTCCTTCTCGTGGAATGGATAAGGGCGGAGTCAATGATCTAGAATCCGTTGTGAAGTCAGTACAAAGAGCGGTAGATCAAGCCGAGCTTATGGCTGAGTGTAAAATTAGCAATGTATTTATCTCATTGTCAGGCAGACATATTGCCAGTCGGATAGAAAAAGGAATGGGGACAATCGCAGATGAAGAGGTTTCCCAAGATGACATGGACAGAGCAATTCATACGGCTAAGTCGATTAAAATTGGTGAAGAACAGCGAATTTTACATGTCATACCTCAAGAGTTTACGATTGACTACCAAGAAGGGATTAAAAACCCACTAGGTTTGTCTGGTGTACGCATGGAAGTTAGCGTTCACTTGATTTCTTGCCATAATGATATGGCAAGAAATATTATAAAAGCCGTTGAGCGATGCGACTTGAAGGTTGATCAACTGGTTTTTTCTGGTTTAGCGTCAAGTAATGCAGTGATTACTGAAGACGAAAGAGAGTTAGGCGTCTGTGTTGTTGATATCGGAGCTGGTACTATGGATGTATCCATATGGACTGGTGGTGCATTGAGACACACTGAAGTGTTTTCTTACGCGGGTAACTCAGTAACGAGTGATATAGCTTTTGCTTTTGGTACGCCAGTTGGTGACGCTGAAGAGATTAAAGTAAAATATGGCTGTGCATTGAGCGAGTTAGTGAGCAAAGATGACACGGTTAACGTACCAAGCGTTGGTGGGAGACCATCAAGAATTTTAAAGCGTCAGGAACTTTCTGGCGTTATTGAAGCACGTTATGCTGAATTAATGGGCTTCATCAATCAGTCTGTTAATACCGTTCAAGCTCAATTAAGAGAAGATGGTATCAAGCATCACCTAGCGGCAGGCATTGTATTAACCGGTGGTGCTTCGCAAATGGAAGGTCTGGTTGAATGCGCTGAACGAATTTTTGGCGCAAATCGAGTTAGAGTCGGTAAGCCTATAGAGGTTAGCGGACTTACAGACTATGTTAAAGAGCCGTATCATTCTACGGCTGTGGGATTACTTCATTACGCAAAAGATAGCCAAATGAATGACGATGGTGAATATAGTGAACCAAAACGTTCCTCATTTACTTCATTCTTTAGTAGAATGCGTAATTGGATACAAAAAGAGTTTTAACCTGATAGCAGGAAAAACGGAGACAACACATGTTTGAACCGATGATGGAAATGTCTGACGATGCTGTAATTAAAGTCGTTGGTGTTGGTGGTGGTGGCGGTAACGCATTAGAACACATGGTTCGCGAATCCATCGAAGGTGTGGAGTTTATTAGTATTAATACTGATGCTCAAGCCTTACGCAAAGCTAGTGTGAGTACTGTTATCCAAATTGGCGGTGACATTACTAAAGGACTAGGCGCAGGTGCTAACCCTCAAGTTGGCCGTGATTCAGCTATTGAAGACAAAGAAAAACTTAAAGAAATCCTTAGTGGCGCCGATATGGTATTTATCGCTGCTGGTATGGGTGGTGGAACGGGTACAGGTGCAGCACCAGTCATTGCTGAAGTTGCAAAGGAACTAAATATCCTAACTGTTGCCGTAGTAACGAAGCCATTTGGTTTTGAAGGCAAAAAGCGTCTTGCTTTTGCTGAGCAAGGTATTGAAGAACTTTCTAAACATGTTGACTCTTTGATAACAATACCAAATGAAAAATTACTTAAAGTATATGGTAGAAGCGTAACGCTATTAGAAGCATTTGGTTATGCGAACGATGTTCTAAAGAATGCCGTTCAAGGTATCGCAGAGCTAATAACGCGACCTGGTATGATCAACGTTGACTTTGCAGATGTAAGAACAGTTATGTCTGAAATGGGTCATGCAATGATGGGTAGTGGCGTTGCAAGCGGTGAAGAACGTGCAGAAGAAGCGGCAGAAGCAGCAATATCGTCACCACTTTTAGAGGATATTGATTTAGCGGGTGCTCGTGGAGTATTGGTTAACATTACTGCTGGTTTAGACATGCGTCTGGATGAGTTCGAAACGGTAGGTAATACAGTTAAAGCATTTGCATCGGATAATGCAACGGTTGTTATTGGTACTTCTCTTGACCCAGATATGACAGAAGAGTTCCGCGTAACAGTGGTAGCAACAGGCATCGGTGCAGAGAAGAAACCTGAAATCACATTAGTTGCAGGTTCTGCGGCAAAACCGAAACCAGCAATGGCGGCAACACCGGTTTCACAACCAGTTGCAGCAAAAGTGGATGAAAAAACGGCACAACCTTTGCATAAAAAAGAAGAGGTGAAGCCGCAAGCGACAGCACCGTCAAATAGTGGTCAGTCGCAAGGCAGTTCAAACCAAAGCACGGCTCCTAAGACGGAAAAAGAAAGTGGCTATTTGGATATACCAGCATTTCTTCGTCGTCAAGCCGATTAAGAAATAGTCATAATTTGACAGAAGTCTTATTTATGATAGTATCCGCGGTCAGTTTCAACGCTGACCGTGATAAATAACACTAATTAGAGGCAAGGTAGATGATCAGACAACGTACTCTGAAAGAGATCGTAAAAACGACTGGAGTTGGTTTACACTCTGGGCGTAAAGTTACGCTTACCTTGCGTCCAGCAGCTGCAAACACTGGTATTATCTATCGTCGTACCGATTTAGAACCTGCGGTTGATTTCCCAGCAGATCCAGCCTCTGTTCGTGACACAATGCTCTGTACTGCGCTTGTAAACGACGAAGGTGTACGAATTTCCACTGTTGAGCACTTAAATGCTGCTTTAGCGGGTATGGGAATCGATAATGTTATCGTAGAAGTTGATGCTCCAGAAATACCGATTATGGATGGTAGTGCGAGTCCCTTTGTGTACTTGTTACAATCAGCGGGTATTGAAACACTGAATGCACCAAAAAAATTCATACGCATTAAGAAACCAGTGCGCTTCGAGGATGGTGATAAATGGGCAGAGCTTGTTCCTTATAACGGTTTCCGTATGGATTTCGAAATTGAGTTTGAACACCCTGCTATCGACGCTGATGAACAACGTCTTCTGTTTGATTTTTCTTCAAACGCATTTATTAAAGATATTTCACGGGCTCGTACATTTGGGTTTATGCATGATATTGAATATTTGCAATCGCAGAACTTATGCCTAGGTGGCAGTTTCGATTGTGCAATAGTGCTAGATGAATACCGTATCCTTAATGAAGAAGGTCTTCGATTTGACAATGAATTTGTCACCCATAAAGTTCTTGATGCCATCGGCGATCTTTATATGTGTGGTCATAGCATTGTTGGTGAGCTTCGTGCCTACAAATCAGGTCATGCATTAAATAACCAATTGCTACGTGCTGTTCTTGCTGATCAAGAAGCGTGGGAATGGGCGACATTTGAAGAAGAAGCCGGTTCACCTGTTGCGTTTGCTGAACCTAATATGGTTCTAGCATAATAAAATACAATTATTCGTTTCGAAAAAACCAGACATGAAGTCTGGTTTTTTTTTATCCTAATTTAATCGTGTATTTCGTGATCATATCTTATTTTTTGCGAGCTTATGGCGGCTTCGAAAGTGACAAAAATTGCCGCATGGCAATTTTTTGTTATCTTAATTTCCATATTTGATGATCTATCACATTCGCGTTGATATGAAAGAACCAGTACACTTGTTCGCTTAGTGACCATCAAGGGACAAAAAAGTCAATCTTGGTCAAATTAATATAAATGCTAATGGAATAAAAAAAATTATCGCTTAAAATGTTGAGAACTTTTAAAACATAACTTGAATTTCATTAGGTAAGCCACAATATCTGACCATATAATATTGTTTCAGTTTTCTTGTTTTAAATAAGACTCATCGGTCTATAAGAGACTAAAAGCATTGGAAAGGCTTAAAGCCAAACAACATGAGATAAGCAAAAAATGATAAGTAAGATACTGACTAAAGTTGTTGGCAGTCGTAATGATCGAACTCTGCGTCGATTACGAAAGATTGTAAAACAAATTAATAATTTTGAACCAGATTTTGAAGCTTTTTCAGATGAAGAGCTACAAGCTAAAACCGTTGAATTTCGTGAGCGCTTAGATAAAGGTGAATCACTAGACCAGCTCCTTCCGGAAGCTTTTGCGACGGTTCGTGAAGCGTCTAAACGTGTTTTTGGCATGCGTCATTTCGATGTTCAGCTTATTGGTGGTATGGTCCTCAACTCAGGACAGATTGCCGAGATGCGTACTGGTGAAGGTAAGACACTTACTGCGACCCTGTCAGCCTATTTGAATGCGTTACCTGGAAGAGGTGTTCATATCGTAACGGTGAACGATTACCTTGCGAGCCGCGACGCAGAAACAAACAGAGCACTTTTTGAATTCTTAGGCATGACCGTTGGTGTCAATATTCCCAATATGGCACCACCAGAGAAACAACAAGCGTATCAGTGCGATATTCTTTACGGAACAAACAATGAGTTTGGCTTTGATTATCTTCGCGATAACATGGCATTTCGTAAGGAAGATCGTGTACAAAGAGATCGTTTCTTTGCGGTTGTCGATGAAGTTGACTCCATTCTTATTGATGAAGCACGTACACCACTCATTATTTCTGGTCCGGCTGAAGATAGTTCTGAGCTCTATTCAAAAATTAACACCTTAATTCCTTCTCTCAAGCTGCAAGATCAGGAAGATACAGAAGAGTATCGAGGGGATGGTCACTACACGCTTGATGAAAAATCTAAACAAGTTCACCTGACTGAAACAGGGCAAGAGTTTGTAGAAGAACTACTCGTTAATAATGCCATGATGGAAGAGGGAGATACCCTCTATTCTCCAACCAATATTAGCCTACTTCATCACGTCAATGCAGCACTTCGTGCCCATGTATTGTTCGAAAGAGATGTTGATTACATCGTAAAAGATGATGAAGTCATTATAGTCGATGAACATACGGGTCGCTCCATGCCGGGACGTCGCTGGTCTGAAGGTTTGCATCAGGCGGTTGAAGCAAAAGAAGGCGTTAAGATTCAGAATGAAAACCAAACATTAGCCTCTATTACTTTCCAGAACTATTTCCGCTTGTATGAGAAACTGTCAGGTATGACTGGTACTGCGGATACAGAAGCGTTTGAGTTTCAATCTATTTACAATCTAGAGACTGTTGTTCTTCCAACGAATCAACCTATGGTTCGTGATGATATGCCGGATGTGGTGTATCGCACAGAAGAAGAAAAATTTGCAGCGATCATTGAAGACATTAAAGAGCGAGTGATAAAAGGCCAACCGATACTTGTTGGTACTGTTTCAATTGAGAAATCTGAATTACTCTCTAATGCCCTCAAAAAGTCTAAAATCAAGCATAACGTTTTGAACGCTAAGTTCCACGAGCAGGAAGCGGATATCGTTGCCTTTGCAGGGGCCCCTGAAGCCGTGACGATTGCTACCAACATGGCGGGTCGTGGTACAGATATCGTATTGGGCGGTAACTGGCTAGCGGAATTGAATAAGATTGAAAACCCAAGCGAAGAACAGATTCAAAAAATAAAAGAAAACTGGCAGATAGAGCACGACAAAGTACTTGCGTCTGGAGGTTTACATATCATTGGTACAGAGCGTCACGAATCTCGTCGTATTGATAATCAGTTGCGTGGCCGTTCAGGTCGTCAAGGTGATGCTGGTTCTTCTCGTTTTTATCTATCAATGGAAGATTCACTCCTTCGTATCTTCACTTCTGATCGTATGGCTGGTTTGATACAAAGCGGTATGGATGAAGGTGAAGCGATAGAAAGTCGTATGCTTTCTCGTTCTATTGAAAAAGCTCAGCGTAAAGTAGAAGGCCGTAACTTCGACATTCGTAAGCAGCTTCTCGACTACGATGATGTTGCCAATGACCAACGTAAGGTCGTCTATGAACTGCGTGACGAGCTTATGGAAGTGGACGATATTAGTGAAATGATCGACCACAACCGCCAAGATGTATTTGATTCGGTCATGGATGAATATATTCCACATCAATCACTTGAAGATATGTGGAATATAGAAGGCTTGCAAGATCGTCTTAAAAACGACTTTGATCTTGATCTACCAATTCAAACTTGGTTAGATGAGGACGACAAGCTTTACGAAGAAGCACTTCGTGAACGTATCCACAATACAGCAATAGAAGTTTATAGATCAAAAGAAGATACGGTGGGTGAGCAAGTCCTTCGTAACTTTGAAAAATCTGTCATGTTACAGACACTTGATAACCTATGGAAAGAACACCTAGCCGCAATGGATCACCTTCGTCAAGGTATTCACTTGCGTGGCTATGCACAGAAGAACCCAAAACAAGAATACAAACGTGAGTCATTCGAATTGTTTGAAAACTTGTTAGATATGCTTAAAGTTGATGTGATCATGATCTTGAGTAAAGTACGTGTTCAACAACAAGAAGAAGTTGAACGTATGGAAGCGCAACGTCAGGCTCAAGCAGAAGAATCAG
>Ga0316197_10003129_pt1 | contig 11758 bp, 12 predicted proteins | sample OudBiesiAoxic_MG_FD_204939 | JGI IMG/M metagenome (GOLD analysis project Ga0316197, IMG submission 204939) | Coastal sediment microbial communities from Oude Bieten Haven, Netherlands - site A oxic | ecosystem: Environmental > Aquatic > Marine > Coastal > Sediment | place: Netherlands...
ACCCTGCTGCCCTTATTGTTTAGGCAAAGGTTTAGGCTGCGTCGTCTTCCAGATCAATCTCTTCTGTCAGAGCAACGACTTCTTTGTCGTCATAGTGCCCGCAAGACGCACATACGTGGTGAGGGCGTTTCAGCTCTCCGCAGTTGGTGCATTCGTTTGGGTTTGCAGCAACCAGAGAATCGTGTGCGCGACGGTTGTTGCGGCGCGATTTAGAGACTTTGTTCTGTTGAACAGCCATTGTCTTGGGCCTTTTGTCGTTCGGGGCCTGACGCAGCACGAGTTTTGCGCGACAAGCCGAGTTTCATAAATTCTGTCCCAGAGGCGGGTCTGACGTGCGTTTAGGCCCAAGCCGGGCACTTGTCCAACCCTATTTGGGTGAGCGGCGCAAAATACTGGGATTGACCAAACGTGCAAGTATTATTTCTGCAATGCGGCTGCAACCCTTTGGTGCGCTACTATTCTGGTGCAGCGGTTTGCGTCATTCGTTTTTGTTATCCTTGCTCAGTTGATCCTTGAGCCCTGCCAAACCGGCAAATGGGCGCGCATCTTCATCGCGCATTGGGGTCACGCCAGGTTCTGCTACAACCAATTCGCCCAAAGCTGCGTCTTCTGCGCGTGGATACAGCGGCAGATGCAGCGTCAAAGCCTCGCGCATGATTGCTTCGGGATCGATCCACGAGGTCAGGGCTTCGGTGCTGTCGTCGCCTTGCATTTCCGCTTCCGGGGCATCCACATCAACATAATCGCGCAAAAACACACGCTCGACCGGTACATCGATTCGCGTGGTCACCGGTTCAAGGGTGACAACGCAGGGCTGAATCACCGTCGCACCGAGTTTTGCGTCAAGCCGCCAATCGGCAACACCGGCACCTTTGATCTGTCCTTCGAAAGAAAGTTTGCGCAATCCCATGATGCCTAATTCTGCTGCAATCGCTTTAAGCTGGGTGCTATTCGGGCGCAAACTAAAGGGCGTTGCACTGTTTTGTGCCAGCTCGGACACGCGCAGGGCGCTCGGGGACGGGGCAATTTGCTTCATGCTCGACACTTTCGTTTCTTGAACCATGGCGTACGCATAGTGTAAGCGGAATAGAAGCCAGAACGCACAAGGGCAAGAGGGCAGACGCATGGGCGGACCATCATCAATGGCAAAAGGGCTGGCCCGATACGCCCGACCACTTGTTTGGGCGGGCTTGGTCATGTCTCTTGTTGCCTGTGGACCGACGTATCGCAATCATGGATATGTGCCCCCTCAGGAAGATCTGGACCAGATCGTTGTTGGTATCGATACCCGGTCCAGCGTTGAAGAAACGCTAGGAGGTTCGGGGTCCGGTTCTGTGCTTGAAGACGATGCGCTTTATTTTGTACGCAGCCGAATCCGCACTGTCGCCATGCTTGAACCAGAAGTGATCGAGCGCAACGTTGTCGCGGTAAGCTTTGATGACAACGGTATTGTCCGCAATGTGGAGCAGTTTGGTCTTGAACGCGGGCAGATTGTCAGTCTGACGCGGCGCGTCACGGACAGCAGTGTTGCGAACAAATCGTTCTTCCGTCAGCTCGTGGGCAATATTGGTCAGTTCGGACCGATAGGGACCGGCGGATAGCCGGTAACGGGCAGGGGCGTGGCAGATGACGTTTTTCGCAAACGCCGCGACCCCAAAAAACGGCTACCATGTCAGCGTAACGCGTGATGCTTCTATTGTCGAAGAGGCGCAACAATTCCGTGCAAAAAGATTTGCGCTGCCCTGCTCGCGTGATCAAGACGCACTTGATCAATTGTGCGAGCACGTCGTGATCCGTGACGCACAAAACAATGACATTGTATGCTGCTTTCGCATGTTCGTTATGCCCGCTGCACAGATCAACCAAAGCTATGCGGCGCGCTATTACGATTTGTCGGGATTGGAAAACTTCGACGGGCATATGCTTGAACTGGGTCGGTTTTGCATTGATCCTGACCGGCGCGACCCTGATATCCTGCGGCGTGCCTGGGCCATGTTAACGGATGCTGTAGATGCGCGTGATATAAAGCTGTTGTTCGGCTGCTCGTCTTTCACAGGGATTGATCCTAAGCCTTACCAAAACGCGTTCAGATATTTGCATGAACACGCACGCGCGCCCGACAGGTGGTCGCCCCGATGCAAATCGCAAGACGTATTTTTCTTTGTGAATTCCGCCAAACCGCCTGCAGAGGCAAAACGTGCCTTTTTGCAAATGCCGCCGTTGTTGCGGTCCTATATTGGAATGGGGGGGTGGGTCAGTGACCACGCGGTTGTTGACCGTACCATGAATACCTTGCACGTCTTTACTGCTGTTGAAACCGCTTCGATCCCACCTGCGCGCCAAAGATCACTGCGCGCCCTGCGCGATGGTCAGAATTAAAGCTCTTGGCCTTATAGCAAAAGCCGATTGACCTTGGCGGCGTGGCACCATAGCTGGCGTTTATGGCACGTATTCCTCTCCTTCAACTGAATGATATTTCCCTGACCTTCGGGGGCGATCCTGTTTTCGAAAACCTGAGCCTTGTGGCCCAACCGGGTGACCGTGTGGCTCTTGTCGGGCGCAACGGGTCCGGCAAATCAACCTTGATGAAAGTCATGGCGGGTCTGGTCGAGGTTGATCGCGGGGACGTGGTGCGGGGGCCTGGCATATCTGTTGGCTATATGGAGCAGGATCCGGATCTGTCGGGCTTTGCAACATTGGGCGATTTTGCGGCGCAGGGTCTTGATCCTTCCGAAATGTACAAGGTTGAACGCGCAGGCGAAGGCCTCAAGTTTGACCCGGCACGCCCCGTGGAGACGGCAAGCGGTGGTGAGCGGCGCCGCGCTGCATTGGCGGGGTTGATGGCGGGCGAACCTGACTTGATGCTGCTGGACGAGCCGACGAACCACCTTGATATCGAAGCTATTGCCTGGCTTGAGGATGAGTTGAAGCAAAGCCGGAAAGCCTTTGTTGTCATCAGCCATGACCGTGCGTTTCTGCGCGCGTTAACGCGCGCCACGCTGTGGATTGATCGGGGGGCTGTAAAACGTCAGGAAAAGGGCTTTGACGCCTTTGAAGCATGGCGTGACACGGTATGGGACGAAGAGGACACCCAACGCCACAAGCTGAACCGCAAGATCAAGGCCGAAGCACGCTGGGCCGTAGAAGGCATCTCTGCGCGCCGCAAACGTAATCAGGGTCGCGTGCGTGCATTGCAGGACTTGCGTGCGGAACGGGCAGCACAAATCAAACGCCAAGGAACCGCAGCAATGGCCTTTGACGCTGTTCCCAAATCGGGTCGGAAAGTCATCGAAGCAGAGAGCATCACAAAGTCGTTCGGCGACAAGACCATCCTCCGACCTTTTTCGCTGACCGTGCAACGGGGCGACAGGATCGCCTTCGTCGGGCCGAATGGCGTGGGTAAGACGACGCTGTTGAACATGCTCATCGGTCAGGACGTACCCGACACGGGCGTGGTGAAACTGGGCACCAACATTGAACTGGCGCTTTTCGATCAGGCGCGGGCGCAACTAGATGGTGACATGACATTATGGGACAGCCTGACCGGTGATCCGGAAATGCGTGTGTCAGGCAAGGCCGATCAGGTGATGGTGCGGGGCCAGCCCAAACACGTTGTCGGCTACCTCAAGGAGTTTTTGTTTGATGAAGCGCAGGCGCGCGCGCCGGTCCGGTCGCTGTCAGGTGGCGAAAAGGCGCGGTTGTTGCTGGCAAAGATCATGGCGCGGTCCAGCAATCTGCTGGTTCTAGACGAGCCGACCAATGATCTGGATGTGGAAACGCTGGATTTGTTGCAAGAGCTTCTGGGCAACTACGACGGTACGGTCCTGCTGGTCAGCCATGATCGTGATTTTCTGGACCGCGTTGCGGCGACAACGATTGCGATGGAAGGCGACGGTCGTGCAACCGTCTATGCCGGAGGCTGGAGCGATTATATCAGCCAGCGCGGAGAGATCGCGGCCGCAGAAGAGACCCTGCGCGCCAAGACGTCTGAGGCGACCGCCAAGCCAAAATCAACGCCAAAAACCGGTTTGAGCTTTACCGAAAAACACAGGCTTGAAGCACTGCCGGGAGAGCTTGAACGGCTGGAAGCAGAGATTGGCAAACTGGTTGAGTTACTTAGTGATCCCGATCTCTTTACCGCCAATCCGGTCAAGTTCCAAAAAGCGACAGATGCTTTGGTGGAACGGCAAGAAAAGCTGGATCAGGCCGAAGAAGAGTGGCTGGTTCTCGAAGAAAAGGCCCAAAGCTAGGCCGCAGCGATATCCAGTTGGTAGCCTGCCTGTACCGCCTGGATCAAAGGGCGTGGGGTTATTACCGTCACGCAGCCGGTTTTGCGGCGCGTCACGGGGGTGCCGTATCCGGCGGGCGTATAGGGGACCAGCTTGTCGGCGCGCACCAGATGGGCGAGGCCTGCGTCGTCGAGGATAAACGCACCTTCAGGAAGCTCTTTGATATCTGCGCGGTAGCGCCGTTGCCCATAGCTGCGCGGGATTGCACGAGCAGCATGTAGCAGGGCGTCGAACTTGGTAATTGGCGGGGTCAGCCCCAGTGCGTCCCGAAAACGATTGTAGTCCGCACGCCTGCATTCCGCACAGGGCCGGTGCCCGGCGGCAAAGGCCACTGCTTCGTCCAGAAAGAACAGTTCCGTGTAGTTGTTCGGCTGCATGACGGTGCGGCGGCGATTTTTGAAAGACAAGACACAGCAGACCCACGCTTTGTGGCGCCACCGCGCGGGCCCCAGGTTTTGGTGTTCATCATGCAGAATCCCGCGGTTGCCCATAAAACGGCCACGCAGGGGTGTTGCGAGGATCTCAGCCGTGGGTTGTACGCGGTTTTGCAAAGACATCAGCGCATCCTTAGCGCGCCATCAATGCGAATTACTTCGCCGTTCAAATAGCCGGCCTCGACAATGAAGCCGGCAAGGCGCGCGTATTCATCAGGGTCACCCAAACGCGGCGGGCAGGGCACATCGGCCGCAAGTTGCACCTGAATGTCTTCGCCCAGACCCGCCAGCATCGGCGTCATGAAAATGCCGGGTGCAATGGTCATGACGCGGATGCCAGAAGACGCCAGATCGCGCGCCATGGGCAGGCACAGACCGACCACACCACCCTTTGAGGCAGCATATGCGGTTTGGCCTTTCTGCCCGTCAAAGGCTGCGATTGAAGCGGTATTGATGATAACACCTCGCGCGCCGTCCTGCGCCGGTGTGTTGTGTTGCATCGCAGCCGCGGCCAGACGTGCGACATTGAATGTTCCGACAAGATTGATATCGATAGCGCGCTGAAATGCCGGAAGCGGGTGCGGTCCATCGCGCCCGACGGTCTTGGCGGCCTCTGCAATGCCGGCGCAATTAACGGCTGCTGTGATGGCTCCAAATGCCTTAACTGTTGTATCGATTGCATTTTGGACGGACGTCTCATCTGTCACGTCTGTTTCACATGCAATCCCGCCGATTTCCTCCGCTACACTGCGCGCGCGGTCGATATCTCGGTCCAGTACGGCCACCTGTGCGCCTGATCGGGCAAAGTGTCGTGCCGTGGCTTCGCCAAGTCCCGATGCCCCGCCTGTAACAACAGCGATTGATCTACCAAGTTCCATAAGACAGCCTTTCCGTTCCAGCAGGCGGGTGCGTCGTCGTTTGTGGTTGGCCCTTCACAAGATGCCTGCAAGGGCCCTGCGGTGCATAATGCGGTGCAGTTCTAGCCTAGTTGCACCAAGGCGTGCCGCTTTTTTCCCGCGCTCAGCTTGATGGGCGCGCGCAACGCCCCCTGATCCAGCATAAGGCCAGCGTTCGTCAGCGGTTCATCGTCGAGCCTTGCGCCGTTTTCAGCGATCAAACGTTTGGCTTCCTTGCCGGACCCCGCAAGACCGGACCTAACGATGAGCTGTACAATCGAGATGCCGTCGCCCACCTCGTCAGCGCTAAGCGTCAATGTCGGCAGGTCATCCCCGACGCCGCCTTTCTCAAAGACTTCACGCGCTGTCGCTTCGGCGGTCGCAGCTGCGTCCGCTCCGTGCAAAAGACCTGTCACTTCGTTGGCCAGACGGATCTTCGCCTCGTTGATCTCGGCACCCTCCAATGCTCCCAGACGGTTGCATTCAGCGACCGGCAACTCGGTGTAGAGCTTTAGAAAACGACCCACATCGGCGTCGGATGTGTTGCGCCAGAACTGCCAGAATTCATACGCACTGAGCATATCCTGATCGAGCCAGATTGCACCGGACTGTGATTTCCCCATTTTTTTGCCGTCAGATGTGGTCAGCAGCGGTGACGTGAGGCCGTAAACCTCGCCATCGATTACGCGCCGCGTCAGGTCAATTCCGTTCACGATGTTGCCCCACTGGTCGGACCCGCCCATCTGAAGGACGCAGCCGTAGCGCCGGTTCAATTCGAGAAAGTCATAGGCCTGCAGGATCATGTAGTTGAATTCAAGAAACGACAAGGACTGTTCGCGATCAAGGCGCGACTTAACGCTCTCGAACGACAGCATGCGATTGATCGAAAAATGACGCCCGATATCGCGCAAAAACTCGAGGTAGTTCAGATCATCGAGCCATTCCGCGTTGTTCAGCATAAGCGCCCCGTTGGGCGCGTCCGAATAGTCGATGTAAGCCGAAAACACCTTTTTGATGCCGGCAATGTTGTCGTCAATCGCCGCAGGGCTCAACAGCGGGCGCTCGTCGGCGCGAAAGCTCGGGTCGCCGACCTTGGTGGTGCCACCGCCCATCAGGGTGATGGGTTTGTGCCCCGTTTTCTGAAACCACCGCAGCATCATAATCTGAATGAGTGAGCCCACGTGCAAAGACGGAGCGGTGGCATCAAAACCGATATAGGCCGGTTGCACACCGCTCATCAGTGCGTCGTCAAGCCCCTGATAATCCGTGCAGTCGGCGAGAAAACCGCGTTCCATCATGACGGAGACAAATTCGGATTTGGGGTGGTAGGTCATGGCTCTTGCTCTCAGCTTGCAATCTGAGGCACTCTATAGGCGCAGAGCAGGCAAAGGAAAAGGCTTTGACAAGGGCCAATTTGAAAACGGGTGTCGTCTCGGCTTTGGGAACGATGAGCGGCACGTCGCTGGATGGTGTGGATGCTGCCGTGGTGTTGACCGATGGACATAGTATTCACGGGTTTTCCGAGACGCGCTACCTGCCTTACACACAAGATCAGCAACAGGTTCTGTCGGCAGCACTCGGGCAATGGTCTGGCGATGCTGTGATCGCAGCAACAGAAGTTGTCGAGCAGGCCCATTTAGCCCTGCTGCAGCAGTTTGAACTTGCTGATGTTATCGGGTTTCATGGTCAGACGCTCGCGCATGCACCGCGGACGAAAGGCACCTTGCAAGTGGGCAGTGGTGCGTGGCTTGCCGAAATGCTGCGCACACCGGTCGTCTGGGATTTCAGGTCATCGGATGTGGAGTTCGGCGGGGAAGGGGCACCGCTTGCGCCGTTTTTCCATTTTGCCTGCGCCAAGTACATCAAGGCCGACCAACCTGTGGTTTTTCTCAACCTCGGCGGGGTCGGTAATCTGACCTACGTTGACCCGTCTTTCGACAGACCTGAAGAAACGGGCGCACTATTGGCGTTTGATACGGGGCCAGCCAATGCACCGATCAATGATCTGATGCGCGCGCGTCTGGGAAGGCCGTTCGATGCGGATGGTGATCTGGCACGCACGGGTTCCGTGCAAAAAGGCGCGCTAGAGCAGTTTCTGTCCGAGCCATATTTCGCGCGCATGCCACCCAAGTCTTTGGATCGGAACGATTTTGCCAAGGCGGTGGCTCTGGTGGCGGAGGCAAGCGATGCCAATGCAGCAGCCACATTGACAGCCATGTGCGCGGCGTCTGTTCTTGAAGGTATGCGCCACTGTCCCGTACCGCCATCTCAAGTGCTGGTCACTGGCGGCGGGCGGCGCAATCCGGTGCTGATTGAGATGTTGAAGGCGGCGCTGGATTGTCCGGTAGTACCCGTCGAAGATGTCGGACTTGATGGTGATATGCTTGAAGCGCAGGCGTTTGCGCATTTAGCCGTGCGTGTTGCGCGCGGGTTGCCCACGTCCTGTCCAAGCACCACAGGCGTACGCGCCGCGGTCGGAGGCGGGACGCTCAGCATGCCTGCGCAATCGGGTATTATCGTAGCGCAAGCCTAGCTGCGCGGGATGTCAAAGCCTGTATTGGCCAAAATAAATCCCTCAAATTGAAAACCCGGTGACACGGTGCAACTGACCAACGTGTAGTCCCCTGTGCTGCGCGCCGCCTGCCAGTGGTTTTCGGGAACAATCAACTGAGGTTGCTGCTTTTGTACAAGATCGGGGCCTAACACGTAATCCTGCGCGGGTCCCTCGTTGGTCGCACTGATGGATAAAACCAGCGGCGCGCCGGTGTGATAAAGCCATATTTCGGTTGCGTCGACCTTGTGCCAGTGGCTGGATTCTCGGGCGCCCAGTAAGAAGTATATACAGGTGCCTGACGGTCGCCCTTCGCCTCCGGCAACCCATGTTTGACGGTAGTGGCCGCCTTCGGGGTGCGGCTTAAGCTGCAAATGCGCAATGATCTCTTGTGCTGTCATGTGCGAAAGGTAGTCTTGGACAGGACCCGCGCCAAGAGGAGAATTCAGTGCATGTAATTGTAGTTGGTGCCGGTATCATTGGTGCGTTGACGGCGTATCAGCTTGCGCGCGCGGGCGCGCAGGTCACTGTCATCGAAGCGAGCCAGCCTGCGTCTGCGGCCTCAGGCGCGTCTTTCGGCTGGATCAACGCAAGCTTTTATCTGGACGAAGACCACTTTGCAGTGCGCGCGGCGGCAATGTCATCGCATCGGCGGCTCGGAGACATATTGAAAACCACGGCAACGGTCTGGCAGGGGTGTTTGTGCTGGGAAGAGCAGGGAGCGGCTTTTGACGCGCAGCATGAGGCGTTGCAGACCCTTGGCTATACCGTGCGCGAAGTGGACCGCGCGGCATTCAACATGCTTGAACCTGCGATCGCAGCTCCGGATCGGGCATTGTGCTTTGAAAGTGAAGGAGCCGTGGACCTAAGCAGGCTTTGTTTTGATGCGCTGAACGCGGCCACATCATTGGGCGCGCGTGTTGTGGCGGGGGTGGCTGTGACTGGCATCGAAACGCTGTCAGGCCGCGTGGTGGGCATTCGCTGGTCAGGCGGTGTGATCCCTTCAGACAGGGTGATCCTTGCCACGGGTGTGAAAACGCAGGATTTGCTGGCTGGCGTCGGTGTCACCGTGCCAATGCTGGATCGCCCCGGTTTGATCCTGCGGTCCGAACCGTTGCCCCCTATGTTGTCACATATTCTGGTCGCACCCGGACAGGAGTTACGACAAGACAGGGCAGGCAGACTTTTAGCGCCTGTTGCAGCCAACCACCAAAGCGATGCAACTGAAAAGATAGAAGAAAATCCAATTTCTTTAGCTGATGCTGCTGCAGTACGCGTAGGGCGCCTGATCAGTCGCGAGGTTGTGTGGGAGCAAGTGACATTGGCGCATCGGCCCGTCCCGGGGGACGGGCGGCCCGTGTTGGGGGGCGCCGGACCTGAGGGTCTATATGTTTCGACAATGCATTCTGGGGCGACGTTGGCACCGCTGGCGGCTGAAATCGCCGCACTTGAAGTGCTGGGTACACCTTTGACCAACGAAATGGCAGCGTTGGTTGCGCCATACCGCCCGCAGCGCTTTGACATATGATCGCGCGCGGCCTGATCGTGCCCGCGCGCGCCGTCTGCTCTGTTGCGCTTGGCTTTATCCCTTCAGGATAGAGCGCCCTGCGAATTCCGCGGTCTCACCCAGCGCTTCTTCGATCCGTATCAGCTGGTTGTATTTAGCAAGCCGGTCCGAGCGGGCAAGTGACCCCGTTTTGATCTGGCCGCAGTTTGTCGCAACAGCAAGATCGGCGATCGTGGCATCCTCTGTTTCGCCCGAACGGTGGGACATGACATTGGTAAAGCCTGCGCGATGCGCCATATCAACTGCTTTAAGGGTTTCCGTTAAGCTGCCGATTTGGTTTACTTTTACCAGCATAGAGTTTGCGGACCCGCGTTCGATACCCATCCCCAGCCGTTCAGGATTTGTGACAAAGAGATCGTCGCCTACCAGCTGCACTTTGTCGCCCAATGCATCTGTCAGTGCTTTCCACCCATCCCAGTCGTCTTCGGACATGCCGTCTTCGATGGAAATAATCGGATAGTCTTTTACCAGCGCCGCAAGGTAGTCGACATTCTCTGCCGAGGTCAGGGATTTACCTTCGCCTGCCAGCTCGTATTTGCCGTTTTTGAAGTACTCTGTTGCGGCACAGTCCAGCGCAAGATAGATGTCTTCGGCAGGTTTGTAGCCTGCTTTCTCAATGGATTTCAGAATAAAATCAAGTGCATCACGGGTGGAGTTTATGTTGGGTGCGAACCCGCCTTCGTCACCGATACCTGTCGACAAACCTGCGGCCGAAAGCTCTTTCTTCAAGGTGTGAAAGATTTCTGACCCCATGCGTACAGCTTCGCGGATGTTCTCTGCCGCGACTGGCATGATCATGAATTCCTGTATGTCGATGGGGTTATCGGCGTGTTCGCCGCCGTTGATGATATTCATCATGGGCACTGGCAGGATACGCGCGGATGTGCCGCCGACGTAGCGGTACAAAGGCTGTGTGCAGTAGTCAGCAGCAGCTTTGGCGGTGGCAAGAGACACCCCGAGGATCGCATTGGCCCCCAGACGCGCTTTGTTGTCAGTGCCGTCCAGTTCGATCATCACAGTGTCTATTTCGACCTGCTCTGTAGCGTCGATCCCGACAAGCGCTTCTGCGATTTCCCCGTTTACTGCGGCGCAGGCTTCCAGAACGCCTTTGCCCATGTAGCGTGCAGCATCCCCGTCACGTCTTTCAACGGCTTCGTATGCGCCCGTCGATGCGCCAGAAGGTACGGCCGCGCGGCCCATGGTGCCGTCTTCAAGGATCACATCCACCTCAACGGTTGGATTGCCCCGGCTGTCAAGAATTTCGCGTGCGTGGATGTCGATGATCGTGCTCATGGTGGTTATTTCCTTATGCGGTGTCGGCGCGGTGATAGCCTGACACAGCAGGGATGAAAAGGGTTATGCCCGCGCGCGTTTCAGACGTTGCTCTCGCCAGAGGGTGTATAATCCGGACCCGACGATGACTGCGGCCCCCATAAGCGTCAATGAATCCGGACGTTCTCCAAAGACACTTACCCCGATCACAAGGGCAAAAAGGATCCGCGAGTAGCGGAAAGGCGACACAAAGCTGATCTCGCCCGAGCGCATCGCGGCGACAATCGAATAGTACGCACAAATGCCGATCAAGAGCGCAATGGTGAAATAGACCGTGGTGATGCCGTCAGGGGCTGTCATGACTTCGCCGTTTGCCCAGATCATGAAGCCTGACGCAGGGATCAGCACCAGAAAGGCCCAGAAACTGAGCTGTAGCGAAGACGTCGTACTTGGTACCCGACGCGTTGCCAGATCGCGCAGGCCGAGCCCTACAACGCCCTGCAGCGCAAAGAGCGACTCCCACGTAAAGCCCTCAAACCCCGGGCGGATGATAAGCAGCACACCAAAGAAACCGACCAAAATTGCCGTCCAACGCCGCCAGCCTACGGACTCCTGCAAAAACAGGGCAGCCCCCAGTGTCACGAACAAAGGCGTTGCCTGCAAAATCGCCGACGCCGTAGACAGTGGAATAAGGGCGATGGCCGTTACAAAGCCAATCGTTCCGATCAATTCGCCGAAAGCCCGCAGCA
>Ga0316197_10003131_pt1 | contig 11756 bp, 13 predicted proteins | sample OudBiesiAoxic_MG_FD_204939 | JGI IMG/M metagenome (GOLD analysis project Ga0316197, IMG submission 204939) | Coastal sediment microbial communities from Oude Bieten Haven, Netherlands - site A oxic | ecosystem: Environmental > Aquatic > Marine > Coastal > Sediment | place: Netherlands...
CCGCAGGGTGCCATCACTTCTGAACAACCGCCGATCATTGACCTTGAGCTCGCTTTCCTCCGTCTGCTCTCCTCGTTTCTCGTCTCGCTCGTCTCGCTCGTCTCGTTCCATGGTTTCCCCCGGTTACAGCCATCCGTCGACCGTCGTGGCAAGCCAGGGATGGTACCATTCGGCTTTTCGGGGTTTCAACGAACCCCGCCACGCGGCCTCGCGGAGGGCCTGTCAGAGCCTGCCAAGGCTCTCCAGGGGGACTCCCACGCCGATTTCAAACATGTGCTCGGGGCCAGTCCAAGTCAAGCAGGAGCGGGTGGGGTGAACGACCTCGAAAGTTTCGAAACTCTGGTAAAAATCATGGATCGCCTGCGCGAACCGGACGGTTGCCCCTGGGATCGCGAACAGGACTACGAGACACTGCGCAGCTATCTGATCGAAGAGTGCTACGAGGTCGCCGACGCGCTTGATCGTGGCGATCGAAGGGACCTGCGCGAGGAACTCGGAGACTTGCTGTTCCAGATCGTCTTCCTGTCACGGCTGGCCAAGGAAGAGGGCCATTTCGTCGCCGCAGACGTGGTGCGCGGGATCGCGGAGAAGATGATCCGCAGGCACCCGCACGTCTTCGGCGATGCGACCGCCGATACGCCGGAGGAGGTCCTGCGAAACTGGGAAGAGATCAAGCGGCAGGAAAAGGGACTGGACGATTCGGCAGCCAGCACGGGAGAGTCTCCACATTCGGTCCTCGACGGGGTGCCGATCGCCCTGCCCGCCCTTCTGAAGGCCCAGCGACTCGGGACCAAGGCCGCACGGGTGGGTTTCGATTGGGAACGGCCCGCCGACGTGCTGGAGAAGATCGACGAGGAGCTGGGTGAGCTGCGCCAGGCCGTCGAACAGCAGGACCGTGCCGCCATCCGGGAGGAACTCGGCGATCTGCTGTTCAGCCTGGTCATGCTCGGGCGGAAGCTCGACGTCGATCCCGAAGGTGCCCTGGAACGGACCAATCTGAAGTTCGTCAGACGATTCAACTGGATCGAAAGGGAACTACGCAAAGAGCGGAAGCGCGTGGACGAAGAGGACGTGACGCGCCTGGAGGCGTTGTGGAACGCCGCGAAGAGGTCCCCCGATACCGGGCCCTAACCGACCTCGAAGACACCGAGGCGACGGAAGCGATCGTAGCGCCTCGACACCAGTTCCTCTCCTGAAAGGCCGTCCATCTCCGCCAGTTGCCGTTCGATGACATCCCCGACCAGCGCGGCCTGGGCAACGGGATCGACGTGCGCGCCCCCGGTGACCTCGGGGATGATCTCGTCGACGATGTCGAAGCGCGCGAGATCGACCGAGGTCAGCCGCATCGCCGCGGCCGCCTCGCGGTTCTTCGATGCGTCGCGCCACAGGATCGCAGCGCAGCCCTCGGGACTGATCACCGAGTAGATCGCGAACTCGAGGATGTTGACCCGGTTGCCGACGCCCAGGGCCAGCGCTCCGCCGCTGCCGCCTTCGCCGGTCACGGTGACGATGATCGGCACCTTGATGCGCGCCATCTCTCGCAGGTTGAAAGCAATGGCCTCGGCCTGGCCACGTTCTTCGGCCCCGATCCCGGGATAGGCGCCGGGAGTGTCGATGAAGGCGACGATGGGGCGTCCGAATTTCTCCGCCAGCTTCATCGCCCGCAGCGCCTTGCGGTAGCCCTCCGGCCTGGGCATGCCGAAGTTGCGGTGGATCTTCTCCTTGGTGTCGCGTCCCTTCTGGTGCCCGACGAGCATGATCTGTCGCCCGCGAAACACGCCCATTCCGCAGATGATCGCCGCATCGTCGGAGTACCTGCGGTCGCCGTGGATTTCCTGGAACCCGTCCAGCAGCTGTTCGACGTAGTCCTGCGTGTAGGGGCGTTTCGAATGGCGCGCGACCAGAGTCTTTTGCCACGGAGTCAGCGTGGCAAAAATCTCGGTGCGTAACGCCTCCAGCTGTTCGAGCAACTGCTCGCGCTGACGCTCCGAGGCGGCGTCCTCCCCCACCCCGGACAAGGCCTCGATCCGGCGTTCGAGATCCAGTATCGGCTCTTCGAAGTTTTCTTCTTCCACTCTGCCTACCTCGACTGCTGCTGCCCCTCAGGGATAGTCGAACTCCACGCGTGATGTCAAGCGCGAGTACGGGCGGCGTGGATTCCGATCGTCAACTGGCTTGTGGGATCGGGGGCCCGGCCGTCGAGCTTGGCCTCGAGAGCGGCCCGCAGGCCGACACCGACCCGGGGGCCGGCCTGTACGCCCGCGCGCATCAGATCGTCGCCGGAGATGTCGGTCTCGACAGACCTCCATCGCAGGAGGTAGGCACAGATCGCCTGACGGATCGCACCGGGGCGCGTCTCGGCAAGGGCCAGCAAGCAGGTCGTCACGGCGGCCCCTTCGCAAACCCCGTAAACCCGGCTCGGGCGCGGATGACGGGCCGCCCTCAGATTCCTCAGTATCTCCCGTGCCCTCTCCGAGGAGTCGAGCAGCGTCGAAGTGTCGTGCCGGTCGGGGCGCAGGCGCGCGACCACGCGCTCACGCTCGCGCCGGGTCGAGGGCTGGGCCAGAACGGCCAATCCGAGCGCCCAGCGGTGGACCGCGTCGGCTCCGTCGATCTGGCCGTACCAATCGGCCCAGTTCTCCGCACGCTCGAGCCGTGGGCCGTCTCCACGTCGCCAGCCGAGAGACGGCTCGACGGCCGACCACACGCCGTACCCGCCGAGTTTCCCTGCGAGGTCGGGCCATTCACTCTCCTCGAACAGTAGATGGATCTCGTGGCGGACCCGGGTTGCGGACAGTCGATCGAGCAGCCCACTGCCGATCGCCTGACGCATGAGGCTTGCGGTGCCGGATTCGATCTCGAAATCCAATCGGCTGGCAAACCGTAGCGCGCGAAATACACGGGTCGGATCATCGATGAAGGACCGATCGTGCAAGACGCGGATCGATCCTCGGCGCAGGTCTTCGCGTCCCCCGCAGGGGTCGATGATGGCTCCGAAGCCGGCAGGCGAGAGGTCCAGGGCCATGCTGTTGACCGAAAAGTCGCGGCGCGCCAGATCGTCGATCAGGTTCGAGGGTGAGGTGCTGGGCAGTGCCGCCGGTCGAGCGTAGGATTCGCGTCGAGCCGTGGCCAGATCCACCCGTAATCTATCTTCGAACTCGATCGAGGCCGTCCCGAAGGCCGTGTGTTCGGTGATCTTCGCCCCATCCTCGCGAGCGACGATCTTGGCGACCTTTCGGGCGTCCCCGACGACGACCAGGTCGAGATCCTTCGTCGGCCGCCCCAGCAGCAGATCGCGGACGACGCCACCGACGAGGAAGGTCGCCCAACCCCGATCGCCCGCGACGTCACCCATCCTTTCGACGAGTTCGAGTCGCCGTTGACCGAGCCGCCGTCTCAGCGTGCGTCTGGCCAGGCCCCGGTCCGATCGTGTTGGCTCGTGTCGCGGCATGGACCCGTCACGCGCGAGGATGGAAGTCCTCGTACAGACGGCGCAGCCGTTCCCGGTTCACGTGGGTGTAGATCTGCGTCGTCGAGATGTCCGCATGCCCCAACATCAGTTGCACCGCACGCAGGTCGGCCCCGTTCTCGAGCAGGTGCGTGGCGAACGAATGGCGGACGACGTGGGGTGAGAGTGGCGTGCCGATGTCGGCGCTCACGCCGTATCTCTTGATCATCTTCCAGAAGCCCTGTCTCGTCAGCGCCAGTCCACGAGCGTTGACGAACAGAGTGTCCGTCCGCTTGCCGCCGAGCAGAGCCGGGCGCGCTTCGGCGAGATAGCACTGCAGCGTGGCGTCCGCCTCGCCACCCAGAGGCACCAGCCGTTCCTTGGAACCCTTGCCCCAGCAGCGAAGGTAGCCGGCGTCGAGATGCAGATCGCCCAGGTGCAGTCGCAGCAACTCGCTGACGCGCAGTCCGGTTCCGTAGAGCACCTCCATCATCGCGGCGTCGCGCATGCCGCGAGAGTCGCTGCGGTCCGGCGCCGCCAGCAGGGACTCGACTTGCTTGAAGGTCAAGACTTTCGGGAGGGTGCGCCAGACGCGCGGAGAGTCGAGATGGGCCGAAGGGTCCTCGTCGATCACTCCCTCGGCCAGCAGGTACCCCAAGAAGCCCTTGATGCCCACGATCCACCGGGCGACCGACCGCGGGGAACAAGCATCGAGACGCATCTTTTGAAGGATGCGCAGCAGGTCGGCCCTCGTCGCTTGCTCGAGATTGTGCCCGCGCGGAAGGGATCGCTGCAGCCGGTTGAGGTCGTTGCGGTAGGCCGCAATCGTGTTCTGCGACAGGCCTTTTTCGACCGCCAGGTAGTCCAGATATCGAGCGAACCACCCATCGGGCCTCGAAGGCCCACGCCCCGTCGTATCCCGAGAGTTCATGGCGCCGGCCCACCGGCCGGTGGATCGAGAAGGATCGTCACCGGACCATCGTTGGTCAATTCGACCTCCATCATCGCCTGGAACACGCCGGACGCCACCTGCAGTCCCCGATCGCGCAGTCTCGCCATGAACCGTTCGTACATCTCTTCGGCACGGGCGGGATCGGCCGCGCGCGAGTACGAGGGGCGCCGCCCCTTGCGCGTGGCCGCGGCCAGCGTGAACTGTGAGACGACGAGAACTCCCCCGTTCACCTCCTCGACGCTGCGGTTCATCTTGCCGTCGGCGTCGGGAAAGACACGCAGTTCCGCCGTCTTGTCGGCGTAGTACTCCAGATCGCGATCCTCGTCGTCCCGCTCGATTCCCAGCAGCACGAGCAGGCCTCCATCGATCGCGCCGACGGTCCGCCCCTCGACGCGCACGGCTGCACGGCTGACCCGTTGCAACAGGACTTTCAATCGTCCTACTCCGTCGGTGCGAGCCGGAAACCCGGATCGCGTATTGTCCACCCGTTGCTTGTGCCCTCAAGGTAACATGATCGGCGTCGGTTCGAACCCGTGCTTTGAAATCCTGCGGCGCGACCGGTAAGGTCGAGGGCCGCTATAATGACTCAACCCCGACGGTGGCTCGACGAGGATAGGAGTGTGAGATGGGCGTCAATAAGGTTTTTCTGATCGGCAATCTCGGACGCGACCCCGAGGTGCGATACACACAGACTGGCACCGCGGTTGCGAACTTCACGCTCGCGACGACCGACAAGTGGCGCGACCAGGCATCGGGCGAGCCCAAGGAACGCACCGAGTGGCACCGTATCGTGGTCTGGGGCAAGCAGGCCGAGATCGCGGGCGAGTGGCTGCGCAAGGGGCGTCAGGTTTGCGTCGAGGGTTCGCTACAGACTCGCGAGTGGACCGATCGCGACGGAAACAAGCGCTACACCACCGAGATCCGCGCGCAGAGTTTCCAGATGCTCGGTAACCGCGGCGATCGTAACGAAGCGGCACCGGCGCCGAGCGAGTCCGAGGCCGCCCCAGAGCCGAGCGGCGGCGGTGGCAGCGGTGGCAGTTTCGACGACGACGACATCCCGTTCTGATCTGGAATGCCGCTGAGACCGGGCAGTACCCTGATGGCCGCCGCGATCGTCGCAGTCAGTGCGGCGGCCATCGCTCAGGAATCGGTCGAGGTCCAGCCGACCCGACCGGTCGACGATGCCGTCGTCCAGGCACGGCCACTGTTCCACCTGGCCTACACCGGCCTGGACGACGACCGCCTGCGCAAGGCGCGCTTTCGCATCACCCTCGACTCGCAGACGGACGATGGCGTTTCGTTCAGCTTCGATCAGCGCAAGAAGCGCAACGGCTGGGCGGCCGGGGAAGCCGGCGAGATGATCTACCGCCCCAAACGGCCCCTACCGGACGGCCGTTACCGATGGGAAGTGGCCTTCTGGGACGGCACGAACTGGCAGACGGGCGATCGTCGCTTCCGCCTGCGGATCGATTCGGTGCCCCCGGCTCCGGTGGAGAACCTGACGGTCAGCCGTGATCCAGGAAGAGGTGTGGTCGAACTCGCGTGGGACCCCGTGGCCTTGGATGTCGAAGGGCGGGCCGAATACGTCGCGCGTTACCACGTTTACCGCTATCCGCGCGCCGACCGGACTCCCACGGTCGAGCCGTTCGAGGTCGCCGAGACGGATCAGACGAGCGTCACTATCGCCGCCGACACGGACGAAGACGCGAAGCTATGGTTCTACCGTGTCAGCGCCGAGGACTTGGCCGGAAACGAGGCCGGCCGGCCCGAGTAAGCGCCGTCAACTCCCCAGCAGCGTCCGTGCCTCGTCTACCGCGCCGCGTGCGGGGAATTCGTCGACGATCCGTTGCCAGTCCTGCCTGGCCTGCTCGTTCTCGCCGCGCGCCGAACGGATCTTCCCGAGTTCGAGAAGCGCCTGATCCACCGGATAGATGGGCGGGTCGGTATCGATCAGACTCTGGAGCATCTCGACGGCGCGATCGGTCTCGCCGGTCTCTTGATAGACCTCGGCCAAAAGGGCCTTGGCGCTTCCCGCCAGTGTCGGACTCGCCGATTCCGATCCGGAGACCTCGAGCAGGGCCACGATCGCGTCTTCGTTGCGACCGAGACGGTGCAAGCTGACCCCTCGGTAGTAGTTCGCCACCTGCCCGACCGAACCGCCGCCCTTCTTCGCCGAAGCGTCGAAAGTGATCAAGGCGGCCTCGATCTGCGCCGGGTCGTCGAAGCCGGCGGCCTGGGCCTGCTGGTACTGACCGAGGCCCTCCGCGAAGAGCGCTGCGGCCTTTTCGCGGTTCGACTTCATGACCCAGAAGCCGATGGCGACCAGGACCCCGACCACCGCGATTCCCGCGGCGATCTTGGCGACGAGTTGCCAGTTGTCCTCGAGCCAGTGCTCGGCTTCCTTGGTGGCTTCGACGAATTCGTCGCGTTTCAGTTCTTTCCTGGAGATTCGAGACATCGATTGAACTCCGAACTTGGCGGGCCTGGAGGGACTCGAACCCCCGACCTTGAGTTTAGGAAACTCCTGCTCTATCCACCTGAGCTACAAGCCCGATGCTTTCTTGTGGTGAACGAACTTAATCATACTGAATCAACGAAAAGACGCTTGCCGGGCCCAACTGCGGGCGTCCTTCGAGGAAACCCAACTCGACCATGAAGGCGAATCCCTCGACCTTCCCGCCAAGACGTTTGATGATGCGCGCCGCGGCCGATGCAGTGCCGCCCGTCGCCAACAGATCGTCCACGATCACGATGCGCTGGCCTGTCTCCACCGCGTCGCGATGGACCTCGATCTGTGCCTCGCCGTATTCGAGACTGTAGCTCTCTGCTTCCGTGTCGTACGGCAGCTTGCCCTGCTTGCGGACCAGCACGAGCCCGACGCCCAGAGCGTAGGCCATCGCGCCCGCCAGGATGAAGCCGCGTGCTTCGATTCCGGCGAAGGCATCGATCTTGTCGCCACGGTAACGATCGACCAGACGGTCCACGGTTCCGCGAAATGCACGCGCGTCGCGGAACAACGTCGAGACATCGTAGAAGTTGATGCCGGGTTTCGGGAAGTCCGGTATCTCGCGAATCGATTTTTTCAGTTCTGACGCCAGCATCGAAAGCTCCGCGTTGCGGTTTCAGCGGATCGTGAAGGTGTCGAAATTCAGGCCCTTCTCCAACTCGCAGGTTTCGACCGAGTCCACCCGCGCTCCGGGTGGTCCGGTGCGTACGGCAGCCAGCAGTTCGTCCATGCCGTCACCGGGCCCCATCGCACGAACTTCGACCCCGCCGTTGGCCAGGTTGCGCACATCGCCGAGGACCCCGAACCGGCGCGCCGCGTGCAGCACGTGATATCGAAATCCAACCCCCTGGACCCTGCCCGCGACCAGCCAATGGACCGAGGTCCAGCCGGGCACCAGGCCCCGATGGTCAACCTCGCTCATCGTCCCAAACCCCTCGAAATCGGCGGGTAACGCAACGGCTCATCCTACGGCACCCTCGTGGGGAGCGCAAGGAACGGCCCGTCAGGGTTCAGGCCGGCCGTCGCAAGGCGTAGAGCAGGATTGCGGCCGCGGCGTTGGCCGAAAACGAATCGACGTCGGCGGACATCGGGATGCTGATCAGGTGGTCCAGTTCGGCACAGGTTTCGGCAGACAGGCCGAACGCCTCGCTCCCCACGAGGACGGCGAGGGCCGGGAGGTCCGGACCGAGTCCCTCGGGCGGCGAGCCGCCCCGGCTGACCGCGCCAACCGTCGCCACCCCCCGGCGGCCCAGGGCCTCGAGCAACGGTCCCGTCTCGGGGCAGCGCAGGATCGGGAGGCGGAAGACGGCGCCCATGGACGTGCGAACGGCCTTGGGGTGATAGGGATCGCTGATGCCGACCGCGACGAATGCCGACGCACCCGCAGCCAGAGCGGTCCGGATCATTGCTCCCACGTTGCCGGGATCTTCGACTCCAGCGGCGACCAGAATCGTCCCCGGCTGAGGTTCGAGACCGGCGAGGGACTGATCGATCGGGCACGCGGCGGGAAGGCGGACCAGGCCGACGATCGCGCCGATATCTCGCCCCTCGGTAAGTTGCTGGACGACCTCGTCCGGTACGACGTGCACGTGGCATCCCGAGGAGTTCAGCTCGGCGAGTAGCCGGCCCACCCGGTCATCGCCACGGGTAGCGAACGACTCGCCGATCAGAGCCCTCTCCACCGACACCCCTGCACGCAGGGCGCGCTCGTGGAGCCGGATGCCCTCGATCGAGTACCGCCCGAGATGGGCTCGTCCCTGTGCGGTGCGGGTCCGCCCGATGTCGGCCAGCACTCCTCGCCAGGCCTTTTCACGTTTGTCCATCGTCATCCGTGCGTCCCCGGGACGCTGCCGGCGGTGTTCGATCTGATGACCATAACAGACGCCCGCCGGGCTGTCCGAGCAGCTCCCGCGCCGCCAGGCCGGGCTGGACGTGGCAAGATAGGAATGCGATGCGCATCCTCTCCATGCTCATGTTCGTGGTGTTCGCGGTGAACTTGTCGGCGGTGGCTGCCGACCCGCAGGTGCCCGCACCTCCGAGTGTCCTGCTGGTCACGCTGGACACCACGCGAGCTGACCACCTGGGTTGTTACGGGGCCGGATTCGCCGCGACACCCGCGCTGGACGCGCTGGCCGCCTCCGGGGTTCGATTCGACGAGGCGATCAGCCCTGCCCCGCTGACCTTGCCGAGCCATGCGAGTTTGTTCACCGGACTCGTTCCCCGGCGCCATGGAGTTCGCGACAATACCCTGTACCGCCTCGGCACCGAGCCGGCGGTGCTCGCAGAGGTCCTGCGAGGCCACGGCTTCACGACGGCGGCCTTCGTCTCGTCGGTGGTTCTCGATCGGGTCACCGGCATCGACCGGGGCTTCGAGACGTACGACGATTCGGTTCGAGTCGGCGAGCGCGAGGCGTTCGACTACCGCGAACGGGCGGCGGTCCAGACGAACGACTCCGTGCTTTCACGACTGGACGAGTTGACGGGGCCCTTCTTTCTCTGGGTCCACTACTTCGACCCGCACTTGCCCTACGTGCCCCCCGAACCGTTCCGTGAACGTTTCGGCGATCGCCCGTACGACGGCGAGATCGCCTTCATGGATCAACAGTTCGGGCGGCTCCTGGCTGCGGTGAAGAAGAAGTCGCCTTCGCTACTGGTCGTCGTGGCGGGAGACCACGGCGAGAATCTGGGAGATCACGGCGAGGACGCCCACGGTGTCTTCATTTATCAGTCCACGCAACGTGTTCCGTTGCTCATGGCCGGGGTGGGAGTTCCGCGAGGGCGCGTCGTTCAACAGCGCGTCGGCCTCGTGGACGTCGCGCCGACGATTCTCGAATTGCTGAACCTGTCCGGTCTGCACGATATCGATGGGGTGTCCATCGCACCGTTGATGCGCGGCGAGGAAGTGCGACCGCGCGATTACGAACTCGAGTCGTTCTATCCGGCTCATGCTTACGGCTGGAGTGCGCCGCGGGGCCTAGTCCGTGGGGACGAGAAGTTCATCCTGTTGCCGCGCACCGAGTTGTACCGCTTGGGCGACGACCCTGGGGAGAAGAACAATCTCGCCCCCACACGCCCCAAGCAGTCCTCGAAGCTGGAAGAGGCGCTATGGGCGTTGGTCGAGGACGACGACACTGGGACCTCCGATACGGATCCCGAACTCGTCGAACAACGGCGACGCCTCGAGTCTCTCGGCTACGTCGGGGGAAGTTCGACGGCGGGCCACGGCGACGAGATCGACCCCAAGGACGGTATCGGGTGGATCGCCGATCTCGACGCCGGGCGACTCGCGTACCAGACCGGTCGTGCGGCCGAGGGTGTCGAGCCACTGCAGCGCCTGTTGACAAGCAATCCGAACAACGTTCCGGCCTTGCTGGCCCTGGCGATGTGTTATCTCGGCTCGGGCATGGCCGAGCGTGCCGTGGATACCGATCGCCGGGCGCTCGAGATCGCGCCCGACGACGACCTGGTTCACTTCAATCTCGCCAACGCCCTCGTGACACTCGGCGAAACGAATCCCTCCGCGCGGGCCGAGGCAAAGACGCACTACGAACACGCCCTGGAATTGAATCCCCGCTTCGCCGACGCGTATCTCAACTACTCGTCATTCTTGCAGCGATCAGGATCGGATGCTGAGGCGCTGGCCGTGCTCGAGCGGGCCCGATCGTCGGGCGTGCGCGATCCCGACGTCGAGACCCGCATCGGGGTGATCCAGTTGAAGGCCGGCAAAGTCGAGTCTGCGAAGCGGGCTTTGCGGGGCGCGCTCGAACTGAATCCTCGCGCCGAAGGTCCTCTCGAAGCGATGGCGATGATCAGCGAGCGACAGGGACACCATGCGCAAGCGGCGGACTACTTCGCGCGACTACTCGAGGTTCGACCTACCTCCCGGATCGCGTTCACGCTGGGGTCGATTCGTCTCGATCATCTCGGTGACCGAGATGGTGCGCGGAGCGCCTTCGAGCGGGCCCTGGCGCTGAGCGCGCCGGACGATCCGATTCGGGCGGCGCTGGTCGAGTTGATAGCGGAGCTGTCTGCCGGGCCTTGACCCAGGCCGGGACGCAAACATACAGAGTTGCCGAGTCCGTGGGCGATGTTCACATCGGAACGTGATAGCCTTGCCGTTCGATCAATGGTGATCGTGCGTGAGATACACACAACTCAAATGATCCACCGATTCGTTCTCCAGAAGCTGGGGCTCTACCCCACGTATCTCCTGTATCGCGGTTGGCTCACGGACGTCGGATGGGTTCGGACTTCCCTGAAGCGAGAACCCGCGACGCGTGACGGAGCACCCATACCCTGGATGACCTATCCGGCAATTCGATTCCTGGAGGGCCGGCTGTCGAAATCGATGGAAGTCTTCGAGTTCGGGGCGGGCAATTCGACCTTGTGGTGGGCCGATCGGGTAGGCCGCATCGATGCGTGCGAACATGACCCACACTGGTACGAAACAACTCGAGCACGATTGCCGAGCAACGCCTCCTTGATTCATCACTTGCTCGAGCCAGATGGCGACTACTGTCGTGCCGCGGGAGCGACCCACTCGAAGTACGACATCGTGGTCATTGACGGCCGAGACCGAGTCAACTGTGCGAGACACAGCCTGACCGCGTTGAAAGCGGCGGGGGTCTTCATCTGGGACAACAGCGACCGGCCGGAGTTCGACGAAGGGATGCAAGTGATGGCTTCCCACGGTTTCCGATGCTTGGATTTCGAGGGTCTGGGGCCGGTGAATCCGTATACGTGGAGAACTTCCATCCTCTATCGCGACGAGAACTGCTTCGGGATCTGAAATCGGCGCTCCGGCGAGCGTCACGCATGGCGCTGCCCGGTCTCGGGCGCACACCTTCCGG
>Ga0316197_10003132_pt1 | contig 11755 bp, 13 predicted proteins | sample OudBiesiAoxic_MG_FD_204939 | JGI IMG/M metagenome (GOLD analysis project Ga0316197, IMG submission 204939) | Coastal sediment microbial communities from Oude Bieten Haven, Netherlands - site A oxic | ecosystem: Environmental > Aquatic > Marine > Coastal > Sediment | place: Netherlands...
GCTCACCGGTCTGCGGCAAAGGCTCACCGGCAATGATCAACGGCACACGCATACCGCCCTCCCCCGTATAAAACTTGTAAAACGAAAGGGGGCTGGCTGATGCGCTGGCGAAACTGGGGCTAATCGTATTGTAACTGCCCTTCAGGCCCAGGCGATTATAATCCAGATGATAGCCCAGCCGTCCGGGGCCGAGATTGACGGGGAAGGCCATCGGGTCGGCGGGGCCGCTGCCTTCGCTGCCGTTATCCGAGGTAAAAATGAAAATGGTATTTTCGTACTGCCCCTGTGACTTGAGGTACGCCACCAGGCGGCCGATATGAAAGTCCATGGCTTCGATCATGCCCGCGTAAACCGCCATGCGCTTGGCCTCATAACGCTTGCGCTGGGTATCAAGGTCGTCCCAATCGTCCGTGGTCGCCATATCCACCATGGCGGTATCCGCTGGCACAATGCCCAGCTCCACCGCCCGTTCCAGGCGCTGATTGCGCAGTGAATCCCAGCCTGCGTCGTACACTCCCATATACTTGTCGATGTACTCCTGTGGCGCCTGCACGGGTATGTGCACAGCCTGGAACGGCACATAGGCAAAAAACGGCTTGCCGTCCTCCAGGTTGCTATCAATGAATTCGATGGTTTTGTCGATCAGGAAGCGTGAGGAATAAAAGTCTTCTGGCAAGGAGATGCGCTCACCGTCGGCAAACCAGTTGGCCTGGTCATACAGGGGCAGGTAGGGACGCTGCTCCCAGTTGTCGGCGCCGGAATCCATCAACGCCACCGTACGCTCAAAACCGCGTCGGCTGGGGCGTTTCTCCGGAGTGGCCCCCAGGTGCCATTTGCCCGCCATATAGGTGTGGTAGCCGGCATCTTCCAACAGGGTGGCCACGGTCACCACGTTGTCACCCAGCACGCCCTGGTAGTGGGCGTAAGTGCGCTGCTGGGGTGCCAGCATTTCAGGAATATTCGGCACACCCGCCAGGTGGTTGTCCACACCGGTGAGCAGCATGGCACGGGCCGGGGCGCAGTTGGCGGCGGTGTGGTAGTTGGTGAATCGCACCCCCTGCTCCGCCAGGGCAGACAGGGTGGGCGTGTTGACCTCGCTGCCGTAGGGGGCAATGTCGGTGTAACCCAGGTCGTCTGCCAGGATAAAAACGATATTCGGGGGTGAAGCGGCCGCGGGTGGCGCATCGATGAGCGCGTCAAGCTCCTCACTTGCCTGTATCCCGGTAATTGAAAAGGCCGATAACAGCGAGGCGGCCAGGCCCCACTGCCGGATATCGGAAACTTTCACCAACTCAAGCCTCTTCTGGCAGCCGGCGCGACGCCACCAGCAAGATGATCGACACGATCACCTCCGGGGCAATCAGGTCCAGCGCCAAGGTGGCATCGTGCACCAACCACGCCAGGATGCGGCCAACGGCGGTGATAGACAGCAACATGATCGCCGGGTAATACCAACTGCGACGACCGCTAATCAACGCAATTAACATGCAGCTTCCAAGAGTCAGAAAGAAACCTGTCATATCTCCAACCTGGGAGCTCAAGCCGACACCCTGATCCAGCGTCAAGCCGAACATGGGCGCCACCCCGGCAGGGGCTACCAGCCAACGTAACCCTGTCACGAGGAACAGGATAGCGGGCAGGAGCACCAGGATTTTCAGGACTTTATTCATCTTTTTTCCTCTTCATTTATGTTACCGACCACCATTAAACGTGGCCTGTACCCTATCCACCCATCAGTCCCGCTCACTAAGAATCCGCATCATAGTATGCGCCGCCTCCAGGCCCGAGTTCTGGTTCTGTCCTGTGACAAAGCGCTGCTCATCGTCGGCAACAACGTGTGTGGCAAGCATATCCCTGAATGCGGTCTGGCTTTCAAATACGGCACCCGCCTTGCGCAGCTCCGTCTCCGGGTGCAGCGGCGTGAGCTCTATGCCGAGTTCCTTGATCTGTTTGTCAGTCACCCCGGTCATGCGGCGCCCGGCGATCAACAGCTCGCCGTCTCGGTCGCGCGCGTTGACCAGACCCAGCACACCGTGGCACACGCCACCAATCATTGCAGCCTTATCACCGTAGTAGGACTCGCTCACCTTGGCCGCCAACACGGGGGACTGTGCCAGGTCGTAGGCCGCACCCCAACCACCCGATATGAAAACGATGTCGTACTGGTCGATATCAACGTCCGTAATGGGGATGGAGTTCTTCACCTTGGCCTGGGCAATGGCATCATTGAGATAGCGATCGTCTTCCGGCGACCGGATCATGAATTGCAAAGTCTGGGGGTCAATGGGGATTTCACCGCCCTTGATGCTGGCAATGTCCACCTCCATACCACCGTCGAGGAACGTATAGTAGGGGTGGGTAAACTCAGAGGCCATCACCCCGGTGGCCGGGCCCTCGGTTTCCCCCGGCGCCGCCAGCACACCGTGGCTGGTAGTAATGATCAGGGCGCGCTTGCCCGGTAACGTTGTGGTCGGCCCGCTGTATTCGGGATGAAGGCCCGCCTTGTGCAGTATCGTGGGCAGTGAGAGCAAAAAAACGCCCACCAGCACAACCAACACTGCACCCAATGTAAGCATTTTTTTCATAAGTAATACCTCTGTCGTCATGCCGGTGTTGCCCGGGAGACAACGCCAAATTTAATTGACACATATAATGCCACATTATGCCATGACAGATCAAACTCCGTCTCTCTTGCCACAGGGAAATCGTTTATGAAAAACCTGCTCACGATAGCGAGCATTTAGGTGGTGGTTATTGTCGTTGCTTAGAGCCAGCGAGCCAAGATAGCCGGGCGCTGACTACACCTCAGTCGTCGTCAATCAGGCTCTTCAGCAAGCCCTTGATGATCCTGGTACTGTCCTTGTTGCTCAGCCCCTGGTGACACCGCAGCCTGTGCCACATTTCAAAAGAGGCTATCGCTTCAATGGATTCACGAGTATCACGGGGCAGAGCTGTCAGTTCCGGCAGCCAGTCGTCCAGATCCTTGCGCAAGCCGTGTTGGTTGCGCGCGTAATTCTTGCGCAATGTTTCATAACGCCAAAGCTGGGCAAGGGTGCCCAGGAGAATATTACTGAGGCTTTCATAGGCGTCGGCGTGACGTTCCACCGCGTGATCAATCCGCTCCTCCAGTGTTCCGTCCCGATCCCCACCGAGAAATAGCGCTTCGTAGGAGTCTCGAATGTGATCATCGGCCGCTTCAAAAAGGCTCTCCATATCCTCAAAATGGCGAAAGAAGGAGCGAATACCGACACCCGCGCGATCTGAGATCTGCTGGGCTGTGGGGACCAGTACGCCCTCATCCTGCAAGGCCAGTGCCGCCTCGATGATGGCGAGTCGACTACGTTCGCTGCGAAGACGGCGTCCGTCTACAGCTGCGGCACCTTGAGTGTTTGACATAATGGTCTCGAATCATCATCTGTTAACGCTGCTTTAATGGCATATATTATGCCACTTATTGCCGAGTTTTTCCAGCTCCAAGGATACTGAAACACCATGTCGATGGTCGGGCCTAGCAATCGCATAAGGCAACCAGAGTAAGAAAGTAAAAAATCTACCTCCCATGCCCCTCCGCCACTGTTACCACGCGCCTGACACCGCCTCAGACATCGACTTTTTTCCCAGCGTGCAGCCACTAATGACCCACTCACTGATCGTTTGCTTGCGGACGGCGCTATCCTGCACGGCATTACTACCGTTCCCGAGATGTATTTTGCAGGCGTAACCTGGACCGAACTTTGGGGTGTCACGCGTAATCCGTGGAACACCAAGTACACGGTGGGTGGCTCATCAGGAGGTTCGGGTGGTGCCTTGGCCGCTGGCCAAACAACGTTGGCAACTGGTTCAGATATGGGCGGGTCGATACGAATACCGGCAGCCTTCTGCGGTCTTTATGGGTTCAAGCCTCCCTATGGGCGTATTCCTGCCAGCCTGGGTGCAACGTTCCTGTTTCCTTCTACAAGCGGGCCGATGGCGCGAACGCTTAGAGATATGATTCTCTTGGAGAACAACATGACGGGACCGACGCCGCAGTCGCTGACGGCTCTGAGACCCAAGCTTACCTTGCCTCTGGAGTACCCTGACGTACGTGGGATGAAAATTGCGTACTGTGTGGACCAGGGGTGGGCCGAAGTCGAGTCTGAAACCGAAGCACTGTTCATGTCAGCTATCGAAGGTCTGCGTAGCCAGGGAGCCATTGTTGAGGAGGTCGATCTGGGGCTGGATATGACTGGCAACATGATACGGCTTGCAATTACGAAAGCACTTTTGTCGGGTTCCTTTGGAGGGCAAATGAAAGATCTCGTCGCGTACGCGGATCAGCTTACGACGTATGGGCGCTATTTCGCCGAAGTCGCAGCCACAGGGATGGGGCCTGAAGACGCGCTTGAGGCAGCTAATACCCAGGAAGCGCTGAACATCAAGGTGCAGGAAGCGGTCTTCACCCAAGGCTACAGTGCGCTGATAGGGCCAACCATGAATACCTCGGCCTTACCTGCTGATTACGATCCAACGCAGGATTCGCTTGAAATTAATGGGAAGACGGTGGATCCGCATGCCGGAGCATTTCAAACGCCCTTGTGGAACTTGCTCAACTGGTATCCTGCTTTGAATGTACCCATGGGTCTGACGTCATACAATATGCCGGCCGGCATGCAAATCGTCGCCAATACTTTCGAGGATGCAGTTTGCATGCAGGTTGGGCTGGCACATGAGCAGGTGTCGCCGGCCCTATTTAGGGATGGCAGGGTGCCGTCTCTAAGTTAGGCGCGGCACTACCGACCGATCGGTCCCGATCGGGGGAGCAGCCAGCGCCGCTACTTCTCTCGGTATCAGGCTGCACCCAGGCGATGTATGAAGGGGTTGGGGATATACACCTCCCTACTCCCAGTCTATGGATCTCTCCAAAAAGTCGGACGCTCTGTTCTATAAAAAGTCTATAAGAATAGTAAATAGTTTCCCTATAGTGCCGCGTAACTAATGCGAATGATCAGCGCAGCGCTTGTAGTCCCACGATTAATACTAGCTCATACGCCGCATTGTGGGTACTCGCCGGGGCGCTTCAGCCCGCCCAGGCGACGCCAATATGGGATATAGAACCAACGCACCCCGGAGATAGTCATATCCAGGGTTCAGTGGAAATACACAAGCTGCGATTGGCAGGTTAAACTGGGGACGTACTGGCCACATCGTCATCAACCTCAGCAGAATCCAATTTTTTCATGAGAATGACAACATCTTCCAGAGAGTACTTTGACCGTTTCGCACGACAGCCTGTAACGCATACAAACGTACGAGCCGCGATTCGTCTCACGCCGGGTAGATACGTTCGCAAACTTGTTTTTCTGATAATCGGGCTTGGATTTTCCTTGCCCCTGTTAGGACAACATGTAACGCCGCCAGATTCGTCCGCTCAAGAGCTGAGTGTTGTTGTCAGCCACTGCCCGCCCTTCGTTATCGTCGAAAACGGAAAATATTCCGGGCTAGGAATCAAACTCTGGGAGAAGGTAGCAGCCGAGCTCGGCGTGAGTTATTCAATATTCGACGGCAAACTTGCCGACATTCTTGATGCCATCGCGAGCAGTCAAACAAAGATGCGGGCCGATGTGGCGATATCCTGCCTCTCCATCACGGCGGAGAGAGAGAAGATAACCGATTTCTCGCATGCGTTTTATGAAACCTATACCGGCATCGCCGTCAATGAAGTTGGCATCACAGGAACGCTCACGGCAGCACTGACCAGCCCGGTTGTCTTGCGCGCGCTTGCTATTGTTATTTTGATTGCCGCCCTCGTTGGAGGCTTATTTTACACCCTCGAACATAAGCAGAATGACAAGCTCTACTCGATGAAAAGTCGATCCGGTAAATGGCTGGAAGCTTTCGTTGTGGGCGCACTTTTTGTCAGTCGTGGCCCCGTTCGTTACTACGAATTCAAGACCCCTGTAGCGCGCATACTTTCCGCTATTCTGGCCATTGGCAGTACCTTTCTAATTGCGGGGGTTACCGCCGTGTTAGCAGGTGCCTTCACACTGGAGAATCTCAGCAATCGTGTAACAGGCCCTGGCGATCTGCATCATGTCAGGGTGGGGGCACTTGCAGGTTCAACGTCTTCAAAGTACCTGGACAGAAATGGAATAGTACATCGAAAAGCACCTGATCTTGGGAGTCTTCTGACCGAGTTGGACGCAGGCAGGTTGGACGCGGTTGTGTCGGACGAGGCTTTTCTCAAATATAGCATTCGACAAGGCCAGGAACAGGGGCGTTACCAGTCACTAGTGGTGTTGCCGGAAGAGCTTGAGCTTCAAAATTACGGATTTGGACTCCAGCCCAAGAGCCCTCATCGAGAAGCCATCAACCGGGCGTTGTTGCGGGTAAGGAGCAGCCCCGAATGGAAACAGGAAGTGATTAAGTACATTGGAGGGCCGTGACTGCCCAGTGCTCCCGGATGCCGAACAGTTCCTGTATTGATCACAACACCCTAAGGGGCGCTGCGGCGTCTAGACTCTCCCCCAGGGAGAGTTTTTCGAACGGGGGCCCTCATCCTCATCCTGTGCGCCGTCAAAGCATGAGTTGTGCGCCGTCAAAGCATGAGTTACCAAACGACCTGATTCACTAAGAGACAGTTCTGCTACTTTTAAATGAGCAGAGGAGTCTCGATATGAGTATGTCCAACACTGAAAAGGCGGTTAAGGATATCCGTCGTAGCACCCGCCGCAAGCATTCCACTGAGGAGAAGATCCACATTGTCCTGGAGGGGCTTCGAGGCGAGATGTCCATCGCCGAATTGTGCCGCCGGGAAGGCATCAACAGCAATCTGTATTACCGCTGGAGCAAGGACTTCCTGGAAGCTGGCAAGAAGCGCCTGGCGGGTGACACCGTCCGGGAAGCCAACACCGATGAAGTCTCTGGCCTGAAGCAGGAGAACAAGGATCTCAAGCAGGCCGTGGCCGAACTCTACCTGAGGAATGACTGGCTCAAAAAAAGTCTGACTGGGCAGGGTGTGATCTTGGACGACGAATGATGTACACGGCGTCTGAGAAACTGGCCATTATCCGTCTGGTTGAAGAATCCGAGCTGTCTATCCGGCGCACCCTGCGGGAAATCAAGGTCAGCCGGACGAGCTTCTACCGCTGGTACAGGGCCTATGAAGAGCGTGGCCTGGACGGTCTGGAGAATCGAAGCCGGGCTGCTCGCCAACACTGGAATCGAATCCCTGATTCAGTCAGGGAGCTGATCGTTGAGGTGGCTTTGGAGCGCCCCGATCTGACACCCCGGGAGCTGGCCTGGCATATCACCGATACCCATGACTATTTTGTCTCGGAATCCAGTGTTTATCGCATTCTCAAGGCACATGACCTAATCACCAGCCCCCAGTTCACGGTGATGAGCGCCTCGGACAGGTTCCAGAACCCGACCAGCAGGATCAACGAGCTGTGGCAGACCGATTTTACCTACTTCCGTGTGGTGGGCTGGGGCTGGTACTTCCTGTCTACGGTCCTGGATGACTACTCTCGGTACATCATCAGTTGGCGGCTGACGACCACCATGGCTGCCTCAGATGTGACCGAGACGCTGGAGGATGCCCTGAGAGCCACAGGGCTATCTGAGGCCAGGGTCCGCCACAGGCCCCGTCTGCTATCGGATAATGGGCCCTGTTACATCAGTGGTGAACTCAGATCCTGGCTCAAGCAGCAGGACATCGAGCACACGCGGGGTGCACCCTATCACCCGATGACCCAGGGCAAGATCGAGCGCTATCACGAGTCACTGGATAACGTGACGCCGGCCGATGTATACGAGGGAAGGCGGAACGAGATACTGGATCAACGTGCCCTGGTTAAAGCCAGGACCATGACCCACAGGAAAATACACAACCTGCGCTTAGCAGGCTAAACTGGAGAAGCAGCTGGCAGAAAAGTCTCTCTTAGAAAACGGCCCGATTGGTGCCATATCCTTTGCCGACGTACAGACTATATGTTATGAAAAACTGTTCAAAACCAATATCTCTAAAAGTTGCCTTCCTGTTGGTACTGGCAAGTTAAGTCGTTGATTCAATGGAAATCCAGCGGTGGCACTTCAAGCAACCGCCCTACTCCATTCTCCGAACGCACTCACCCTCAGAACCCGATAATGCTGCGCCCTAACTAGGTGCCGCCCCAGATTAAAAAGGTTCTGAATAGCAGCATGGGCAGTCACGGATCTCTGCGCTTGCTTCATCGATTTGAACTTTCGCATCCCCCGCTCCCTCACCCTGGTCGCTTCATGCGATTGCTCAGCCCGGTTATTGGCGTACTGATCCGTAACATGTATCGCTTCGGGCATCACTTCCCGATGCGCTAGCGGGTAGCTACGCAGTTTGTCCGTGACGATCTTTCTGGGTTCGCCCCCATGATTCCGCATCAGGCGCTTGAAGAAGCGCTTTGCCGCAGCCCCATCTCGTTTCGCCTGAAGGAATACGTCAATAATCTCACCATCCTGGTCGACCGCCCTCCAAAGATAATGCTGCTTGCCGTTGATCTTCACGAAGACTTCGTCGATGAAGAATGTGTCGCCGTAACCTCGGTGCTTGCGCTTCAATCGACGTGTATAAATGGCTCCGAACTTTATGCACCGGAGGCGGATTGCTTCTCTGGATACAGTGATGCCTCGCTCGGCTAGGAGATCTTCAATATCTCGGTGACTCAGATTGAAGCGATAGTAGAGCCAGACGGAATAGGAAATGATGTCAGATGGGAACCTGTGACGTTTATAAGTGCCCATGTGCCGATTCTACCGAATCCGCGCAGTTAATTTGGCAATACCCGGCCAGTACCTTCAAAAAGTATTTCTGATACAGTTGACTGTACTATTACAGTTTGCTAGGCTGTATTTAAGCACTGTAAATATACAGTCGACATGCTGTTCAGGAGGTAACCATGATCGCTCAAGCCGAACAACTGCTGCAACGTGGTTCCAGTGTCACCAGTTCACTGCTGCCAGCGATTTTTCGTATTTTCAGCCAGTGGCGGCTGACCGGTGCCCAGCAGATGACCCTGTTGGGGCTTAGCAACGAGAAGACCCTCTATAACTGGAAGAGCCAGCCGGAAAAGGCCAAATTGACGCGGGACCTGCTGGAACGGGCCAGCTATATCCTGGGTATCTACAAATCCTTGGAGATTCTGTTGCCTGATGAGGGACTGGCCGATCAGTGGCTGGCTACCCCCAACGACAACCCGTTGTTCAATGGCACAGCGCCGCTGGATCGGTTGCTGGCAGGGCAGGTGGTGGATCTGGCCATGGTCAGGAATTTCCTCGATGCGGAGCGTGGTGGCTGGTGATCGATATCGATACGCTACCCAGTAGCGAGGTAAATGAACCGGTCTATCGGGTCATCCTGTCGCGCTATCCCCAGATCCACCTGTTCGAGCGCGTCTCCAGTCCGCAGGATTGGGAGGTGCTCTATGCCGTCGAGTCCCTGACCAATCCACGCTTGCGCGATGAAGTGGGTGATATTCGCCTGGTTCCACCGGAAGACCGGGTGTATGGCGATGGCGCATCCTGGATCATGGCTGCGTTTACCCACCCACCGGTCGATGCTCGCGGCGGACGCTTCAACCGGGATTTTGGACTTTACTACTGCACAGCTGACGAGGACGTGGCCATCGCTGAGTCGTCTTTTCATCGAGCGCGTTTTCTGCGGGAATCTCGAATTGAACATACAACCCAGGAAATGCGCGTTATTCGCGCACAACTTGGGCCGGCGACCCTGCATGATGTGCGACAACTGGTCGGTGACGCCATCTATGACCCCGATGAATACGCAGTAGGGCAACAGCTCGGGCACGCGTTGCGAGATGCTAAAAGCTTCGGCATTCACTACCAAAGCGTAAGAGCGGAGGGTGCGTGCTATGGGGTGATGCGTCCCAAGGTGCTCTCGGATGCCATCCACTGGCGCTTCCTGCGTTACCACTATAACCAGGGGGCGATCGTTGAGGTTGAATCCCTGGACGGCAGTGGCAGATGGTAATGGCAATGTATAACGAACTGCTGTGGATCTTCACCCAGCTCCCGGACGATTACATCGTGCTCGATACCGAAACCACCGGTCTTGCCGATGAAAGCGGTCTGCCAGATATCGTCACTTTAGGGCTAACAGTGGTGAGAGATCGGGAGATCGTTAAATCTGTAGAATTTGAGACGCGACCACAGAAATGCATTTCAGAAGAAGCGCAGTCAATACACGGCATCACCAACGAACAGGCTGCTGAATTTGAATTCTTTGATTCCCAGTGGGGCCAAATTGCCAAATACCTGAAGGATCAGCTTATTGTGATTCACAACGCGAGCTTTGATTGGCCCATACTGCTTGATCATGTCGCCCGGTACGACTTAACGATGCCACTAACTGAAGGTGTATTTTGCAGCCAGAAAGCGGCTATCCCTTGGGCGCAGGCGATGAATTTGCAATGCAGCAACAGAGGGCCGTCGCTTGATCTGTTAACGGAATTGCTTGGTGTCGAAAATCGACGAGCTGACAGTGATAGAATTCATGGGGCGGGAATTGATAGCCAGCAAGCGGCTGAAGTTGCAGAGATAATGAGAAGCAATGGAAATCTGGATGAAATTAGACCTTGAGTAACGATGATTGGAAGTAGGTCAATGTGCCCGGTAACCCTAAGCGGACATAATACAGCCGACACCTTCCTCGTCACGCCGGCCACGATTGCATCGTGGGTAAAACGCATCGATGAAAAAGGACCCGATGCGCTGTTGCAGCTGCTTGAGCCCGTCAACAAGTTCCCCGACTTCGTCCGCTACATCGTACATCGTACAACGTCTGAAGACCCTGAATCCCAGCATGGGAAAGGTCGAGATCGCCGAGACGCTGTGCCGGGCCGGACTGCATCTGGGGGTAACGACGGTTGGACGGATTTTGAAAGAAGTGCCACAGACTGTACCTGGGGATGCGACACCGAGCACGCGCATCGTGACCGCCAATCGTCCCAACCATGTCTGGCATGTCGACCTCACGGCCGTGCCGACATCAGTGGGATTTTGGGCTCCGTGGTTGCCGTTCGCATTACCCCGGTGCTGGCCGTTTTGCTGGTGGGTGGCAGTGGTCATCGACCACCACTCGCGACGAGTGATGGGCATTGATATCTTCAGGAACAATCCCACCTCCGTATCAATTTCGCACTTCCTCAAACGAGCGATCCAAACCGCCGGTGCCACCCCGAAATACATCATCTGCGACAAGGGCCAGCAGTTCTGGTGTAGCGTGTTCAAGGATTCGTGTCACGGCAATGGGATCAAACCCCGCTTTGGCGCTGTTGGCCAGCACGGGAGTATCGCGCTCATAGAGCGATTCATCCTGAGTCTGAAGAATGAATGTACGCGGATCATTCTCGTACCACTTCGCACGGGCGCGTTCGACTCTGAACTCACGTCTTTTGCGAATTGGTACAATCATAGTCGCCCGCACTCGTCGCTCGGTGGTAAGACGCCGCATGGCTAATCCGGGGACAGTTCACTTATCTCCACTAGCCCGCTTTGCGAGTACTTCAGGTAAAACCGGCAACCCGCTGGATCACCCAGAAGCTGGCGGTGCCGCCGATGGCGTAGGGCAGGACACGCCAGCTTTCCTGCGGCCAGCTGAGCGGAATGCGTTTGATGAACTCGCGGATGGCCACCACCACGCCCACGAACAGCAACTGGCCGGTTTCCACGCCCACGTTGAACATCAACAGGGCCAGGGGAATATCCGATTCCGGCAGGCCCACAT
>Ga0316197_10003133_pt1 | contig 11754 bp, 13 predicted proteins | sample OudBiesiAoxic_MG_FD_204939 | JGI IMG/M metagenome (GOLD analysis project Ga0316197, IMG submission 204939) | Coastal sediment microbial communities from Oude Bieten Haven, Netherlands - site A oxic | ecosystem: Environmental > Aquatic > Marine > Coastal > Sediment | place: Netherlands...
TACGCTGCGGTCGAACCGCCAATTCCCTACCATCTGATCGACGTCACCGATCCTGAGCTGGTTTACACCCTCTTTCGTTTCCAGCAGGATTGCTACTGCGTGCTGCGTGAGTTGGCAACTCGCCCGCCGTTTGCCGACAACTCGGCACCGGTGATCATGGTTGGTGGCAGCGGTTTGTACGTCGAAGCCGTTGTCCGCGATTATCGGCTTGCAGATGTGCCGAACAACTCCGAGCTCCGTACGCGCCTTGATCAGCGGGGTCTCGAGGACCTCATGAACGAGCTGAAGCAACGATGGCCGGATCTTGCCGTAGAAACAGATGTGACGAGCAAGCGGCGGGTCATCCGAGCATTCGAAATAGCGGAGTTTCGGGAGAGGCGTCCGGTGCCCTACAGCGAACCCCCGGGCGTGGCAACGCGGTTTTCAGTCTTCGGGGTCAAGATCGCGCGGCACGAGCTTCGACGCCGGATCGGCCTGCGATTGAGGGCGCGGCTCGAAGAGGGCATGGTGGAGGAGGTACAGGGCCTCATGGATCGAGGTCTTGGTCCGGGCCGTCTCGAGGATCTGGGTCTCGAGTACCGCGAAGTCGCGGCATATCTTCTGGGAAAGAAGTCACGTGAAGAAATGATCTCTGATCTCGAGAGGGCGATCGGTCGTTTTGCCAAACGCCAACAGACCTGGTTTCGAGGGATGGAGCGGCGAGGGACACCGATCCTCTGGATCGAGGCGGATGATGTTGACTCGGTGATCGGCGCATGGAGTGCATCAGGATGAGAAGATTTCGATGATTGTTGGAGATGTTATCGAGGATCGACCTCGTGCAGGAAAACGGTCAATTGACCGCCAACGGCTGGCTGAGGGTGAACTGTCCGATCTTCACCCAGAAACGTTCACCGTCCTCGGTGACCATCTCGTAGCTTCCTTCCATGGTGCCGAAGGGTGTGCCAAGCGGGCAGAACGAGGTGTACTCGTGGGACTCTCCCGGTGCCATCACGGGCTGCTCACCGATCACACCCGGCCCCCGAACTTCTTCGATTTTTCCGTGTGCGTCGGTGATCACCCAGTGCCGGTTGAGGAGCTGAACCGGTACCTTGCCCCGGTTTGCGATTCGAATCCGGTAGGAGAAAAACCAACGACTCTGCGTCGGCGCCGAACGCTCGGGCACGTAGCTCGATCGGACGGTGACCTGGATGCCTCGGGTTGTCGCTTCAGAGTCGACCATCAGCTGCCGCCCTTCTCGTTCGCTCGCAGGATCCAACCGCCCTCGTCGCGCGGAGATTCCCGATCGGAAGTTTTCCCAGATCTTCCTGTCAGGATACCAACCTTTCAAAGAGCATCGGCATCTCAATGGATGTGGAAACAATGGCGAACTTTCCCGTGTCCAAGCCGGCGCCGCCCAGGGCAGCCATGCGTGTAGTCGGCATACCCGAAATCCGCGAGAATCTCGTCGATCGGGCCGCCCGTGGCGATGTCGAAGCGTTTGAAGAGCTTTATCGTGAGAACGTCGGCAGGGTCTATCTCCTCTGTCTGAGGATGTGCGGGGATCCGTCCCTCGCCGAGGAGTTGGCACAGGAAGCGTTTATTCGGGCCTGGCAGAAGCTCGGCTCATTTCGCGGAGACAGTGCTTTCTCCACTTGGCTTCATCGCGTCACCGTCAACGTGGTGCTCGGTGACCGGCGGAGCACGGCGCGACGAGAGGCCCGTGTCAAACCCGCGGGAGAGGATCTGCCCGTCGATCTGTCGACCCCCGAGCCGTCCCCCGGCCAAGCGCTCGACCTCGAACGATCAATCGCAGCCCTCCCGGACGGGGCCCGTACGGTCTTTGTCCTGCACGATGTCGAGGGATACCGTCACAAGGAGATCGCACGCCTCACCGGTGTCGCAGAGGGGACATCGAAGGCCCAGCTTCACCGGGCTCGAAAGTTGTTGCGAAAGGCTTTAGCATCATGAACTGTCGAGAATTCACAGATCGAATTGACGAATTCCTGGATGGCCGGCTCGGCACCGTCGAGGCAGAGAGTCTTCGGATGCATCTCGCAGACTGCACCTCGTGCACAGCCGAGCTGGCGAGCATCCGCGAGCTGAGAGATCTTGCCACCGCTCTGCCGCGCTCGCTCGAGCCTCCACGCGACCTGTGGCCCGGTATCGAAGCCCGGGTGTCCAGAACAAAGGAAGTTCGCGGCCGCTTCGGACGTCGCGCCCTCCTTGCCGCTGCTGCTGCAGTGGTCGTTGTCTCGTCTGTGGTGACGGCTTACTTCATCGGGCGATCGCAGGCGATCGTACTCACAGCGGAGCCCCGGGCTGCCGTCGAAAGCGGACCGTCCGAGATGCTGCTCGCCTCCTTCGAGGGTTTGGGAGTCAACAACTATCTGGACACCCGCACCGAACTCCTGGATGCCCTCGAGGCGCGGAAACACGAGCTCTCGGGCGAAACCATGGATGTAGTGATGGAAAACCTCCTGCTCATCGATCGGGCGATGGACAGGATTGCAGAGGCCCTCGGTGAGGATCCGGAGAACGAGTTTTTGATGAAGCAGCTGGCCGGCGCCTATCGGCGACAGATCGATCTGCTGCAGCGCGCCGTCCGCATGCCGGCTGAAGTTTGAACGAAATGCCCGGGAAACCGGGAGTGGAGGTTGAAATGAACAGAATCGCGAAGAACACAGTTGTTGCACTGGCTTTCCTGATGGCGGTTGGAACAGCCTGGGCCGCACAGCCGGTCAGTGAGACCTACCCCGTCGGGCCGGGCGCCGAGGTCGATATCGACGTCCTATCGGGCACTGTGACCATCGTGGCAGGGAGCGAGGGCGTGGTGGAGGTCACCGGGACGCTGGGTGACGGGGTCGAGAGCCTCGAAATCGATGGTGATGAGGACGGCGTCTCCATCGAGGTCGAATACGACGAGCACTACCACGGCAAGCAACAGGTAAGCACCGATCTGATGATCCGTGTGCCCGCCGGGTCAATATTGTCGGTCGAAACGGTGAGCGCTTCCATCTCGGTGGACGGCGTCCACGGTGAGGTCGATCTCGAAACGGTGAGCGGCAGCGTCGACGTCGCGACCATGCCCGCCGCGCTCGACGTCGAGACGGTGAGCGGAAAAATCTATGTTGCGTCCGCGCCGGCCGACAGCGACGTGTCGTCGGTCAGCGGAAAGATCGAGATCCAGGCCGCAGGAGGCTCCATCGATGTCGAGAATGTCAGTGGCAACACCACGATCCACGGAGGCGTCATTGATGACGGCGACCTCGAGAGTGTCTCTGGCAACATCACGTGCCACGCCATCCCGGGCCCGGACGGAAGTCTCGACATTGAAACGATGAGCGGAGTCATCACTCTGGTCATCGACTCGACGCTGATTGCTTCGTTCGATCTGTCGACGTTCTCGGGGTCGATCGAGAACCAGATCGGGCCGGAACCAACTCGCACCAGCAAATACACGCCTGGCAAGGAGCTGTACTTCAACACCGGCACTGGCGGACCGAACATCTCGCTCGAGAGCTTCAGCGGATCGATAAAACTCGTTACCCGTTGACGGGCCAGCCCTAGGGCTACGACTCGACTCACTCCTCCTCAACGGGAAGGTGGCGTGGCTGGGAAACCAGCCACGCTTTTTTCGCCCACACGCCCGATACTCGATACTCGATCCGTCCACCCGTGCTGAGATTTCGGAATTCGGATTTCGAATTTTGGATTTCCGCCCACACGACCCTTGACAAGGATGAAAGGGGACCGACCATTTCGTTGCATCCAGCATCCAGCATCCAGCATCCAGCATCCAGCATCCAGCATCCAGCATCCAGCATCCAGCATCCAGCATCCAGCATCCAGCATCGTGTATCGAGGTGATCGGCGGTCGCGGTACCATAGTGGGGTGCCTCTTTCGGCGCGGGAAGGGACCCTTGATGCGCAAACAGCTCGTTCTCACCGCAACCGGGCATGATCGTGTCGGCATCGTCGAGCAGCTAACCGAACTCCTCCTTCGATTCGATGGCAACGTTGAATCCAGTCGCATGGTGCATCTCAAGGGGGATTTCGCCATGCTCATGTTTGTCACTGCACCCGAGGAAAAGATTGGAGGGCTGCGTGATGCCCTCGCTGAGGTCCACTACGTTTCGGCCGATATCCACACTGGTCTCAGCGAGATCTCCGAGCCCGAAAAGCCTGCTGTCAATCCCTGCGCCATCACAGTTCTTGGCGCCGACCACATTGGCATCATCCACCAGGTCACGAGGTACCTTGCGGAGCAAGGTCTCAACCTCGAAACCATGACCACTGAGGTTGTTGCGGCGCCCATGAGCGGATCACCACTCTTTACGATGTCAGCGGTGGTGAATATTCCACCTCAACTCGATGTCGGTGATCTGCGTGAGGCGATGGAGTTCATTGGCGACGAGATGGGTGTTGATACCAAGGTCTTTGCACACGTCGATGAAGAGTGACCCGTTGCGCTATCGCGCAACGGATTAAAGAGTTAAGAGTCAAGAAGTCCTCAGCAGCGCCTCGAAGCACCGCTGTCGTCTTTACTCTTAACCCTGAACACCTAACTGGCTTTAATACGCGAAAGGATCCGAACCAGCGGGTGCTTCCTCGGCCGGAGCCTCCGCCGGCGCCTCCGCTGGCGCAGCTTTTTTCCGAGATCGTCGCGGTCGCCGACGTCGTTTCTTGGCCGCTGGCTTTGTGCCGGTATCATCTGTGTTGGCAACAGGTTCAGTCTCGGCCTGCGGTTCATTCTGTTCTGAGGAAGCCGAATCGTTCGGCTCGTCGGCCGTGTCTAGTGGCTTGGCCTTCCGGTGCTTGCGACCGCCACGGCGGCGACGCCTAGATTTCTCTTTCGCGGCTGGAGGCTTCGAATCCTCGACATCGGTGGCGGCCGTCTGGGTCTCGTCCGGTTGCCGCTTTTCGCCTCGAGCCCGAGTCTTTCCACTCACCCCTTCAGCGAGATCGGCAGCGCTGACCGCAGGGGCGGGCACTCGCTCCTCACCCTTGGACCGCTCTCGCCAGTCGATGTGCTCTTCGGCGCGGTGGAGTCCCGAAGCCGCGATGATCTCGATTTCGATGTCGAATTCCCGTTCGAGGGCTGAGAGCTCCTGGCGGCTGTCGTTCTGCAGGGCGTCGGCCAGCTCGGGGTGGAGCTCGACCCGGACTCCTCCGAGGCGTCCGGTGACCGCGCGGGTTTCGATGCGGCGCAGAATGTTGAGGCCGACGAGCTCGGGGCTGGCGATCGTTCCTGCACCGCTGCAGGTTGGACAGGGGCGGTGGGTGCGGAGTTGGAGCGCCTTTTTCAGGCGCTGGCGGTTGATCTCTAGTAACCCGTTTTCCGAAAGGCGGCTGGGGTTGGTTCGTGCCTTGTCGTCTTTCATCGCATCGCGCATCGTTTTTTCGACATCGCGCCGGTGCTTGGATGCGCGCATGTCGATGAAGTCGACAACCACCAGACCACCGATATCGCGCAGCCGGAGCTGCCGCGCCACCTCGCGTGCTGCCTCGAGGTTTGTTTTGTAGGCGGTTTCCTCCTGGCTGCCGCCTCGGGTTGCACGGCCGGAGTTGACGTCGATCGCGGTCAGGGCCTCGGTGCCGTCGATGACGATCGATCCGCCGCAGGGCAACTCGACCTTGCGCTGATAGATGCGGTCGATCTGTTCTTCGAGGTCGAAACGACTGAAGAGCGGCATCCGGTCGGTGTATCGGACCAGCCGTTTACCCGATCTCGGCATGAAGGTCCGCATATAGCCCTGGGCCTTGGCAAAGGCTTTATCGTCGTCGACCAGGATTTCTGAGATCGAGCTGTCGAAAGAATCGCGTAGCGCCTGAACGATCAGGTCCTGGTCCGAGTAGAGGAGCCGCGAGCCTTTGCCGGCCATCGCCTCCTGGCGGATCTTTTTCCAAAGCCGAAGGAGGGCATTGAGATCTCGATTGAGGGTTTTTTGGGGCTGATCGAGGGCGTTGGTGCGCAGAATGACTCCAAACCCCTCCGGCAGTTCCAGCTTGGCCACTCTGTCCTTTATCGCCTGTCGATCTTCGTCCTCGGCCTTGCGCGAAATGCCGCGAACGTCGTCGTATGGCATCAGGACGAGATACCGTCCGGCGATGCTGACGTTGGTGGTGACCAGCGCCCCTTTGCGGCCGACGCCGTCGCGCACAACCTGGACCAGGATCGGCTTGCCGCGTTCGAGTATCTGATCGATGCGGGGGTGTTTGCCGGCCTTTTCCAGTTTTTTGTGGAAGGCCGAAGACACCACGTCGTCGGCCCGCAGAAGACCGTCCCGCTCGGCGCCGAAGGCGACAAATGCAGCGTCCAACGATGGTTGAAGGTTGGCGACGGCGCCGCGGTATATATTTCCACGATAAAGACCCGACTCGGTGGCCGAGACTTCGTATTGGTCGAGTTTTTTGTCCGAAACGACCGCGATGCGCACCTCTTCGGGGCGCTGGGCGTTAATGAGCATGCGTCGTGTCACGACGTCTCCTATTCGTTTAATCGGCGGGGGAGAGGCCAATTCGGTCCGGCCAGGTCATCCCACCGCGCGCACAGAGTAGCATAAGTTGAGTTTTTTGTGAGGTTTCGAGACACAACCCGTCTCCATGTTCGTCTCCGTGCCCGATCATCTTGGAACCACCAAGACGCCAAGACCACCAAGAAGCCACCAAAGGTTTTTCGAGGTGTTTCCTTACTGATCGGAATAAGATGGCCGGAAACTCGGGCAAACCTCACTCAATTTCGGATTCGCGATGTGATGAGCCAGATATCCCTTGGTGTTCTTGGTGCCTTGGTGGTGAATTGGGTGGATGGGTTGATCAAACCCTATAGAGAACCGCGCCCCAATTCAGACCGCTCCCGAGACCAACAAAGGCGACAAGGTCTCCCGGTTTCGCCCGACCCTGCTCGAGTGCCTCGTGATAGGCGATTGGGATGGTACCGGCGGTAGTGTTGCCGTAGTTCTGAATATTGTTGAAGACCTTTTCGTCCGGCAGGCCGAGGCGCTTCTGCACCCCCTCGTTGATGCGCAGGTTGGCCTGGTGCATGATCACCAGGTCGAGATCGTCAAGCGTGAAACCATTTTTTTCAAGGATTTCAAGGGTCACCTTTGGCATGAAGGTTACGGCCAGGGCGTAGACCTTTCGTCCCTCAACAACTGGGGTGACGTCACCCGAGGTGATCATCTCGGGTGTGATGTAGGGACGGAAGGCGCTGCCTGCCGCCTTGGTCCATAGCCGCTCGGCCTCGTCACCGTTGGTGTGGAGGAGACAGTCGACGACACCGCTGTCGCCATCTTCACGAGCCTCGACCACGACCGCGCCGGCACCGTCACCAAAGAGCACGACCCGATCTCGAGTTGCAGTGTTCTGCTCGTACTCCTCGGCCGACACCGGACCGCTCTCGCGCCCCAACGCAACTTGCCACGTATTCTCACTCCACGGCACCAGCGACGCGTGAGCTTCGCCCCCGACTACAAGGACTTGGCGGTGCTGACCGGAGCGGATCAGCGCATCGGCCAGTTGCAGGGCGTAAACAAATCCGGCGCACTGCTGGCGGATGTCGAGGCACGGCACGTGCTCGAGCCCAAGCTTGCGTTGAAGAAACGGCGCCGAGCCTGGGAAAAAGTAGTCAGGCGTCATGGTCGCGAAGATCAGATAGTCGATGTCCTCGGGCTTCAGCCCGGCGTTTTCGATCGCCTGGCGACAGGCGGGGACCGCGAGGTCGGAGGTTGCCTGGTCGGGTGCAGCGTACTGTCGTTTGGCAATTCCGGTCCGTACCTGGATCCATTCGTCCGAGGTGTCCATGATCTTCGCGAGGGCGTCGTTATCGACGCTGGCCTCAGGGATGTACATCCCAGTCCCGGTGATCACCGAACGCATCATGCGCGCCTCCTTCGGAAGGAATCATAGCCTACATCGAAGCCTTGCAGCACAAGATTCGAGCCGCTGAGGCCTGGGGCTCGGGACCCGAGGCTTGTCAATGGCGCGAGGCTGCTCTTCGAGCCTCAAGCCTCAAGCCACAAGCCCTCGATTCATCGCCAGCGGATGCTCACGAACTCGTTAATGGGGTAGCCCCGTAGCGGATGCTCGGCTCGCCAGTCAGCAGCCCTGTAGGTGCCGAGCATGCGGTCCCAGATGCTCACCCCGATTCCGAAGTTGCGATGGTGCATGGCGTGACGCTTGTGAAGGAATTTTCCTTTGTGCATGAGACGGTACACCGTGTACTCGACAAAGGGCCCCAACATCAGCCCGATGACGAGCGCGATGGTTCAATCGAGAAAATCGTTGTACTGGGTCACGGTGGCCTCCGTCCGCTTCCGAAGCGTAACGTTAGTGGGGATTATTACCATTTCCACCCGCGCATCCATTGAATGCTGACCACCGAAAACGGGTGGATGGACGGTCCTGCATCCTGCATCTTGCATCCTGTTATCTCTATGGAGCTGTATGTTGCGTGATATCTTTCCCTGCGATGGCAGACGGTGTCCGAATCTCGTTTACCGATGTCGCCAAGCGCTACGACCTGAGGGTGGTTTTCCGCTCGGTTTCGGGAAAGGCACTGCCGGGTGAGGTGTTGGTGATTACCGGGCCCAACGGCTCCGGGAAGTCGACTCTCCTGGCGATCCTTTGTGGGTTGCTGCGGCCGACCCGCGGAACGGTCAGCCACCTCCTGAACGGCGACGAGACGGAGCGCGAGGAATGGCGCCGGCATCTTGGCGTGGTAGCTCCGGCGATGTCGGTCTACGAAGAGCTCGACGCGATGGAGAACCTGCGCTTCTTTGCCCGGGTCCGAGGCATGGAAGATCCCGACCAACGGTGCCACGAATGCCTCGAACTGGTGGGTCTCGAATCGGACCGTCGAACGCCGGTCCGCGGCTACTCCACGGGCATGGCGCAGAGGCTCAAAATTGCGCAGGCGCTCCTCAATGACCCCTCGGTGCTCTTCCTCGATGAGCCAGGGTCCAATCTGGACCCTGCGGGCAAAGAATGGCTTGGAGAGTATGTTCATGGGCTCGCTGCGATTGGGAAGACAGTGGTATTGGCGACCAACGACCGGGACGAGATGAATTGGGGACAGAGTCATGTCGCGCTTGCTGGTTGAGGCGCTGGCGGTCGCCGCCAAGGACCTGCGGACGGAGTTTCGCACTCGAGTCGCGCTGAACGCCCTTGGCCTCTTCGCGCTGACGGTCCTTGCCGCCGTCTCCTACACAGTGGGCCCCTACCGGATCTCTGTCGAGGACCGTCCGTTCCTGCTTTCGGTTCTATTGTGGATTGTCATCTTCTTTGCCGCGCTGGCGGGCCTTGACCGATCCTTCGTCAAGGAGGAGGAAAGCCACACAGCTCCGCTGCTGCGGTTGGCGGCCTCGCCGACGGCCGTGTGGTTAGGCAAACTCGGTTTCAATATCGTCCTCATCTATTTCCTGATGGCGATCCTGGTGCCGCTCTACTGCATCCTCATGGGTTACAAGATCCAACTGGTGGGAGGGTTCGTGCTAATCCTTGTTTTCGGGGGTTACACGTTGGCAGTGATCACGACGATTGTCGCCGCGATCATCGCCCGCGCCCTGACTCGCGGCGCCCTGTTCTCGGTCCTTTCCCTGCCGCTTCTGCTGCCGCTACTGATATTCCTCATCCAGGGCACGGCTGGTGCCGCTGACGGTACCGCGGAGACGGTGACGAACACTCTTCGCGCCGTGCTCTCGATGGGTGGCATCATGACCATCGTTTCCGCCATGCTTTTTCCGGTCGTTTGGTCCGATTGATGCAATACAGCAGGGTAATCCGTTGTTTTTAACTGAGATCGGGTATGCTCGTGCCGATTAAGGTGAGGAAATGAATGTCCTGGGGGTTACCTGAAGGATGCGGGTTGCCGACATTTTGAAATGGTTGCTGCTCGGGTGGCTCGCCGTGGTGATCGTGGCGGCCTTCTTCTACGTGCGCCCGGCCGAGGGTTTTATCGGCGAGTCGTCGAGAATCGTATTTTTCCACGTCCCGATGGCGTGGATCGCGGTGCTCGCCTTTCTCGTCTCCTGCATCACCTCGGTGATGTACCTGAAACGGAGAGAACCGAAGGACGACATTCGGGCCTCGGTCAGCGCCGGCCTCGGTCTCCTGTTCGCGGTGTTGGCCACTACAACTGGCTCCGTATTCGCGCGCATCATGTGGAATTCCTGGTGGAACTGGGACCCACGCCAGACCTCGATCGCCATTCTGCTGCTGATCTACGCCGCCTATCTGGCGCTTCGTGGGGCAATCGATGACCCCGAGCGGCGGGCAAGCCTTTCGGCGGTCTACGCGATCCTCGCGTTCGTCACCGTGCCGTTCCTGGTCTTCGTTGTGCCGCGGATCTATTGGTCGCTGCACCCGGATACGATCATTAATACCCGTGGTTCCAACGAGTTCGATTTACGCTACACGCAGGTGCTGATGGCCTCGCTGGTAGGATTTACGGGTTTGTACATTTGGTTATATACTATCGGCTGTCGGATCGAAGCGATCCGGCAACGGCGCCGTCAGGAGGTGCTGTAAATGACGGATCTCATGGGAATCATGGTGGTCACCCTGATGATTTGGGTTGGCCTTTTCGCTTACATATACCGGCTCGATCGCAAGGTCGGCCGTCTGGAGGACTGAATGACTGATTCACGACGCCAACGTCGCATCTGGTACGCAGTGGGCGCCGTGTTGGTGGTGGCGTTCCTCGCCTACGGAACGACCTCCTTCAAATCGAACCTGACACCGTACGTCAGTTTCGAGGAGGCCTCGCGTTCGGAACGCAAGGTCCAGGTGGCAGGCGGTCTGGTGGAGAACTCCACCGAGTACCTGGATGACTCTGAAGAGCTGAAGTTTGGCATCGTGGACGACGACGGCAACACGATGACCGTCCACTACACCGGCGTCAAACCCGGTAATTTCGAGGAAGCCGTGCAGATTGTCGCGGTCGGCAGCTACCGCGAGGGCATTTTTTATGCCGAGCAACTGCTGGTCAAGTGCCCCTCCAAGTATCAGGGGCTCGAGGACGACATCAGAGAGTACGGATCCGAGACCTAAACACGGCCTGCCCTGTGCGGTGGCCGACAAACTCGTTGGTCTCGTGATCGAATAGGAGAACCCATGTACCTTCCAGGAACCATCCTGATGTGGACGGCGTTGCTCGCCGGCATTGCCTCGACCATCACCTACTGGCTGTCGATTCGGGAGCCTGAACGCTGGCGTGGCCCGGCGCGGCAGAGCTACGTTTTGATGACATTTGCCATTGTCGTTGGATCAGCGCTGTTGATGTATCTGCTGGTCACGCACGACTACCGGCTGCACTACGTCTGGGCCTACTCCGACAATCTCCTGCCGCTGCACTACCTGATTTCCACATTCTGGGGAGGCCAGGAGGGCAGCTTCATGTTGTGGATTTTCTGGGGGGTCCTGCTTGGTCTGCCGCTGATGCGCTTCGCCCGCTCCTACGAGTCACGAGTGATGGTGGTCTACAACCTCACGTTGCTGTCGCTGATCCTGCTGCTTGTCAAGCAGGATCCCTTCCGCTTTCACCAGGGATTGACGGCGGCGATGACTCCGATGGACGGGCAGGGGCTCAACCCGCTCCTGCAGAACCCTTGGATGGTCATCCACCCACCCATTATGTTCATCGGCTACGCCTCGTTGGGGATTCCCTTCGCATTCGCGATCGCCGCTCTGTGGATGAAACGCTACGACGAGTGGACGATGGTGTCGATGCCCTGGGTGCTTCTTTCGCTTGGATCTCTCGGGACCGCCATTATG
>Ga0316197_10003134_pt1 | contig 11753 bp, 3 predicted proteins | sample OudBiesiAoxic_MG_FD_204939 | JGI IMG/M metagenome (GOLD analysis project Ga0316197, IMG submission 204939) | Coastal sediment microbial communities from Oude Bieten Haven, Netherlands - site A oxic | ecosystem: Environmental > Aquatic > Marine > Coastal > Sediment | place: Netherlands...
GATCGGCTTCGTCGTCAGCGGGATCCTGGTCGAGAAATTTGGCTACGCGAACTCGGCGATCATCTTCGGTGCCTTCGCCCTCGTGCTGATGCCGCTGCCGATCTTTGCCAAGCCGAAGAACGCGCGCGCGGCGGCCATCGATCCCACCCCTGCTCCATCCCTGTGGAAGGGCATGGGCATGGCGCTACGCCACCGCCGCTTCCTGGCTCTGATCGCGCTCTTCGCGGGCTCGCAGATGTCGTTTACCATCATGACCTCGGCAGCCCCGTTCATCTCGGAGGACCTCCTCGGTGGGAGCGAGAAGGACGTCGGACGGATCCTCGGCCCACTGCTCGGGTCTGGGATCCTCTGCTTCGTTTTCGTCCCAGCCATGTCCCGCAAGCTAGGCTGGGAGCGCGGCATGCTGCTGGGATCTCTCGGGCTGGCTCCTGTCTACCTCTGTAGCGGCATCCTCGGCAATGCGGTCATCGGATCCCCGATTCTAACCGCTGGATTGCTCTTTTCGATCGGCGGCCCGATGATCGCCCTGCTCCTTGGGATGGAGGGGGAAGGCGTCGTCGACTGCGCGCTCGAGAGGGGCGGCAGCGACACCGTCAGCATCTATTGGGGCGTCTTCAACTTCATCGTCAAAGGGCTCAACGGACTCGCGATCTTCATCGCCTCATCGCTATCCGATCTGCGCAGCCATCTCAACAGTGCCGACCCCGGAGCGGGGACGATCGCCGTGCGTTGGATGTCGTTCGTCGCCGGCGGCTGCCTGCTGGTCGGGGTCATCGCCTACTTCCTCATCAAGCGCGGCGCTACCCCGCCCAAAGCCGCCACCACTACCTAGCAGCGCGCTCAGAGTTCCTCCACGCGCAAGCGCATGAATAGCTTCTCGTGTCCAGCGTGAGGGACGGATGCGACCCGGTTCTGTAGCGATCCGACCGGTGCCCCCTCGGCCCGGTCGATGAATCCGGACGGTGCTCCGGCCTGCCCAGGCAGGAACCAGTTCTCCAAATCGGCTGAAACTTCGACAGCGAGCGACACATCGCTCAGCGAGGAATCGACGACATAGCGGACGCATAGACTCCCCGCTTCGATCTCCACTCCTGGCATCAGCGTCGAGTCCGGCTGGACCGGGCTCATCCCTATCGCCTCGAGCGCGTACTCGATCAGTTGCGGCGCGCCATCACCGTCGTAGTCCGAGATCGGATTCGCGAGGGCGCCGGATCCGAGCCCTGCCTGCAACTCCTGCCGGCTGACCCAGGCCGAGAACCCGCCGGCGGCACCGACCTCGACGGAACTCGCCTCCGCATAGCGCAGGAATTCCCCACCGGCTCGCGCACGGATCTGGAGATGATACTCGCCTGCGCCGGAAGGCGGGAACAGAAATTCGCTGGCGCTGACCGGTGTCCGCGTGACCCCGAGCAACTCGTTCATCCCGGAGAACGCGATGTCGTCGAAATGCCACCCACGCGCAGGGTCCACACCATACTCGACACTCCCGCCCCCGAGGTAGAACATGAAACGGAAGCGGATCGGCTGTCCCTCAAAGTGGGAGACGTCGACGCTCACCCGGTTGAAAGCATTGACAGTCGAAAAGTTGCTCTGCTGGAACCAGACATCCTCCCAGCTGCGACCCCAGTCAGGCGAGACCTGCAAGACGGCGAGCTGCGCCGTGCCGACTTGCCGGAGCCGCGAATCGAAGCTGATCTGCGCACCGGCCCCCGGAACAAAAACACGCTCGAGTGTCATCGATTGGTTGCCAGCAGCCCCGCTGGGGTGGGCGAGGTGAAACGCGAGGCGATCCCCCTGGTTCGACGGCACCGCGACCAGACTGTAGCCAGAGCTCTTCTGTGCCGTCACCGGCGCCCCAGCCTCGGCATCTTGCTCCACGGGTGCCGCGAGCACTTCGCCCAAGAGAACCTCATACTCCACCGCCCCATCGAGATCCGCAAAGTCTACAAGCGCCGTCGATCCCTCGCCGATCTGGGGCATCGCTGCGACCTCCGGTGCCACATAGCCCGGTGTCGCCCCCTCCTGCAGAATGAGGTCGGCTTTCTTGTTGAACCCCCGCTCCCACGGCGCGTTGAATCGGATCAACCACTCGCTCTCGACCCTCACCGTCCGCGTTTCCAAGGCCCCGCCCGGAAGTGTGAACCGAACCTCGTAGTCTCCAGCTCCACCATCGACCGGAACCGAGTAGCCCCCCGATTCGCTCGTCACTGCGAAGTGGTCTTCGAACTGCCCATCCGCAAGCCGCCGCACCTCAACCCGGATACCTGCAATCCCCTCCCCGATGTCGTAGAAGCTGTCACCATCCGCATCGTAGATCGCCACCCCCGTGATGTATGGCTTGATCGTCGAGAGGGAAATCCGCTCGCCAAAATCTTGTGTGATCAGAGCTGGCCCAAGGTTGCTCGACGAGGCGACCAGGAAGCCGATGCCGATCTCCCGGTACTCAGGGTTGTGGATCGCAACCCGGTGCTCGCGCGGGCTTTGCATGCCACCCGTTCCACTTCCCCAATCGATCTCGAAGGACGCATGCGCATCGGCCACGTTCTGCGCCGCGGCGAAGATATTCTCCCCCGCCCTAGACCAGACATAGCCGGCATTGTCCATCCGCTGCTGGTAGTGTTTGATCGAGCTCGTCGCAAAGTGCGTCTGCACATTCGCTGCCAGCATTTGGTGGTTGTGGACACGCGCCACGTCGATCAATGTCTCGTTGAACGAAAGCGGTGGCGTTGCAGCGATCGCCGCCATCTCCGCCTTCATCAAGCCAAGCTGGGTTCCAAACGAAACCGCATCCGCGTAGACCGAGGCCTGCGCCAGTGTCTGCACCGCAAGGCGCTCGCCTTCAGCAGCGGGATTGGCACGCGCCCGGTTGATCAACTCCAAACTCAGCTGCTCCTCCGCCGTCGGACTCCCAATCGAATATTGGACGGTCTGAGCCTCCACGCCCCCCAAAATCACCAGCAAAACCGCAAATATCCCCCCAAAACGCTGCCAATACCCGGAAAAACCAACGTCCCAGGCAAAACAGCGCTGCTCAGAGACACGACATCCAACAGCTACCATAATTTCCATAATATAGGGGTCCACCTCTTGCCCGCAACCAATATCTCGGGCAGCCAGCCCCCATTTCCTCGCCAGATTGGAACTCCTCAAGAAACGCCCCCATCCGTGCGATCCTGACCGACCGCACGGGCAGTGACTGGGAGGACACTGATAGAGTGGAGGCGTGGATCAATGGATCAGAGGAAGGCGCCGTGTTCCCCCGCCCAGTTCCTGATGTGGGAACCGTGATCCCGCTGACAACTGGCGATGACTCCCGCGTAACCCACAGTCCGGCCGACCCAGATTCCGATGATCTCGAGCGACTGCAACTGAAGGATGGTGCCTACACCACATTTTCGAGTAGAGACAGTCAGCCGATCCCACCGGAGATCCGATTGATCCAGTTCCGTGTCGGGGCACACAACCATTCCAGTGCCGAGCGGTTCTTCCTCGACAACATCGTCGTTCGGCAGACCGAAGCGGGAGATTGATTGTCGGGAATCCAACCAGTGGCCTCCATTATCTTCGTTGTTTCAGCAGCTTGGTTGGATCCAGCAGGCAGGAAAGACCGTGGCCGCGACAAGTAAGACCCGCCATCGATGAACAAACCGCTGCTCTTGGAAATCTCTCCGAAGTAGCGACCGATCTTGACAACCCAGGCATTCCCACCCAGCAGATTGTCACACACGAGTGAGACACAACACGCCGATCGCAATCACGTATCTACCTCATCTTCAAGGCTCGGAATCTCGATTAGGCGATTCCCGCCCACGCCTTTCTCACAGCCTGGACGGGTTCGAGCGAGCCGGTTCAGCCTTGTGCTAGGGATTTGAAAGTGACCGCACGCGGTAATAGCTGGGTGCCGGAGTCCCCAGCCCGGCCGGCTCGATCCACGTCGCCGTGATTGACTGGCTTTGGAAATCATCATCGAGCTCTATCCAAGTAAGCAGGTCGTTCGATCTGTCGATCGCATAGATGGTTCCTGGATGGGCCCCCCAATTGAGGACCACCTGGTTCGCCTCGTTCAGATGGATGGAGCTGATCCGCAGCGGGGGCCGCTCGATCGATTCGATCACCGGGATCTGCGGGAAATATTGCAGCCCTTTTGTGAGGTTGATCGTCCCAGAGGTGAAGTCGGCCCCACTGATGGCCACCGAACCGACACCGGTAGCGGCGAATCGGGTTCCGCCAATTCCGAAGCTGGCCGCGTTGTTGCCGCTCCAGTCGCCGCCGATGTCTTTGTGGATCTCGGAGATCGGGTGACCGCCCACCCACAGGCTCACCGTCTGCGTGCCATCCGTGTTGAGCACATCATAGCTCCACACCACCTCGAGCTCTCCGGCCTCGATCCACTCGTCACGCAGCACCCCTTCGATGGTCGTCATGCTCAAGCCGAGGTTCCCGATGGCCCGCAACACCAGTTTGTTGCCGGCTTCGTAGCTGAGCGAGTACCCGACTCGCCCCCCCCCGGTCTCGAAGATCAGTTCCCGCTCACCGGCTGGTTTGGCATCGAAGTCGATCGAGACGCTGAAGGTGGCATCCTGCCTGTCCGCGCTGCCCCGGTAGCCATCGAAGCTGGGCAGCTGCTGGAGAGTTCGCCATGTCTGGACAGCACCGTCGAGTGACCCGATCGCGACCTCGACCGGTGAGTAGGGATCGTTCGGGTTGGTCGCGTTGAGGATCTCCCAATTGTCGGAGATGCTGTCGCCGTCAGAATCGATGAGTTTCGGATCCGTGCCGAGGGCGATCTCCTTCCGGTCGGCGAGCCCGTCCCCATCGCTGTCTGGCATCAGCGGGTGTGTGCCGGACTGGGAGAGCCCGATGGAGGCTTGGGAGGGAACCTCAGCAGCGTCGTCTAATCCATCTCCATCACTATCGACATGGTTCGGGCTGGTTCCCCGATCATTCTCATCGACATAGAGCCCGGTGCCCGATTCGACTAGGTCGTCGAGCCCGTCCCCATCCGAGTCGGGAGACTGCGGATCTGTTTGTCGTTCGAACTCGACGAGATTGGGGAGCCCGTCGCCGTCCGGATCTTCATTGGAATCGTCGCGATCGGTGGCGAGACCATTCTCGCTTTCCCAGGTGTCATTCATGCCATCGTCATCGGCATCGTCCACCGGTAGAGTGAGCAAGGTGAAAGCCCGGGCGCCTCCACCGGACCCTGAGCTCGAATTGGATAGATTGACCTGGAGGGAGCCAGGGGAATCCCGGAGATCTGCCGCCGCGAGTTCGGCATGTCCGGTCGCCCTGATCTCGCCCGTTGAGCCGGACGATTGGGCAAAAGCGGAGCCTGCCGTGTCCGACTTGGAAAGCACGGAAACCCAGAATGGCGTGTTGGCTGGTATCTCGACAGCAGTCTCGCAGGTGTGGGAGAAGAAATACCTAGGGTGATTTGTACCTCCAAACGCCGCGAGACTTTCTTGCGTCGAAGCCACTTCAATCGCCGGGAGGCTGACTGAATAGAGCGAAGCACCTGGTCGTCCGTTGTTATCGGAGCGGAAGGTAATTTGCCAGGTGTCCGTGCCCGGAAGAGCGGGATCCCCCACCCCGTCAGACGGTTCCAAATCCAGCGTGTAGACACCGTACCAGCGGAGCTCGACGATTTTCTCTGCAGTTTTAAACTGCATCATGTCGGAGGTCTGGTAGCCGGAGCCGTCTGGATACTGGTGGGTCCAGAGGTATTCTCCCCCGAGTTCGGGCGAGAGGGGTGGCCGGTCGATGCGCTTGGTCGGTGTGGCCTCCGCCAGAGCGCTGGTCAGCGAACTGGCACCTAGAGCGGTCGCGAGCAGCAGCCTCGACGTGAGATCGTGGATCCGTGATGGATTGAGAATTGGGATAATGTACTTGTTCATGATTTGATTCTTTCTCTTAGGTTGAGGTCCAGTTTTATGTTCGCCGTCTGCGCGATACCCCTCTGGGACTCCCATGCGCCGTTCCCTTCAAAACAGAGTCAGTTTTTTTTCGTGCTATCACGAGCTTGGCGCTATGCTCTGGGGATTCCTCCATCTGCCATGAGTGAGATCACCCGAATCCTCGATGCCATTCAGCGCGGCGAAGCCGACTCCGCCGAGCAGCTTCTCCCGCTGGCCTACAAAGAATTGCGCGCGATCGCCGGGCAGAAGATGCAGAACGAGCGCGCTGGGCACACGCTGCAGCCGACCGCCCTGGTGCATGAGGCCTACCTCCGTCTTCTTGGTCCGGGCGGTGAAGAGCAGGTCTGGGACAGCAAGGGGCATTTTTTTTCTGCGGCGGCTGAGGCGATGCGGCGGATCCTGATCGAGAGCGCCCGCAAGAAAAACCGGCTCAAGCGTGGTGGCGATGTGGAACACACGACCTACCACGAGTCAAAACTGGTCTTCGCGGTGCCGGACGACGAGATCCTCGAAGTCGATCGAGCGCTCTGCAAACTGGAGGAGAAACACCCCGAGTTCGCCCGGGTGGTGAAACTCCGCTACTTTGCGGGGCTCACCATCCCTGAGACGGCATCAGCTCTAGGTGTCTCTGAAAGCACCGTGCAGCGCACCTGGGCGAGCGCCCGCGCCTGGCTCTCTCGCGAGATCTCCGACACCGGGGGCACGCTGCCGAAACTGTGATCTAGGCGCTGAAACCGCCGCAAAAAATATCTGACTGGGTTTGCAGGCGGACGGCGCATGGAGGCAGTATGAAGGCCAAGCCCGCTCCCCCTGAGCCCATCGAGCCCATGGAAGACATCGAGATCCACTTCAACGCGCCCGAAAACGCGACACCCGCGGAACTCGCTGCCTATCTCGACGAGGCCTGCGGTGGCGACTCGGATCTGCGATCCCGGGTCGAAGCACTCTTTGCGGCGGCGGATTCCCGCCAGGAATTCATGGCGCAGGCTCCGGTCGAGAACCTGGACGAGATGGTATCGGCCGATGTCCTACATGAGGATGTCGGACAGACGATCGGCAAATACAAACTCTTACAGAGAATCGGCGAGGGCGGATTCGGGGTTGTCTACATGGCGGACCAGTCTGCTCCGGTCAAACGGCGAGTCGCCCTGAAGATCATCAAGCTAGGGATGGATACCCGGCAGGTGGTTGCGCGCTTCGAGGCCGAGCGCCAGGCCTTGGCGATGATGGATCACCCGAACATTGCCACCGTCCACGATGCGGGTGCCACTGGATCCGGCCGCCCGTATTTCGTCATGGAGTTGGTTCGCGGCATCCCGATCACCGAGTTCTGCGAGGAGCAGGGGCTCGACACGCGCGCGCGGCTCGCCCTCTTCATCGACGTGTGCAGCGCCGTCCAGCACGCGCACCAGAAAGGCATCATCCACCGTGATCTGAAACCGTCCAACGTCATCGTCACGCTGCATGACGATAAGGCAGTGCCCAAGGTGATCGACTTCGGCGTGGCCAAGGCGACCCAGCAGGACCTCACCGACAAGACCTTGTTCACCCAGTTCGAACAGTTCATCGGGACGCCGGCTTACATGAGCCCGGAACAGGCGCAGATGAGCGGCTTGGACATCGATACGCGCAGCGACATTTATTCGCTTGGGGCCCTGCTCTACGAACTGCTCACTGGGACGACGCCATTCAATTCGCAGACCCTGGCGAGGGCGGGGCAGGACGAGGTGAAACGTGTGATACGGGAGGAGGAACCGCCGAGGCCGAGCACTAGGCTCACCGAACTGCAGCGGCGCGCGACCTCACAGCCACAAGCCCGCGTCCCGGGCTCGACGGTCGCCCGCGATCTGGACTGGATCGTCATGAAGGCGCTAGAAAAGGATCGCAGACGGCGCTACGAGACGGCCAACGGCCTAGCTGCCGATGTCCGGCGCCACCTGGCGGACGAACCGGTCGAAGCTGGCGCGCCGAGCACACTCTACCGCCTCGGAAAGTATGCCAAGCGGCACCGCGCGATGGTCGGCACACTGGCGGCGGTAGGCACGGCTCTGGCCATCGCAGCGACTGTCAGCACAGTCTTTTACTTCTCGGAGCGCCAATCGCGGAAGACGGCGGTGGCAGCGGAGAGCCAGGCGACAAAAACCAAGCTGGCAGCCGAACACGGGTTCGCCGAAGAATTGCTCGGTGCTAGGAAAACCGCGCTTGGGATGGCGAAGCTTGCACAACTCGTCCGCGAGGATGACCAGAACCATGTGGCTGCCAGCCGCCTGATGTCGGCAATTCAAGGACGAAATTTCCCCCGCGTCATCCAGCAGTTTCCGATTGCCTACTCGCCTGACATCAGTCCTGATGGCTCTCTCGTCGTCACTACTGCGACAGACGAGAAAGCCTTCCAGGTCTGGGAGATGAAGACGGGTGAGCGGGTGGGCGCGCCGATCCCCTACTATTTTGACAACTCTAGAAGAGAATTGAACCGGGCGGCGGAGTTCCACCCTACGGAGCCGTGGATCCTGACCGAGAGCAATGCCTCCTCTCCACCCCGCGGCTGTGTCAGGGTCTGGAACTACGAAACGGGGAAACAGGTGGGCGAGCCAGTCACTTTCGAGGGGGCTACCTATTTCGCCAAGTTCAGTGCAGACGGCCGATACGTGATCTCGGGAAGTGATTCGAATGAAACCAAGGTGACCTACGCGGAGACTGGTGCACTCAGCTTCCCGACAATCGAGGGGAGCGGCAACGCATTTCGCTGCGCGGTCAGTCCAGACGGGAAGCTTTTTGCGGTGGTCTATTTGGGTTCAGCCTACGTCATCGACGCACAGAGCGGAGACGAGAGGTGTCCTCCGATCCGTCATGCGGGAAACCATTTGATGCTATCGATCGCGTTCAGTCCAGACAGCCAAATGCTCGCAACCGGGTCGAGCGATCAGACGGCACGCCTCTGGGAGGTCGCCACTGGAGGCCCCGTCGGCGAGCCGCTCTCCCATCATGCACGGGTAGAAAGCGTCGAGTTCAGCCCCGACGGGAACCTCCTCCTTACAACCTCCGCGGACAATCGGGTCCAGGTTTGGGACGTGGAGAGCGGGGATCGCCTGATCGATCCAATCGAGTTTCATCGGGGCGCGCTCAGATCTGCGCATTTCCACCCCCGAGGGCACCAGCTCGTCACCGCTGCTGAGGAGGCTATCCAAGTTTGGGATGTCGGGACAGGCCGAGAGCTTGGGCAGCGATTCCGTCAGGCCTGGACCTTTGCCGATGCCGTGTTCAGCCCTGACGGGGCGTCGATCCTCGCCTGGGGGCCGGGCGGTCCCTGCCACCTCATCGAGGCCCCTTCAGAGCAAGCCCGTAGCCAGGTGTTCCGCCATCCCGAGAACGAATATTGGTCAAGGTTGACGAAGTTCGTGACATCGGCCAATTTTTACCCTGACGGTTCACTGCTGGTCTCCGGCGGCGCTGATGGGAAGGCTCGGGTCTGGGATAGTCACAGTGGTGAGCAGCTCAAGGCCTTGCCGATTCGAGGTCGTGCTTCGTGGGTGACCTTCAACCCAGACGGGTCGCAGCTTCTGGCCAGCTCATCCACCGGTGGCGGCATCCGCATATGGGACACTCGAACCTGGGAACGGCTCACGAATATCCTTGCTGGGGAGATGACCCGTTTTGCCGCCTTCAGCCCATCTCCGGACGAGGAGGGTGACTGGCAGATCATCGACGCCAGCACCAGCACCTCCCCGCAGATCTGGAACGGGAGGACTGGTGGAGCCGTGGGAAGGCCCTTCGACACTGACCTTCGCAACACCCGAACAATGATCGATACGGTGGCATTCAGCCCAGACAAGAAACTAGTCGTCACCACATCCCAGCAGTTTGAAGCCTTGCTCTGGGATGCTGAGACATCAGCACTCGTGCGCCGGCTCGATGGTGACTTTGGCCAAGCCGGGCACAGCGACTATCTGCGGAGTGTTGCTTTCAGCCCAGATGGAAGCCGCATCCTCACCTCTTCCAACGACGACACCGCACGCCTTTGGGACACAGCCACCGGCAAGCAGCTGACCCCGCCAATGCGCCACGCTGGTGACGTGACCTATGCTGCCTTCAGCCCCGACGGCCGCTCGATCGTCACCGCCTCGCGCGATACCACTGCCCGGGTCTGGGACAGCGAGACTGGACTCCCGCTTGGCGTGCCAATGCAGCACGGCGCCTGGGTCGGTCACGCCGCTTTCGATCCGACCGGGGAGCGGGTCATCACCGCCAGCGATGACATGACCGCACGGGTCTGGGATGCGGCTACGGGCATCCCACTAAGCGAGCCGCTCGCGCACGCCGGCCAATCGCTCTACGCCACTTTCAGCCCCGATGGCAGGCGGGCGCTCACGGCTGGGGAAGATGGTGCCGCACGCCTGTGGGAGACCCCCCCGATCCCGCAACGCCCGGTGCCACCTTGGCTGGCCACGTGGATCGAAGCCATAGTGGGGCTGCGTTTGGATGAATCTGCAGGTGCGGTCAAGATCGGGTGGGCAGAGTCGCAGAAACTGCAGGCGGAGGCCCTTCGTCAAGCGGAAGGCGATGACTACTACGGGCGCTTTGTCCGGTGGTTCTACGACGATCCAGCTTCGCGTCCGATCTCACCCTTTTCCCAGATGTCACTGGATGGCTACGTTGAGAACCGGTTGCGCGAGCGAGACCTGAGCGGCAGCAAGCACGTCGCCGAGAGCCTCGAGGAGGTGATCCGCTTAAAGCCCGAGGATCCCCGCGCATACGCGGCGATGGTGAAGCGACTGCTTGGCTCGGGACAGGGCGAGCTCGCTACCAACCTGCGGCGCGCAGCTTACTATGCCCGCCAGGCTGCGGTCTTAGATCCGTCAAATGAGACTTACGCGGAACTCGTCGAGCGCATCGCGGACGACCGGCGCCAGTTAGAACAGGTGGCCGAAATCGTCGGGATCGAAGACCGAGCAAAGAGAGCATACGAGGCGGGAAATAAAGAACTCGGCGAAAATCTGCTCACTTCCGCGACCATCGATCGCGTGCTCCTGGCTACTAGCGCCGACTGGCCGAGCGAGGCCCAGCGCAGCGCAGTCTTGGCGAACTGGTGGGAAATCTGCCCAGCTACGAAACTTGTCCGCAAAGGTGCGACATGGAAGTACTTCGATGCCCGTGCGCCACAGCAGGCAAGCGACTGGCGAGATTTAGACTTTGACGATTCGGAATGGATGGAAGGTGCGGCACCGCTGGGATATGGCGACGATGGAGAGGTGACCGAATTGGATCCGGGTGAGGAGGGTGCCAAGCGCTTGACTTTCTACTTCCGACGTCGCTTCGATTACTCGCCGGTAGAACTCGGGATCTCGCTGCCAACGCTAGGTTTGCGCCTCCGCCGCGACGATGGGGCAGTGATCTACCTGAATGGACAAGAGATCCTGCGCTCAAACATGCCGGACGGCGAGATCGGTGAACAGACGCTCGCGGTTTCCGCCGCTGCTAACAAGGACGAGAAGCAGTTCCTGGAATTCACCCTTGATTCCGCGAATCTCATCGAGGGCGAGAACGTCCTGGCAGTGGAGGTGCACCAGGTCAAAACCACGAGCTCCGATGTCAGTTTTGATTTGGAACTCGTCGTCGCAGAGCACCCCACCAAGCGCTTGCGTGACCTGATTCCCAAGGGTGACAGCGATCTCGAAACGAAAGCCAAGATGCACTGGATCCTCGGCGACCACGATGGGGCGCTCGGGTTCCTCGACAAGATCATCGGGCGCCTATCAAACTCGGTCGACCCTGCGGAAGTGCGTACCCGAAAGGAATGGCTGCGCACAAAAGTGGCAGTGCTACGAAGTGCCAACCGTG
>Ga0316197_10003136_pt1 | contig 11751 bp, 12 predicted proteins | sample OudBiesiAoxic_MG_FD_204939 | JGI IMG/M metagenome (GOLD analysis project Ga0316197, IMG submission 204939) | Coastal sediment microbial communities from Oude Bieten Haven, Netherlands - site A oxic | ecosystem: Environmental > Aquatic > Marine > Coastal > Sediment | place: Netherlands...
CTTGAGTTAACTCAAACCGATTGCATCACAACTGCAAACAACACCATTTTATCTTGGCATTAAATACAGGTTTTTATAATGAGCTGGTTAGAACTATTAAATAATTTAGAATCGGGCGCAGTACGCGCAGCATCACAAAACGAAAGCGGCCAATGGCAAGCTAACGTAGAAGTAAAACAAGGCATTTTAGAAGCCTTTAAAAATGGCACTAATACTGAGTTTGCAGGTGGTTTTGTTGATAAACATAACCTAGCTCCGCAAGAGTTTAGTGCTGAAGATGGCGTGCGTATGGTGCCGGGTGGTTCAAGTGTTCGCCGTGGTGCTTATGTTGCTAAAGGTACTATTATTATGCCACCAGCGTATGTAAACATTGGTGCATACATCGACGAAGGCACAATGGTAGATAGCCACGCACTAGTCGGCTCGTGTGCACAAGTAGGTAAAAACGTACATTTAAGTGCTGCAGTGCAGCTTGGTGGTGTACTTGAGCCAATTGGTGCAAGCCCAGTCGTTGTAGAAGACGATGCCTTTATTGGTGCAGGCTGTATTCTTGTTGAAGGCGTAGTCATTAAAAAAGGGGCAGTACTCGCTCCTGGCGTGCGTTTATCGGCAACTATTCCGGTTTACGACTGCGTAAACGAGCGCCAACTTGATAAAGGCGAGCCAATCCCAGAATATGCCATTGTAATACCAGGCTCTCGCCCTGCGTCAAACGAATGGGCGCGCGAGCAAGGCCTAAGCATGTCGTGTGCGTTAATTGTTAAATACCGCGACGAGAAAAGCGATGCATCGTTATTACTTGAAGAGGTTTTACGATAATGAGCTTTTTGAGCACGCCTATCAAAACTGCTGTAAATACAATTACACAACAACTTGATACCCCTTTTTTTGTTTACGACCTAGATCAACTAAACGCGCATCTTGCGCGTTTAGTTGCGCAGACCGATGTAAAACTGTGGTACGCCGTAAAAGCAAACCCACTGTCTAAAGTTATTCAAAGCTTAGACAACGCTGGTTTTAATTTTGACGTAGCAAGTAAAGGTGAGCTTGAGCAAGTACTTGCACAAGGTATTCGCTCACAGCGCGTGCTCAACACAGGGCCTGCAAAAAGCCCTAAACAAATTAAACACTTTATTGAGCGCGGCGTGCGCATATTTGTTGCCGAAAGCCTCAATCAAGTCCGTTGGTTAAACCAACAAGCGCAACTGCAAAATACGCAGTTACAAATATTACTACGTGTGCAATTACGTTGGCCTGAAGGTGAAAAGAACCCACTGGGTGGTGATAGCATTACGCCATTTGGTTTGGGTTGTGATGAGTGGCAAGCACTCAATGTAGCCGACTACCCTGCACTTAAATTTGATGGCTTACATATTTTTCAATGGGGCAATATGCTTAGCACGCAAAAGCTAAGCGAATTGTGGTCACAAATGATTGCACCACTTAGCAAACTTGCCGGCGATTTAAATATTAGCCTTAAAATTCTCGATTTAGGTGGTGGTTTAGGCATTCCCTATACACAAAGCGAAACAATACTTGATTGGGATGACTTAATTGCTGCGCTCGCTAAAATTAAAAGTGATGCGGGTGTAGAAGAGTTATGGATGGAACTTGGCCGCTATGCCGTTGGCGAATGTGGTCATTACGCAAACCCAGTAGTAGAGCGCAAACAAAACTATAATCAACAACAAGTTATTTTAAGTGGCGGTATAAATCATTTATTACGCCCCGCTGTTACCAGCCAAGACTTTCCTGCTGCATTACTACGTGAATCCAGTGCTAAAGCTCAAGCGGTCACTTTATACGGGCCACTTTGTACAGCGCTTGATTGCTTAGGTAAACATAACCTGCCAAGCGATTTAAATGAGCACGACTGGCTTGTGTTTAGCCAATGCGGCGCCTACGGCTTTAGCGAAAGTATGCCGTATTTTTTATGCCATGAGCTAGCCGCCGAGTATACCCTGCAAAACGGTGAACTTACCTGTGTTCGCCAAGCTGAAAATGCCAGTCATTATTTAAGGTAATAAGTATGAGTAATACAACCCACATCAGCCAAGAGAACATTGTAGTAGGGGAAGTTGCAAACGGCTTACCGCTTACAATTCCTGTATATCGTTTAAAAGGCGATGGCACAGGGCCAAGTGTTTACATTCAGGCCAATATGCATGGCGCTGAAGTGCAAGGTAATGCAGTTATTTTTCAGCTACTTGAGCAGTTACAGCACCTAAACCTGAATGGCGATATTACGTTAGTACCTTATGCCAACCCAATTGGTTGTAATCAAAAATCAGGCGAGTTTACCCTTGGCCGATTCGATCCAATTACCGGTACTAATTGGAATCGCATGTATCACTACAATAAAAATTTAGTAAGCCAATTTGCACAAAATCATACTCAATATGATGACGCGACATTAAAAAGTAGCTTTAAACAGGCGTTAATTAACGAAGTAGACAGCAAACTCAACGGCCCTGCATATTTACTTAATACAGGTAAACGCATTGCGCTTAACTTACAAAAGCTCGCTCATCAAGCTGATATAGTACTCGATTTACACACAGGTCCTATTTCAAGCAAACATTTGTACTGCCCAACCTATGCAACTAACAGCGCGCGTTATTTTAATATTGAGCACGTACTGCTTATTCCTAGTGATTTTGACGGTGCGATGGACGAAGCTAACTTTTGCCCGTGGTGGCATTTAAGTGATGCACTTAGCGAGCAAGGTCGCGAATTATCAATACCTGTAGAAGCATTTACTGTAGAGCTAGGCAGCCAAGAAAAAATAGACTTAAAAGAAGCATTAAACGATGCAAACAGCATTTTAAGTTACTTAAATCACAAAGGCGTATTACAAAACGCACCGCATACGCCGGCTAATATCACTCGCTATGCATGTAATTTAGATGACTACTTTGCTTATTACGCGCCTATTGGCGGCATGGTTGAATACATCGCCCCCCTTGGCGGGCACATTAAAGCCGGTGAGCCTATTGCCAATATTTTGCGAATGGAACGCTACTTGAGCGAGCAACCACTGCAAACTCTTACCCTCGATTGTGATGCAATAGCCATTCTGCACTTTGCCTCGGCAAGTGTTAACCAAGGCACCGAACTTTATAAGTTTTTTACTAACATATTTGAGCTTTAGCTCACCCTTCTCATTGCGTGAGAGCACATTAGCCAAAATGGTTAATTTGCATTAAAAAAGCGGCCTAGGTCGCTTTTTTTCTGATCTTTATCTACTTAATGTTCGTATATATTATGTTGTGAACAAAAATTCAGTAAAAGTTCACCGTTACATATGTAAAAAGACGTTATAATTAAATTAACGCATACAACAACCCATTCTCACAAAGGAATTACAATGAGCTGGCGCCACTGGATCACACTTTCTGCTTTAATAAGTGCAGCTACCTTCGCACAAGAAGAAGTTACTACAAATGAGCAAGACAACGACATTGAACTTGTAAAGCAATGTATTTTAAATGAAGTAATTGGCGGCGACGGCAAACAGACTTTAGACGATCTTCGTAAAAAATGTTCAGCCCTTGAAGAAAACAAACAACTCACCGCGCTTGATAAACGCCAAGCTCGTGAAGAAGTAGGTAAAAAAAATAGAAATGTAATTACGCCACATAAGCGAAACTATATTTTACCACTTTCGTACGTATCACATCCAAACGATCGCCCTTTTGATGGTTTTGATGCGCTAACCGATGATAACGACGGTGAACCACTAGACAACCTAGAAGCCAAATACCAGTTATCGATTAAAGTGCCTCTTTACGATGACTTCTCTGATGAAGACCAAGCTATATTCTTTGGTTTTACACTGCAATCATATTGGCAAATTTATAACTCTGAAATTTCTTCCCCGTTTCGTGAAACCAATTACGAGCCAGAAATATTTTGGATAAATTACCTCGACCCAGAAAATGTATTATGGGGCGACGAAATGGCCATTGCCTTGGGTATTTCGCATCAGTCAAATGGTAGAAGCCAACCAAATTCGCGTTCGTGGAACCGTATTTATGCAGACTTTATTTGGGAAAATGAAGGGTTCGTTTTTAGCTTTAAACCTTGGTACCGTATAAGCGAAGATACTAAAGAAGATATACTTGATGCCAAAGGCGACGACAACCCAGACATATACAAATACATGGGTTACTTTGAATTTAGCGGTGCGTATCGTTTTCATGACCATGAATTTAGCTTTATGACACGTAACAATTTAAATTCAGATAACCGCGGGGCAATTCAACTCGATTGGTCATTTCCTTTATGGGGTCGCGTTCGTGGTTATGCACAATACTTTAACGGTTATGGCGAAAGCTTAATTGACTACAACGCCGATATTGAACGTATTGGTGTAGGTATATTATTAACTGACTTGTTGTAAAACAAGCTCACAAAAAAGCCAAGCTATGTGGATTGTTCCACGGCTTGGCTTTTTGCTTTTCGGCATTAAATTAAACTGTTATTTTTTAACAGCAAACACACCTTCAAACTCTGCAACTACATTGTCACCATCATAAATAGTAACAGGCACAACATAGCTTGCTTTACCTTCGGTTTCTAAATCGCTCAACTTACCTTTGCAGGCTTGCAAATCTACACAGCCACGTGGGTCTGTAGTTAGTGGTTTTAAATATTTAATATTAGCATCGGCTAACACAATATTACCTTCAAGCCCTGCTTCTTTAAGTGCTAAGTACGTAGCGCCCCAACCTGTAAGTGTTGCCAAGCTATAAATAGACCCTGCAAACATCGTGTTATGTAAGTTTAAGTTAGCGTCTAAATCTGCACTGGTTGTAAATTGCCAATCGGTGTAGCTTTCTACTTTAATACCCATTGCATCACTAATTGGAATTGATTCGCGCCAAATATTTTGCAGCACTTGCGTCCAATTTGGATGGCGAAACCAACCTGGCTCACTTGGCTTTTGCTTTATCATTTTAAAGTGCTGTACATCGCCGTAAGCTAAATGCGCTTTTTCTTTTAATTCGTAGCCATGGCGCTTATAAAACTCAAGTGCACGCTCGCGTGCAAATAACACAAGCTCACCGGCATTTTGTGTCCAGGCTATTTTTTCAAGTTCGTGAAGTAATCGGCTACCAATATGTTGATTACGATTACCCTCCGCAACGGCCATATAGCGCACTTGTGCTTGCTCATGACTGTTAAAGTGCAAACGTGCTACGCCTAGGACTTCGCCTTCTTTATTTTTTATAAAGCGATGCTCAGAGTCTTGTTCCATATCGTCTTGTTCTGAGCCACGAGGCTCGCCCCAAGGTGCGCGTAATACCTGCCAACGCAATTGGTAATACGCTTGCCAATCTTCGCTACTTTGTGGGGTGCTTACCTGAAACATACATACTCCTGTTGTTATATAAGCCGTAAATAAAAGTCAAAAAAGGCTACGGCGCTATACTAATCGTATTGGTTATCTACCAAGCTAGAAATTAGGTCGATTGGTATTATTATGGCAAATACCATACTCCATCTTAAAAAAACTGCAAATACGACTTTGGTGATGGCTGTAAAATAACGTAAAAAATAATAACAAAGGTCATTGCGCTTTAACGTTGCTAGTTTATGCTGAGGACATGACTGAAAAAAGCAATCATATAAATTCACTAACTGGTTTGCTAAGCGATCAATTTATTGAAAGCAGCCACCGTATTGGGCAGTTAATTTATTGGCATAAGCACAGTGGCGATCACATTCAAGTGCGTGAGCACGAACAATTACGCTGGCTACTCATTAACGACACTCTTCAATCTGTTATTGATTTAAATAACCCGAGTTTATTACTTTTTCCACATTTATTGTGCCTAAGTAAGCATTGGCAGACTCTTAGTGCGCCACAGAAGGTGTTAGAACTTGGCCTTGGCGGCGGTGCAATTCGTAATTATTTACAGCACAAATACCCTAAAGCACAAATAACATCGGTTGAAAAAAACGCCGATATAATTGATTGCTACACACAATTTTTTTCGTCAAATAAAAATGAGCAATTGCTTTGCGCCGATGCACAGCAGGTTTTAAAAAGTGCACAAAATATTGATTGGATTATTCTCGATTTATTTAGCCAAATAGACGCACCTCGATTTTTATTTGAAGAGGCATTTTATAAAAAAATCTACTCGGCTTTAAATAACAACGGCGTGCTATTTATTAACTTTTTATCGCAGCATGAGTCGCAATTAAAGCAACTTCAGCAGCTATTACTTGATGTATTTGGCTGTAACGTCAGCCCGCAAAAAATTACGGGCTACGTAAATCATATTGTAGTGGTAACCAAAAACTTAAACAGATAAGTTAAACGTAACGGGTCCGTCGTTACACAAGCTTACTTGCATATCGGCACCAAACTCACCGGTGGCTATTGTAAGCCCCAACTCTTTAGCTTGAGTAACAAAGTAATCATAAAGCTCGTTAGCTTGGCTTGGTGTTGCCGCAGATGAAAAACTAGGACGCATACCCTTTTTAGTATCTGCCGCTAGCGTAAATTGCGACACCACTAATAACTCACCGCCAATGTCTTTTAGGCTTAAGTTCATTTTATCGTTTTCGTCAGTAAAAATACGGTAATTACTTACCTTGTGTAAAAGCTTATCGGCCGTTTGTTTATCGTCGTGTTTTTCAACGCCCAGCAACAACAATATGCCTTGGCTAATTTCGCCTACCACTTGGTTGTTAATTTCTACTTTTGCGTGTTTTACGCGTTGTATTAAACCTTGCATTTACACTTTATCCTTTACTGCTGGCTCGTCATCTTCAAGCTCAATCTCTGGCGTATCTTCAATATCATTTGGGCTAATGCACGCTGTAAATTCAGCACCTAACAGCACAACAATCCATGACAAATACACCCACACAAACAAAATAGGAATGGTCGCTACTGCGCCATAAATAACTTCGTACGAAGGGAAATGGCTAATATAAAGTGCAAATCCCTTTTTAGTTAGCTCAAATAAAAGTGCTGCAAATAAAGCGCCTGGTACAGCCGCTTTAAATGACACTCTTGTATTAGGCACTAAAGTGTAGAGCATAATAAAGCCCGCCATCGAAATACCATAAGGTAATAGCTTTAACAAAAATCCACTAAACCCCGGAATCCCCTGATCAGCAAACGACACCAACGACACAATGTAAGAAGTAACACCAATACTGGCACCTAAAAGTACAGGGCCTAAGCTTAATACCATCCAATACACAGCAAATGAGATCATCATCGGGCGTTTTTTCTTAATTCGCCAAATACGATTAAGCGTCGCATCAACATTACGTATTAACAGCAAAGCAATGGCCGCTAAAAAACCAATACCCACGGCGGTCATTTGGTTTGCATTACCTGTAAACGAGCTAATATGCTCTCTAATTACATCTGTTGAAGTAGGCACAAGATTAGTAAACAAAAAGCTTTCTATTTCTAGGCGAGTCGACTCAAATCCTGGAAAAGCCGAAAATATAGCAACACCCACAGCAATAAGCGGGATCAACGAAAGTAAGGTAACGTAGGCTAAATAACCTGCATTCACTGTTATTTGATCGTCTATACACCGGTTAACGTACTGCATCCACCATGCAGGCTGTTGGCGTATAAAGGACTTAACTTGCTGTTTGTAATGGGAGAGCTTATCATTCATACAATTGACTTGTGCTTATGTAATTTTGATTATAATAACAATCAGCGCCATAATTTACAGCACTAACACTCGTAAACAGGAATTCAAATGAAAAAACAAACATTACTTAGTGTTTCAATGCTTGTATTAACACTTACTTTATCGGGCTGCCAATCAGCTTATTATTCAGCGATGGAAAAAGTGGGTGTTCACAAACGCGATATTCTTATTGACCGCGTAGAAGAAACCAAAGACTCACAACAAGAGTCGCAAGAAGAATTTAAATCGGCTCTTGAACGTTTAACTACACTTATTGATTTTAATGGTGGCGAACTACAAGACACTTACAATCAGTTAAACGATGACTACGAGTCGAGCTTAAAAGCCGCTAACGAAGTGTCAACAAACATCAATAAAGTAGAAGACGTAGCAGAAGCGCTATTTGATGAATGGGGCGATGAGCTAGAGCAATATAAAAGTGCATCACTTAAGCGTGAAAGTAGCAAAAAGCTAGCCGCTACTAAGCGTCAATTTGATCAGCTATTACGCTCAATGCGCAGTGCTGAGGACAAAATGGAGCCAGTATTAACATCGCTTCATGATAACGTTTTGTACTTAAAGCATAACTTAAATGCACAAGCGGTATCGGCTATTAAAGGTGAATTCACTAACCTTAAACGCGATATTCAATTGTTGATGAACGACATGAACAAATCGATTGCCGATTCAAACAAATTTATAGAGCAAATGAATAGCGCAGGCTAATCAGTTTAAACTCTTTTACTAAGCCTGCAAAATTGCAGGCTTTTTTATTGTTACTTTTTGTTACCTTTGAATTATTCGTTAATCTGCTGTTGTTGTTATACTTTTACAAAATAATAACTAGATTACGACAATGAAACTAACCACCTTTAGCCTCATCACTACATGTATGCTGCTGAGCGCTTGCCAAACAGCCAATCACATTGAAGTCATTGCAGGGGAAGGTACCGTTACTCCACTGCATCAAGATGGCGAACGAGAAGGACGCTTTCATAATCTCTACCCCGGTAAAAAAACTTACCCTACCACCTGCGAAGCTGACTGCTATCCAACGAGCCCTAAACTACTGTGCGAAACAGACAGTGAAAACTGCCAATATATTGCTGATCAAGTAATTCCGAAATTACATACCGGATACACTGTTCGCTGGCTTGGCCATGCAGGGTTTATGATCCGCACACCTAACGGGCAGCAAATGCTATTTGACCCTGTTAAAGAGCAATTTGATTCACCGGTTGATTTAGCCTTTAGGCTGGCCTCAGGGTTTTATAGACAACCCGGCGATTGGCTAACACAAAGTGAACTCGAAAATTTAGACGCTGTGATGTACTCGCATATTCATTACGATCATTTTAATAAAGCAGATATAGAAGAGTTAGGTAATAAACCTCGCTACTTAACACCACTGGGTATGGCCGACAACTTCCCAACAGGCGGGTTTAACATTAGCGAAATGGCTTGGTACGCAAAAACAAATATTAGCGATTTAGTTATTCATGCCTTACCTGCTCATCACTTTAGTAGCCGAGTAATGATACCCTTTATTTATGAAGATAACGATAAAGACCTATGGAACGGCTGGCTCCTTGAGCAAAACGGCAAGACCTTATTTTTTGCAGGCGATACCGGCTACTCAAAGCACTTTAAGGACATTCAGCAAAAATATAGTGATATAGATATATGCTTAATGCCAATAGCGTCTTATTACAGTGAAGAGAGCCCTAATTGGTATCGCTATGTGCACACAACACCAGAGGATGCACTAAACGCCGCGAATGATCTTAACTGTAAAGTAATGATACCTTGGGGATACGGTAACTCAACGTGGAAAATGGGCGACCGCACTAGTCATTCAGCCTTACTGCGCTTACTGCATATGTACAATAAAATGGATTCAAAAGTACCGCTGTATATTTTAAACGAAGGCGAAAGTATTTCACTGTAACTAATTACTCAACTGTTTTAGGATGCGTGTTACACCAATATAAATACATAATAAAATTGAGAGATTAATGAAAAAATTAGCACTCGCCTTAAGCTTTTTATTAAGCGCTCCTGCAATGGCGATTGATGTTGAACATACATCAACCCCAATTACTGTCGATGGCGTATCAGAAAGCGCGTGGGATAAAGCCACTTGGCACGACATGCCTTATTTAATGGATGGCACGCTGCCATCAAGCGATACTGACTTTAAAGGGCGTTATCGTTTACTGTGGGATCAAAACTACTTATATCTACAAGCCGATATTGTGGATGACGTTTTAATTGATACACACGCCGATCCAACCTATAAATATTGGGATGACGATGCGCTAGAAGTGTTTATAGATAGTGATGCATCAGGCGGAAACCACCAATTTAATCACACTGCTTTGGCGTACCACATTGGCCTTGATAACCAAGCTGCCGATTACGGCCCTGATAAAAAAGCCCACTTGTACACCGACCACCTAGTCAGTAACTGGAAGCGCAACACCACCGCACCTTTTAACATTACGTGGGAAGTAGCAATAAAACTCTACCCTAATGATTATAAAGAAGGAGCTAAAAACACCCCACTTACACTTAGCGAAAAGCAAGTCATTGGCTTTATGTTAGCGTATTGCGATAACGATGGCAGCGACGTGCGCGAGCACTTTATGGGCTCACACGAAGTACAGCCAGTAAATGGTGACAGAAACCGTGGTTTTATAGACGCAGACGTATTTGGCAAAATCACCCTACTCCCTAAAAAGTAAGCCACCCACCAATAAATAATTAAAAATAGGTTGGGTTGAGCGAAGCAAAACCCAACAAAAACACTGATACTTCGCATTATCGATTGTTTCAGCTCTTACTCTTTTACTTCTCATTCCCTTCTCCTTGTGCAAAAAATATTTAAGTAAATTATTCACAAAGAGGTTAAGAGGCGCTGCGCTTTTAAAGTTAGACCACGTCCCATCACATAGAGTCCTGATAATTATTTTTTTATACTTATACCAGCTTTCCCTTGCTCTTTATTACAAAACACATGGAGCTTATTGTTGTAGGTATTTCCTAAAATATCTTTGTAGCTTAACTTCCACTCTTCTATATGAGTACCACTTCCTGTAACTTCGTTAAGATCATAACAAACAATCCAACTGACTGACTCCCCTACCTCTAAATCAGCAAGAGATTTAAACTCTTGAAAAGTATTAGTTTGAGAGTCAGCTAAAGCGAGTTTTTTACCTCTTTTATCAAATATTACAATATCTAACGCAGGCCCTATTCCAATATTTTTGATAGCAAAGTCAAAGAATTTTTCATTGCGATCAGGGCAACTCGTTTTAAACGTTTCAGGATTAAATGTCACTTTTTTATGCTTTAATGAGTACAGACATTGAGTTGCTTTAGTATCGACTTCCTCAGGAGCCGACTTAATATATGGCCGTAAGCTATCTCGCCTCTGTCTTTTAAAAACCGTTATTGCAGCAAAGAAAGATAAGGTACCACCCAAGTAACCTCCGAGGAAACCAAGCCAACCATCGATTGAACCTATCATTTTCCCTGGGATATACACTGTGTAAAGTGTCAATATCAGTGGACTTAAAAGTGCCACTACAATCAATAAAAAAAGGTATCGCACTAGGAACTCCTTTATTTTTTAACGAAATATAGAATCTAATATACATGCAGCAATTAATTAATATTACATAATAATATTAATCCTCTTTTCAACCTTTCGTATATTGCTTAGCAGTAACTCGTTTTCATCCACAAAAAAGCCGCTGTATTTTGCAATACAGCGGCTTTTAAAATCATAATTCTAAATTAATAGATTATGCTTTTGGTCCACGACCTGCACGTTTACGTTCGTTTTCTGTAAGGTAACGCTTACGGATACGAATGTTTAGTGGAGTTACTTCAACTAGCTCGTCATCATCGATGAACTCAAGCGCTTGCTCAAGTGAGTAGTTAAGGTGCGGAGAAAGCGTTTGCGCTTCATCAGTACCAGATGCACGTACGTTAGTTAACTGCTTGCCTTTAAGGGCGTTAACTGTAAGGTCGTTATCACGGTTATGAATACCGATAACCATACCTTCGTATACTT